>Ga0209918_1000204_pt1 | contig 44136 bp, 43 predicted proteins | sample SalPonD_shore_MG_FD_185712 | JGI IMG/M metagenome (GOLD analysis project Ga0209918, IMG submission 185712) | Salt pond soil microbial communities from South San Francisco under conditions of wetland restoration - Salt Pond MetaG... | ecosystem: Environmental > Aquatic > Marine > Intertidal zone... | reverse complement strand
CGCCTTCAAACCCAGAAGGCGGATGAGCGTAGTTGGCATTTTTTGGATAGTTTTTTATTCCCGGCCACAGTCAGGATTTTCATCCTAAAAATAGGACAGATTCTTTTGGAGGTGGATTTCGATTCTATTAATCTGGGCTTTATCTCGAACTAATGATAATCTATTGTGGGTGATTTTAGCATAACTTGTAACAAAAGGTCACTCAGCTATCTTGATAATAAATACGAGATACTAAGCGGTAGTTAACGGAGGCGGTTATGCTAAAACATCTGTTATTTATAGTCTTATTATGTGGTGGCGTTTATTACTACTGGACTACTCGTCCGGTTACGCACGGTCCGGGCGTAGTAGCTCCAGATAAACCCAGGCAGTCAGAAGTCTATAATGTGCAAAAAATGCACTATAAGGATATACAGATCGTGCCCAAGGCAAAAATCACCCTGAAAGCGCGAGTGCTGTCAATAAAAAATTACTATTTCGACACTTTTTCGGATCTAACGCCTACGGACATTGTCTTTGGCTGGGGCCCGATGTCGGATGAAACCAATCTTAATACAATTATGGTTCGCCAATCTGATCGTTCTTTTTATTTTGAGATGACCAATCCCCCCATACCCCAGCCCAAGATGTGGAGTCATACGGCCAATATGCATCTGATAGGATCAACCCAAGACATCAGAGATAAAGTCGGGAACCTCCGCAGAGGGCAGATTGTACAGATTAAAGGGTATCTGGTCAATGCCGACGCTCCAGAAGGTTGGACGCTAAAGACCTCACTCAGCAGAACCGATATAGGAAAAGATTCCAGTGAATTGGTTTGGATAAATAGCCTAAGTATTCTTTAATTATGAGAGTTAAACTTTTTAAAAAGTGAATTCAAACAATTACAGAATTTTATAGGCAAAAATATGTCCTGGCTTAAAGAGGTTATTGTAGATATCGTAGCTACGGTATTAATTATTATCGCTGTTTTTATCAATCAGTCTATACTTACCGGTATAATTTTGGGATATACTGGGTTATTGCTTATTACAAAATTGCTGGTACTGTTTGGAGATGGATTTTTGAACATGATGAATAAGGCCAGGACGAATGCCCCTCGCTGGTTTACCCACATGCTATACGCCGTAAATACTGCGGTATTACTGTTTTTTAAATGGTGGTATGCCGGAATTGGTTGGGCCGTTATTTGGATTCTTTCGTACCTGACCCAACGAAAACTTGACCAAAGAAGAGGAAAGGCCTAATCATCATACCTATCCCCTCCCTGCTATGTGTTACCTCTATTTTTGCGCCCCTAATACATTCATCGCTAATTTATACACCGCTGACGGTGTTGTAATAAACAATGTTTTGTCATGCTGGCCGCCCCATTCCATATTCGTCCCGCGGGCCGGCAAGTCAATTATCTGAATGCGTTCTCCCTGGGCATTAAAGACATGAATACCTCCAGGTCCCATTGAATACAGGCGACCGTCTTTATCTACCGCCATCCCATCGGCAGCTCCCGAATCGCCGGAAGGCCCAACGCTGGCAAAATGACGGGGATTGACTAATGATCCGTCATCCGATACATCAAACACTTCGATATGACCGGTCGCAGCATCGTTGACATACACTTTGCTTTCGTCCGGCGATAACACAATACCATTAGGTTGCTTGAACTTATCGAACATTAGTTGAGGGTCATGTCCCCGTTTTAACATATAAACACCATTCACCGAAAGCACTTTTTCGCTGTCACTTACGCCGAAAGGCGGATCCGTAAAATAGATCGTTCCATCGGATGAAACCGTCACATCATTCGGGCTATTTAGCCTTTTTCCATGGTATGCTTTAGCCAATATGTGCAATTTTCTGTCTTTATCGATCATAGATATCATCCCATCATGCTGGGCAATCACCAATTTTCCATTTGGCAACGCAGTAATACCGTTTGAATGGCCTGAAGGCTTAACGTAAGGTGTTGCCTTATCTGAGCCCGGCTCCCATTTATAGATCGTATTAGCGGGTATATCACTAAACAACAGAAAACCATCGGGGTGCCAATACGGTCCTTCGGTAAATTGATAGCCCGACGTCACTTTTTGAGGTTCTGCTCCCTCCTTCACTACATTTTGCCCTAAAAGTACCGCGGGCGACAATAGCAATCCGACCAATAACAATCCCCAAATTTTAAATCTCATTGCATCCATATTTTCCTGTGATTAATTGGAAAGTATATTTTAATATTGTCTTTATTTTTTAAGTTTAGTGTAATCTTATACTTAGGAATGAAATTGTAAAGCTAAACATTTCAATAAATGAAAATAATCTTAAACAAATAAGAATTAGGCTATGAAATATATCAAACTCGGCTTTATCCTGTTTTCACTTTTACTTTCGGGGTGTAGCCAGTCATCTTCTCAAAATGGTGCGACTGGCGACAATGGGGGGATTACACTTCCCAAAGGCTTCCAGGCAACGGTAGTGGCTGATAGTGTAGGCAAGGCACGCCATATCGTTGTTGCAGATAACGGCGACGTCTATGTTGCTTTATCCCATGCACACAATGGAAAAGGGATTGCCGCCCTTCGAGACTTGGATGGAGATGGCGTTGCTGATCTAAAGCAATACTTCGGCGATTTGACAGGCACCGGTATCGATATTCACAACGGTTATCTCTATTTCAGCAACGACACCTCGGTCATACGTTATCAAAGGATTGGGGATGAACTGGTACCCTCGACAGCACCCGAAACGATTGTAAAGGGATTTCCGGTTCAACATCAACATGCGCCAAAAGCCTTTACATTTGACAAGAGCGGACATATTTATGTGAACGTTGGCGCTCCTTCTAATTCTTGTCAGAAAAAAGATCGTACTAAAGGCTCACCCGGTATCGATCCATGTCCTCTGCTTAAGAAACATGGAGGGATTTGGAGATTTGACGCCAATAAAACAGGACAAACGCAGGAAGACGGTCATCGCTATGCTACAGGCTTGCGTAACGTTGTAGGACTCGATTGGAATGATACCAATAATTCTCTGTATGTCATGCAGCATGGCCGAGATCAGTTATATCAAAACTGGCCGAAATATTATACTAAAAAACAGGGAGCCGAATTACCGGCCGAAGAGTTTTTTAAAGTAGAAGACGGCGATAATTTCGGATGGCCGTATAGTTATTACGATCAGAATAAACAAAAAATCATGCTGGCTCCGGAATATGGTGGCAACGGCAAAAAGACCATTGCGGATAGTAAATTTGCCGGTAAATTCAAAGAACCCATTATGGCATTTCCGGGCCACTGGGCACCGGATGATTTGATTTTCTATACCGCTGATCAATTCCCTGCAAAATATAAGAATGGAGCCTTCATTGCTTTCCACGGCTCCTGGAACCGTGCTCCCTTGCCTCAAGAGGGATATAATGTTGCCTTTGTTCCATTTAAAAATGGAACGCCTTCCAGTGACTATGAAATCTTTGGCGATGGTTTTAAGGGTGCAGACACCCTAGAATCACCGAGTGATGCCAAATATCGCCCGGTTGGCACGGATGTTGGTCCAGATGGAGCATTATATGTTTCAGAGTCGGAACAAGGTAAAATCTGGCGGATTACATACACTGGAGAGTAAGTAAACTCTCATTTTCGTATAACCGGGATAAGTGCTAAAGGCCTCTGTTAATTACTTATCCCGGTTATTTTTATGATCACTGTTCCTCTACAAATTCGATAGCCTCCTTAATTTCGTCAATCAACGGATCAAATTTCCTTTTCACGGCACGCTGATTTATCCACCAAACAAACGCTCCCAGTAAAATAACTATGCCTATATAAACAATTTTAGCGGTGAGTCCAGTATCAAATCCCATTGCAAATAAGAACAAGCCGGTTCCTATCGGTAGAATGTACCACCAGGCAATATTTTTCAGTAGTCTCTTTTGTTTTTTTATGTTCCGTATTTCCAAATTCAGATATTCTTTCATAGGTCGATCCGGCGACGGGGCATTTTCACCAAAGGATTGATGTTGCGTGCTTTTTAACTTGTACCAGATCAACATTCCAGATAAAATAATAGTGATACTTCCCGCTTGCTTCCAGACGGAATTCGTCGTAAAAAAGATGCTGCCGTAACTTACAATGAGTATAATACAGGCAATAATCTCCAGCCGATCACGAGATTAAATTTTCTCTTCAAGCGAAATCATCCTGTTATTAATCAGCATCATAAGTTCTGATCGTGAATACTCCCTATCCCTGCTGCTTTGCTGTTTCCAAATATGTTTAAGTTCGTCAATCTCCATTTTCTTCTTCGATTATATTAGAAAGTTTGTTCTTAATTCGATGTAATTTTACGCCTACATAATTTTCCGTAATGTCGGTGACAAAAGCGATTTCCTCGTAACTAAAATCCTATAAATACATGGTGATGATGGCCTTTTCAGAAGGATTTAGCCTGGATATCGCATCATAAAGCGTAACTACACGTTGGTCTTCGTCATTGGGTAAGGTGTAAGAAGCATTGTTCTGCGATTTTTTCTCTTTTTTTAGTTTTTGAATAGTAATTCTGACGTGTTCTCTTTTTCCTCATAAAGGAAATAGCCGTATTAACAGCCAATCGATAAATCCAGGTATCAATTTTTGCCTCTCCGTTAAAAGATGGTAAAGAACGCCAAATTTGAATAATAATTCCCTGGTAGATATCCTCTTCTTCATCCAGACGATCCGCATAGGTACGGCTCAAGTGCTTAAGACGTTCTTCATTGTCCTCAATTACCTGCGTAAAATCTTTGTCCGCTATGTCCACTTCTGGATAATTTTCGTTGTAAATCCGACTTTTCCTGTTTTACATATGTTTGTCGTTTCTCATTATCAAAAACTTACAGATTTAATATTTCAAGTCATTAGTTTTCAACAACCCCAGAAATTGTAGGTAGTCAAATTATTTAACTATACTTGAAGTCTGTTTTTAGAGAAACATTTTTTAATGATTAAGCAAGTAGGTTAGGCTTCATGGCATCATCTTCTAAGAAAGTGATTTATGCGGCAATGGCAGGCAACTTGCTCATTGCCGTTACCAAGTTCATAGCTTCGTTCGTAACCGGCAGCTCTGCAATGCTATCCGAAGGTATTCATTCCACTGTTGATACTGGTAATCAGCTTTTAATATTGCTGGGGTTAAAAAAGGCTGCCAAGCCGGCGGATAAGGAATACCCTTTTGGGCATGGTAAAGAAGTTTATTTCTGGAGCTTCGTTGTGGCGATCATGATATTTGCCGTTGGTGCCGGCATCTCGGTTTATGAAGGTATTCAGAGCCTATTGCATCCCCATGCTATCGACAATCCGATGATGAATTATATTGTAATTGGATTGGCGATGATTTTTGAGGGGGCAGCCTGGTATTTTGCTTTAAAGGAATTCCGGAAAACAAAAGGAAAACGGACTTATTATGAGGCCATCCACAAAGAAAAAAATCCAACAACCTTTGTAGTCCTTTTTGAAGATTCTGCAGCAATGTTGGGCTTAGTTGTCGCCTTTTTCGGTATAGCCATAGGTCAGTGGACGGATATTCACATTTTTGATGGTATCGCTTCAATTTTGATTGGTATTATACTAGGCATCACGGCGGCCTGGCTTGCTTATGAGACAAAAGGTCTGCTTATTGGAGAAAGTGCGGATCCCAAAATCGTACAAGGCATCAACCAATTGATTGCTTCCAAAGGCGAAATTGAGAAAGTAAACGAGATACTAACTATGCACATGGGACCTCAGTTTATACTGCTAAACCTCTCTGTGGATTTCCAAGATGATTTAAAAGCCGGTGCCATTGAAGAAAGTATCCAAAATATTACTAAAGAAATTAAAAATACGTTTCCTCGTGTAAAACGAATTTTTATAGAAGCAGAAAATAAAAGCTGGTACACTTCAGAGGATAATTCAACAAGCCCAATTCAAGATGTAACAAGCGAATGAAAATGATCAAAGTATTTATAAGTATTCTTTTTCTGGCCGGCTTGAATCTAATATCAAACCGACTTAAGGCGAAACCTGATACTGACAGCACGTACGTATCCCCGAAACAGGCAAAGACAGTTACAATAATTCCGCCCTCTCGACGGCATCTTAATGAATTTTCTATTTGGGCGGGCTATTCGTACGATTCCATGCGGCTGTGGGGAAAGACAGAAAATACAACGCTGGAATCTTTTGGGGCACAATATAATCGCAAGTTATTGAAGTTTTATGGGCATGATGTGAAATATACTTTACGTTTTGTGTATTCCAGGTACAACTACCCGGAATATATGGTGGACGCAAATGGTAATCGCCCGCGCAATACCCTCTCCGGCTTCGGCATATCCCCATTAGGATTCCAAATCGATTTTGAGAACGGGACGTCTGTGCAACCATTCCTCAACTCTTCAGGCGGAATCATGATTCTCGACGGTCCTTTTCCGGATTCCCGGGGCAAAAAATTTAACTTTACTTTCTCGGCCGGCGGCGGACTGGAATTTATGCTTTCTAACTCCGTTTCACTGTCTGTGGGAGTAAAATTCCACCATCTCTCCAATTTTCAACGGGGACAAATTAATCCCGGTGTAGATTCCGGCTTATTTTATTCTTCAATCACTATTTTCTAAATACTCTATCTCATCTAAACATTTTTTATTCCTATTCGTAAACAGATTCTGATTTTGAATTAAAAATGGGGATACGAATGAGAAACAAAGGTTACCTACTATTATTTACGCTCGGAATCTGTCTTTTCCTAACGCAAGCAGCCTACGGCCAAGATCAAAATAAGACCAGAAATGAACTAAAAGATCAATATGGCCTTGAATATCGAATGTTTCGATTCACTTTGGTGCCAGGGCTTAGCACTAACGGTTATAAGGCTACCGATTACGTATCAAAATACTCCCTGAATATTTTGGCCGGTTATAACGGAGCGCTTTACAAAGGATTCGAGTTAGGCGGTCTCTTCAACGGAAATAAATATTATGCATCAGGTGTACAGATTGCCGGCCTGATAAATTATTCGGGAAAGGAAACAACAGGTATCCAATTAGCTGGTCTGGGCACCTATAGTGGTGAAGAGATGCAGGGTATCCAATTATCGGGAGTAGGTAACCTCTCTAACTCAGATATGCAGGGACTTCAATTTTCGGGAGCGTTTAATATTTCCGACGGGTATTCGCAAGGATTGCAGGCTTCAGGCGCTTTAAATATGGCTCAAGATGGCATGCAGGGCCTATTTGCAGCCGGACTCGGAAATATATCCGGCGGTGAAAGTCAGGGATTACTATTTGCCGGCGGGGTAAATATTGCAAAAACGGATATGCAGGGAATTGTCGCGTCAGGCTTATTGAATTATGCCAAAAACATGCAGGGTATGAGTTTTAGCACGCTTAACATCAGTGAGAAGTTCCAAGGGATACAGGCCGGGGTGGCTAACATTGCTCATGAAGCTCAAGGTATTCAAATTGGTATTATCAACTATGCTGATCGCTTTGAAGGAGTTCCTGTCGGATTAGTCAGTATTTATAAAGAAAATGGCCGTAGTAATCTCGACGTCTGGACAAGTGATGCCGGTTTCACTAATGTGGGAATAAAGCTGGGAACGCACCAAATTTATAATATGGTATCGGTCGGATATAATACTTTTCTGGATCGCGACGTCTGGCAATTGGGATGGAGCATCGGACGTCTCCACAAATACCCAACTCATTTCCTCTATACCGACTTCTCCTACTTCAAAATTAACGAAGGCGGCTGGTCGAAAGATTTAAATTCACTTTTCAAATACCGGCTTCTATTCGGTAAAGAATTAGCAAATCGTCTTAGAATTTACGGCGGCCCAACATTTAATATGCTTATTTCCAAAATCCCAGAGAGCAAGGATTACACTTGGTACCATTTGCTCAATTTCGGGGCTAAGGATCGAAATTACGTCTTCTGGATTGGTTACTCCGTTGGGATCCAATTGTTATAAAATTGTGATTCTTTAGGCCTTTCTCAGGGATATATTTGTCAAAACGAATGCAACCGTTTTTCGTATTGTTGATTAAATGGCAAATTACTAACCCATTGATTATGAATCATTTATATCCCCTTATTCTTTTACTAATGATATTTTCTTTATCTGCAACAACGGGCTGTAATAAAACCCCGAAAATGCAGCAGATTAAGGCCCGGAAGACAGATTTGCATCAAGATGAAGCAGCAAAACAGGATCAAGACACTTCAAAAACCTATGAGGTACAAAAAACGAAAGAAGAATGGAAAAAGATTCTGACTACCAGCGAGTATAGAATTTTACGTGGAGGCGGCACCGAATTGCCGTATATCAACAAATACTACGACAATAAAAAAGAGGGTGTTTATTATTGCGCGGCCTGCGGCCAGCCCCTCTTTACCTCAAAGACGAAATATCATTCGGGTACGGGATGGCCTAGCTTTTGGGCTCCTATTAAGCCATCTGCCGTTGAAGAGAAAGAAGACCACAGCCTTTTTATAACGCGTACAGAAATTGTTTGTTCACGCTGTGGTTCTCACATCGGTCATGTATTTCATGATGGTCCCAAGCCGACCGGACTCCGGTACTGCATGAATTCCACAGCGCTGGACTTCTTCCCAATGAATTTATCAAAGGTTAATACCGATACCCTATCTGTCTTAACGAAGAAAGATTAAATAACGTGAGTTCGACATAGGAATCGCTGTTTATGGTCTTTAAAAAACAATTTGTCCTATCAGGCGGCTTATTTTGCCGTCCGATGGGTATGATAGAGGCTCTTTTCAATATCCGCCCGACCGCAATCCCAGCGTCCGGACGGGGAGACGCATTTTTATCTCGAGCTGACATTAAATCGCCATACCTTTACAAATGTTAAGCTAGCCCGTCACTTTTGCAGGATAAACATAATGGGCAAACTGTATCGTACGCGTACCGGAACGCCTCTTTGGCGGCCGGGCACAAATTTGGCAAGCTTCGCCACCCTTAAAGCTTCTTTATCACATCCCCCGCCAATACCCCGGATAACCTTTGGATTTTCAACTTCCCCTTTTTTGTTGACGATAAATTGAACAATAACACGACCTTCAATACCGGCCATTTGTGCCATCTCAGGATAAACCACTTTACTTTGTAACTCTTTAAGTCCACCCTTTAGTTTGGGCATTTGTTCAACAGCTATAAAGAAGTCTTCTTTCTCCTTATCTTCCTTAACCTCTATCTGTTTTGGAGGTGCAGGGATCTCCAGAGGTTCATTAAATTGAAATTCGGCATTAATATTCGGTATCTCTTCCTGCACGATTTCATCGTTGGGTACCGCCACCGGCACCTGAGGCCTTGGCGGAGCCGGTGGCCTTTTTTCCTGCTTGGTTTTAATTACATCTTCCATTTTAACGACTTCCCGATTTGTGACGAGGGACAATTCATTATCCTGAGAGGACTGGATACGTATTTTACTAGCAGCGATAAATATCAGCAATGAGCTAATTATGCCCAACTCTAGAAAGATCGTATAATATTTTCGAATACCAACTTGGGTTCTCAATTTTTTATTCATAACTAATCCCTTTTCTTATAAGTAAATAAGCCAAAAAATTCTTTTTCTCTTGTTCGTTATGATGATAGGGGATTAGCTAATCAATTAGGGATAGGGATTTTAGCATCCAGATATAGTAGGATTTCGCAAAACTTTGTAGGGGAAAATATGACAGCCATTTAACTCAAGCTTACCTTGAGAATATGACTGATATTAATGCCTGGCGAATAGGGTGATTTGAATCTTATCTTCTATAGAGTTTTATAGCCCAACTGGCGCAAGTTTGCAACTTATGCCCTGTAGGGCTATTTACTTAGAATGGTCCAAGTTACAACCTTGAACCAGACCAAGGGTGGGAAACGGTTATATAATAGTTTTTATATAATTCATAGTGGCCTTTGCAAAACCCAATATTCCCCTGTTCACGGCACCGGACTCCAAGGAACCGGAGCGGCCGATTCAGGGGTTTCTGCTAAAGGCTGGTTAATAGCATTTGAAAAGCTAAAGCAACAGATGCTGGAGCGGTTTGCAAAGCCCTCTTCTATAGAGTTTTATATCTTGTTGATATTCAAAACGCAATAAAATCTCTCTGATCCACATAACTCCTAGCCGTAGATATTCTATGTAGCCGATAAAATTGGATATCCCTGCCCCGGTTTATAAGACCATCCTTTTGCTCCTTGTTTTACAGCCATTTAATCTTGCGCCACCTGTTTGGTCTTCGTTGCAATTGTCTTGTTATACACAAAGAATAGCCCCATGGCAATTCCCCACTGAACAATGATGGTTGCTACCGAAAATTTACTTAATGGATTGTACCAGGTTTCCGGTGCATAAGAAGTGATACTCAAATACATCCACCAAAAGAGAAGTGAAATAACTTCTACCGGGACGACATATTTGATAATCACACTCCACCATTTACCCAGGGTATATTTGTGTTGTCCGGTGTTAACGGCAATAGAACGGAAGCGATCGGGATCAAATTTAATAATCGCGAATGACATAAATGCTCCCGATACCATGAGTCCTACCGCCCAAACAAAATCTTGGTTGGCTAAAAAATTCAGGGATATTGCTGAAGGTAGTCCCAGTAGAAAACCGGTTATACAAATGCCTACTGTTGCCCGTTTACGGAGGAATCCCATATCAACAAAGACCCGGCTGGCCAATTCAATCATAGATATCAATGAACTAAAAGCGGCAAAAGTCAATCCTAAAAAGAATAGAATAGCAAATATTTTTCCGCCTGCCATCTGGTCGAAAAGCTGAGGCATCCACATAAAAGTAAGACCGGTTGAGGCAGGACCGGACTGTTGCATGATTTTAAGAATCTCGGGATCGCTCATGCTACTCCCTAAGGTGCCGAACACTGTGGAAAAGATCGTCACAGCGGCTACCAGCGATACGATATTATTGCCAATTCCGGTTTGGAATGCGCTGATCGTAATATCATCCTTTGAACGCATATAAGCGCCATAGGTTAGGATAAGTCCCCATGCAGCACCGGTATCCCAGGCGTTCTGTGTTAAAGCTTCCAGCCAAATACGAGGCTTACTTAGAGCTGACCAATCCGGAGTAAAAAGATATTCTACGCCGTGCATACTACCGGGTAAAGTAACTGCACGTATCAACGAAATTAGAATGACGAGGAATAATGACGGAATTAATATTTTGTTTATTCGTTCTATTGATGAGATACCCTTAACAACGATAAATCCGCCTGCCCCCATCATGATGGCATGGAATAAGACAGGCCAGCCTGACCCTTGGAAATTTTCCCAAACGGTGGTTGCTTGATGAATATTAGCAGGTAAAGTGGAAGTGATAGATTCTACCAAATAATATAAACACCAGCCGGCTACAACACTATAGTAAAACATAATAGCCGTGGCGACGAAACCAATGAAGCTGCCCATCCATGCGTATTTTTCGCCTACCAGGTTAATAAAGGAGCCGACTACTCCTTTTCTGCCGTAACGGCCAATCCCATATTCTGCTATAATGAGAGGTATAGAAAACAAAAACAGGCAGGTTATCCATGCAATTAAAAAGGCTCCAGCTCCATCCTGCCCTCCATTTTGTGCGGCAATTCTCGGAAATCGCCATATATTTCCGGTTCCTACCGCAATACCTAACACACTAAGAATTAGCCCCAGTTTGGATGAAAAAAGCTCTTTCTTACCCTTGTCAGCATTCATATGAAAGAATTTAACTAGTTAGTTTATTTATTTTCCTACCGTAAAAGATATATTGCGCTCTATTTTTAATGATTTTTTTTGGGAGTGGCAACCATTTTTGAAAAGTGTTACCAGATTTAAAAATAATCGAGACGATGAGTCGTTAAATTCTTTTTTTGTGGTGTTTCCCAAGATCAATATTTTGTGTTCATATTTTGATTCTATAATACCTATGGCTATTATTGGCTGCAGAATAACAAGTAAATAAATTAGCTTAACTATATAGGCGCGAATGTTTTCGAATCATAAGTCAACCAACCGTACTTTAGCCCTATTCACCTTTCTTGTTGCTCTAATTCTATACATTTCAACCATGGCTCCCACAGCCAGTTTCTGGGATCCGGGAGAGTTTATTGCTGTTGCCCATGGTCTTGAAGTTACTCACCCGCCGGGCGCCCCACTGTTTTCTCTGTTGGGACGATTGTTCTCGATGTTCATGCCAGCTAGCTATGTAGCCCCGAGCGTAAATTTTATAAGTGTGCTGGCTTCTGCCCTTACGATCATGCTGTTGTATTTAATTATCGTAAAACTGGTGCAAAAATGGAAAGGAGTAGTCCATGAAATGGCTTCTATCGATAAGATTGGCATGTACGGCGGAGCTTTGATCGGTGCCCTGACATTTGCCGTAACCGATTCGTTTTGGTTTAATGCCGTTGAAGCAGAAGTTTACGCCAGTTCCATGTTTTTTACTGCGATGGTGGTTTGGTTAGCCCTCGTATGGGATGAACATCATGATGAGCCTAACAACGAACGCTGGTTGATTCTCATCACCTACCTGTTTGGCTTGGCTCTGGGCGTCCATTTACTAAACCTGCTTGCCCTCTTTTTCGTCGCCCTTATTATTTATTTTCGCAAATACGAATTTACAATTCCTTCCTTTCTGGCCGCTGCAGGTCTTTCGGTTGTCTCCTTTTTGGTGATTTATCCGTTCACCCTCCAGACGCTACCCTCCATTATGGAAGATGTCACCTATGCCAGTTACGGGCTTATTGGCCCCATAGGTTTTATCGTACTGGTCATTCTAATCCTTGGATGGGGAATTTACTATACGCATAAAAATGAATATCGAATGGCCAATATCGTATTACTGTGTTATGCGATGATCTTAATTGGTTATTCTTCTTATGCCCTTATTTTCATTCGTTCCAGTGCTAATCCTCCCATTGATGAAAATGATCCGGAAACAGTACAGGCTTTTATCAGTTATCTCAAGCGCGAACAGTACGGGGAAACTCCCTTGTTTAAGGGATACGATTACAGCAACGAAAAGGGAACCATTGATCGTGATCAAAAAGTATTTTTTCCACGACGTTATTCTACGAATCCCCAGCATATCCAACAGTATGCACAGTATTCCAGCGACTGGGATTTCTTCATCAACTACCAGTTAAAACACATGTACATCCGGTATTTTAACTGGAACTTCATTGGACGTGATTCGGATATACAGGACGCCGGGTGGCAGGCTGGATTCACTAAAAGTCAACACGAGGACAATCCGGCCCATAATAGCTATTACTATATCCCATTCCTGCTGGGACTATTGGGTATGCTGTTTCATTTTCAGAACGACTGGAAACGAGCCCTGTCGGTATTGGCACTGTTCCTGTTCACCGGCGTAGCCATTATTGTGTTCCTGAATCAAACACCCATGCAGCCTCGCGAACGGGATTATGCCTATGTAGGCTCTTTCTTTGCTTTCTCCATTTGGATTGGTCTGGGTGCCACAGGAATAGTTGAATTAGTTAAACAATATTTTAAGTCAAATAATATCGTAGCTTATGGAGCATTGATTGTATTATTCTGTGGTTCTCCACTGCTTATGGGGATGCAGAACTATAACGACCATGACCGCAGCGATCGCTATGTCGCCTCAGATTATGCCTACAACCTGTTGCAATCCACGGCACCCAATGCCATCATATTTACTAATGGCGACAATGATACGTTCCCCTTATGGTATGCACAGGAAGTTGAAGGTGTGCGCACCGATGTTCGTGTTGTTTGCCTAAGTCTGCTGAATACTCCTTGGTACATAAAACAACTCAAGAACCAGTGGTCGCACAACTCCCCTCCACTTCCCATCACACTAAGTGATGAGCAAATCGATAATATTGCACCGAAGTTGTATCATCCGGATACACTTAACATACCAGTTAATCATGACTCGTTGAGAAAAGCATTTTCCAGTGAGAAAACCTATAAAAAGATGATTGGTGTTAATCCGGACACGAGTGTTAACTTTAACCTCGGCAAAATTGACTATGACATCCCGGTTGACTCACTGGATAACCGGGTAAGTTGGTATTTCCAGGGACGCCCTGCTGGGAGGAATCAACAAGGAAATAAGCAGTATTATACCCAGATTCAGGACCAAGTCATCTTGAATATCTTGCGCAGCAACCACTGGCTGCGGCCTGTGTACTTTGCCAACACCGTCTCAACACAAAGCCAGTTAAACTTACAACCTTATTTCCGTTTTGAAGGCAAGGCATTCCGAGTAGTACCACAACGGCATAATGGCAATAGTTATGGATGGCTTAATACTAAAATCCATTCTAGTCGTCTTCGTAAGTTCCGATTCCGTGATTGGAATAAACCCGGTAATTATTTAGATGAAAATATTCGCAGGATGCTGGGTAATTATCGCTTTAGTATAACAGAATTGGCAGATAAATATCTGGAGAAGGACGAACCGGATAGCGCCAATTACTGGCTCAAATGGGGTAAGAAAAACCTCCCCTTCAAGGTCACAGATAACGATCTGAGTTCGATCGTTCTTTATGCTTACAATTTTGCCAAGGCCGGCAACACCGACGATGCTATTGATCTTACCCAAAAAGCCAAAGACAAACTACTGAATAATCTCAAATATGGCATGTCCCAATTTGAGGGTATTGTTGGCGAGCTCAATCAACTTAATCAGGAAACCAAAGAAGCTCGTAAAAATGCCAACCTTGATAAAAGACAAGAACTTAGAAGTAGAATTGAAAATGTGATTTCAAGAAGAAAAAATGTTACCCGGGATATTTCTAATTCAATTAACTTCTTGACTATCGCTCAAAGGATATACTTTATTGGTGGTAAAGACAAGGAAGCCAAAGCGTTAGCAGATACCGTTAATCAAATTACCGGTTCACGGATATCTATCCCCGAAACGAAAGAAAAAAATAAGGCTCAAATTGAAAAATTTGGGTTACAATAATTTGGGGTCAAATAATGTTAAATTTCTAATTCTGAATTCGGAATAGTATATTTCAGAAAATAAAAATTTTGATAGTTTAAGCATCCTGATTAATGGTCCATCAATTTACTAAAGAAAATATTGATGCTATTGCAGAGGTTTTACAAACCAAGGCTAAACCACTGGGAAATGATGTTTATCGTTTGGAAGTGGTTAATGAAGAAGAAGGGCGCAAATTAGCTTTGGAGATTCATCTTGGTCTCGAGGTTAATGGCAAAAATCTGAACATGGTCTCCGTTTACGCTCAAAACACTTTCCTACAGCTTCATAATTGCACCGCCTTCATCGCCAGCGATATGCTTAAGCAGGTTACCTTCTTTGGCCGCCAGCACGATCGAACATCGGGTCTTATCGTAGAACAAGGAGCCGGCTGCAGTCTCTATTCAAATGTAAGCGAAACCATTCTCAACAGTGATTTTACCCAACTTCCCGAAGATCTTATGATGTGTGCAATCGCCCTCTCTCTTACCGAGTCGGTGGATCTTGATGATTTTTCATTCGATGAAGATTAGTACGAATGGAGATGGTTAAAACCCAAGCCGATATCCAGATCTTTAATCAAACTGAGTTGGAACTGCCGGTATCACTAGCCACTTTTAAAAAAATAGCCTCACTAATAACAGAGAAAGAAAAATGCGGCTTTAAATTACTGGAAGTGGTCTATGTGGATGAGGACAAAATCCTAAAGATCAACGAGGAACATCTCAGCCACGATTATGTAACCGATATCATTACTTTTCGTTACGATGACGATGACCAAGAAATTGAAGGGACTCTTTTTTGCTGTGCATCCCGAATTTTTGAACAGGCCAACGAGCTCGGTGAATCCCCGGAAAAGGAATTTTTACGGATCTATATTCACGGACTGTTGCACCTGGTTGGTTATAAGGATAAAACAGATCCCCAGAAACAACAAATGACGGCTAAAGAAAACACCTATCTGGAGTTGATAGAGCAGCAAACGAGCAGCTGAAATAAAATGCTTGCCCCTGCTCAACTACTTCGTGATCTTTACGTATAGTTTCCGTGACCAGAAACGGCGTTTAAGAATAGTACGATGAACGAAAATCCAATCAGCAACGACCATTCCGATTCGGCTCTTGAGGTAGCCAAGAAGAAGACCCGTGAACATGCCCAACACCTGTGGCAGCTTTTGGCCCGGCATAGCCGAATTAAAGAGCTTGCCCAAACATCTCTATCTCCAAAGACACAACCTGATAAAAAGAAATTATACAGTTCTACCCTGCTGAATATCCTCATGATATTTCCGTATGTGCTGGTAGTGCTTTTCGGTGCATCCTTTTTTTGGGATTTGAATGGGATTACGGTTACGATTTTGGGATATTCGCTCCATCTGCAGGGACTGCTTAAGATTACCAGCGTGAGCGGCCTAATTGGCTTTTCCACCAACTGGGTTGCGATTACCATGCTGTTTAAGCCAGCAAAAAAGCGCCCGATCCTTGGTCATGGACTTATACCAGCACAAAAAGATCGCATTGCCTACCGTTTGGCACAGGCCGTATCAGAAGACTTGATTAATCCCGATATTATCAAAAAGAAGATTACTGAATCGAATGCCATTGGGCGCTACAGAGAGCAGTCCACAAAGTATATAAAAAGCATCATTGACGATCCGAATTTTAGAAATGACTTAAAAAAGTGGGTGGTTACCTATTTGGATGAGATGATTGCAGATCCGGATATTAGAGGTGCCCTCGCGGAACGGATCCTAAAACAGATCGAAGAGGCTCTTCACGACAAATCATTCGAGAAAGTAGCTCTGAAGGCTTATTCGTTTGTAAAAGGGCAAGAAATGCAGCACATCATCGAGGAAACACTGGTTCAGATCCCTACTACCGTGGAAAGCGGATTGGATAAAATGGACGATCTGCTCGATGAGTTGCCGAAAAAAATAGATGAGCACAGCGATGCCATCGAAAATATCGTCACTACCCTGCTTTACAAACTTATCAACCAGTTAGATGTGCACAAGCTGGTCGAAGAAAATCTACGCAGTTATGACGAGCAGCATATTTCCAACATCATCAAAAATGCTACGAACGAGCAGCTCCGTTACATCCAATACCTCGGAGCAGTGTTGGGATTTATTGGTGGATTAATTATCTGGGAACCCGTGCTAAGTATTGTGATTTTGGGTAGCCTCTCGGCATTCCTCCTGTTATTAGATCAAGTGCTTTATCGGAAGCGTAACAAATAGAGAACAAAACATTACCAACGCCGGTGTTGTAAGGATGGCATCTTTGACCGCACTTCCTCAAGTCGGTCGGGATCAATTTCTGCATAAGTAATGCCCGGCTCGGTTCCTCCGTCGGCAAGAACTTTTCCCCAGGGATCTACAATCATTGAATGCCCCCAGGTTTTTCTATTTTTGCCGTGTAAGCCGGTTTGGGCCGGAGCCATAACGTACGATGTGTTTTCAATAGCTCGGGCTCTCAGTAGGGGTTCCCAGTGGTCCTGTCCGGTTGTGTAGGTAAAAGCTGAAGGTATCGATAATATCTCTGCTCCTTTATCAACCAATTTTCTATAATACTCGGGAAAGCGAAGATCATAACAGACCGATAATCCCCAATTGCCAATAACTTCATCCTCATATACGGCTAATTCCAAATCGCCGGGCTCTATATAATCTGACTCCCGGTAGGCTTCCGATTCGCTTAGATCCACATCAAATAAATGCACCTTGTTATAACTGACAAGTTCTTCACCTTCTGGTCCATATAGTGTAGCATGGTTAAAAACCTTACCCTTTGATGCAGGTATCGGGTAGCTCCCCCCTAATAAATAGATCTCGAATTCTGAGGCTGTATCCGAAAGAAATTTTGGTATTTGAGTTGCTAATTGATCCCCATGCTTTATCCGCATCTTAACCCCGCCAAGGAAAGCAAAATTTTCTGGTACTCCCACTAGTGACGCCCCTGCTTTTGCAGCATTACGAATATATTTATAGGCTTGGTCCAGATTTGCTTCCAGGTCTTTCTGACTATTCATCTGTACCACAGCGGCCTTGTATCTTGAAGTAAACATTATAACCTCTTAGATCTATTCATTCTTTAATTCAAGGATTAAGATACTAAGGTATTATATACTATTTCGGGAATAGTTCGTGTAAGAAAAAGAATCCGGACATATTTCATGCCCGGAATCTTTGATTCACTTCCTCAATAGCAGAAGTTTTATTACAAAATAATGGAAAGTTATTAATAGACTTTCTTTTCAAATCGGCTATGCAGCTTATCCACCTCAGTGATCAACTGCATACCTTTGTGAAAGGCTTTCTTATTCAGCTCCAAATAATCCGGCTTGATACGATCTTCCATAGCTCGTAATACATGTTCCTTCTCGACGGCACCTGACAGCGCAATCACCGCTCCCAAAGCCACCATATTCGCCGCGATCTCATTCCCAACATCTCGTGCAGTCTCAATAATCGGCAATATAACGGCATCCTGTACATCTTTTTCAATTGTTACCATTTTTTCAACGACACGGAGCCCATCATCTGAGAGTTCATCTCCATATTTCACATAGGAATCAATGGTAAGACATAATAAAACATCAGGGACTTCAACCTCCGGAAAAGCTATTTCGCCACTACTTAAAATAACTTCACTTTTACTGGCACCTAATCTGGCTTGAGGTCCATAACTTTGAGTTTGCACCACATCCAAACCTTCCTTCATTCCCGCTTCAGCCAGAATGATTCCTGCTAATAATATTCCCTGGCCACCACGACCCGAAAGACGGATATTATATGGATCTTTAGGAAGCATGTATTTCCTCCTTATTAGAATAAACTTGGTTGTATTGTTCTGTGTATTCCGGTTTAATTTCTTCTCTAAAAACTCCAACCGGCATTTCTCCCAGCATTTCTTCCCTGGAAATAGGCTCACTGGTAAAGGTTAAATCCTTTTCATAATCCAGCATTTGAGTCGGATCTCCCAATTTGTTGATTCTCCCATAATACGTAGGACATTGAGACAGTACTTCAACAACTGAAAACCCGGGATGCTCAATAGCCCTGGTGATCAAATTAGGAATTTCCTGAAAGTCGAAAGTAGTTGTTCTTGCAACAAAAGTGGCCCCCGCTGCCATTGACAATTCTACAATATCAAATGGAGCTTCGATACTGCCGGAGTAGCTTGTGGTAGATTTTTTACCCGTGGGCGTTGTTGGAGCTGTTTGTCCGCCAGTCATACCATAAATACTGTTATTGAAAATAATAGCATTTAAATTGATATTCCTGCGGCAGGCATGGATAAAATGATTTCCACCAATACCTACACTGTCACCATCTCCCATTACCGAAACAACTGTTAATTCCGGATTGGCCATTTTTACCCCTGTACTAAAAGCCAGGGCACGACCATGTGTTGTATGCATGGAATTTGTATTGGTAAAAAAGGGAGTACGTCCGGAACAACCAATTCCACCAATAACTACAACTTTGTCAAGATCAAGCTCTAATCGCCTGAATGATTCCAGTAAACCATGTAAAATATTCCCATGTCCACAACCGGGACACCAAGGACTCGGCATAATATCCTGACGCAGATATTTTTCTAGATTTTTACCTCTTCTCGGCATAGTAATAAGCCTCCTTAGTTGCTTGTGCTTAGTTTTTTAAAATTTGATTGTCCGTTTTGGTGCTGCATCTTTTGGATACCCTCAATAATTTCTTTTGGCTTAAATAATCTTCCATCGGCCCTATTGAGAGGTTGAATTGACGCCAAACCACCAACGGCCATACGTACGGGCATAACTATTTGGCCAAGATTCATCTCCGGCACTAAAATTCCTTCTACATTTTGTGCCAGCTCATTGATTAATTTCTCAGGAAATGGCCACAACGTTTGCAGGTCGATCATCCCAATTGAAAGCCCAGACGCCCGTAATTTATCGACTGCGGCCTTAGCTGCTCTGGATGTGATACCATAGCTGATGATTAAAAAATTGGCATCATCCAGATAATAACTCTTATACTTCGTAATAGTATCCAGATTCTGTTCTATTCGCTCAAAAGATTTTTTAAGTCGTTCTTCGGCAGGCGTACCATTTGTTGTTTCCGGATATCCCCTTTCGTCATGACCTAAACCCGTAACCAGTTTTCGACTTCCTTCTCCAAAGGCCAGAAATGTCTCATCAAGAAAAGGTTGGAAATCATCAGGTTTTTCTGGTCTCTTTCGATCTATCACTTCAATTTTGGGGAATGAAATATTTTCTCTCATGTGGGATATTACCGCATCGAGCAGTAAGATAACGGGAACACGAAACTTCTCACTCATGTTGAAAGCTTCAATCGACATTTCATAGGTTGTTTGTACCGACGAAGCTGTCAATACAATAACCGGATGATCTCCATGCGTACCCCATTTGGCCTGCATTACATCTCCCTGTGAAGCCAAAGTTGGCAAACCAGTACTCGGGCCACCGCGCTGAGAGTCAACTATCACACAGGGAGTCTCTGTCATAGATGCATAACCGACATGTTCTTGCATCAGCGAAAATCCTGGCCCGGAAGTAGCTGTCATAGCCTTAGCCCCAGACCATGAGGCTCCTATTACAGCAGCTAACGAACCAATTTCATCCTCCATTTGGATGAAATTACCGTCTTTTTTGGGGAGTTCTCTAGCCATAGTTTCCATTATTTCGGAAGCTGGGGTAATCGGGTAGCCGGCAAAAAAATTACAACCGGCCTCAAGGGCGCCTAAAGCGCAAGCTTCATTTCCTTGTATTAACTGCATAGTGCCTGATTTCATATTAAATGGAATTTATAGTTTCGGGAAGTTCCAGCGAAAAACAAAAATCGGGGCATCTTTCAGCACAAATTCCGCAGAAAATGCACTTATCAATATCCGTAACAAAGATGCGCCCGGTTTCATCAAGTTTTAGAATGTCTTTTGGACAAGCATTAATACATATATCGCATCCTTTACACCAATCTCTGCGAACCCTCAATTGGGCTTCACCCTGGCTGTAAAGTTTTATAGGTTCTTTCATAAGTTCTTAGGTTCTTATTTTTAAAAATATGCTTCTTGTCTTTCAAAATAATTCGCATCTTGCCGACAACGCTCTAAGAGCCGATTCCAATTCTTATCAACATCTTGCTGAATTTCCTCTAACAGGTATTCATTTCCATTATTAAACAAATGTTTAAAACGGCCTTGCGTTTTTAGCCAGGTTTTAATTTGGCGTTTTTCAATTGGCTCATGCGTTAAACGATAATAACCATCAATAATCTCATAGAGTGGCCAGAAACAGGTCTCCACAGCTAATCTCGCAATATTAACAGTATCTCTTGGCTCATGGCGCCATCCCAACTGGCACGTTGATAGCACGTTAATGAAGGCGGGTCCTTTGGCTTTCGCTGCTTTTTTCGTTTTTGTACTCAAATCATGCCAATGGGATATGGAAGATTGAGCTACATAAGAAATATGATGAGCCTCCATTATTGCTGTAAGATCCTTCCTTTTTTGCGCTTTGCCAAAGCTCTCCGTACCGGATGGGCTCGTTGTAGTACTGGCCCCAAAAGGAGTTGCACTGGATCGTTGTATGCCGGTATTCATATATGCCTCGTTGTCGTAACAGACATAAATAAATTGATGCCCACGTTCGAGCGCCCCCGACAACGACTGCAAACCAATATCATAAGTTCCTCCGTCTCCACCAAAAACAACAAACGTAATAGGTTCGTCATCGGGAATGGTACCCCGTTTTATCAAGGCTTTATAAGCGGCTTCAACGCCACTGGCAGCCGCGGCAGCATTTTCAAAAGCTACATGCAGCCAAGGCACATTCCAAGCTGTAGTTGGGAAACGGGTAGTTGCAACTTCTAAACACCCAGTAGCATTTATAACCACAACGGGGGTATCTATACTATTTAAAACGGTTCGAACAGCAATAGGTATTCCGCATCCCCGGCAAAGTGAGTGTCCACCTCTAAAGCTCTTACCCTCAGATTCTTTCTTTGCTAACTGTTTTATTGTTGACATAAATTGTTTCTCCTTTTACAGTCGTAAATTTTACTGATTATTCCCGCAGACCGATGTATTCGGTAGCTTTTGAGGTATCACCCGCTATCAATTTCTTATAGACATCCTCTATCTGGTCAGGGAACAGATCACGTCCGCCTAAACCGTAGATATAGTTGCGCAAGACCGGTTCAGTATCGTATAAACATCTACTAATCTCAGTAAATAAAGGACCATAGCTTCCAAAGGACATAGACCGATCTAGTACTGCAATTCCTTTTAATCTTGATAAGTGATAGCGGATCTTCTCCTCTTCGAACGGTCGGAACGAACGAATTTTTAGGACGCCTACCTTTTTACCATCATCGCGCAGGTTATCAACGACCTCTTTTACCGTACCGGCTGTAGATCCCAGAATGACAATTCCATAGTCTGCATCCTCAATTTTATAGGGCTCAATACTGGAATACAGGCGTCCGGATAATTCATAAAACTCATCTTGTACAGTTTTCAATACTGCCGGAACTTTTTCCATCGCTTCCTGCTGCTGCCGTTTGTGTTCGAAATAATAATCCGGCATATCAAAAGGTCCTTGCGTAGTCGGACGATTTAAATCTAGCAAGCTATAGGGAATATGATATTCTCCAACGAAATCTCTGACCTCTCCATCTCCCAACATTGATACATTTTCTGCTGTATGCGTTATAGTAAAGCCATCCTGACAAACCATAACCGGCAACAAAACATCTTCATGCTCAGCGATTTTGGGTGCCATAACCATATAGTCATAGGCTTCCTGGGCATTTTCAACATATATTTGGATAACGCCACTATCCCTTGCCAGCATGCTGTCAGAATGGTCACAATGAATATTTATAGGGGCTGACAGGGCACGATTCCCAATTGCCAAGGTGATAGGAAGCCGCATTGAGGCAGCTATATAAATATTTTCGATCATCAGAGCTAAACCTTGTGATGCTGTAGCCGTTGCTGTACGTGCCCCGGCAGATGCAGATCCAATGGCAGCACTCATTGCCGAATGCTCAGATTCTACATTGATCATCTCCGTTGTAGCTTTGCCATCCGCAACAAATTTAGAAAAAGTCTGAATGATAGGCGTTTGTGGCGTTATGGGATAGACCGAAACCACATCCGGATTTATCTGCCGCATGGCATGAGCGGCGGCCTGTGCCCCCGTTAATAGACTGGCTTCCAAAACTGATGGTGTTTCTTTGATAGTTCTACTCATAATATATCACGCTTTTTTTCGACCATATTCGTCAACAGGCTTTTCTTCCGCTATCATCTGGATAGCATCAGTGGGACATGTTTCGGCACAAAGTTCACAACCTTTGCAATAGGTATAATCAAACCCCTTAAAGTCAGTGTCATCGATTAATACTGCACTATCCGGGCAATTAATCCAGCAAAGCAAACAATTAACGCATTTCGAAAGATCAACTTCCGGCTTAAAACCAAGTCTCCAGCTTCCGGTTTCAGGCTGTTTCACCTCACTGGCTATTACCGTTCCACCGATAGGTATTTCGTTATATTTCTTTAGAGGATCTGACATAATTATATCTGAATTTTATTACACATTTTGTACCCCAACTCTATAGCTCTTAGATTTTTATCAATGAGAGATTGGTTCAATTTTTCTTCAAACACCTCCGCTGCAGCTTCCTTTAAATGCTCAAGTGATGGAATTCCAAGAACCGCGGCAAGTGCTCCGGCAACAACTACATTAGCATATTTAACACCACTTTCTTTTGACAAGCGATTACCATCCACACTAAAAAGCTCACCGTCAAAGGCCAGTTGTTTTTTGATGTTTTCGTTATCAATACTGGTATTGAGTAAAGCCAAACCACTAGATTCCAGTCCTTCTAATATATTTATCTCACCAATCAACGAATCATCGAGCACCACCACGGCATCGGGATTTGTTACAGCACAGTGCAAACGAATTCGTTTTTCTGAGCTCCGCGTATAAGCTTGCATAGGTGCACCACTACGTTCCGGTCCGTATTCAGGAAATGCCTGTACAAAATAGCCCGTGTTCTTGAAGGCCATAGCCATCAATTGGGATACGGTCTTTGCACCTTGTCCGCCACGACCATGCCACCGAATTTCTGTCATTGCTGTTGCCATAATTAACTCCTCAAATACTGATCAATTCCACGAGCCGCAATCTTACCATCCTGAACTGCTTCTACAGCTGTTGCTCCACCATTCAGGGCGTCACCACCCGCAAAATATTTGGGATTGTTTGTTTGTCCTGTCTTAGGATCGATATTTATCAATCCACTATCTAAATCAATATCGTCAATCCAGCTCAAAAAGCTTTTGCGCTTTTGCTGTCCTATAGCCTTTATTACAGTATTAATCGGAACTTTAAACTCTGTCCCGGGTACACTTACCGGGCGTGGTCGGCCAGAAGCATCCGGCTCACCCAACTTCATATACTGCAGTTCCATGAATTCAAGTTTATCATCGCCAAGAAAGCCAATAGGATTGGTCAAAAACTGGAAATGAACCCCTTCTTCTCTGGCTTCTTCTATTTCGTGATCATAGGCCGGCATTTCGGATTCTGTTCTTCGATAGTACATCGTCACTTCCCGGGCACCAAGCCGAAGAGCTTCTCTGGCAACATCAACAGCCGTGTTTCCACCGCCGATTACTGCAACAGTATTACCTATATTAGGTTTTCCACCAGTTTTGATAGCTTCGATAAAATCAAGAGAATCCCATACCCCTGAGAGATCTTCACCCGGATAACTCAATTCAACATCTTTTCCTAATCCAATTCCCAGGAATATACACGCATATTCATCCTCAATGTTATTTAGCTTCTCTTCGGTATCTATATTTGTTCCCATTTTAAAAGAAACGCCAAGATCTTCTATCATTTTGGCCTCATCAGGTAGCGGATCGCGATTGATACGATAAGGCGCAATGGCGTATCTAATTAGCCCTCCAAAATCCTCGTATCGGTCAAATACCGTTACTTCATGACCTTTGAGTGATAATTCGGCAGCACACGATAATCCTGCAGGACCCGCACCAATAACTGCCACTTTTTTACCCGTCGATTCAGCTTTCTTCTCTTTAAGAGTGCCATTGAGCTTACTGTTTTCCATTGCGAAGCGCTGCAACCTTCCCACATCTATCGGCTTACGTCCCTCCTCTTTGAGCACGCACGCACCTTCGCATAATATCTCTGTCGGACAAACCTTCGAACAGCTAAAGCCCAAAATATTTTCTGCCAATATTAGATCAGCCGCCTTTTCAACATCATCTTCGTAAATAGCTTTTATGAATCCAGCTACATCAATACCGGTTGGACACCCCACCGTACAGGGGGCTTCGGCGTACGGGCCTCCACATTCTAAACACCGGGAGGCTTCGGTGAATGCTTCTAATTTATTGAGAGGAGGCTTTAACTCTTCAAAAACATTGGAAATATCTTGTCGATTTAGGCTATTTGCTGCTGTTTCCATACCAGAATTTCTTTTTAAGTGGTTGGTAAATCGTGTGGTGAATCTTTTCTATTTCATACTTAAAGATATTATTATCTTTTTTATTGATTCAATACAAGATACAAGTAGATATGTAAGTGGTTTTCCTAAATACATGTAGGGGAAATGACTACAAATAGCAATTTTTATAGGCTCTTTATTAAAGACCAAATCCCAACAAAATCACCTATAATAACACATAAAAAAGGGTGCGATATAAGAGATATCACACCTTAAATTTATTTAAATAAATAACTTAATTCTTTTCGGACACTTGATTTAAATATTCGTGATTAAGTTGGGTATGCCGACTAACTATTGGAATCTTATTTTCGCGTATAAGCACTTGTCCAATGTGCGTCATCGGTGCAAACGGGTATCCATCTACTATAAACAATTTGGCTTTTCCCCCTTTACAATGCTGCCTAGCTTATCGACCACACCAAAAATTTGTGCGAGATTAATGGTAATTGCTTTTAAAGCCCCTTCTTTTCCTAATTCATAGGCAACCTGCGTGGTACAGGGCGTCTCGGACGTTTTTATATCGCCTGTAGCGATTGCCACTTTAACGCTTGCCTTATACAGCAAGCCCGGATTTTGATACGGATACTGGTTGTTACCATAATTACGGAGGCATATAGAGCAAAGAGACCAGACAGGCAATCCTGCATCCGCAATTTGGTCAACTTTCTGTCATCTATCCTGAACGCCACCCAATTAAACGGGCTTTAGAATGCTTCTTTGTCCAAGCGATAGCGTTTAGAATATCATCTTTGGCTCCTACCGAAATAATTACTGGGATAGTGCCATCCACGACTTCGTGCTTTGCTTCCATTTTCTTATTGATATCCAGCTGCTCTTTGCTATTGGGATGCCATTTTCAAGTAACAAATGCAACACAGCGGGATTCTAAGGTTTGTTGAATAGGTGAAGTGAAAGGACTCTAAAAAATAGGTAAGCTCCGTCCTTCTATCAGAACGGAGCTTACCACTCTCAAAGTGATCTGTTATTCTTGTTTTAAGATTCAATGATCATTTAATTTTGCTAACCATTCCTTTGCCACTGGATTATTTTTATACCTGTATTACGCCCGTTTTGAATTCTTCGATATCAGGATTGTGATTAGCGCATTTAATAGCGTGCGAAATTCGGTCGCGTGTCTCGATAGGATTGATGATTCCGTCAACCCATATACGAGCGGCAGCATAACGAACATCAGTTTGTTCATCGTATCGCTCGCTAATTTCCTTCATGATCTCCTGCTCTTCCTCTTCGGTAATTTCCTTACCTTGTTTTTCCAGGGATGACACCCGAATCTGAGTCAATACTTTTGCAGCCTGCGTGCCCCCCATTACTGCAATCTGAGCAGAAGGCCAGGCATACATAAAGCGCGGATCGTAGGCACGTCCGCACATAGCATAATTACCGGCTCCATAGCTGTTACCTACCACAATAGTAATTTTAGGTACGGTACTGTTAGCTACTGCATTTACCATCTTTGCACCATCCTTGATGATTCCGCCATGTTCACTGCGCTTGCCGATCATAAAGCCGGTCACATCCTGCAGAAAAACAATCGGGATTTTCTTTTGGTTGCAATTCATCACAAAACGGGCCGCTTTATCGGCTGAATCAGAATAAATAACACCACCGACCTGCATCTCCCCCTTTTTGGTCTTGGTAATTTTTCGCTGGTTGGCAACGATACCCACACTCCAACCATCTACGCGAGCATAGCCAGTGATCAACGTTTGTCCATATCCTTTTTTGAATTCGGTAAATGAATCTGCATCCACAATGCATTCCAATACCTCATGCATATCGTAAGGTTTGGTACGATCGTCCGGGAAAAAATCAAAAATATTGGTGACATCCCGAGCCGGCTCTACCGGATCTTTACGATTGAAACCAGCCTTATCATAAGGACCTAATTTATCTACCAAATCCCGGACGGTTTTCAGGCATTCTTCATCGTCTTCCATTTTGTAGTCTGTAACACCGCTGATTTCGGTATGGGTCGTAGCTCCGCCAAGGGTTTCATTATCTACGTCTTCGCCAATAGCTGCCTTTACCAAATAGCTACCGGCAAGAAAAACACTCCCGGTACCATCCACAATCAGGGCCTCGTCACTCATAATAGGCAGATAAGCGCCGCCGGCGACGCAACTGCCCATAATCGCTGCAATCTGGGGAATGCCCTGGGCGCTTATTTTTGCATTATTTCGGAAAATACGTCCGAAGTGCTCCTTATCAGGAAAAATTTCGTCTTGCATCGGCAGATAAACACCTGCTGAATCCACCAGGTACAGAATAGGCAAGTGATTTTCCATGGCAAGTTCCTGGGCACGCAGATTTTTTTTAGCTGTAATGGGAAACCAGGCTCCCGCTTTCACAGTAGCATCATTCGCTACAATCACGCAATCTCTTCCCGATACGCTACCGATCCCCATCACTACCCCGCCGGATGGACAGCCTCCTTCGTCTTCATACATGTCATAACCGGCCCAAAGCCCCAGCTCATAAAAACGAGAATCGTCGTCGATTAACATATCTATTCGCTCACGAGCTGTCATCTTACCTTTCTTATGGTGCTTCTTTATTCTTTTTTCTCCCCCTCCTTTTTTTATTTCAGCCTCAGTCTCATTGATTTGACGAATTAATGATTTTAGATCGGTAGATGTATTAACATTGTTTTCTTGTGAACTCATAAAGCAAATAAACTTTTATAATAATAGATTGCAATTTTGTAGCGTTCTGAAAATAAAGAAATTTCTCAATCGCAAAACAATGATTGTGTTTATTTCGATTCAAGTTCCTTAATTTGAGCTTTTGCGGATATGAGTAAAACTCCAACTAACTCCAAAAACGTGGAAATTTTGAAAAAAACTCTAACGGCAGTCCTGGCATTCGTATTTATCCTAGGCATTACTTCAAGTTCTATGGCCCAGCGAAATCTGAATTATCATCAGCTGGCCATGAAAAATAAGCAAAACCCGATACATTTTGATTTTATCGTGTTGCCGGGTAATAGTGATTCAACTGTCACATTCGCATCGGTGTTTAGCCTATCTTATAATTATTTACCTTTTAAAAAGGTTCAAGCACCGACTGAAAATCGGCAGTATTATAGCACGGTTAGTTTAAGTATGGAGGTTTTTCACTCCGATAAATCGCGTCTTCGGAAAAAAAATCGCGATGATGTGTCGATACAAGGGCTCGACCTGGCGGGGCGCACGTTCTGGGCGGATACCGCTTATGCCAAGAACTATGACCAGAGTCAGTCAAAAGAGGAGTACTTGAAAGGTTTTTTAAAAGTATCGCTCCATCCCGGTATCTATAGTTATGTGTTACAAATGAAGAAAGGTGAAGAAACAAACAGTCGTCTCTCCAAGGTGCAGACCCGGCGGATACAATCATATCCCAATATGAAAGTAGGCAACGTAATTTTCGGAGATAAATTGGTATCCCGAGGTTCCAACCAGCAGCTTAGAATATCCGATATGGGATCGAATGTGCGTTACGGGAAAGATTTCTATGCACTTGCGTACATCCCTGGATATGATGCTAATGCCAGCTACTCACTCCATATTAATCGGCTAAATATTGCAGATGAAGATACTACCAAAAAAGGGGAAGTCTATTCTAAGGAACTTTCTGATAAGGACATCAAAACACATTTGATTCCAACTTTAGGCAATGATGAAGAAAGTACGTTGCTTGATTTAAAATCTACGGATAAAGGCTATGCCTATGCATTGGTAAAAATACCAAATAGTAACTTTCCTAATTCTTCCTATCGCTTTACAATTCAAAAAGAAGGTGAAAAAATGCCCGTCACCCGCAGTATTTTTCAATCGGTTTGGGTTGATATGCCTACAAGCTTGCTTAACCTCGATACAGCTATAGATATGCTGCATTATATTGTTGACAAAGAAACATTGAAAAAAATATCCAGCGGATCACGGGCTGAACGGGAGAAAAAATTCCACGAATTCTGGAAAAAGAGAGACCCAACTCCAAATACCGAGTACAACGAATTAATGGCAGAATATTACCGTCGCATTGACTATGCCTATGAACATTTTACGACTGAGAATACCGTGGGATATAAAAGTGATCAGGGAAAAGTTTATATCAAATATGGCCCACCGCAACACACCGAGCGAAAGTTCCCCGCTAACGGGCCTACTACTGAAATATGGACCTATCCAAATCGTACATTTGTTTTTAAAGCAACCTCCGGCTTTGGGGATTTTAAATTGGTGTCAGAGGAAACTAAATAGATTAAGAATAATAAATTTATCAGCATACTATGCATCAACGAATTGCGATAAGCAGTGGCGATTATAATGGCATTGGTATTGAAGTCATCTTAAAAACTCTCGATAGGCGCCCTCTGGATGATGTTACTCCTATTATACTGGGTTCTGCCGAAGTCATTGATTTCTATAAGGATCTGCTTTCCATTGATATTGACTACCACCATGCCGTATCCGAAGATCAGCTTGAAGATAGAAGGGTAAATGTACTGGAAAGCTATGGTGATGAAACACCGTCCATAAAACCTGGAGAACTTACCGAGTTGGCCGGCAAATGTTCTATGCTCGCTGTAGAAAAAGGAATTGCCTTATGCAACGGAGGAAAAGCAGACGCATTGGTGACGGCTCCCATTTCAAAAGAGGCCATAAACCGGGCGGGATACCATATACCGGGACATACCGAATTCCTGGCTGATAAAACCAATACCACAGATTATATGATGCTCTTAGTTAACGACGATCTACGGGTTGGACTCGTAACGGTTCATATTCCTATTCTGAAAGTAGCCGATGAACTTTCGCAAGCCAGAATACTGCAAAATATAGATATCATGCACGACAGCCTGCAGCAGGATTTCAACTTGGAAAATCCCAAAATCGCGGTCCTTGGCTTGAACCCTCATGCTGGGGACGGCGGAGTGATTGGTACCGAGGAAATTGATATCATCTCCCCGGCAATACACGAGGCCCAGGCAAAAGGCCAGGAAGCCAGTGGCCCACACCCGGCGGATGGTTTTTTCGGAAATCAACAGTACGAAAATTATGATGGTATCCTGGCGATGTATCACGATCAGGGACTAATTCCCTTTAAGACACTCTCGTTTGGAGCTGGAGTTAATTTTACAGCGGGTCTGCCCTTTGTACGAACATCCCCCGATCATGGGACTGCTTTCGATATTGCCGGAAAAAACAGGGCTAACCCCTCTTCTTTCGATCAAGCTTTTACGCTGGCAATCCAACTAATGAAAAATCGCAACAAAGAAGCGATTTAATATGGATACCATCAACCAGCCGGAATACACGAAGCTAGCCGATATCTATGACACCGTTATGGAAGATGTGAATTATGAGTTATGGGCAGATTTTATCGATGCCATTATTTTAAAGCACCATCCCAACCCAAAAACTATTTTAGAGCTGGCTTGTGGCACCGGGTCGCTCTCGCTCTTCCTGGATGAACTGGAGTGCTATGATATCACGGCAACTGATAAATCCCCAAAGATGATTGAAAAAGCGCATCAGAAGAACGAAGCAATGCGATGCAATGTGGAGTTTGAAGTAATGGATTTTCTGGATATTGATATTGATCGAACATTTGATATTATAGTCTCTATTTTTGATAGCATCAATTACTTACAAACTTCGGATGAGGTGCTCCGATTTCTTAAAGGGATAAAAAAAGTGTTGAAGCCAGAAAGTCTGCTTATTTTCGATTTTACGACGCCTAAAAACTCTATACAGGCAATTGACTACCTGAACAACGAAGAGGGATATACTGAGGACAATCATCGTTTTTTCCGTCAAAGTACCTACGATGCCAATCAACAGATCCACAAAAATGAATTTAAAATTGAAAAGCTAGCCGATGATCAGGAAACAGTGCTGCAACAATTCCGCGAGACGCATCTGCAAAAAATTTACACCCTGCAACAAATGCTTGATATTATCGATCAAACAGCGTATAACATAGTGGCAAAATACAGTGGCTTTGATTTTGAAGAAGCCGATGAACAGAGTTTACGAATCACAATGGTCCTTCAATGTCTCAACGCTCAGTCATAGAATTAGAAAATGTAACGGTCTCATACGATCACCGTAAGGTGCTCGATAATATCAATTTCACCCTTGAAAACGGAGAATTCAGCTACCTCATCGGTCAAACCGGGGCAGGAAAAAGCTCTTTCCTGCGACTTATTTATCGCGATTTGCTGCCCGACTTCGGTAAGGTGCGTGTTGCCGATATGGAAGTCACTTCTCTATCTGATAAGAAGGTGCCTTACTTACGCCGCCGACTGGGTATCGTATTCCAGGATTTCCAACTCCTCGCAGATCGCACTGTTTACGAGAATGTTGCCTTTTCGCTGGAGGTGACCGGCGAAAAAAAGAACTACATAAAACAGCGGGTGCTCGAAGTTTTGGGGATGGTGGGACTCAGCCACAAGCGTAAAAATATGCCTGATGATCTGTCCGGTGGTGAGCAGCAGCGGGTGGTCATTGCTCGGGCGCTTGCTAATGAACCCCGAATCTTGTTGGCTGACGAGCCAACGGGCAACCTTGATCCGAATGCGTCGGCCGAAATTATGGAGCTGCTAAAGCAAATCAACAATCGTGGTATGGCCGTGCTAATGGTTACCCACGATTATGATACCGTAAAACAGTATCCCTATCGAACGGTCAAGCTAGAAGATGGCGGAATTAAAGAAGTGAATGCCAAACAGCTCTGATGTAAAATTCTGTCACAAATGAATTTCTCGTTTACGCAAAATCATTTTTATATGCACCTAATGAGGAAATATCATTAGATTACCGAAAGATATGAGACCTATTTATCTGAGCTCGTTATTTGCAGGAATTGTTATACTTATAGGACTTTTTTCATCCCCACTCCAAGCGCAACATTTGATTCAGTTCCCAAAAACCAAAATAGATGGTAACCATATTTCACCGCAGTATTTAAATTATTCATCTGGCGACATTCAGAATGATGACCCATTAGCTAATGATTATCATGGTTTAAGAGCCGGAACCATTGCCGGACAATACCTGGTCGGTGCATTTCTGGGTGGAGTTAGCGGTTATATTGGTGGATTAGTATCGGTAGCATTTTTAAACTGTTCTGGAGACTGGTGCGTCTTCGGAGAATTCTTTGGAGGTGCTTTCGTCGGTTATACCTTTGGCTCTGCGCTGGGAGTATATTTGATCGGTAATAATCCTTCCAGGAAAGCTTCGTACCCGGCAGTACTTTTGGGGGATGCTATGGGTTTGGGAGCAGGGCTTATCATACTCGATAATTATGCTAACGGGACAACAGAATTTCAAAAATACCTTGTAGGAACGGCTGTATTATCTCTTCCTATTATCGGGGCAATTTTAGGGTACAGCTTATCTCAAAGACCCCGGCTTCAGGGTCAGCAAAGCTCCCTGCTCAGCATCTCCAATAATCATCTTACCATCGCACCCCCTGCCCTTGCAGGATTACATTCATCACCTCTACTGCAAAACCAAATTATTCCGGGTATTTCGATTGTTAATTTTAAGTTTTAGATGATGGCATCTTTTTAAAGTTATGGCCGGAAAGTAATTATATACAAGAGATACCATATCCCCCCAAAATGGTATCTCTGATAATCTGATGACTTGGGCATTCAGCTCAATCTTTCAAAACCTATTCTACTATCCTAACTAAAACTCTTATCTTACAAGCTAATTTTTTACCAATTTAGCACACTTGGTTAGGCAGCAGTAAACATATGAACTTACGCAAGCGAACACAGAAAGTCCGCGAGGCAGCTCTAAGGCTCGGTTTCAATGCCTGTGGCTTTGCCAAAGCAGGCCGGCTCGAGAAAGAAGAACGTCGGCTTCGCGAGTGGCTCAACCAGAATCGAAATGGCAAGATGGGCTGGATGGCCAATCACTTTGATAAGCGGGTGGATCCCACTAAACTGGTGCCCGGAGCCAAGTCGGTTGTTTCGGTTATCGGCAGTTATTTCCATCCCAAACATCGCGACCAAATGGTGCAGGAAAATCATCCGAAAATTGCTAAATATGCCCAAGGGCGTGATTATCATAAAGTGTATAAAAAGAAGCTCAAAAAACTGTTTGCAGAAACGGAAGAACTACTGGCCGGACTCGAAGGACGCGTTTTTGTGGATTCAGCTCCCGTGCTAGACAAAGCTTGGGCAATGAAGTCCGGACTTGGCTGGATGGGCAAAAACTCCAACATCCTTAACAAAAACCTGGGTTCTTTCTTCTTTATAGGAGAAATGATCGTTGATGCCGAATTTCTCTATGATACGCCTATAACCGATCACTGTGGTAGTTGCACCCGATGCATAGATGCTTGTCCCACAAACGCCATTTACGAGCCTTACCGCGTAGATGCAACTAAATGTATATCATATCTGACCATTGAGTTAAAAGAAGAAATCCCCGAAGAATACCGGGATAAAATTGGAAATTGGATGTTTGGCTGCGATATCTGTCAGGACGTATGTCCCTGGAATCGAGATGCAACCTATGGACGGTTGGAGGATTTAAATCCCAGAGACAAGTTATTGGATCACGACATCAATTTTTGGGAAGAATTGGATATAAAGCAATATGATGAGCTCTTTGAGGGAAGTGCTATTCGACGAGCGAAGTTCGAAAAGTTTAAAGATAATGTTTCAGTCGTGGCAAAGAATATCAGTGAGAAGTAAAAAGTGAAAAGAAAGAAGTAAGGCTTTCTGCCTTTTACTTCTTTCTCTCTCAGAATTTACTTTTTTTGTCTTTTAATGCCTTGTAAAGTAACTCACGTGCCCTAAAGATATGAGCTTTCACCGTGCCCAGTGGCAGGTCAAGCACATCCGCAATTTCCTGGTAACTCTTTTCCTCCATGTGGCGCATCTCTATGACTTTGCGATATTTTTCTGGAAGATTGGCAATCGCATTTCTAACAATCTTCTGTCGTTGTTTACGAATGATGCTGCGATCGGTCTTGGCCGACTCATCGGGAAGTTGCATCTCCATCTCCCCATCTTTCGTTTTCATCGGCTCATCAATAGAAAGCGTTTTTAGCTTCTTCTTCCTCAGGTAATCTATCGTATGATTGGTGGCGATACGATATAACCAAGTTGAAAAAGCATAATTCGTACTATAGGTATTCAGATTGTCAAAAGCCTTAACAAAGGTCTCTTGCACGAGATCTTCCACTTGCTCTCGATCTTTAATCATCTTTAGGATGTGGAAGTAGAGTGCCCGTTCGTATTTATTTACCAGCTTTTTGTACGCTGATTCATCCCCTCCCTTTGCTCTTTTTACAAGTACATCATCCTCCAGACTGCTTTCCGAAGCATTCTCCCGGGGCGACTCAGATGTTTGCGAGTTTTGGGTCCTTGAATTAGACATTCGGTTTATTCTGCGGAGGATTATTTGAATTTATTTCAGGTTCAAACTTAGTGAAAGTGACACTTTATTCCCATTCTTAATTTTTTGTAAAAGGCAACTCGTCTATGATAAAAAAATAAATAATTTTGTAAGGATTACCCGTATAAAGGGTCTTACCATAAAAGGGTATGTAATGATCAAAAAAAAGGGGTATAAAAGATGCAACACAAAAGAAATATAGGGGAATATGCTGAATCTCTTCTATAATTATGGAAGTGGTAACGCCACCGAAAAGAATTTGTGTTTATAAATCTGATACTCATTTCGAAACCCAATTTCCTTTGATATAAAAACCGCTCTCTAAAAAAGATTTAGACGTAGAGAGAATTCTTAAAATTATATTCAAAGGATTAATACATAACTACAATTAAATATAAATACAACTACCTATGAGAAAACTCATTAAGATAACTTGTATTCTTTTTAGTCTGATATTATTCTATAATTCTAACACCTACGCACAAGATGTTAAAGTTGGGGCGGAACTAGGATATGGTACTCAAATAGAAAGTATCGGTATTGGCGCCGGTGCTGTGCTCGGCCTCACTGATAATATCCGGGGGGCAGCGGATTTGAAGATATTTTTTCCTGATTCTCCAAGTGGTGTCACTAATTCCTTCTGGGAACTGAATGCCAACATACATTACCTGTTCCTGAAAAAAGTTAATACAAAGGTTTACGGTTTGGCCGGTCTGAATTACGCAACTCAAAAAGCTTCGTCCGGAGGCTACAGTATTTCCAACTCAGAAGCGGGACTTAATTTAGGAGGCGGAGCTGAATTTGGTATGGGATTCGGTGCCCTTTTTGCCGAAGTAAAATACGCTTTAAGCAATTACGACCAGTTTGATTTAAATGCTGGTCTCCGTTTTGGATTTTAGCCAAATAATGAAAAAAGCACCAGTTGATTAGGTTCACTGGTGCTTTTTTTAGCTATCCAACAAAATACCATGCCTGATGCCACCGGTTGAAGTAATCAACCGGTCAAAAGAATAATGTTGCATAAATGATTCCAAGATGAGCAAACCAGCTAAAAAGATATCGCCACGACCTTTCATTACAACCGGGTAAGTATCTACCAATTTATCTACCGGCCACTCTTTGAACTCAGAAATATAACGTTGCAGTTTTTTCAGTGATATTTCATAACCATTTAGCTTTTCACTGTTGAATATTTTGAGGCCCTGATCAATATAGGCCAAAGAAGTTACCGTTCCAGCTACTCCAATCAAAACAGATTCATCTGCGAAATTGAATTCGTAAGTTTCCAGCATATCACGAATGGCTTTTCTGCATTCCGAAATCTGTTGGCCGGTTGGCGGATCATCCTTCAAAAAGCGTTCTGTAAACCGGACACATCCCATATTATACGAATAACGATCCCTCACATTATTTTGTCCGGAAGCAACTTCGGTACTTCCTCCCCCTATATCGATTACTACTTTCTGGTTAGTACTAAAATCATTCAAAACAGACTGAGCGCCACTAAAAGTGTATTGAGCTTCTTCAAATCCACTTAAAACCTTTATGTGGATTCCTGTTCTCTTTTTAATCTGCTGTAAAACCTCTTCCCGGTTATTAGCATCACGAACAGCACTGGTTGCCACTACACGCAACTCTTTAACAGCTGGATATTCATCCTTGATGACTGCCTGATATTCTTCAATAGCCTTTGAAACCCTTTGGACCGCACTTGCTGAAATGTTTTTAGATTCATCGACGCCCTCACCAAGCCTTGGCACACGTTGCTGCTCCTCAAGAATCCGTAATTTCCCATCTTGCCTATCAGCAACTAACAATAAGGCTGTATTGGTCCCTATATCGATTGATGCTTTCATGTACCTATCTTCTGAGCATGAATGGCAATCCACTCATTTTCCTGAGAAATACCGTTGATCTTGAAATTATTTTCTAATTTGTTCAGGATCTCTTCCCTATCCTTTGCCAGTAATCCGGACAATACAAGATGTCCATTTAATTTTAGCGCTTTTACAAAATCATGTAAAAGTTCAATAATCGTATTTCGCTCAATATTAGCAAGCAACACATCTGCTTTTTCCCCTTTGGGTATCACATCAGTAGATCCCTTTTTAACAGTAATGAAATCGGCTACATCATTCAGCCCAACATTTTCTCTGGCATTGGAAATGCTCCAATCGTCAATATCAAAAGCCAATGCATACTTTGCACCCAGTTTAATTGAAGCTATTGCCAAAATGCCGGTTCCCGTACCGGCATCAATAACCATATCGCCATCCCTAATAATATCCGGCAAAAGCTTAAGTACAAGTCGTGTGGTCTCATGATATCCCGTACCAAATGACATTTTGGGATCAATTTTGAGCAGAATTTTGTCCTCAGGGGTCTTTTCTACAGACCACGTTGGCTCCACAAAAAACTGACCAATAGTCTGAGCTCGAATTGTCTCTTCCCACTGCCGGTTCCAGTTTTGATCTGCTATTACTTCTTCGGATTCAATAAAGCCGTTACCCGGGTAAGAGGATAATAATTGATTTATTTGCTCTCGAATTTGATCTTCAAAATTTTCCCGGGCTATATACGTTATGATGCGATCCTGCTGTTGTTCAAAACCATTGAAATCCATATCAAAGAGCTCGGCAATCAATGCTTCCTGGTAATCAGTCTCAACACCAATAACGAGTTTTACATATTCCATCAAAACTATCAGGCTTACCTAATATTACTGTTTGCGTTCCAGACGGTTGTAAACAAGTTCCGCCAGGACGTTTCCGGTGCCGCTGAGGGTTCTCTTACTGATAATTTGCATGTTATCGCGATGGGTATGCCAATAAGGAGGAAAGTTGGCCCCGTTAGCTGCAGGTTCATGATATATGATATCAATAGTAGGGATATTAAGAATTTGGCTGACAACTACATGATCATCAGAAATGATACTTCCCTTTTCATCAACAAAAAGCTTACCATAGCCTTTTTGGTCGGCGATTGACCATAATTCGTTCACCAGTGCCGGAGCATATCTCATTGAATTTTGTTCTTTGGGGAATTTTGCTGATTGGCCTCCAACCATATCCAGCAAAATACCAAATCGGGGCGAATACCCTTTGACCGGCGGATTCTTGGACCAGTAACGAGATCCCAAAAAGTAATTCGACATATCTCCCTCTTTACCATAATCTTCGCCGTCAAATAAAACAATATCAACACCAATTGGAGGTGGATTATCATGAAAAATACGGGCCAACTCTAACAATACCGCTACGCCACTCCCCCCGTCATCCGCACCCAAAATAGGTTTGTCTGCGTCTGCCGTATCCTGATCAGCTTGGGGACGAGAATCCCAGTGTGCCGAAAGCATAATCCGATCTCCACTTCGGGGATTAAAAGCAGCAATAATGTTCGTAAGGGCCAAGGTGTCGTTGTTATATCCGGACACACTAAATTCCTGAGGGAATACATTACGCTGACCGGCATAAGACCGCAATTTTTCCAAGAAGTATTGTTTAGCTTTTTTATGCGCTATGGAATTAGGGGTGCGCGGCCCAAAAGCTACTTGTTTGGCAACAAACTGGTAAGCGGAATCGGCATTAAATGCAGGGACCTTGTTTCCCTGAGCTTCAAAATGCAGTTTAGAATCTTGATTTGAACTACAAGAGAAAAGAGATCCCGACAGTATGATAATAGTAAAAACTAATACTTTATTAGTCATCCTGTCGATCTACCATCGTTGCAGACGATTGTGCCGTCGGTAAAACAATAGTATCAGTAATATTTACATGAGGAGGTCGATTCGCCATAAAATGAATAATTTCAGCGATATCTCTGCCCACCAAAGGTTCCATACCTTCATAAACCTGGTCAGCTTTTTCGTCATCCCCCTTAAAGCGTACGTTACTGAACTCGGTTTCCACTAGTCCCGGTGAAACCATGCTTACCCGTACCTTAGTACCGTGCAAATCTTTTTTAGTGGCTTCGGTAAACGCTTTTACCGCATGTTTGCTGGCACAATAGACCGATCCGCCTGGATAACTCTCATGTCCGGCTATGGAACCTACATTGATAATATGACCGCTATTTCGCTTCTTCATCTTTGGAGAAATAAGGCGAGTCATTGTAATCAATCCTTTAACATTAGTATCAATCATGGCGTCCCAATCCTCAAAGTCGGCATCATAAACGGCATCCACCCCAGCGGCTAAACCGGCATTATTGACTAAAATGTCAATAGGATGCGACAAATCGGATACGAAACCTTCACAAGCACTTCGGTCTCTAACGTCAAAAGCGGATGTTTCAACCGTAATCGGATGGTCCGACTTCAACTCTTCTCTCAAATTCTCCAGTCGATCTTCTCTACGTCCGGTAATAATCAAATTACTGCCTGATTCAGCAAATATCTCTGCGGTTGCTTTACCGATTCCTGATGTTGCCCCCGTGACAACTATCCATTTATCCTCAAGTCTGTTATCCATAAATATTTTAATATTTTGTTAACCTAATTGTTCTACAAGACGAGCTGCATTAAAAAGTTTACCCTCTTCAAAAGTATCAGCCATAAATTGCATACCGAATGGTAAACCGTTTTTATCCGTACCGGCTGGAACATTGATGCCACAGATGCCAGCCAGATTGGCTGATATGGTATATATATCGTTTAGATACATCTGTACCGGTTTATCATTTTTTGCACCAATATCAAAAGCAGTGGTTGGAGCCGTGGGCGAAACAATAACATCCACATCCTTAAAAGCTTTGGTAAAATCCTGCTTTATAAGTCTGCGGACTTTCTGGGCTTTGGCATAGTATGCGTCATAATAACCGGCACTCAACACATAGGTACCCAGCAGGATGCGTCGTTTAACTTCAGCACCGAATCCTTCGGTACGGCTCTTCTTATATAAGCGGTTGAGGGGGGAATCCAAATTTTCCAGCTCAGCAGCCAGTTCTACCTTTTTCTCTCCCTCGGCAAGCTTAATCTGTTCTTTTAGAGCCTCTCTCTCCTGCCCGAGTTCTTTTTCTACATCATCGATGTCTGCCCTGTGGCCATATCGAATACCATCATAGCGGGCCAAATTACTGGATGCCTCTGCAGTTGCCAATATATAGTAGGTGGCAACCCCATATTTCATATGAGGAAGGTGGATCTGCACCAATTCGGCACCCATTTCTTCCAATGCTTTCAATTTATCCTGAATGCCTTCACGAATTTCATCATCGAGTCCTTCTCCGAAATACTCCTCGGGAACCCCAATACGAATGTTAGATTCTGTTTCCTCAACAAACCGTTTAAAATCAGGAACAGCACGAGACGACGAAGTATTATCATTGGGATCAGAACCGGCCATTGTTTCCAACAAAATTGCTGCATCCTCAACCGTATTAGTGAGCGGCCCGATACAATCAAAAGAAGAAGCAAAAGCTACCAACCCATATCGCGAAACACGGCCATACGTTGGTTTCAAACCGACAACGCCGCAATAAGAAGCAGGCTGGCGAATTGAACCGCCGGTATCTGAACCGAGCGATGCAGTGCAAAATCGTGATGCCACAGCTGCCGCGCTGCCACCTGAGGAGCCACCGGGAACTTTAGAGGTATCTACCGGATTTCGGGCCGGTCCATAAATGGAATTTTCATTGGACGAACCCATGGCAAATTCATCCATATTTAATCGACCCAGTAGGATAGCATCATCATTTTGCAAGCGTTCTATTACCGTTGCATCGTAAACACTTTCAAAATCAGATAAAATATTCGATGCACAGGTGGTTTGCTTACCTTTTTCACAGATCAGATCTTTAACGCCTACAACCATACCGGCAAGGGGACCTGCCGAGCTATCTTCAATACGACTCTGTATTTCGTTGGCCTTCTTTAATGCTTCATCTTCGTCGTATGTGATAACCGCATTAACTTCACTGTTCTTCTGTTCGATATTTCCAATATAATCCTGAACAATTTCGGGAAGGGATGTTTCTCCAGATTTCAGAGCCCGCTGAATCTGGCTAAAATTTGAGAAACTCAATGATAAACTATGTTTTAGTTAATCTTTCTGTTTTTCTTTGACCTCTTCCTTGTCATCAGAATCGAAGCCTTCTTTTTTGCCTTGATCCAATTCTTTTTTGATTTCATCAGAGGCCTTGCGAAATTCATTGATCCCCTGCCCGATGCCCCGGGCAAGTTCCGGAATTCGCTTAGCTCCGAAAAACAGAAGAACTACCAAAACGATGATCAGGATTTCTCCACCGCCAAAACTTCCAAACATATAATAATCCTCACTAAATTGGGTTTATAATTTCAGAACATATAAGATAAGAATTATTTTTTACACCTTTGAGTAAATCATTAGAAAAAAATATTGCATTTTCCTTAAAAAATGACTTGAATTTAATGTGTTATTCCGTTTAATAACTTGCTAAGATTTATCTTTGAACTCAAAAAAACAAAATAAGTAGTTTAATATTTATGATTTGGACTGTAGAATTAGCGGCTGCATTAGATGATGCACCATTCCCCGCAACACGTGAAGAATTAATTGAGTGGGCCGAACGCAATGGATTACAACAACAAGTGTTGGATAATCTATATGAACTAGAAGAGATTCAAGAAGGAGAAGATGTTGTTTATGAAGGTATAGAAGATATTTGGCCGGATTATATCAGCAAAGAGGATTTCTTCCATAACGAAGAGGATGAAGGATTTGACTACGACGATGTCTAAATCCTAGTACGGCAAATTTTGCATTTAAACGGTTGCATGAGATATCTACGACATGCAACCGTTTTTTTTGAATCCTACAAACATCCTTCTTTGTCTTTGAAATCAAGTATTTGTTTATCACTTTCCTTTTTATTCTTATGGGGCGTAATCCTTTTCGCCTTAGCTGATAGGGGTTTAGCTCAAAACTCAGCCACTCAGAATGATACAACGAATAAAGTAGTTCGTATCGTGCGATTCGCCGGTAATGATAATGTAAAGGATAATACCCTTAAGACCCTGATTCGCACCCATACCAACCGTGAGTTTCTTGGGATTCCCCGTTTTACGCCCTGGTATTTTATCTGGAAGTTGACCAAAAAATTTGGTGAACCTCCTGCCCAGCTCAACCGGGCAACCGTAGCAAATGATATAGATCGTATTAAACAGTACTATAAAACGATTGGATTTCTTGAAGCACAGGTTGATACTAATATTGTTGAATTTAAAAAAGATCGGGTGGAAGTCTCTTTTCTAATCGATGAGGGGAAACCTTCTACCATACATACGTTGGGCTATTCCGGGATACCAACATTTCAAGATTCAACGTTGGTTCCTGATTTTCTTAACAATAGCCCCATGACCAGAAAACAAATAAATGACTCTACTTTTGTAGTTAATCGTCGTTATTCCGAAAATAAGTTGACTAACGAAAGAAACCGCATCATAACCTTTCTAAAAAATCATGGCTATGCTGCAATACAAAAAGATTCTGTAAATGTTTTAGTCAAAAGGGATTCAACGGATCGGCATAATCTCAATGCTCTATTTGTAATTAATCCGGGCGACAAATATACCTTTGGGGATTTATATATCAGGCTGGCCGGACCGAATGATTCGTTAAAATATGATCAGCAGGATACCGTAAGGGATAAATCCCTAACCAGCGGTAATAACATGATGTATCTTAAAAAAGAGAGCTCCGCCCAAACGAAATTCAGCTTATTAACCGATCAAATATTGTTTAAACCGGGTGATACTTTTAATAACTCGCTCTATATCCGATCGGTTAATGAATTCCAAAATCTTGGTATGCTCAATATTCGTCAGTTTGGCTTGAGTAAGGATGGTTCACTGCCCGATTATTCAAAAAAACAAATCCCGGTAATGTTTTCCCTGCAAACACTACCTAAACATTCTATAAATCTCAATTTTTTTGGTATGAAACGCTACGGTTTCGGTTCAGGAACCGGTGTTACTTATACCAATAATAATCTTTTCGGGAAAGCGGAAAATCTTCAGCTAAGTCTTAACGGCAATTTCGAATATGTAAAATCGGGTACTGTTCGTGATATTGCTCCGGATTCTACGACTCAGAATTACAGCGGCCGCTTTTTCGAAAGCTTTGAATCCAGACTGGACTATTCATTACCGAGGCTTATTTTTCCATTTTCGGGACTTGATCAAAATCCATTTTTCTCAAATGCCAGAACCCGATATACGGTTTCTTTCAGCCGTTCTAACCAGCTTCTTTTCGATATTAACTCGGATCTGCGTTTTAACCTCCGCTACGAAGTCCAACACAACAAACGTTTTTCCAGCTTTCTTGATCTGATTGAACTTGACCTTTTGGATACCGATCCATCTCCTCAATTCAGGCAGGCACTTAAAGAAGATTTCGGACAAAATTCATTTGAATACCAACGAATCCTCGAAGACTTCCGTCCCCAAGTATCTTCAATTCTACGATATACCTTCCGAAGCCAGCGTACCGATCTCATTAAACGTGATCATGGATATTACAGCGAATATTCCTTAGCTGTGGGCGGTAATATCCCATACCTGACAGACCGTTATATTGTGACTCCTGATACTGTCGAAGGGAATTTACCAGCGATCTTTCCCGGCAGTCAAAACAGCCTAGCTTACAGCCGTTTTGTTAAAGGGACAGCTGATTATCGCCGTTACATCCCGATATCTAATAATTCCGTATTTGCTTATCGCGGCTTTATCGGCTTAGCTTTTCCCTATGGCAAAAGTACCTCTCTTCCATTAAATCAACGTTTTTATGCAGGAGGTAGTAATGACATAAGAGGGTGGGATTTTTACAGCCTCGGCCCTGGTGGTATTCCACTTGGGAATGTTACCATAAATGGCGGTGATATAAAATTACTTGCCCAAACAGAGGTAAGACAAAGATTCATAAAAAACTTCTTTTCAGCCAACTGGATTGCAGCCTGGTTTACTGACGCTGGGAATGTCTGGTATGGTCCACGCACCGAATTTCCTTCCAACAATTCAAGCAGTGGTATATCGGCAAGCAAGCGAAAAAAAGAACTGGAACTTGGTAAATTCCATTTCGATCAATTTTATAAACAGATTGCCGTAGGTTCAGGTTTTGGGCTACGTCTCGATTGGGATTATGTGGTAGCACGCTTCGATTTTGCTTTTCGGTTGCATGACCTACAACAAGGCT
>Ga0209918_1000203_pt1 | contig 44251 bp, 41 predicted proteins | sample SalPonD_shore_MG_FD_185712 | JGI IMG/M metagenome (GOLD analysis project Ga0209918, IMG submission 185712) | Salt pond soil microbial communities from South San Francisco under conditions of wetland restoration - Salt Pond MetaG... | ecosystem: Environmental > Aquatic > Marine > Intertidal zone... | reverse complement strand
GGCAACGGCAACGGCAACGGCAACGGCAACGGCAACGGCAGCGACAGCGACAGCCGAACCGGAGCGTCCGGCACCGGCCGAATCGGCGGGCGCCGCGCCGACGGAATCGGAGAGCGCGGCAACGGCCGATTCCGAGAGCGCGGCACCGGCCGAGTCCCCGGAGGAGCCGGCGGCGGAACCCGCCACGGGCAACGCGGACTCCGCATCCGAAGAAGGCGCGGCGGCCGCGAGCTCTGCCGCGGCCTCGAAGAAGAAGGCTGCGTCGAAGAAGACGGCTTCGAAGAAGACTGCTTCGAAGAAGACGGCTTCGAAGAAGAAGGCCGCCGCCAAGAAGACCGCTTCGAAGAAGAAGTCGGCCGCGAAGGCGGACGACGACGCCTGATCACCTCCTCACGGTCCGGGGCCGGTACGGCCCCGGCGCGAAATACAGACGGGGTATCCGCTGATGGAAATCACCGCCGCAATGGTCAAGGAGCTGCGCACCCGTACGGGCGCCGGCATGATGGAGTGCAAGAAAGCGCTGCAGGAAGCCGGCGGCAACATGGAAGGCGCCATCGAGGCCATGCGCAAGTCCGGGCTGGCGAAGGCCGACAAGAAGGCGGGCCGAGTCGCGGCCGAGGGCGTGATCGTCGCCCGGCTCGGTGACGATGCTCGCGTCGGCGCCATGGTGGAGATCAACAGCGAGACGGACTTTGTCGCCGGCAACGACGAATTCAAGGCGTTTGCCGCGCGCGTTGCGGCCCGTGTGCTGGAGCAGGCGCCCGCGGATCTCGCCGCGCTGAATGCCCTGCCCGCCGGCGATGGTGACCAGCGTGACATTGCCACGGCGACAAAGGAGCTCGTAGCGAAGATCGGCGAAAACATCGAGGTGCGTCGCTTCGCGCGTCGCGAAGCGACGGTCGGGCATCTCGCGAGCTATCTCCATGGGAACCGCATCGGTGTACTCGTCGAATACACGGGCGATGAGCAGGTCGGCCGGGACCTGGCGATGCACGTCGCCGCCAGCCGTCCGGTTGCGCTGCGCGCGGATGATGTGCCGGCGGATGACATCGAGCGCGAGCGCGGGATCCTCGAGGAACAGGCCCGGGTCAGTGGCAAGCCCGAGGAAATCGTGAAGAAGATGGTGGATGGCCGAATGCGCAAGTATCTCGGCGAGATCACGTTGCTCGGGCAGCCATTCGTCAAGGATCCTGACCAGACCGTGGAGAAGATGCTGGAGGAGAAGGGTGCCAGCGTGCAGTTCTTCGAGCGCTTCGAGGTCGGCGAGGGCAAGGAGAAGAAGTCGGGAAACTTCGCCGACGAGGTGATGGCGCAGGTCAAGGGCGCCTGAGTTTCGGGTTCGACCGTTCGATCGACGCGCTCACGCGCGCAGCGGGCGGGACGACGCGGGCCCGGCAATCGGGCCGCTCGTGTCCCTTCCGGCGAATCGCCCGGGGGCCGCCAGCCTTGCGGGGACAGCGGCCGACCGAGGACCCGCCTGGCGGCGTCGTGCGGCGCCTCGCGGGGCACACCCCCGGCGGGCGCCGCTTCGGCTACAATGGCGGCCCTCGCGCAGGCCGTGCGGCAACGGGAGGCGGACCACCGCAATGACGGAGCAGAGCCCTGCCTACAGGCGCGTACTGCTGAAGCTCAGCGGCGAGGCGCTGCTGGGCCAGCAGCCGTATGGCGTCGATCCCGACATGCTGGGGCGGATTGCCCGCGACATCCGCGACATCAATGCGATGGGTGTCCAGATCGCCGTGGTCATCGGCGGTGGCAACATCTTCCGCGGGGCCGGACTCGCGCAGGCCGGGATGGACCGCGTGACGGGCGACCAGATCGGAATGCTGGCGACCGTCATCAATGCACTGGCAATGCAGGATGCGCTCGAGCGACTGGGCGTGTTCTGCCGCGTGATGTCCGCCCTGAAGATCAACCAGGTCTGCGAGGACTATATCCGGCGACGCGCCGTCCGACACCTCGAGAAAGGTCGCGTCGTGGTCTTCGCCGCGGGCACGGGCAACCCGTTCTTCACCACCGACTCGGCCGCGAGCCTCCGTGCGATCGAGATCGGCGCCGACGTCATGCTCAAGGCGACGAAAGTCGACGGCATCTTCGACTCGGACCCCGTGAGCCATCCGGACGCGCACCGCTACGATCGCGTCACGTATGACCAGGTGTTCGCGCAGAACCTCGCCGTCATGGATGCGACGGCCGTCGTCATGTGCCGTGACAACAACATTCCGCTACAGGTGTTCAACCTGAACAACGAGGGCGACCTCATCCGCGCCATCATGGGCGAACACGTGGGCACGGTCGTCGAGCGAGGAGGGTCATGATCGACGATCTCAGGAAGGATGCGCGTGAGCGCATGAAGAAGAGCATCGCCGCGCTCCAGCAGGAGTTCAGCGGCATCCGCACCGGTCGGGCGCACACCGGTCTGCTCGATCACGTCACGGTCGACTATTACGGCAGCGAAGTGCCGTTGAACCAGGCGGCGAGCGTGCATGTCGAAGATGCACGTACGCTGGCGGTCCAGCCGTGGGAAAAATCGATGGTTCCCAGGGTCGAGAAGGCCATCATCAACGCCGGCCTGGGGCTGAATCCGAGTTCCGCGGGGACCGTGATCCGCATTCCCCTGCCACCGCTCACGGAGGAACGGCGCCGCGATCTGGTCAAGGTCGTGCGGCAGGAAGCCGAAAATGCCCGGATCGCGATTCGCAACATACGGCGTGACGTGAACGCCGATCTCAAGAGCCTGCTCAAGGAAAAGGAAATCACGGAGGACGAAGAGCGTGGTGCGGAGCAGGCGATCCAGAAGATTACCGACGACGCGATCGCCGAGGTCGATTCCCTGCTCGAGAGCAAGGAAGAGGACCTCATGGAGGTCTGAGCAGCGTTCCATTCATGAGCGACGGTCACGCAATCATTCATCCAGCCGCCGGCGCCGGGCCGTGGTACGGCATTCGCGACGGCAGTGCGAGCGCCCTCCCGCACCGGCGCCGTGCTGGTCACGACGGGCGGACCGTCGGATGCCTCGCGGTGGGGGCCGGAACGGGCCGATCCCGCGTCCTTGGCAGCCGGGCAGTGGGATCCCACGATGAGCACCAGTGACGATCCGCGTCACATCGCGATCATCATGGACGGCAACGGCCGTTGGGCCCGGCGCCGATTCGCGCAACGAACGGAAGGACACAAGGCCGGTGTCCGTGCGACACAGGCGGTCATCGAAGCCTGCGCACGACGCGATGTGCAGGCACTCACGCTGTTCGCATTCTCGAGCGAGAACTGGCGGCGCCCCGCATCGGAAGTCGGCGTCCTGATGGAGCTTTTCCTGCGGACGCTGCGCAGCGAGGTCGGCCGGCTCGGCGAGAACGGCGTGCGGTTGCGGTTCATCGGGGATCGCGACGGTTTCAGCCGGGCGCTGCAGCAGGAAATGGCACGCGCCGAGGAGCAGACCGCGCGCAACGAGGGGCTGCAACTGGTCATCGCGGCCAATTACGGCGGGCGCTGGGACGTCACGCAGGCGGCGCGCCGCATGGCACGGGAAGTGGCCGCGGGTACCCTGCACCCGGACGACATCGACGAGCGCGTTCTCGCGGCGCGCCTGTGCATCGCCGACCTGCCGGAGCCGGACCTGTTCATTCGCACGGGCGGCGAGCGGCGGATCAGCAATTATCTTCTCTGGCAGCTGGCCTACACCGAGCTTTGGTTCACGGACACCCTCTGGCCGGATTTCGACGATGCGGTGCTCGACGAGGCGCTGGAGGACTTTCGTGGTCGTCAGCGACGCTACGGCCGGACGGCCGAGCAGGTGGAGGGGGTCGAGCGCCGGCATCATGCTTAGGCAGAGAATCCTCACGGCCATCGTCGCGGGCGGGCTCGTGGTGGCAGGCATCTTCCTGCTGGCGCCCCGCTGGATCGGGCTCGCCGGCGTGCTGGTGGCGGCGCTCGGCGGCTGGGAATGGTCGCGCCTCGCCGGCATGCGCGGGGCCGGAGCGCGGCTCGCGTATTCGGGGGCAATCGCGCTCTTGGCGGTCGCTGTCCGGTTCGCGGGCGGCACCGTCCTGGCCACACTGGTGCTCGTGCTCGCCGTGGTCTGGTGGGCGGCCGTCAGCGCCTGGTTGCTGGGCGGGGGGCGTCCGCACGCCGGGCACGCCGGCTTGCGTCCGGGCTGGCTGCTCGCGGGACTGCTGCTGATGGTGTCACTGGCCGTCGGGGTCGACCGACTCGCGGACCTGACCGCGCAGAACCGCGGGACCCTCCTGTACGCGGTGGCGCTGGTATGGGCCGCGGACATCGGTGCCTACTTCGTGGGTCGTGCATGCGGCCGGCACCGACTGGCGCCGGCGGTCAGCGCCGGCAAGACGTGGGAAGGGTTCTGGGGTGGAATGGTCGCCGTTGCGCTGTATGCCCTGGGCGCTGCCTGGCTCCTCGCCGTTCCGGTGGCGATGACAACGGCATGGATCGGGCTTGCGGTGGGGGCCGGGGCGCTCTCGGTCACCGGCGACCTGTGCGAGAGCGTCCTCAAGCGGGAAGCGGGAGTGAAGGACAGCGGCCGGTTGCTTCCCGGCCACGGCGGTCTTCTGGATCGCATCGACAGCCTCGTCGCGGCCGTGCCGGTCCTCGCGCTCGGCCTCGCGGCACTCTCACCCGCGGGTGGGTCATGAGCACCCCCGCGCGCGCCGACGCGCCGCTTGGTGTCGCGGTGCTGGGGTCGACCGGATCGGTCGGCGCCAGCACACTGGACGTCGTGGCCCGCCATCCCGGCCGATTCCGGGTCGTTGCGCTTTCGGCCAACCGGCAGGTGGATGTCCTCTGGCAGCAGGTGCGCGCGCTGGAGCCTGTCTACGCGGTCGTCGCAGACGCGGCGGGCGCCCGCGACCTGGCGGACCGGGTGGCACGGGCCGGCCTTGCAACGCGCGTCCTGGCCGGCTCCGAGGGCCTGCAGGCCGTTGCGAGCGCGCCGGAGGCCGATGTCGTCATGGCCGCAATCGTGGGTGCGGCCGGGCTGGAATCGACGCTGGCGGCAGCGAACGCCGGCAAGCGGGTGCTCCTAGCCAACAAGGAGTCGCTTGTGATGGCGGGCGGGCTGGTCATGGATGCCGCCGCGCGGGGGCGGGCGACGCTCCTGCCGATCGACAGCGAACACAACGCCGTGTTCCAGTGCCTGCCGCGACGATTGGCCGGCGGATTGGCCGAGGCCGGCGTGGAGCGGATCCTGCTCACCGCGTCGGGCGGGCCGTTCCTGCGTCGCAGTCCGGAATCCCTCGCCGGCGTCACGCCGGACGAGGCCTGCTCTCACCCGAACTGGACGATGGGGCGCAAGATCTCCGTCGACTCCGCGACGATGATGAACAAGGGGCTCGAGGTCATCGAGGCATGCTGGCTGTTCGGCGCCGTTCCCGATCTCGTGGAGGTGGTCGTGCACCCGCAAAGCGTGGTCCACTCCCTGGTTCGATACGCCGATGGTTCGGTGCTGGCACAACTGGGCCATGCGGACATGCGCACACCGATCGCGCATGCGCTGTCGTGGCCGGACCGCATCGACGCGGGTGTACAGCCGCTCGATGTCGCGCGCCTGCAGGGGCTGGAGTTCGAGCCACCGGACATGGGGCGCTTTCCGTCGCTTCGGCTCGCACTGGACGTCGCGCGCGCCGGTGGAATCGCGGGCGCAGTGCTCAATGCGGCGAACGAGGTCGCTGTTGAGCGGTTTCTCGCCGGGCAGTTGCCATTCACGGCGATCCCGGGGGTGATCGAGGCCACCCTGTCGCAGGGCGACGCCGAGGGCGACGCAAGGAGCCTCGAGGGCATCCTGGCTGCGGACCAGGCCGCGCGTTCACACGCAGCGGAACACGCTGATCGCATGGCGGAGGCGTTTTCCTGATGACGGATTTCCTTACCAGTGTGGGCGCCTTCATCGTGGCGATTGGCGTGATGGTCACGGTGCATGAGTACGGCCATTACTGGGTCGCGCGCCGCTGCGGCGTGCGCGTGCTCCGGTTCTCCATCGGTTTCGGGCGCGCATTGTGGCGCCGCCGTTCCCGGCGCACGGGCACGGAGTGGATGATCGCCGCGCTGCCGCTCGGTGGCTACGTGAAGATGCTCGACGAACGCGAAGGCGAGGTCGACCCCGCGGAGCGGCACCTTGCGTTCAACAACAAGAGCGTCGCTGCCCGGTCCGCGATCGTTGCAGCCGGGCCGACCGTCAACGTACTGCTCGCGGTCGTGGCCTACGCCATGATGTTCCTGATCGGCGTCCAGGGGGTCACGCCGATCGTGGGCGGTGCGGAAAAGGGGTCCCCGGCCGCGGTCGCGGGATTCCGTGACGGGGACCGCATCGTCGCCATTGCGGGCAAGCAGACGCCGACGTGGTCGGAAGTCCGCCTCGCGTTGCTCGACGAGGGATTCGGGGCAGGCAACGGCGTGGTTCCGGTGACCGTGGCGCGGCCCGACGGCGCGCAGTCCACGCGGGAGCTTGATGTCAGCCGGGTATCGCTCAAGGACGACGCCACCGATCCCGTCGCCACCCTGGGCTTCCGCCGCTGGCTGCCGGACATGGAGGCACGGATTACCGGGCTCGTGCCGGACTCGCCGGCGGCCGCGGCCGGGTTCCGGGAGGGTGACGTCGTCCTGCGCGCCGGCACGACGGACATCGGCGACTGGCGTGACTGGGTCGACTACGTGCGCAACCATCCGGCAGAGGCGGTCCGGGTGACGGTGCAACGCGACGGGGCGCAGACGACACTGGTCGTGACGCCCGACGCACAGGAGATCGGGGGCGAGAAGGTGGGTCGCATCGGCGCCTACGGTCCGCAGATCTCGCAGTCCGACCGCGACCGGATGTTCACGACCGTCCGGTACGGCCCGCTCGAAGCCGCGTGGCAGGGGCTGGTCAAGACCTGGGACGTGACGCGCCTCACGGTTCGCGTGCTCGGTGGGCTCGTGACCGGGCAGGCATCGCTGTCCAACATCAGCGGCCCGATCTCGATTGCCCAATACGCCGGCCAATCCGCGCAGATCGGCCTTGCGACCTTCCTCGGCTTCATCGCGCTCGTGAGCGTGAGCATCGGTATCCTCAACCTCCTGCCGATCCCGGTGCTCGATGGCGGTCACTTGCTCTACTACGCAATCGAGGCCATCAAGGGACGGCCTGTGTCGGACCGCGTGCAGGCGCTCGGCCAGCAGGTCGGAATCGCGCTGCTCGCGGGCCTCATGGCCCTGGCACTCTATAACGACGTCCTGCGCCTGGTGCAGTAATCTCCATGCCTCGCCACGCACTCCGCGCGTTGCTCGCGCTCGCCCTGATGCTGGCCTTCTGTACCCCGGCCCGGGCCTGGGACTCGTTCGTGGTCCGCGATATCGACGTGGAGGGAGCCCAGCGGATCTCGGTGGGAACCGTGCTCAACTACCTTCCGGTCCGCACGGGAGAAACCTTCTCCGACGATGATGCACAGCGGGCTGTCCGCGCACTGTACGACACCGGTCTGTTCGACGATGTGCGGCTCGCCCGTCGCGATGACACGCTCGTGGTGCGGGTAAAGGAACGCCCGGCCATCGCCGAGATCAATCTCGATGGTGATTTCGGCATGGACAAGGACAAGCTGCTGAAGTCCCTGTCGAGCATCGGGCTGGATCGTGGCCGCACTTTCAACCGTGCAATCCTCGACCAGGTTGAGCAGGAACTCCGGCGCCAGATGTACAGCCGGGGCAAGTACGGCATGAAGATGGAGACGAAGGTCCGGGATCTCGAGCGTAACCGGGTCGCCATCGATATCACGCTGAACGAGGGCAAGACCGCCCGGATTCGCCAGGTCAAGATCATCGGCAACAAGGCCTTCAGCGACGAAACGCTCAAGGGGCTCATGGAGTCCGGCATACCCGGGCCGCTGTCCTTTTTCTCTTCGGCAGACGAATATTCCCGGGAGAAGCTGCAGGGCGACCTGGAACGGATTCGCTCGTATTACCTGGACCGTGGGTATGCCCAGTTCTCCGTGTCTTCCACCCAGGTGAGCATCACGCCCGACAAGAAGGATATCTACGTCACCGTCAACGTGGATGAAGGCCAGCAGTACCACGTCGACAGCATCAGCCTCGGCGGGAATTTCCCGGTCTCGCGCCAGGAGCTCCGTGACGCCATCCAGGTGCACAAGGGTGACCTGTTTTCGCGCAAGGCAGTGACCGACAGCAGGACGGCCATTTCCGACCGTCTTGCCGAGTCCGGTTATGCGTTTGCGCGGATCAATGTCGTTCCCCAGATCGACGAGAAGAGCAAGAAGGTCGCCCTGCGCTTTTTCATCGATCCTGGCAAGCGCGTGTACGTCAGGCGGATCAGTTTCAGCGGACAGGTGGCCACCCGCGACGAGGTGTACCGACGAGAGCTGCGCCAGTTCGAAGGGGCCCAGTACTCGCCAAAGAATATCGATCGCTCCAAGGTGCGACTTCAGCGCCTGCCGCAGGTACAGGATGTCAGTGTCGATACAGAACGGGTTCCGGGAACCGACGATCAGCTGGACGTGAACTATTCGATCACCGAGCGGCCGACCGGATCACTGTCCGTGGCCGCCGGGTATTCGTCGACCGACGGCGTCGTCGTTCAGGCCAGCGTTCAGCAGCAGAACCTGTTCGGCACGGGAAAGGACCTGACGGTAAGTCTCAACAATGGTCGGTCGCAGCGCAAGTTCGTGGTGAACTACACCAACCCGTATTACACGGACTGGGGCGTGAGTCGATCGCTGCAGTTCACGTACCGTGAGACCAATCCGAACACGATCACGAATACGCAGGACTACTACTCGGACAACGGTACGGTGGGCGTGGAGTACGGAATTCCGACAACCGAGTACAACACGCTGAACCTGGGGCTGAACGTGACCGGGACACGGATTCGCACGACAGACTCGACCCCGGACCCGATCCGCGAATTTCTCGATACGAACGGGACGGAGTACGGCTTCCTGGAAAGCACGGTGAGCTATCAGCACGACACGCGCAATCGAACGATCTTCGCGGAGAACGGGGTACTCAGCAAGGTGTCTGCTGACGTGGCCCTGCCCGGGAGCGACCTTGAGTTCTATCAACTGGGCTACTCGTTCGAGGGATATACGCCCGTAACGGACCGGATCGTGGCTTCCGCGAGCACCGATATCGGCTACGGGGATGGTTACGGCGATACGGCGGCGCTGCCGTTCTTCCGCAGGTACTATGCCGGTGGAATCCGGTCCGTGCGGGGGTACAAGGGGGCCAGCCTGGGGCCGAAATACGCCGATGGAAATGCGGCTGGCGGGGATTTCAGGACCACCGGCACGCTGGAAATGATCTTTCCGTCGCCGTTCTCGACCGAAAGCGGGCAGACGCGGTTGAGCGTATTCTACGATTTCGGTAACGTCTATTCGTCCGTGGACCAGTTCGATGCGGCTGAGCTCCGGAGTTCGGTGGGTGTGTCGTTCAACTGGCGGTCGCCGGTCGGGCCCCTGTCATTCAGCATCGCCGATCCGATCAATCCGAGGCCCGGAGACGATACGCAACAGTTCCAGTTCACGATCGGCACGCTTTTCTGAGCAGCGCCCCGGGCGTGCCGCAATGATTGATGCTGGATGAAACCGCGGAGTCCTATCGTGCGTACCATTCTTGTACTGACCGCATTTCTCCTGGGCGCCGTGCCCGCCATCGCAATGGCGGACTCTGCGAAGATCGGCTATGTCGATATCACCTACCTGATCGACAAGTCGCCCCAGGCACAGGACGCAAGCTCGAAACTCGAGAAGGAATTCGGACCGAAGCAGCAGGGCCTGCAGAAGAAGCAGCAACAGTACCAGCAGTTGCAGCAGAAGCTTCAGAAGGACGGACTGGTCATGTCGGACGACAAGCGCCAGGAAATGGAGCAGAAGCTGCGTGAGCTCAAGCGCGAGATGCAGCGAAGTCAGCAGGCCTTCCGCGAGGAGCTGAACATCCGTCGAAACGACGCCTTCAAGGACGTGCGGGAAGCCGTCATGCAGGCAGTCCAGAATCTCGCAAAGGATGAAGGTTACGACCTCATCGTCGGGCAGGGCGCCCTGTATGCCAGCGACGCCGTCAACCTGACACAGAGGGTGCTCGACCGCATGAAGAAGCGTTACGAATCCAAGAAGTCCGACTAGGGAGCCACTCCTGTGGCATGGACGGTTAGCACCCTGGCGGAGCGCCTCGGTCTTCGCTTCGAGGGTGATGGCGCGCGAGCGATCAGGCGCGTGGCCTCGCTGCAGTCGGCGGGCCCGGACGCATTGACGTTCGTGTCCAGGGCCGCGTTCATCGAGGCGCTCGGCCGTACGGGCGCCGGTGCCGTGATCGTGGCGCCCGAGCATGCCGACCGGGCGCCGTGCGCGGTCCTGGTCTCGAGCAACCCGTACGCCGCGTACGCACGCGCGGCGCAACTCCTGCACCCGGAGGCATCGGCGCCCGGGATCGATCCGGGCGCATCCGTCGATGGAGCGGCGCGTATCGGTGCGGACGTACGGATCGGGGCCCGCGCCGTCGTGCAGGCCGATGCACGAATCGGCGACGGGGCGGTGATCGGGCCGGGTGCATTCGTGGGGCGAGGGGCCCGCGTCGGTGCGGGATCGTACCTCGGCCCCAACGTCATCATTGCGCACGAGTGCGAGCTCGGTGCGCGCTGTCGCGTGCAGCCGGGAGCGGTAATCGGCTCCGACGGCTTCGGCTACGCGCGCGACGGGAACGAATGGGTTCGGATTCCACAGATCGGGAGAGTCGTCATCGGGGACGACGTCGACATCGGTGCCAACACCACGATCGATCGCGGTGCGCTCGACGACACCGTGATCGAGGACGGGGTCAAGCTGGACAACCTGATCCAGATCGCACACAACGTGCGCATCGGGGCGCACACCGCCATGGCGGGGTGCACCGGGGTGGCGGGCAGTGCGGTCATCGGACGCCGCTGCACGATCGGCGGGGCGGCATCGATCCTGGGCCACCTGGAGATCGTGGACGACGTGCACCTGAGTCCGCTGTCGTTCGTCACCAAATCGATTACACTGCCGGGAAGTTACTCGTCGGGCATGCCGATCGAACCCACCACGGACTGGCGCCGCAGCGTCGCGCGCCTCCGCCAGCTCGATGCGCTCGCGCGGCGTGTGACGCATCTCGAGCGTGAAAAATCCGACAAGCGTTCCTGAGGTCGATTCCGTGGCCGAGATGAATATCCACGACGTGCTGGATTACCTCCCGCACCGGTATCCGTTCCTGCTGATCGATCGGGTCCTGGAATGCGAGCCTGGCGTCCGCCTGAGGGCCGTGAAGAACGTGACGGTCAACGAGCCGTTCTTCCCGGGCCACTTCCCGCGTCATCCGGTATTTCCCGGTGTCCTCATCCTGGAGGCGATGGCACAGGCGACGGGCCTGCTGGCGTTTCGGACACAGGGCGTGCAGCCCGACGACAACACGTTGTACCTGTTCGTCGGGGTCGACAAGGCTCGTTTCAAGCGCCAGGTGGAGCCGGGCGATTCCCTGGAGATCACCGTGGTGTTCCAGCGCGAGACACGCGGAATGTGGAAGTTCTCGGCCGAGGCGCGCGTGGACGGCAAGGTCGCGTGCGTGGCCGACCTGATGGGGGCCATGCGCGAACGGGACGGTCGCCCGTGATTCATGCGCAGGCGATAGTCGATCCCGGCGCGAAGATCGCCGACGATGTCGAGATCGGGCCATTCTGCGTCGTCGGCCCGGACGTGACGGTGGCGCGCGGGACGCGTGTCGGCCCGCACACGGTGATCCGTGGCCCGACGTCCATTGGACGGGACAACACCATCTATTCCTTCTCGTCGATCGGCGAGGCACCGCAGGACCTCAAGTACGCCGGCGAGCCGACTCGCCTCGAGATCGGAGATCGCAACACGATTCGCGAGTACGTGACGTTCAATCGCGGTACCGCCGATGGCGGGGGCGTCACGCGCATCGGGGACGACAACCTGTTCATGGCCTATACGCACGTGGCCCATGACTGCACGGTCGGCAACCGCACCATCTTCGCGAACGCCGCTTCGCTGGCCGGGCACGTCAACGTGGGCGATTGGGCAATCCTCGGCGGGTTCACCAGCGTGCACCAGTTCTGCCGGATTGGCCCGCACAGCTTCACCGGTCTGGGTACGGTGGTCACGCGCGACATCCCGCCATTCGTGACCGCCGCGGGCAATCATGCGCGGCCGTATGGGCTCAACAAGAATGGGCTGCGCCGCCGCGGGTTCACGCCGGATGCCATCCGGGCCCTGCACCGTGCCTACATGCTGCTCATCAAGGGCCGGGGCGGAGAGGCCGACGTTCGTGCGGAGGCCGAGGCCCTGGCCGACGAGTACCCGGAAGTGCGCCAGTTCCTGGATTTTCTCGACGCCGGCAGGCGCGGCATCATTCGCTGATCATCGCTCCGGCGCGATCGCGCAGCATCTCCTCAATGAGCATGGCCATGCGCATCGGGCCGTCTCCTTCGCCCATCGCGGCCCGCACTTCGCGCAACGATGCGATCATGCGTGCGCGATAGTCGCCGTCGTCGATCAGGCGTGCCGCCTCCGTGGCGATGGCGTCGGGATCGGCCGCACCCTGCACGAACTCCTGGACGATGCGTCGACGCGCGACGATGTTGACGAGCGCGATGTTGTCGATCGTCACGAGGCGCCGCATGATCTGCCACGTGAGCCACTGCACCCGGTATACGACGGCCATGGGTACGCCCATGAGGGCGATCTCCAGGGTAGCGGTGCCGGATGCGGTGACGACGGCATCGCAGACCTGGATGACGTCGTATGCGCGCCCGCCCGGGATCACCTGGATATCGAGGCCACTTGCGTCGACCTGTTGCCGGATCGGTTCGGGGTCGAGGGTCGCGGCCAGTGGCAGCACCAGGTTGAGCGGGCCGCGCTTCTCGCGGAGACGCGCCGCGCTCGCCAGCAGAACCGGCAAGAGCCGGTCGATCTCCCCGCGGCGACTTCCGGGCATCAGGCCGAGGGTCGGACGATCGGTGTCGAGCGCGAATTCCGCGCGAGCCTGCTCCGGGGTCACCTCGGGATGGATCTCGTCGACGAGCGGGTGACCGACATACCGCACGGGTACCCCGGCCCGCTCGTAGAAATCCACCTCGAACGGGAAGAGCACCGCCATCATGTCGACGAGGCGAGCGATCTTCCGCACGCGGTGCGGGCGCCAGGCCCACACTTGCGGGCTGACGTAGAACAGCACGGGCACGCCCGCATCGCGCGCCGTCCGGGCGAGTTTCAGGTTGAATTCAGGATAGTCGACGAGGATGAGTACGTCCGGCGGATCCTCGCGCAGGCGGTCGCGGAGGCGCTCGAGCTCGCGCATGATCGTGCGCCAGTGGACGATGACCTCGACGATGCCGATGATCGCGAGGTCCCGGCAATCGACGATCAGCTCCATTCCAGCGGCCTGGAGCCTTGGACCGCCCATGCCAACAAGCGCCGGATCGTGACCGCGACGCCGCAGGGCCTCGACGAAGCGTGCGGCGTGATGATCGCCGGACGCCTCGCCGGCGGAGATCATCAGCCGTGGACGTTCATCCATCGAGCGCCTCGCGGATCACCGCGCAGATGCGATCGATCTGGTGGTCATCCAGTTCCGGGTACATGGGCAGCGAGAGACAGCGCGCGGCCACGTGCTCCGCGTGGTCGAGAGACGCGTCTGCCGCGCGGTCGGCGAACGGAGGCTGCCGGTGCAGCGGTACGGGGTAGTAGATCGCGTTGGCAATGGACGCGGCGCGCAGCGCGGCCGCAACGTGCTCGCGGCGGTCGGTGAGGATCGTGTACTGGTGGAACACGTGGGTTCCGAGACCATCGCGGTGCGGTACCTGGACGGGGGCGCCCGCGAGCCCTGCGTCGTAGCGCTCGGCGACGCGCCGACGCTCGCGGTTGTAGACCTCGATGTGAGGCAGTTTGTGGCGCAGCACGACCGCCTGCAGTTCGTCGAGCCGGCTGTTGTAGCCGATGCAGGCATGATGATAACGCTCGGTCTGGCCGTGGTTGCGCAGGACGCGGATGCGCTCCGCGGTGGCGGCGTCGCCGGTCGTCACTAGACCGCCATCGCCAAAGGCGCCGAGGTTCTTGCTCGGAAAGAAGCTGAACGCACCGGCGGCACCCAGCGCACCGGTCCGGCCTCCGGGCATGGTCGCACCGAAGGATTGGGCGCAGTCCTCGACGATCTGCAGTCCACGCGCGTCGGCGATGCGTGCGAGTGCGTCCATGTCGGCGGGCTGGCCGAACAGGTGTACCGGCAGCAGCGCTCGGGTGCGCGGCCCGATTGCGGCCTCGACCGCGCGTGGGTCGATGTTGAAGGTCGCCGGGTCGATATCCACGAACACCGGTTCCGCGCCCACATAGCGGATTGCTTCGGCGGTGGCGATGAAGGTGAACGGCGTCGTGATCACCTCGTCGCCGGGGCCGATCCCGAGAGCCGCGAGGGCGAGGTGCAGGGCGTCGGTTCCGGACGCACAGCCGATCGCGTGGGCCACACCGAGATATTCGGCGGCCTCCTGCTCGAAGGCCTGCACGTTGGGGCCGAGTATGTACTGGGTCGCCGCGAGCGCCGCGATGATCGCGGGCTCGAGTTCGGTGCGCAGCGTGGTGTACTGCGCCTTCAGGTCGACCATCGGAATCGGATTGTCAGGCATGGGTCCGGGCGGCATGGCGAGGGGGAACGGTATTCTCGGCGATCGTCCGGACGCTGTCATCCACCGTGGGGCTCTGCCCGGGGGCTCTCAGGAGAATCCCCAGCCCTCGCGGACGCCCTTGGCCTGCACGATGGCATTGAACGAGATGATCACGCGGTCGCGCTCGCCGGTGTAGGGCATGGCCGAGTGCTTCAGCCATGGCGGGAACAGCACCAGCATGCCGTCCTCGGACGGGGAATCCCACTGCGAGGCGTGCAGGTACATGTTGCCGGCATCGCCGTGGCCGCCCGCGGCGGCGTCGATGTACGGGCCGAAGAAACGGGTCGCCCCCTGCGGCTTGCCGTCGGGGGCCGGATCGCCCGCCTGGACATAGTAGACGGCCGACCACGAGCAGTTTCCGTGAATATGGGTGTCGTGGTAGCCGTGTCCGTTGCTCATCTGGAACCAGCAGCCGGTGAAACCGATGTTGACGTTCGTCTTTCGCGGCCACACGTGACGATTGGCCTGGACGGCGGCGCCGAACACGCTGTCCATGAAGAACTTGAGCAGCTCCTTCATTTCGGGCAGCTCGATCCGCTCGTGGAGATCATCCGGGCTGGCGAAGACGCGTTGGCGCTCGCCTTCCTCGAACTCGCCGCGAATCCGGTCGAACTCCGGCAGCAGGGCGGCATTCACCCGCTCGTGGTCATCGAAACGCCGGCGCAGGATCGGCGTTGGCCACATCCACTGCATGTCGTCCTGGTTGTTGCTCGCGCTCATCGTTCAGGTCCTCACTGCTCGTTGCTTCACTCGTCGGCGCGGCCGTAGCCGCCGCCACCGGGCGTTTCGATCACGAAGACGTCGTCGATCTGCATCTCGGTGCGATCGCGTCCCTGGAGTTCCTCGACGGACCCGTCCGCCCGCTCGACACGGTTGCGGCCGACGGCACCGGGCTCGCCGCCGGCGAGCCCGTAGGGGGGCACGCGGCGGTGACCGGAGAGGATCGAGGCGGTCATCGGCTCGAGGAAGCGCAGCCGACGCACGGTACCGTGGCCGCCGCGGTGATGTCCGCGGCCGCCCGACCCGTCGCGGATGCGAAACTCCTCCAGGCGCACGGGAAAACGCCACTCCAGGACCTCCGGGTCGGTCAGGCGCGTATTCGTCATGTGCGTGTGCACCGCATCCGTACCATCGAAGTCCGGCCCGGCGCCGCTGCCGCCGCAGATGGTCTCGTAGTACTGGTACCGGTCGTTGCCCCAGGTGAAGTTGTTCATCGTGCCCTGGGACGCGCCCATGACGCCCAGCGCGCCGAACAGCGTATCCACCACGCATTGCGACGTCTCCACGTTACCGGCCACGACCGCGGCCGGATAGTGCGGATTCAGCATGGAGCCGTCGGGAATCGCGATCTCCAGTGGTTTCAGGCAACCGCCGTTCAGCGGGATCACGTCGGCGACCAGGCAGCGGAACACGTAGAGTACCGCTGCCACCGCGACCGCCGACGGTGCGTTGAAATTGCCCGGATGCTGATCGCTGGTCCCGGCGAAGTCGATGCGGGCGGAACGTTGCTCCCGGTCTACGGTAACTGCCACCCGAATCACGCTGCCGTCATCCAGCTCGTAGGCAAATTCGCCGTCGTCCAGGGCATCGATGACCTGGCGGACCTGCTCCTCCGCGTTGTCCTGCACGTGGCGCATGTACGCCTCGACGACATCGAGGCCGAACTGGTCGATCATGCGACGGACTTCCTGCACGCCCTTTTCGCACGCGGCCATCTGGGCCTGCAGGTCCGCCAGGTTGTTCGCGAAGTTGCGTGCCGGGTACCGGGCACCCTCGAAGAGGGCACGGATCTCGTCCTCGAGCAGGCGACCGCCGTCCACCATGCGGACGTTGTCCAGGAGCACACCTTCCTCTTCGAGTGTAATGCTGTTCGGAGGCATCGAGCCCGGTGTGATGCCGCCGACGTCCGCGTGGTGTCCGCGGCTCGCGGTGTAGAACAGGATCCGCCGCCCGTGGTCGTCGAATACCGGCTTGACGACCGTGATGTCGGGCAGGTGCGTGCCCCCGTTGTAGGGGTCGTTGAGCATGTACACGTCACCCGGCTTCATCCGGGCGGAATTGGCGCGGTGAATCGTCTTCACGCTCTCGCTCATCGATCCGAGGTGCACGGGCATGTGCGGCGCGTTGGCGATCAGCTCACCATCGCCGTCGAACAGTGCGCAGGAGAAATCCAGGCGCTCCTTGATGTTCACCGAATACGCAGTGGTCTCCAGCACCGTGCCCATCTGCTCGGCGATCGACATGAACAGGTTGTTGAACACCTCGAGCATGACCGGATCCGCGTCGGTCGAGACGTCTCCCGGGCCACGGCGGGCGGTCACGCGCTCGAGCACGAGATCGCCCCGATCGGTGACCGTGGCACGCCAGCCGGGCTCCACGACCGTGGTCCCGTTCGCCTCGACCACGACAGCGGGTCCGTCGAGCGGCGCATCCGCGCGCAGGGCGGCGCGCTCGTGGAACGGGGTCGCATGCGGGGCTCCGGCCATCACGGTCGTGTAGTACCCGGCCGGGCCCGGTGCGCCGTCGCGGTCGACCCGGGCGACGGGAACGGTGTGCGGCGTGTCGCTCGTGCCGATGCCCTCGACCTGTGCCGTCTCCGCGATGATGGTCTTGTCCGGCGAGACGAAGCCGTAGCGCTGTCGGTGCGCGTCCTCGAAGGCCCGGCGCATCGTGGTCACGTCCCCGGCGTCCACCAGCAGCGAGGTGTCCGAGCCCTGGTACCGCACGTGCACCCGGGCGTGAGCCGAGGTGGCCGCATCCTCGACGCCCTGTGTGCGCAGGTCGGCCAGCGCGGCGGCGCCGAGCTGCTCGAGTACGGACGCCAGGTCCGGTTCCAGCTCGGGGGCCAGCGGTCGCTCGATCGCCCGCTCGTGCACGCGCCGGACGTCCGCCAGGCCGATTCCGAAGGCCGAGAGCACACCGGCGTAGGGGTGCAGCAGCACCCGGTCGATGCCAAGGGCATCCGCCACCAGGCAGGCATGCTGACCGCCCGCACCGCCGAAGCAGCACAGCGTGTACCCGGACACGTCGTATCCCCGTGCGACCGAGATCTTCTTGATGGCATTGGCCATGCTCTCGACCGCGATCCTGAGGAAGCCCTCGGCGACCTGGACAGCGGAGCGGTCGTCGCCCGTTGCATCGTGGATTTCGCGGCGGATGCGCTCGAACTTCTCCGCGACGACGTCCGCGTCCAGGGGTGCGTCGGCGTCCGGCCCGAATACCCTGGGGAACAGGTCGGGTTGAAGCTTGCCCAGCATGACGTTGCAGTCGGTGACCGTGAGCGGACCGTCCTTGCGGTAGCACGCGGGGCCCGGGTTGGCGCCGGCCGACTCGGGGCCGACACGGTAGCGCGTCCCGTCGAAATGAAGGACCGAGCCGCCGCCCGCGGCTACCGTGTGAATGCGCATCATCGGTGCGCGCAGCCGGAATCCGGCGACCTCGTTCTCGAACGCGCGCTCGTACTCACCGGCGTAGTGGCTCACGTCGGTGGATGTTCCGCCCATGTCGAAACCGATGAGGCGGTCGAATCCGGCCGCGGTGCCCGTGCGTACCATGCCCACCACGCCGCCGGCCGGGCCGGACAGGATGGCATCCTTGCCCCGGAAGGCGCGCGCTTCGGCCAGGCCGCCGTTGGACTGCATGAACATCAGGCGTACGTCGCCGAGATCAGCGGCGACATGATCGATGTAGCGGTTCAGTACGGGCGACAGGTAGGCATCGACGACAGCCGTGTCGCCACGCGCGATGAGCTTCATCGTCGGGCTGGCCTCGTGGCTCGTCGAGACCTGGCGGAATCCGGCCTCGCGCGCGAGCTCCGCGACGCGCGCCTCGTGTGCCTGCGCGAGGTATCCGTGCAGGAATGCGACCGCCAGGCTGTCGAACCCGTCGGCCCGGAGCGTCGCCAGCGCCTGGCGTACGGCGTCCTCGTCCAGGCCGACGAGGATCGAGCCATCGGCCGCCGCGCGCTCGTCGATCTCGACCACGCGCTGGTAGAGCATTTCCGGCAGCACGATGTGCAGCGCGAAGATGTCCGGGCGTGCCTGGTAGCCGATGCGCAGTGCATCGTGGAAACCGCGCGTCGTGAGCAGGGCGGTGCGCTCGCCGTTGTGCTCGAGCAGCGCATTCGTGGCCACGGTCGTGCCCATCTTCACACTGGCGATGTCGTCGCCCGGTATGGGCGCATCGAGCCCCAGGCCCATGACCTCCCGGATCCCCGCCAGGGCCGCGTCCTCGTACTGGTCCGGGTTCTCGGAGAGCAGCTTGTGCGTGACCAACCCGCCGTCCGGACGGCGGGCGACGATGTCGGTGAACGTGCCGCCGCGGTCGATCCAGAAGTCCCACTGGCGCCGGTCGTTCACGCCCGCTCCCGGGTGGAGGCGCCGAACCGCCGGGTGATGTCGATGGCCGTGGCCAGGGCGCGGCGACCGTCCGCGCCGGAGACCAGCGGTGCGGTACCGTTGCGGATGCAGTCCAGAAACGACTCGATCTCCGCACGGATGGCGTCGCCCGCCTCGAAGGTCTGGTCCTCGGTGATCAACTCGGGGATCCCCGGGTACATCTCCTCGGCGCCCTTGCGATGCACCGTGAGGCGCCGTCCCTGGAAGTCGACGGCGAGATAGCAGTCGTGCTGGAAGAAGCGCATGCGCCGCTCGGTCTTGGCACTCACGCGGCTCGCCGTGACGTTCGCGACGCAGCCGTTCTCGAACTCGAGCCTGGCATTCGCGATATCGGTTGCGTGCGTGAGCACTTCCGCGCCGCTCGCGTCGGCGCGCACGACGGGGCTGCGCACGATATCGAGGATGATGTCGATATCGTGGATCATCAGGTCGAGCACGACGTCCACATCGGTACCGCGGGGGTTGAATGGCGCCAGGCGGTGGGACTCGATGAACCGGGGGGCCTCGAGAATCGCGTCGGCGGCGCGCAGGGCGGGGTTGAAGCGCTCGAGGTGACCGACCTGGAGCACCAGGCCGCGTTCCGCGGCCAGCGCGACCAACTCGTCCGCCTCCGTGACCGTGACGGTGATGGGCTTCTCGACCAGCACGTGGGCGCCGGCGGCCAGGAAATCCCGCGCGATCCGGTGGTGCAGCGAGGTCGGCGCGGCGATGCTGACTGCATCGACGTGGCCGAGGAGCTCGCGATAGTCCGCGAGCGCCCGGGCACCGGCGGGCTCGGCGCTGCGGCGCGCGGCTTCCATGTCAGGATCGACGACGGCGGCCAGCTCGCAGCCATCCAGGTCGGCGAATTTCTGTGCGTGGAACTTGCCGAGGTAGCCCACGCCGACCACCGCGGTCGACAGCGTCATAGGATCATGATTCCCGGGTCGGGCCCCGCCGCCGGGACGGGGCGGACGTGCTATCTTGTCGGCGTCCCGCCGACGGTCGACGCCGGCACACGGGACGCGGTTCCGGCGACCGGTGGACGATACTACGATATGGAGGAGGCCGCGGAAACCGAGGCCGTCGCAGGCGTGGACGAGGCCGGCCGCGGTCCGCTCGCGGGGCCCGTCGTGGCCGCGGCGGTCGTGCTCGATCCGGCCCGAACGATCCCGGGGCTCGCCGACTCCAAGACTCTGTCCGAGGCTCGGCGGCTGGCGCTCGCGGAACGCATCCGGGCCGAGGCCCTGGCATTCGCCGTGATCCATGTCGAGGCCGACGAGATCGACCGGGTCAACATCCTGCAGGCGACGATGGCGGCCATGGCGCGCGCGGTCGGCGCCCTGGAGCCGGCGCCGCTCATGGCGCTGATCGATGGCAACCGCTGCCCGTTGCTCGCGGTGCCGGCCCGGGCCATCGTCGGGGGGGATGCGACGGAGCCCGCGATCTCGGCGGCATCCGTGCTCGCCAAGGTGAGCCGCGACGAGCGCATGCGGGTACTCGACGGCGTCCATCCCGGGTACGGATTCGCGGCCCACAAGGGCTACGGCACGCGCGCCCATCTCGATGCGCTGCGGCGACTCGGGCCGTGCCTGATTCACCGGCGGTCGTTTGCGCCGGTACGCGCCGCCGCGGAACAGCCGCGGCTGCCTCTCGATGACGAGACGGTGGAACCCAGGAGCCCATGAACCCCGGATTCGTTCACCTTCGCCTGCACACGGAGTATTCGCTGGTCGACGGCACCGTGCGCATTCCGCAGCTCATGGAGACGCTGCGGACCCGCGGCATGCCGGCGGTCGCGCTGACGGACCAGAGCAACCTCTTCGCGATGGTCAAGTTCTACAGCGCCGCACTCTCGGCGGGCATCAAGCCCATCATCGGCTGCGACGTGCTGCTGCGTGGCGAGGCCCCCGGGGAACCGGCGACGCCGATTGTGCTGCTCGTCCAGGACGATGCCGGCTACGCGAACCTCATCCGCCTGGTTTCGCGTTCCTACACCGAGGGGCAGCAGGGCGCGCGCCCGACGATCGACCCTGCCTGGCTGGAGGCGTCGTCGCCGGGCCTGATCGTGCTCTCGGGGGGGCGCGACGGCGACATCGCCCGCGCCTGGCTCGCGGGCAAGCGCGAGCGTGCACTCGAGCGTCTCGCGTGGTGGATGGCGCATTTCCCCGGGCGTTTCTACCTGGAGGTCCAGCGCACGGGGCGGGATCAGGACGAGGCCTGGGTCGCGGGCGCGGCCGAGCTCGCATCGACCATGGAATGCCCGCTGGTGGCCACCAATGACGTGCGCTACCTCGAGGCCGACGACTACGACGCACACGAGGCGCGCGTCTGCATCCACGACGGGCGCGTACTGGCGGATCCACGGCGCCCGCACAACTACAGCAATCAGCAGTACCTGCGTACGGTGGAGGAAATGCAGGTCCTGTTCGAGGACCTGCCCGAGGCGCTCGAGAATTCCGTCGAGATCGCGCGGCGCTGCAACCTGCGCATCACGCTCGGCCAGTCCTACCTGCCCGATTTCCCGGTGCCGCAGGGCGACACGGCGGAGAGCTACCTCGAGGAGCGCGCCCGCGCGGGGCTCGACACGCGGCTGGCGCAGCTCTACGACCGCGACACCGCCGTGCGCGAGGAGACGCGCCAGCCCTACGTCGAGCGTCTCGAGCGCGAACTCGCCGTGATCACCTCGATGGGGTTCCCGGGCTACTTCCTGATCGTGGCGGACTTCATCGCCTGGGCAAGGAACAACGGCGTGCCGGTCGGCCCGGGCCGCGGGTCCGGCGCCGGCTCGCTGGTGGCCTACGCGCTGGGCATCACCGATCTCGATCCGCTGCGCTACGATCTGCTGTTCGAGCGCTTTCTCAACCCCGAGCGCGTGTCCCTTCCGGATTTCGACGTCGACTTCTGCATGGAAGGTCGCGACCGCGTCATCGAGTACGTGGCCGGGAAGTACGGCGCCGACAAGGTGTCGCAGATCATCACCTACGGCACGATGGCGGCGCGCGCGGTGGTGCGGGACGTCGGGCGCGTGCTGGGGCACCCGTACGGCTACGTCGACCGGATCGCCAAGCTCGTGCCCTTCGAGATCGGCATGACCCTCGAGCGCGCGCTGGTCGAGTCCGACGATCTCAAGGCGGCGTACGACGACGAGGAGGAAGTGCGGGCGCTGATCGACCTCGGGCGCAAGCTCGAGGGGCTGGCACGAAATGCCGGCAAGCACGCCGGCGGCGTCGTGATCGCGCCCTCGGCGCTGACCGACTTCGCGCCGCTGTACTGCGAGCCGGGGGGGCAGGGCCTGGTCACGCAGTTCGACAAGGATGACGTCGAGAAGATCGGTCTGGTGAAGTTCGACTTTCTCGGGCTGCGCACGCTCACGATCATCGACCGCGCGGTCCAGGCGATCAACGCCCGCCTCCAGCGCGAGGGCGGCAGCCCCGTTGACCTCGACCTGCTGCCGATGGACGACGCAGGGACGTTCGAACTGCTCAAGGCCTGTGGCACGACGGCCGTGTTCCAGCTCGAATCCCGCGGCATGAAGGAGCTCATCAAGCGGCTCCGGCCCGACAACTTCGAGGAGATCGTCGCCCTGGTGGCACTATTCCGGCCGGGGCCCCTGCAGTCCGGCATGGTCGACGATTTCATCGCACGCAAGCACGGCCGTGCGCGCGTCGAGTATCCGCATTCCGAGCTCGAGCCGATCCTCAAGCCCACCTACGGTGTCATCCTGTACCAGGAGCAGGTGATGCAGATCGCGCAGGTGCTGGCGGGGTACTCCCTCGGGCAGGCGGATCTGCTGCGCCGCGCGATGGGCAAGAAGAAGCCGGAGGAAATGGCCAAGCAGCGCGAAGGTTTCGTGGGCGGTGCCGTCGAGCGCGGGGTCAGCGAGGCCACCGCGGCGCACATCTTCGCGCTGATCGAGAAATTCGCCGGCTACGGCTTCAACAAGTCGCACTCGGCGGCCTACGCGCTGCTGTCGTATCAGACGGCCTACCTGAAGACCCATTACCCGGCCGAGTTCATGGCGGCGGTGCTGTCCGCAGACATGGACAATACCGACAAGGTGGTGACCCTGATCGACGAGTGCGCGCACATCGAGCTCGAGGTGCTGCCGCCGGACATCAACAACTCCGCCTATGCGTTTGCTGCCGTCGACACCGGCCGCGTTCGTTTCGGCCTCGGTGCCATCAAGGGCGTGGGCCAATCCGCCCTGGATGCCATGATCGCCGAGCGCGACGCGCGTGGTGCGTTCCGCGATCTCGACGACCTGTGCTGCCGCGTGGATCCGAACCGCGTGAACCGGCGCGTGCTGGAGGCCCTGAACCGCTCCGGCGCGCTCGCCGCCCTCGGTCCCAACCGGGCCACGATCGACAGGCGCCTGCCCTCCGCGTTGCGTGCCGCGGAGCAGCATCGCCTGAATGCTTCCACCGGCCAGAACGACATGTTCGGCGGGGACGACGACGTCCCGGCCGTCGGCAGCCGGGACATCCCCGCGCAACCGGCGTGGGACGACGAGACGCGGCTGGCGGGCGAGAAGGAGACGCTGGGCCTGTACCTCTCCGGTCATCCCATCGACCGCTACCGGGACGAGCTCGCGCGCTTCACGGGCGGCCGCCTGGCGGATCAGTGCGGGCGCCTCGAGACCCTGGGGCGGCGCCGCGGCGAGAGCCAGAACGACGTCTTTGCCGGTCTCGTGGCGGCCATGCGCACGAAGAACACCAGCAGCGGCAAGATGGCCTTCGTCACGCTCGACGACCGCAGCGGTCGCGTGGAGGTGAAGATCGGTCCGGAGCTGTTCACGCGGCGGGGCGCCACCATCGTGCGTGACAAGGTCCTGGTGGTGGAAGGCGAACTGGGCGTCGACGACTTTTCCGGTGGCTATCAGGTGAGTGCGCGCGAGCTCTATTCCATCGACGATGCCCGCGAGCGCTATGCCCGTCGCCTGCTGCTTCACGTGGACGCGGCGGCGGCCGGAAACGGCTTCATCGACCACCTGGAGCAGACCCTGACCCCGTTCCGCGACGGGCACACGCCGGTGACGGTCGAGTACGCGGGGGATCGGGCGACCGCGACGCTGCGCCTCGGCGAGCGCTGGAACATCCGTCCGACGGACGAGCTCCTCAATCGCCTCCGCCAGCTTGCGGGCGAGCAGTCGGTCTCCATCGACTACTGAATGCGCTGCCCCCGGCGATCGCTGCACGACAGGCGCCCACCCTGTATCATGGCGCGGTAACGGCCCGTCGATCAGAATAATCGAATGAATCCGAATTTCCTGGACTTCGAACAGCCCATCGCCGAGCTCGAGGCGAAGATCGAGGAGCTCCGGTACCTGGGTGCGGATGCCGATCCCGAGGTCAACATCAACGAGGAAATCCAGCGGCTGCAGCAGAAATGCGAGTCGCTGACCCGGAGCATCTTCGGCAAGCTCAAACCGCAGCAGGTGGCCCAGCTGGCGCGCCACCCGCTACGTCCCTACACGCTCGACTACGTCAATCGCGTCTTCGACGAGTTCGTCGAGCTGCACGGGGACCGCGCGTACGCCGACGATCCCGCCATCGTCGGTGGAATGGCGCGGCTGGCCGGCCGGCCGGTCGTGGTGATCGGCCACCAGAAGGGGCGCGACACGAAGGAGAAGCTGCGGCGCAATTTCGGCATGCCCCGGCCCGAGGGGTACCGCAAGGCGCTGCGCCTCATGCGCATGGCGGAGAAGTTCCGCATGCCGATCGTCACGTTCATCGACACACCGGGCGCCTATCCCGGCGTGGGCGCGGAAGAGCGCGGCCAGAGTGAGGCGATCGCGCGCAACCTGTTCGTGATGTCGGACCTCAAGACCCCGATCATCTGCACGGTCGTGGGCGAGGGCGGGTCCGGTGGCGCGCTGGCGGTCGGTGTCGGCGACCGGCTGATGATGCTCGAATACAGCACCTACTCGGTGATCTCGCCCGAGGGCTGCGCGTCCATTCTGTGGAAGTCCGCCGAGCGCGCGGACGAGGCGGCCGAGGCCATGGGCATCACCTCCGCACGCCTGAAGGAGCTCGGGCTCGTCGACGAGATCATTCGCGAGCCACTGGGCGGCGCTCACCGCAATTACGCCGCCGCCGCCGACAATCTGCGGCATGCGCTCGCGGCGGCACTGGAGAGCCTGGAAACCGTCGGCCCGGACAAGCTCGTCGACCAGCGCTACCAGCGCCTGACCTCGTACGGCCGATACCGCGAGACCGCCTGACGCGAAGCCGGCCATGACCGTGCCTGATCGCTCCGGTGCGCCCGATCCGGCGGAGATGCTCGACGCGGCGCTCGCGCGCCATGCCGCCGGCTGGAAGCGGCTCCTGGTGGGCTTCAGCGGCGGCCCCGATTCAACTCTCCTGCTGGCCCTGGTTGCCGCGCGCTACCCGGCGCGTCGCGTGCGCGCGCTCCACATCAATCACGGCTGGCACGATCGGGCCGACGAGTGGGCTGCGCAGTGCCGCGACACGGCCCGCAGTCTCGGCGTCCGTTGCGACATCGTCCGGGTCGATGCGCGCCCGGTCGAGGGGGAGGGGCCCGAGGCGGCCGCTCGCGCCGCGCGGTACCGGGTCCTGCGCGATCGTATGCGGGCCGGGGACGTGCTGCTGACAGCCCACCACCGCGAGGACCAGGCGGAAACGCTGCTGCTGGCACTGCTGCGCGGCGGTGGCGTCCATGGCTGGGCCGCGATGCCCCCGGTCCGGACGTTCGGCGCCGGGATCCACGTTCGTCCCTGGCTGGAACTGTCGCGGACCGTGCTGCGGACCGCGCTGGACGCGCTCGGGCCGGCCTGGATCGACGATCCGGCGAACCGCGATGCGGCATACGACCGTGCGTGGCTGCGCGAGCAGGTCCTTCCGATGCTGCGGGCGCGCTGGCCCGGGGTGGACGCGACGCTGGCGCGGGCGGCGGGCCAGGCCGCGGCGGCGGCGTCCGCCGTGGATGCCCTGGCGGCGCACGACTACGTGGCGTGCCGGGGGCGCGGTGACGACACGCTCGACACCCGCCCGCTCGGCCGGCTGCCGGAGGCCCGGCAGCGCGCGTTGCTGCGCTGGTGGATCCGGCGCAACGGACTGCCGCGACCCCCCGCCGCACGGCTCGAGTCTCTGCGACACCAGCTCCTCGAAGCGCGTGCCGACCGCAATCCCCGGGTCGCCTGGGCCGGAGGCGAGGTCCGGCGGTGGCGCGGCGAGGCCTGGGCGATGCCCCCGTTCGCGCCGCTGCAATCCGGCCTCGCCGTCGCGTGGCGCGACCGCACGCGGCCGCTGGCGCTCCCGCACCGCGACGTGTCGCCGGAGGCCCTTGCGGGTCTGGATATCCCGGCCGATGCGACGGTGGAACTGCGATTCCGGGCGGGCGGAGAACGCGTGCGGCCCGCCGGGGCCAGCCATTCCCGTGCTCTCGCGGAGGTTCTGCGCCGGGCGGGCGTGCCGCCATGGGAGCGAGACCGCGTGCCACTGGTATTCGTGAACGGCCGGCTCGCCGGCGTCGTGGGGATCGGCCCGGTGGACTGACCTGCGTGCGCGAATTGTGCGGGCGGGGTCCCTCTGCTACGCTGCGCGACTTGTTCGAGCCACTGATCCGAGAGCGGGTACAACCTCACACTGCGGGCCTTAGCCGGGCCATCCGCGGCATTGCACGTTCTGGAAAGGAGATCCTCCCCTACCTGCGAACGCGCACCTTGCCGTCGATCTTCCCCGGCCCTCCGAGCGAGGCGTTCCCCCCTTTCGAATCAGTGACTTTCCGACCACCGCTGCTGAGTTGCCCGCGCTGCCGATGGCCCGTTTCGTATTCGTAACCGGTGGTGTCGTCTCCTCGCTCGGCAAGGGGATCGCGTCGGCCTCCCTCAGTACCCTTCTCGAAGCGCGCGGCCTCAAGGTCGCGATGCTGAAGCTCGACCCCTACATCAACGTCGATCCGGGCACGATGAGCCCGTACCAGCACGGCGAGGTGTTCGTCACCGAGGACGGCGCGGAGACCGATCTCGACCTTGGGCACTACGAGCGCTTCACCCGCGTGCGCACCAGCCAGCGCAGCAACTTCACCACGGGTCGCGTCTACCAGAACGTGATCTCGAAGGAGCGCCGCGGGGACTATCTCGGCGCGACCGTGCAGGTGATCCCGCACATCACCGACGAGATCAAGCGGCTCGTGCGTGAGGGCGCGGGCGACGCCGACATTGCCATCGTCGAGATCGGCGGCACGGTGGGCGACATCGAATCCCTGCCGTTCATGGAGGCGATCCGGCAGATGGGCGTCGAGGTGGGGCGCGAGAACGCGATGTTCATCCACCTCACCCTGGTGCCCTACATCGCGAGCTCGGGCGAGGTGAAGACCAAGCCGACCCAGCACTCGGTGAAGGAACTGCGCTCCATCGGCATCCAGCCGGACGTGCTGCTGTGCCGCGCGGCCGAGCCGCTGCCGGAGGAGGAGCGCCGCAAGATCGCGCTGTTCACGAACGTCGTCGAGCGTGCGGTGATCAGCGCGATCGACGTCGACCAGATCTACCGGATCCCGAAGATCTATCAGCGCCAGGGTCTCGACGACATCGTCCTCGAGCGGCTCGGCCTCCTCGACGCGCTGCCGCCGGCGGACCTGTCCGACTGGGACCGCGTGCTCGACGCGCTGGATCACCCGGAGCGTGAGGTCACGATCGGCATGGTGGGCAAGTACATCGACCTCGCCGATTCGTACAAGTCGCTGAACGAGGCTCTCATCCATGCGGGTGTGAAGACCCGCTCGCGCGTCAACATCCGCTACATCGATTCCGAGCAGCTCGAGCTCGAGGGCACGGACATGCTCGCCGGGCTGGATGCCATCCTGATCCCGGGCGGGTTCGGCGTGCGCGGCGTCGAGGGCAAGATCGCCGCCGTACGCCATGCCCGGGAGCATGGCATCCCGTTTCTCGGGATCTGCCTCGGCATGCAACTGGCCGTTGTCGAGTTCGCGCGGGACCGCGCCGCACTCGACGGTGCCAACTCGACCGAGTTCGACCCGGACACGCCGCATCCCGTGATTGCGCTGATCACCGAGTGGCTGACGGCGTCCGGCGAGTTCGAGCGTCGCTCGCCCGACTCGGACATGGGCGGCACCATGCGCCTGGGTGGCCAGGGATGCCGCCTGCGTCCCGACACGCGCATTCGCGAAATCTACGGGGACGACAGCGTGGTCGAGCGCCATCGTCACCGCTACGAGTTCAACAATCACTACCTGGACACGCTGCGCGAGGCCGGTCTCGAGTTCTCGGGCGTATCGATGGACGAGGCGCTGGTGGAGGTCATCGAGCTGCCCGATCATCCGTGGTTCATCGGCTGCCAGTTCCATCCGGAGTTCACGTCGAACCCGCGCGATGGCCATCCGCTGTTCGCGGGCTACATCCAGGCGGCGCTGGATTACGCCGAGGAGCACTGATGGAGCTCTGTGGCTTCGAGGTCGGACCGGGACACCCGCTGTTCCTGATCGCCGGCCCGTGCGTCATCGAGAGCGAGGCCCTGGTGCTCGAGACCGCGGAGACCCTGTCGGGTATCGCGGCGCGCACGGGCGTGCCGTTCGTGTTCAAGGCATCGTTCGACAAGGCCAATCGGTCCTCGGCTGGCAGCTACCGCGGCCCGGGTATGGCGGAAGGCCTGCGCATCCTCTTGCGTGTGCGTGAAGACGTCGGCCTGCCGGTGCTTACGGATGTCCACGAGGACACGCCGATTGACGAGGTCGCCGATGTCGTCGACGTCCTGCAAACCCCCGCCTTTCTCTGCCGCCAGACCAATTTCATCCAGCGCGTGGCCGCGGCCGGCCTGCCCGTGAATCTCAAGAAGGGACAGTTCCTGGCACCGTGGGACATGGGCAACGTCGTCGACAAGGCGCGTGCCGCCGGGAACGAGCGAATCATGGTCTGCGAGCGTGGCGTTTCCTTTGGCTACAACAACCTCGTGTCCGATATGCGGGCGCTCGCGGTCATGCGAGGCACCGGGGCGCCCGTGGTGTTCGATGCCACGCACTCCGTGCAGCTGCCGGGCGGGCAGGGCAGTGCCTCGGGCGGACAGCGCGAGTTCGTGCCCGTGCTCGCGCGCGCGGCCGTCGCCGCCGGCGTGTCCGGGTTGTTCATGGAGACGCATCCGCGTCCCGACGAGGCGCTGTCGGACGGGCCGAACGCCTGGCCACTGGGTCGCCTGGAAGACCTGCTGACGACGCTGGTCGAGCTGGACCGCGCCGTGAAAACACGACCGTTCGCGGAGACGGAACTTCTCGACCCATAGCAGCGGACGCGATGCCAATCATGATGTTCTGGGGCGCAAGATGAGCAAGATCGTCGATATCCGGGCGCGCGAGATCCTCGATTCGCGCGGCAATCCGACCGTCGAGGCCGACGTGTGGCTGGACAGCGGCAAATGCGGACGCGCGGCCGTTCCGTCGGGCGCGTCCACGGGCATGCGTGAGGCCATCGAGCTGCGCGATGGCGAGGCCTCGCGCTACCTGGGCAAGGGCGTGCGCGGCGCGGTCGCCAACGTCCACCGCGAGATTCGCCCGGCCGTCACCGGTCACGATGCCGCCGATCAGGCGGATCTGGACCGCATCCTGGTCGAGCTCGACGGCACCGAGAACAAGAGCCGTCTCGGGGCCAACGCGATGCTGGCCGTGTCGCTCGCCAGCGCTCACGCGGCGGCCGCCGACGCCGGCGTGCCCCTGTACGAGCACCTGGGCGGCAACGATGCCGTCACGTTGCCCACCCCGCTGATGAACATCATCAACGGCGGTGCGCACGCGGACAACAATGTCGACCTCCAGGAATTCATGATCGTGCCGGCCGGTGCCGAGAGCTTCAGCGAGGCGCTCCGCTGTGGTGCGGAGATCTTCCATGCACTCAAGAAGGTGCTGTCGGGGCGCGGCTACGCGACCGGCGTGGGCGACGAAGGCGGCTTCGCACCGAACCTGCCGTCGAACGAGGCCGCCATCGAGACGATCCTGGAGGCCGTCGAGCAGGCGGGCTACCGCGCGGGACGCGATGTCTGGCTGGCCCTCGATGCCGCCAGCTCGGAGTTCTGCTCCGACGGACGGTACCGGCTCGACTCGGAGCGGCGTACGTTCGATGCCGGTGAGTTCATCGACTACCTCGCCGCATGGATCGACCAGTACCCGATCGTGTCGGTCGAGGACGGCATGGCCGAGGACGACTGGGACGGCTGGGTCGAGATGACGCGCCGGCTGGGCGATCGGTTGCAGCTGGTCGGCGACGACCTTTTCGTGACCAATCCCGCAATCCTGCGCGAGGGGATCGACAAGGGCGCGGCCAACTCGATTCTCGTGAAGGTCAACCAGATCGGCACGCTGAGCGAAACGCTGGAGGCGATGCGCATCGCCCGCGAGGCCGGCTACAGCCAGGTGATCTCGCACCGCTCCGGGGAGACCGAGGATACGACCATCGCGCATATCGCGGTCGCGACGGGGGCCGGTCAGATCAAGACCGGGTCGGCGTCGCGCTCGGACCGGGTCGCGAAGTACAATGAACTCCTGCGTATCGAGGAGCGACTGGGTGACCGTGCCCGCTATGCCGGGGTCGCCGCTTTCGCCCGCCTGTAACCGCGCAACCGGGGGCGGCCCGTGAAAACCGTCGTTGCCGTTCTTGTCGTTCTGCTTGTCGTGCTCCAGTATCGTTTCTGGTTCGCCGACGGCGGTATGGTCGAGGTACACCGCCTCGAGCAGAAGGTGACTGCCCAGCGCACGGAGAACGAGCGCCTGCGCGAGCGCAATCGGGCGCTGGCCGCGGAAGTGCACGATCTCAAGCGGGGCCTGGACGCGGTGGAGGCGCGCGCGCGTGTGGAGCTGGGCATGGTCCGCAAGGGCGAGACGTTCTACCAGGTGGTCGAGCCGAAGTCGGACGACGGCGCGGACGGAAGCGACGAGTGAGGCCCGTACGGTTCCGGGCCGTGGTGCCCGCCGCGGGATTCGGCACGCGCATGGACGCGGGTCGCCCGAAGCAGTATCTCCCGCTCGCGGGCGCCACCGTGCTCGATCATGCCCTGCGTCCGCTGCTGGCCCATCCCGGACTCGAACGCCTGGTGGTCGCCATTGCACCGGACGATCTCGGATTCGGCGAACTCGCGGTAGCGAGCGACCCGCGCGTGGACGCGGTGACCGGCGGGAACACCCGTGCCGAATCGGTGGCCGCCGGCCTGGCTGCGCTGGGTGCGCAGGACCGACAGGCAATCGTCGTCGTGCACGACGCGGCGCGGCCCTGCCTCGACGCGGCCGACCTGGAGCGGCTGCTGGCCGAGTCCACGCCGCCCGACGGGGGGCTGCTCGCAATCCCCGTGCGCGACACCCTCAAGCGTGCCGACCGCGATGGCCGGGTTGCATGCACCGTCGACCGTGCCGGCCTCTGGCAGGCGCTGACACCCCAGGCGTTTCCGCTGGCCGTACTGCGGGACGCGCTGGCAGCCGCGGTCGGTGCGGGCGCGGTCACGGACGAGGCGGCCGCGATGGAGCGGGCGGGCCACGCGCCCCGGCTGGTCGAGGGGAATCCCGCCAACATCAAGGTTACGCGACCCGGTGACCTGCCCCTGGCCGAGGCGATACTCGCGGCGCGCGAGGGGCGAACGCAATGATGCGAATCGGTCACGGCTACGATGTCCACGCATTCGAGGCGGGCGACCACGTCATCGTGGGGGGCGTGCGAATCCCGGCGCCGGTCGGGGTGCGCGCGCACTCCGACGGCGACGTGGCGCTGCACGCGCTCTGCGATGCACTCCTTGGCGCGGCGGCGCTGGGTGACATCGGACGGCACTTCCCGGACGACGACCCGGCCTGGTCGGGCGCCGACAGCATCGGGCTGCTCGCGCGGGTGCTGGCCGGCGTGCACGCCGCCGGCTGGTCGGTCGTCAATGTCGACCTGACGGTCGTCGCCGAGCGTCCGCGCATCGGGCCGCACGTCGAGGGCATGCGCGCGCGCATCGCGGGCGCCCTGCAGGTGCCGGTGTCGGCCGTGAACGTCAAGGCGACCACGCACGAGGGCATCGGCGCGCTCGGACGGTCCGAGGGCATTGCGGCGCATGCCGTGGCCCTGCTGGAGGGACGCTGATGGCGCTCGGACCCATCATGATCGACCTCGACGGGACGCGCCTGACGGCGGTCGAGCGCGACCTGTTGCGGCATCCCAACGTCGGGGGTGTCATCCTGTTCCGCCGCAACTACGCCGACCCGGCCCAGCTGACCGCGCTCGTGACCGAGATCCACCGGCTGCGCGATCCGCACCTGCTGGTGGCCGTCGACCAGGAGGGCGGACGGGTACAGCGGTTCCGGGAAGGCTTCACGGAGCTGCCGCCCATGGCGCGCCTGGGCGAGCTGCACGATACCGATCCGGCGAAAGCCGGTACCGTGGCGGAGCAGCTCGGCTGGCTGCTGGCCGCGGAGTTGCGCGTGACCGGGGTGGATCTCAGCTTCGCGCCGGTACTCGACCTCCGCCGTGGCATCAGCGACGTGATCGGGGACCGCGCCCTGCATCCGGATCCCGAGGTCGTCGCCGTCCTCGGCGGCGCGCTGGTCCGGGGCATGCGTCGCGCAGGAATGTCCGCGGTGGGCAAGCATTTCCCCGGTCATGGCAGCGTGGCGGCCGACTCTCATCACGAGCGGCCGGTCGATGACCGGTCGCGCGCGGACATCCTGCAGCTCGATGCAGTGCCGTTCGAGCGGCTCGCGCACGGCGGTCTCGCCGCGGTGATGCCGGCGCACGTGGTGTATCCGGCGGTCGACGCGCGCCCGGCCGGTTTCTCGCGCGTCTGGCTGGAGGAGATTCTCCGGCGCCAGATCGGCTTCAGCGGTGCGGTTTTCAGCGATGACCTCGCAATGGCCGGAGCCGCGGGTGCCGGACGTCTCGTGGACCGGGCGGCCACGGCGATCGACTCGGGCTGCGACATGGTACTGGTCTGCAACGATCGGGCGGGTGCGGTCGAGACGGTCGAGGACCTGCCGCAGGCGGATCGTCCCGAGCGGCTCGCCCGCCTGATTCGACTGCATGGGCACCCCGCCCGCGGCGTCGGGGGCGGGTTGCGGCAGGGCGCTGCCTGGCGCACGGCGCGCGCGGCGGTGGAGGCGCTGGCGGCGCCGGATGACCGCGAGCTCGATTTCGACGGCGGGGCCTGATGCGCATGCCTCCGTGGTTCGAAGCGCTCGCCGCGCGGGCGGGTCACGAACGCTGGATCCCGTGGTGCTTGGCGCGGGTCGTCGCGATGGCGGCCCGGATTGCCGACGGGCACACGCAGGCCGTCGTGTTCGATGATGTGGTACCGGCGCATATATGAAACGGTCGGCATCCGGTACGATGACATCGCCGCGATGGAGCGGATCGTCGACGACGTGTGCACGATGCTTGGAGCGCGCGACGAGATCGACCCCCGTGCCCCGTTGATCGTCGACTTCAACCGGCTCGGCCCGGCCCGTCCTCGGGCGAGTGCTTCATCCATGCGCTGACCACGGAGACCCGGTGGATGCCATTTCACGCGCTCACGCGGTCCGTGCTGCTGGCCGTGTCGGACATCGTGACGCATCACGGCGCCGAGATCGCCGGCCCGAGCTCGACACGGCACCTCGCCTCCGTGCCGGATTCGGGCCATGGCACGTCGGCGTGCGCGCCCGGCGCGGGGGCGGGCCGGGGCGAGCGCGGCCGCGCCGGTGCCGGCCGCGGCGATGACCACGAGGGTGAAGGGGCATGACGGCGCCATCGGTCGACCGTGCGGAGCGCCTGTACTCGCCGCGCGAAGTCGACGCGGCGCTCGACCGCATGGCGGCCGACATCGCCCGGCGGCTCTCCGGGCGCGACTGCGTGGTGCTTTCCCTGCTGCAGGGCGGGATCGTCCCGACCGGCATGCTGCTGCCCAGGCTGGACGTATCCCTGGAGCTAGATTCCGTCCACGTGACCCGCTATCGCAACACGACACGCGGCGGCGACGTGGAATGGCGCACGCACCCGCGCACGCCGATCAAGGACCGGCACGTGCTGCTCATCGACGACATCCTCGATGAAGGTCATTCGCTGGCGGCGGTACGCGCCTGGTGCCGCGCCGAAGGCGCGCGGGACGTGCTCATCGCCGTGCTGGTCGACAAGGAGCACGACCGCAAGCACCCGGAGGTCGTGGCCGACTTCGTCGGCCTGCAGGTGCCCGATCGGTACGTCTTCGGCTACGGCATGGACTACCGGGGCTGGTACCGCAACGCCCCGGGCATCTTCGCGCTCGCCGGCGCCGCGCCCGCCACGGACGGCGACCGGGAAGACTGAATGGGTCTCCTGGGGATCATCGGCGGAACAGGTCTTGATCGCCTCGATCTCGTCCGGGAGCGGGACGAGCGACCGGTGACGACGCCGTACGGGGCCCCGTCCGCGCCACTTGTGCAGGGTCGGATCGGCACGCAGGCCGTGGTCTTCCTCGCGCGCCACGGTCACGAACACACCGTCGCACCTCACGAGATCAACTACCGCGCGAATCTGCGCGCGCTGCACGACGCCGGTGTCACGGAGATCGTCGCCGTCGCCGCCGTCGGCGGGATCGCCGACGGGCCGGTGCCCGGTGGGCTGGTCATACCGGATCAGCTCATCGACTACACGCACGACCGGCCCGCGACCTTTCACGAGGGTCCGGGTTCGGCCGTCGAGCACGTCGATTTCACCTGGCCCTATACCACGGCACTGCGTCGCCGCCTGCTCGAGGCGGCCGCGGCTGCCGGCATCGATGTCCTCGACGGCGGCTGCTACGGTGCCACACAGGGTCCGCGCCTGGAGACCGCGGCCGAGATCGCCCGTCTCGAGCGCGACGGCTGCACGCTCGTCGGCATGACCGGCATGCCCGAGGCTGTACTGGCACGCGAGCTGGGAGTCGATTACGCTTGCTGCGCCGTGATCGCGAACCAGGCCGCCGGCAAGTCCGGTACGGTGATCGCGGTGCGGGAAATCGAGACGAATCTACGCGGCGGCATGGACCGGGTGCGCGCCCTCCTGGAGCAGTTGGGCCACCAATGATCCCGGCCGGTGCCTGCCCGCCGCACCGTGATGCCCGCCTTCCGCAGACCCGCCCAGGGAGCCCGGGCCGATGTCGAGCCGCCACGATCCACAGAAACGGATTCCGCTGGGCCTCTTCCGGCGCATGCTGCAGACGATGTCGCCGCAGGAGTTGCGCCGACTGCCCGTCCAATCCCTGCCCGAGGAGATCCCCCTCGAGGTGATCGAGCAGGCGCCGCCGGCGCTCCGGAGCGTGCTGGAGGATCTCTCGTTCGCCGTGAGCTCGCAGCAACTCGGGCGCTGGCGGGAAGACGAGGAGGGGTACGGCACACCCGTGGCCGCGGCGCTCGAGCGTTCCGACCAGCGAGGGTGGGCGTCGCGGGCGCAGAACCTGTCGAAGGCCGTGCAAGCGCTCGCAGCGCAGTGGCGGGAGCGGGTCGCGGGCCAGGCGGTCGACGCGCGGCCGTTCGTGGTTCGCCTCGATGAGCTGGCCCCCGAAATGCGGGAGGTGCGCGCGGAAAGCGGACGCCTGATGGAGGCCGTCGACCGGCTGGACGAGGCGCTCGGGGAGTACGGCGAGGTCGATCGCCTGCGCGAAGGCCGGGTACGGCTGTCGCGCGAGCTCGAGCACGTGGAGCAGAGCCTCGCGGACTACCACATGCTGGTGCTGGAGATCGTGCGCAGCGAAATGCGCCGCCAGCGCGAACAGATCGAGGACAGCTCGTTCGAGGACGAGCAGATCCAGAAACGGCTCGACCTGCTCCATGACCGGCTCGAGAAGTCGCAGTCATTCCTGCGCCGGAACCTGCGCCCCCGCGTTGCGCGCCAGGAGCGAGAGCGCTTGCAGCAGCGGATTACCGAGCTGCTCGGCGAGCGCAATGCCCGCGAATGGGTCATCGCCGAGTCGGACATGACCCGCTGGCTCGACGGTGTGGTCGATGCGAGTCTCTACGTCCAGGGAGCTGAACAGGAGCACGTGCTCCGCGATGGCCGGCTGCAGCTGTACCAGCTCCTGAACCTGTTCTGCGGGCAGCAGGAGCGCGCGGCACAGCAGGTCGCGCGCAATCCGTTCATGCAGCTCGATCCGCAGCAGGCGATCGAATTCCTGCTGATCTCGGAGCGATTCATCCTCGGGTATTTCGCCCGCAAGCGGGGCGACGTCACCCGCTGGCTGGGGGGCGCGGCGCAACACAAGCTCGAGGACCTCGATCGGGTGCAGGCGCAGATTCTCGACGAATTCCGCCGGCATCGTCATCACGCCTAGTGCCCTGTCCCGCAAGTTCCTTCGCATTCTCGCCGGGTCTTGCGGGCCCTGGCGGCGTTGCGCCTCCTCGCAATAGAGCGCGCTATTACTCGTCGGCGCGCCTTGCCAGGGTCCGCAATCCCTCGCCGCGAATCCGCGAAGAACTCGCGAGACAGGACACTAGCAGCCTGTCGGACTTGGGCTCATCTGCTGCGGCGAGTGGGAATCGGTCCATATTTCCGATCCTTCTCGTCAAATAGTAGTTACCACTATTCTTCTCGAATGATCGAAAATCCGGCCTCGATTTCCACCCGCCTCGCTACGATGCCCCAAGTCCGACAGGCTGCTAGTGCGGCCGCAATCCGCGGTGCGCGGCACAGGGCCACCCACGAGGATGCGACCTGCCTCGTTGACGAGGCTCTCCGCGGGTCGTAGCATTCACCCCGTTGCACGGCGCCGATTTGACTGCATCAGCTTGCGGGCGCCTTACAAATGCCGCTAAAGCGAGCTGCTGCCCGCTTTAGCCCCCTCGGGACCCTCTGATCGATCATTCACGGCCGCGAATCATCGGTCGCCAGAGAGGTCCCCGGGTCCGCCGGACCCGTCCATTGACCTGCGGGGGTTACCGCCGATGAGTACCGATGAATGGTCCGACTATGCGCCGGCCACGCGTGCCGTGCGCGCCGGGCACATCCGCACGCACGAGGCTGAGCACAGCGAGCCCATATTCGCCACCTCGAGCTTCTGCTTCGGTTCCGCGCGCGAGGCGGCGGAGTCCTTCGCCGGCAACCGGCGGCGAAACGTCTACTCGCGCTTCACGAACCCGACCGTGCGCATCTTCCAGGAGCGACTCGCGGCGCTGGAAGGCGGCGAGACCTGCGTGGCCACGGCTTCCGGCATGGCCGCAATCCTGTCCACGTGCCTGGCCCTGCTGCAGTCGGGCGACCATATCGTGTCGTCGACCGGCGTGTTCGGCTCGACGACCTCGCTGTTCAACACGTACCTGGCGCGACTGGGTATCCCGACGACCTGGGTATCGCCGCACGATCCGAACGACTGGCGCGAGGCCATCCGGCCCGGGACGAAGCTTTTCTACCTCGAGACGCCGACGAATCCGCTGACCGAAATTGCGGACATCGCGGCGATCGCCGAAGTCGCGCACGCTCACGATGCGATCCTGGTGGTCGACAACTGTTTCTGTACGCCGGCGCTGCAGCGACCGTTCGATCTGGGGGCCGACGTCGTGGTCCACTCGGCCACGAAATACCTCGACGGACAGGGACGCTGCGTCGGTGGTGCGGTGGTGGGCGACGCGGAACGCGTCGGCGAGCAGGTCTTCGGCTTCCTGCGTACGGCGGGCCCGAGCATGAGCCCGTTCAATGCCTGGGTGTTTCTCAAGGGACTGGAGACACTCGACCTGCGCATGCACGCGCACTCGCGTGGCGCCATGGAGCTTGCACGCTGGCTGCAGGCACACCCGCGTGTCACGCGCGTGCATTATCCCGGGCTGGAGACACATCCCCAGCACGAATTGGCCATGCGCCAACAGTCGGGCTATGGAGGAATCGTCGCGTTCGAGCTGGAAGGAGGCCAGGGCGCGGCCTGGCATGTCATCGATCAGACGCGGCTGCTGTCGATCACGGGCAATCTCGGAGACGCGAAGACCACGATCACCCACCCGGCATCCACCACGCACGGGCGCCTGAGCCCCGAGCAGCGTGCGGCGGCCGGGATCGGCGACGGGCTCATCCGCGTCGGGGTCGGCCTCGAGGAGATCGGGGATATTCGCAACGACCTCGCGCGGGGGCTCGACAGTCTCTGACTGATACGGGAGTCTCTGACTGATACGGGTGGCCGCGCGCGCGGCCCGGGCAATGTCGGCATCGCGTACAGGCGCCGCCCCGGCGGCATGCGCATTCCCGCGCACGCCACCGAAGCGGCCGCGACATCAGGACCCGCTGGCGTCGCTTCCCGCCGAGTCCTCATCCGACGCTGCGTCGTCGGCGGCCTTCTGCGCGGCCGCCGGCGTCGACGCGTCCGAGGACGAGCCCGAGCCCGAGTCCTCCAGGCTGTCGTCCGTGATCTCGACATCGGCCTTGTCGCGCAGCGACTTGATGTAGTCCTGCACGTGCTGACCGATGAGCTGGTTCCGCAGCTGCTGCTTGAGCTGGTCGTAGGTCGGCTTCTTCATGTCGCGCACGTCCTGCAGCAGCACCACGTGCCAGCCGAAGCGCGTCTTCACGGGCTTCTCGGTGTAGTGTCCCGGCTGCAGGTTGCGCACGGCGTCGGAGAACGGCTTGACCATCTGGTCCGGCTGGAACCAGCCAAGTTCGCCGCCGTTCTTGCCCGTCGGGCCGGTCGACTTCTTCTTGGCCAGCTCGGCGAAGTCCGCGCCCTTGTCCAGCTGGGCGATGATCGACTTCGCCTCGTCCTCCTTCTTCACGAGGATGTGGCTCGCCTTGTATTCCTTGCCATCCATGCCCGCGACGTGCTTCTTGTAGGCTTGGCGGAGGTCGTCCTCGCTCACGTTGAAGTCGGACAGGCGAGCGCGGATCAGGTGCTGCGCCAGCAGCGCCTCGCGCTGGCGGCGGATCTGCGCGGCGATCTCGGGCTGCTCCTGCAGACCTTCCTTCTCGGCTGCCTGCGCGAGAATCTTCAGGTCGAGCAGGTCGTTGAGCGCCTGCTTGCGCTGCACGGCCTGGCCGCGCGACGACATGGCCTGGACCTGGGCGTCGAGCTCGACCGCGCTGACCGGTTTGCCGTTGACGCGGGCGACGACGTTGTCCGGATCCGGGGCCTTGGCGTCGTCGGAGCTTCCCGCCTGCCCGCCGCATGCAGTGAGGGCAAGGGCAAGGGCGAGCGAGAGGGCGCGAAAGGGTACGCGTTGGATCATTTGTACACTGCCTCCGGGGTCTGTTGTCGGGTCCGGCGCGGGCGCATTCAGCGCGGCAGGACCTTCCTGAATGGCTTGACGGTGATGTCGCGATACACGCCGGCCGCTACATAGGGGTCGGTGTCCGCCCACTCGCGGGCTGCTTCGAGTGACTCGAACTCGGCGATGATCAGGCTGCCACTGAACCCCGCGTCCCCGGGGTCCTCGGCATCGATGGCAGGGTGTGGCCCGGCAATGACCAGGCGGCCCTGCCGCTGCAGTTCCTCGAGTCGCGCGAGGTGATCGGGACGGGCCGCGGTGCGCCCGCTGGTGCTGTCGTCCACGTCCTCGCTCAGGATCGCGTAGAGCATGCTTCTTCCTCCCCGGGGCCGGCCGTGTCGTCGTCGGGCCGATCGTCCCCGTCCTCGACGTATCGCGCCAGCCATAGCGACTGCGCGATGATGAACAGCACCGTGAGCGCCATCAGGCCGAACAGCTTGAAGTTCACCCAGAGATTCTCGCGGCTCTCGGCGCGTTCGCACAGCGCACGCGCCGTGCCGCCGCTGAAGTCCGCGTTGCAGTCCAGGTCGTCGAATGCGTTTTCGGGCGCCTCGGGTGCCGCGGCGCGCAGTGCGTTTTCAGCGCGGGCGTAGTACTGGACGAAGCCCGCGTTTGCGGCGCCGCATGCCAGGAAGAAGACGACCCACATCCAGCCAAGGCGCCGCCATACCGGCGGCGGCAGCTGCAGCTGGCTGCCGAGGGCCCGCTGGATCAGCGGGTGGCCGCCGAGGAACTGGCTGGCCGCGAACACGCTCGCGAACAGAGCGTACACGAGGGTCGGCTTCCACATGATGAAGGATTTGTCATGCAGGAGAAGCGTGGCGCCACCGAGAATCGCGATGAGGCTCGCCGAGGCCAGGTGCAACGGCTCGACGCGTCGATGACGGAACCAGGAGAAGCCGACCTGCGCCAGTGCCGCCACGACGGCGACGGCGGTCGCCACGAAAATCCCCGCCACCTTGTAGGCGGCGAAGAACAGGATGATCGGCAGGAAGTCGTACAGGAGCTTCATGCGGTTCCGCCGGGCGAAAACGAGGCATGTTACCGCAGTAGACCCCCTGACGATACGGCCGCCAGGCCGTGCATTGGTGGCCCGCTGGCGTCACAATGAAGCCGGATATCGGCCGAGGTCGCCCGCGATGAGTCAGTTCTTCGAGATCCACCCCCGGAACCCGCAACAGCGCCTCATCCAGCAGGCGGTCCAGATCGTCGACGAGGGCGGGGTCATCGTCTATCCGACGGACTCCTGCTACGCGATCGGCTGTCACCTGGGCGACAAGGCCGCCGTGGAGCGCGTGCGCCGTATTCGCGGCGTGGACGGGGAGCACAATTTCACGCTGGTCTGCCGCGATCTCTCGGAGATCGCCACCTACGCCCGGATCGACAAGTCCGACTACCGGCTCCTGAAGAGTCTGACGCCGGGGCCGTATACGTTCATCCTCAAGGCAACCCACGAGGTTCCGCGGCGCCTCCAGCACCCGAAGCGCAAGACGATCGGCATCCGCGTGCCGGACCACCCGATCGCCCAGGCGCTCCTGGATGCGCTGGGCCAGCCTCTGATGAGCAGCACGCTGGTCCTGCCCGGCGACGAGTTGCCCATGACCGACGCCATCGATATTCGCGATCGCCTGGAGCACCAGGTCGACCTGGTGATCGACGGCGGCAATTGCGGGCTGGAGCCGACCACGGTGGTGCGGCTAGACGAGGACCGGGTCGAAATCGAGCGCCATGGCCGGGGCGCGGTCGATTTCCTCGAGGCCGCGGCCGAGGAGTGAGGGTGATGTCGGTCCGCTGAGGTGTCGGCGGGCGGAGGTCCGCGGGGCGTGGCCGGGTTGGGCGCCACGGCGGGCCCTCACGTATAATCCCGGGCCTTTGGCCGTACGCCGGCGTTGTTCCCATGGAGACCGCGTGAGTTCCGTACCGTCCCAGAATCTGCGCGTGCTGTCGGGCATGCGCCCGACCGGGCACCTGCACCTCGGTCACTACCACGGCGTCCTGCAGAACTGGGTCGAGCTGCAGCACAGCTATGAATGCCTGTTCTTCGTCGCCGACTGGCACGCCCTCACGACGCACTACGAGAACCCCGGCGATATTGCCGGCAACAGCTGGGACATGGTCATTGACTGGCTCGCCGCCGGCGTCGATCCGGGGTCCGCTACGCTGTTCATCCAGTCGCGCGTGCCCGAGCATGCCGAGTTGCACCTGCTGCTGGGCATGATCACGCCGCTGGGGTGGCTCGAGCGTGTGCCCAGCTACAAGGATCAGCAGGAAAAGCTCAAGGAGTACGACCTCGCCACCTACGGCTTCCTCGGATACCCACTGTTGCAGAGCGCGGACATCCTGATCTACAAGGCCGGCCACGTGCCGGTGGGCGAGGATCAGGTTGCCCATGTGGAGCTCACGCGCGAGGTCGCGCGGCGGTTCAACCATTTCTACGGTCGCGAGGCGGACTTCGAGGAGAACGCCGAGCGGGCCATCCAGAAGATGGGCAAGAAGAACGCCCGCCTGTATCGCGATCTCCGGCGCCGTTACCAGGAGCAGGGAGACGACGATGCCCTCGATGTGGCGCGGGCCCTCCTGGAATCGCAGCAGAACATCTCGGTCGGCGACCGCGAGCGCCTGTTCGGTTACCTGGACGGCTCGGCCAAGGTGATCCTGCCCGAGCCGCAGCCGCTGCTGACCGACGCGCCGCGGATGCCGGGCCTCGATGGGCAGAAGATGTCCAAGTCCTACAACAACACCATCTCGCTGCGCGAGGATGCCGACTCGGTCACGAAAAAGATCCGGACCATGCCCACCGACCCGGCCCGCGTGCGCCGCAAGGATCCGGGCAACCCGGAGAAGTGCCCGGTATGGCCGCTGCACCAGGTGTACTCGGACGAGCGCACGCGGGAGTGGGTCTGGCAGGGTTGCACAACGGCCGGCATCGGCTGCCTGGAATGCAAGCAGTGCGTCGTGGATGCGGTGCTGGCGGAGATCGAGCCCATGCGCCAGCGCGCGCTCGAGTACGAGGACGACCCGGGCCAGGTCCGCGCCATCCTGTCCGAGGGGACCGAGCATGCCCGCGACCTCGCGCGCGATACGCTGGACGAGGTGCGGCGCGTGATGGGGCTCGGCCAGCGTTGAACGAACCAACGCCAGCGGACGAGGTCGATGCCTCGGAACCGGGGGCCGTCGCCCGCGCGGTGCAGGAAGAAATGCCCTTCGCACTCGTGTACGGCGAGCCGCTGACCGAACTGCCGAACGATCTCTATATTCCCCCCGATGCGCTCGAGGTCATCCTGGAGGCGTTCGAGGGGCCACTCGATCTCCTGCTGTACCTGATTCGGCGGCAGAACCTCGACATACTCGACATTCCCATATTCGACATCACGCGTCAGTACATGGAGTACATCGCGCTGATGGACGGCCTGCGACTCGAGCTCGCCGCGGAGTACCTGGTCATGGCCGCGATGCTGGCCGAGATCAAGTCGCGCATGCTGCTGCCGCGCCCGACGGAGGAGGAGGACGAGGAAGATCCGCGCGCGGAGCTGGTCCGGCGCTTGCAGGAATATGAACGCTACCGGCAGGCTGCCGAGGAGCTCGACGGCATGCCGCGCCTCGAGCGCGACGTGTTCGCAGCCCGTGCGGAACCGCCGCCGCTGGAACAGCGCCACCCGGAGCCGGAGGTGGACATCCGCGAACTGCTGTCCGTGTTCGCGGAAGTGGTGCGGCGCGCGGAGATGTTCTCGCACCACCATATTCAGCGCGAGCCGCTTTCGGTGCGCCAGCGCATGTCGGAGGTGCTGTCCGGGCTGGTGCCCGGCCGATTCGTGGAGTTCCGGACGCTGTTCCGGGCGGAAGATGGTCGGCTCGGCGTCGTCGTCACGCTGCTGGCCACGCTCGAACTGCTGAAGGAGCACCTGATCGAGGCCGTGCAGGCGGAACCGTTCGCACCGATCTACCTGCAGCCAGCGGCGGGTGCGGCGGCGGACGCCGATCTCGACGATGACACCGGCGACGACTACCAGGGTTGAGAGGTGACCGCGGAAGCCATGAGCCTGGCGCGCACGCACCACGACGACCCGAAGGTCTCGCCGTGCCCCGGGCACGCCACGGTATCGATCTCCCGGACAACCTCCTTAGGGGACGCACGGAGTGGATGACGAACGTCTCAAGCAGATCCTGGAAGCCGCATTGCTCGCGGCGGGCCGGCCGTTGAGCGTCACGGACCTGGAGGCCGTGCTCGCGGGCGACGCCGACGTCCCGCCCCGGGAGACGATCCGCCGTGCGCTTTCGGAGCTCGCGGAAGAATGGACCGGCCGCAGCCTGACCCTGCAGGAGGTGGCGAGCGGGTTCCGCGCCCAGGTGCGCACGGAGTTCGAGCCGTGGGTGGCCCGCCTGTGGGAAGAAAAGCCGCCGCGTTACTCGCGCGCATTGCTGGAAACACTGGCCATCATTGCGTATCGCCAACCGATCACGCGGTCCGAGATCGAGGAAATCCGTGGCGTGTCGGTCAGTACGCAGATCATGCGCACGCTGGGCGAGCGCGAATGGGTCCGGATCGTGGGCCACCGCGACGCGCCGGGGAAACCGGCCATGTACGGCACGACCCGCCAGTTCCTCGATCACTTCAACCTCAAGACCCTCGACCAGTTGCCGCCGCTCAGCGAGATCCGTGACATGAATGCCCGCTACCCGGAGCTTGCGTTCGAGCAGGACGAGGAGGACGCCGAGGCCGGGGCAGAGGACGCGGCCGCCCTCGGGAACGGGCGCGCAGCGGATCCCGTTTCCGACGACGCCGGGGCGGATGACACCGGGGCGGATGACACCGGGGCGGATGACACCGGGGCGGACGACACCGGGGCGGACGACACCGGGGCGGACGACACCGGGGCGGACGACACCGGGGCGGATGACACGGGGGCGGACGACACCGGGGCGGACGACACCGGGGCGGACGACACCGGGGCGGACGACACCGGGGCGGATGACACGGGGGCGGATGACACGGGGGCGGATGACACGGGGGCGGATGACACGGGGGCGG
>Ga0209918_1000201_pt1 | contig 44334 bp, 41 predicted proteins | sample SalPonD_shore_MG_FD_185712 | JGI IMG/M metagenome (GOLD analysis project Ga0209918, IMG submission 185712) | Salt pond soil microbial communities from South San Francisco under conditions of wetland restoration - Salt Pond MetaG... | ecosystem: Environmental > Aquatic > Marine > Intertidal zone... | reverse complement strand
TCCCATCTTCATAATAGCATCAACAATAGACTCAAATCCCCCCATAGGATACCAAATTCCTAAATTCATGTCAACATGAGCTAGCATTGAGTAAACTGCTGGACTAGTTGGTGGCGATGCTCCCACAAACGCAACATGATAGGAAACAATCTTTTTTGCTTTATCCGTATCAAAAAATCTGTCTACGTATTTTTTTAATTTGGTAAATATTTTTAGTTTTAATCCATCCACAATAAGTTTTCTGTCTAAGAGATCTCGGAAACTCCAATAGTCTTTATAAATAAAATTTTTAAAAGCAATTTCATACATTTTCTGTGAACGAGCTAAAAAGTTTTTTAATTTTTCTCCCCCATTTTCTTCAAATGTATCAAATAACTCGATATTTCTATTCACATCATCCATTATATCATAAGATTCATTTTCACTAAAAAAGACGCGATATGAGGGGTCTAATCTTATGGTTTCAAAATAATCTTCGGGTTTCTTTCCAAACTCGGCAAATAAATCCTCAAATGCTTCTATCATCATATACCAAGAGGGGCCCATATCGAAGGTGTAACCTTTTTCTTTCCATACCATGGCGCGCCCCCCAGGTCTGTCATTCTTTTCTAGAATGGTTACATCAAAACCTTCTTTTGCCAACAAGGCAGCAGATGATAAACCTGAAAATCCAGCACCTATTACGAAAACTTTTCTTCCTTTACCTTCGTTCATTTTCACTTCAACCTAAATTTAAATGTATTTTTTAAAATAGTGGAAATTATCTTTAATTTGGAAGGCTTGACTTTTTCTTCATAAATGATAAATGGATTATCCTTGATTTTTAATGCCGTCCAATTATACATATCTGAAGCGGTTTTTATTGGGATTAAATATCTTTTTGGAATATATTTAAATCCAGTTTCAGCTTCCGCTTGCCACTTAAAATAAAAGTCAATTTGAGTATTGATGAATTTTTCGAATTCTTCTTTTTTTTTCTTTGTCTCTTCTTTCTTTAATGTTTCTAGATTAAAATCAAATAATGGAAGGTAGCGCCTTCCGTATTTAATATCTTCCTTAATATCTCGAATAAAATTAATGTATTGCATTGCTCTTCCTAATCTTTCCGCGGCAAAGTAAGATTCCTCCGGTAAATCAAGGATTTTTACCATAAAAAATCCAATAACTTCTGCAGATCCATGAATATACTCAAGAGTTTCTTCTAATGTATTATAATTCTTTTTTGTAAGATCTAGCTCCATTGCATAAAGAAAAGCATCAACCCATTCAGGTTTAAAATCTTTCCTTCGCATTAAATCAACGAATGAATCTATAACTATATCATCAGCTTTTTCTCCTGAAAGAGCTTTCCTATATCTATCACAGAAATCTAAAAATTCCTCTTTTTGTTGTGGAACAGTATCTACATAATCGTCAGCAACTCTTACAAATCCATATAAAATGAATACATCTTTTCTTACGGATTTTGGAAAGAAAATACTGCTATTGAAATAAGTTCTACTTCCTTTCTTAAAAATTTCCTTAAATATTTCTTCATCGTCTGTACTCATAATTCAACTCACTAAAAAAAAATTCTAAAATTATAATTCATTCAGAGCCTTTGATAAATTTCCATTTTAATGTAGGATCAACTTTAAAATTTTTATAATTTATGTTTAGTAAATATAAATTTTTTAGAGAAATCAAAAAGAAATTTCATCCTTAACGAAATTTGATAGATTATAATTCGTATATTTTATAAAGTGAAATTTTATTTTTATCCCAATTCTATAATTCAAATAATATGAGTAATCCTTTGGGTTTTTTGCCACTTCCCTTTGCGATAATAACTTCTATAACTCTCGTTCTGTTTTTTGGCATTTTTATGGAAGGGGTAGCATGGTTTTTACACAGATTTGTTATGCATCGCATAGGGTGGAATTTGCACGAGGACCATCATCGATATACAAAAGGAAGATTTCAAAAGAATGATAGTTTTGCATTATTTTTTAGTATAATCTCATCACTATGTATAATTTTAGGTTTAATATTTTATGATGTTCTTTTCTGGGTTGGTATTGGAGTTACTTTTTACGGAATGGGTTATTTTATCTTTCACGATGTCTTATTTCATAAGAGAATAAGAAATCTTTATAAACCTAAAAACCAATATATGAAAAGAATATTTACCGCTCATTCATTTCACCACCAAACAACAAATAGAAAAGGATCTGACGGATATGCCTATGGATTTCTTTTTTCAAGCAAAAAATATATTAAAATGGCAAATGATTTAGAATTAAAAAAAATAAATAATAAAAAAAACAATATCTGATAATAATTATGACAGACTTGAAAGATGATTTTTTCTTTAATGTTGGAATTGACTCAATGGGTTTTTACACAACAAAATACTATGTAGATCTCACAGAATTGGCTGAAATAAGAGATGTTGATCCAAACAAGTATCTGAAGGGTTTATTGACAAAAGAAATGCGTATTCCAGGACCTGGAGAAGATATTGTGAGTATGGCTGTAAAAGCGGGACAGCATGCTTTAATGAAGGGGAATATTAATTCAAATGAGATTGATGCTATTTTTCTTGGAACAGAGACAATGACATATGCTGTAAAATCAGTTTCTAATATCCTTTCCGAAATGTTAGATAGTTCGGTAAATTGTGTGACGCAAGATGTTTATAATGCATGCGCTGGTGCAACCCTTGCAGTTTTAAATGCCGTAGGACTAATCAATGACGGAATAATTAATAAAGCGATGGTTATTGGAGCAGATATTTGTAGTTATGAACTTGAAAGCCCTGGAGAGCCAACTCAAGGAGCGGCGGCAGCAGCACTAGTTATTAGTAAAAATCCTCGGATTGCTAAGTTTGGAAAAAAGTTTGGAAAATTATCTGCCAATGTGTTTGATTTTTATAGATTACCTAAAGAGGAATATCCAGTAGTTTTTGGCAAATTTTCGATTGATTCATATATCAGATTTCAAATGGGGGCGTTTGATGAATTTTTCCAATATGCTGACATCATCCCAGATTATTTGGTCTTCCATTCTCCGTTTGCTAAATTACCTTTAAAAAACATAGAAAATCTTTTAACAAATAGATGGTCATTAATGAAAAAAATACTACTTGATAAACCAGTTGATACGGTGAGTCCCGTTAAAATCCAGGAAGAAGCTTCTTATAATTTGGAGAAATTAATTAATAATGTCTTAGATAATATAAAAGAAAAGGAAAATCTAGACGATATTGAAACAATCAAAAATCAATTGATTAAAAGTCTCACCAATAAAGTTCTTCCAGCACTTAATGTTCCAATGTCTATTGGAAATATGTATTCTGCCTCAGTATGGGGACAATTAATTTACATGTTAGAAAGTGTTGTAAAAAAGAATGATTTGATTTATTTTGGATCTTATGGATCAGGAGCAACCTGTATTTCAGGAATGCTAAAAGTTATGCCAGGCTTCAAAGAAATAGTGGACCAAACACCGAAGGTACATAATTATATTGGGAAGAAAAAGCGAAAATCAATTAAAGAGTATGAACATCTAAGAAAAAAGATTGATACTCAAAAATTCAAGTATGCTGAGATTGAGCCACACCCTTCTAATAAGAATTTTTTCATTAAAATGAATATTTGTGAAGGAGGATGTTTAATATCAAAATTGAAAGGACTTGATTTTTGTCCCGATGGGAAAAACGATACTTATATATTGCACCTTCCTATGTATGCAGTAGTTAAATCTGATCCCGTAGATACTATAAATGAGAAGGATTTATTAAATGAATCAATTGTGAGAGTTGCTCCAAAAACCAAAAAAGGCCAACTTGTTGAATATACTTTGCTTAGAGCTGGAAAAAACGAATCCTTAGTCTGTGTTCAAAGTGGATATATTAATTGGATTCCTACTTACAAATCAGTACCCTACCCAATCATATAATCTTAACGGAATTAATGATTTTTAATATCATCTTGAGGAAGATATTTTCCCCTGATATAATATAGGTTGGAGTTTTAAAGGCTAAATTTTTATTTTTCTTTCTTTTATCCATTCTTTTAAAGAGGAACTTATAACAATAGGGGCGTTTTTTAGTTCACCAATATTTTTACTGCTTGTTAGAAGCATTGTAATTTTTAATTCTCTAATCGTTTTTTCAATAAATTCTTCAATATTTTTTTGTCCTTCTAACGCAACCATAAGAAATGGTCTAGCCATAGCAGCGAAGTCTGCTCCTATTCTTAATGCTTTTGCGATATCAATTCCGCTTCTAATTCCTCCACTTCCAATAATTTTAGTGCCAGAAGAATTATTAGTGACGGAACTCACCTCAAGAATGCTCGCTGCGGTGGGAATACCCCAGTCCCAAAATAATTTACCTAAGTCTATTTTTGAGTTTATTTTTTCCTGTTTGGCTCTATAGTATTCTACAGCTACCCAACTAGTTCCTCCCACTCCTGAAACATCAATAACTTCTATTCCGACTTCAACTAAGTTCTGGGCAATCTCTTTAGAAATTCCACAACCAGTCTCTTTAATTATTATTGGAATATTATATTGATTCTTAATTTTTTTAATTTTATCAATTGTTCCAGCAAATACTTTATCACCTTCAGGTTGGATCAGCTCCTGAATTACATTGAGATGTATTGCTAAAGCATCCGCTTTAATATTATCTATAATTTTTTCCATATAATCAAAATTTTCTGTGGCTGCTATTTGCGCTATTCCTATATTTCCAACTATAGGAATATCAGGGGCATTTTCTCTCACCGCTGAAAAAGTTTCTTTTGTTTCGGGATGCCTAACTATGACTCTTTGACTCCCAACCATCATGGGGATATTATATTTTTGAGCGGCCTTAGCCAATGAAACATTGATTTTTTTAGTTAATTCTGTTCCACCGGTCATAGCACCTACAATGACTGGGGCAGAAATTGGTTTTCCTAAGAATTCGCAAGATAAATTTATATCATCTAAATTTAATTCTGGTAATGCGTTGTGGACAAATCGTATATGCTCCAACCACGTTGTATCATTACTTTCAACATTCTCTGTACTTACGAGTAAGATATGCTCGTCTTTTCTATTTGTTATTGGGATTTTAGATATATCCATATTTACACCATATGAAAGAAATATTAATAATTTCTTTGATTTTTTAAGATTTCTAACAATCCAATCTTTAATTGTTTTAATTTTAAATTAGAACTTATTTTATGAAAACAATAAGTTATAAAAAATTATTCTTTATTTTTTACATACTATTATTAAAAATTAAAATTAGGAAATTTGAAAATGCTTCGAGTGGGAATAATTGGTGCTGGAGTTATCTCAAAATTAAATTCGTTAGGATATATTTATTCTAAAGATGCGGAAATAGTTACCGTGGCCGATAAAGATAAGGATAATGCCATTGAGAAATTGGAGCGTTGGGGGGTTCGCAAGGCAAAAATCTATGATGATTATAAAGAAATGATAGATAAGGAAGATTTAGATATTGTAGAGATCTTAACACCTCATCACTTACACGCGCCCATGACAAAATATTGTGCTCAAGCGGGAGTTCCTGCGATCTCAGTCCAGAAACCAATGGCACATAACATCACAGACTGTCAGAAAATGATTGATACCTGCAAGGAAAATAATGTCAAATTGAAGGTATTTGAAAACTTTATATTTGCACCGCATATATTAAAGGCAAAAGAACTATTAGATCAAGGACTTATTGGAGAGCGGCTTAGTTTTCGTATTAATACAGTTTTGACTGGAGGACCTCATATGCCCTATAGTTTGATTGAATCATATTTATGGAGAGTACAAGTGGATAAATGTGGAGGAGGTCCGTTAGTGTATGATGACGGAATCCATAAATTTTCATTAGCATTATGGTTGATGAATCAAGAAAGAGTGGAGAAAGTTTATGCATGGATAGATTATTTCTCGGGTATTATGGATGGTCCTAGTAATATTTTCTGGAAATATCCAAATGAGGAAAATGAAGCACCAAAATACGGTTCTATGGAATTTAGTTTAGCTCCCAATTTTTATTTCCCAAGTAATTATTATGCTTGCGAAGAATTTATCGAAATTTCCGGAACGAAGGGTATAATGTGGATTAATCAATGTACATCAGGGGGGAATTTCCTCTCAAATACATCCCAGTATCCTCCCATTGTAGTTTATACCGATGGTGAAGTTAAAAATTATGGAGAGGATTTACCATTGGATTGGAAATATTCCTTCATGAATTCAACAGAAAATTTTATTGATGCAATAAAAAATGACAAAACATATTTATACAAAGGTGAGGAGGGCATGAATCTCTCAATATTTGCCAAGATGCCATACATCTCAAATCAAGAACAGAGAGAAGTATATTGGAATGAAATTTCCCCTCAAGCAGAGACAAATAATTCGTGCGTGGTGGAAAAATTTTTTACAAAACGAAAATCTATTTTTCAGATGCTCAAATATAATTGGCGCGTGAGAAAAGATATGAAAAAAGGAGAAAAGCAAGGATTAAAACAAACTGATTTTAAATACCCGTATGAGAAATAAATCGTTATTCTTTCTATTCCGTTTATTAAATAATGGGACAATCAGATTTAAATATCCTTTATTCTCATTTCATATCCCTTAGACGCAGATTCAACGGCAGCTAAGTTATATTGTAAGATTTCTCGAGCCTGCTGGCCACTCAATATTGGATCCGCATTTCCTTTTGCAGCTTCTATAAAATGATGAGTCGCGTTAATGAAACTATACTTCCAATCTTTTTGAAAATCATTATAAGATTCGACCTTACCATCTCTCACGATTATAATAGGAGCAAACGCTTCAGAATTCGACATTAAATTTCCTATTGATGTTGCTTGGTTTATTTTCATCAAGCCCCTTGTTCCAATAACCTCAATAAATTCATCTGTAGAGTAATAATTGGAGGGAATTTTCATTTCTGGTAAGTAAATAAATTCCATATTTCCATATTGAGGGACTACATGTTTCTCCTTTTGTTGATATTTAAACATAACATATGCTGGAGCATCTAATCCTTGATATGTATCATTCCATGCAAAAATTTTCTCAATTTTTTCTTTGAGAAATAATTTTGCCAATGCAAATGAATGCCAAACATTATCAAATAAAATTGGTGAGCTCTTCTCTGAGTCTCCTCCAACCTTATTAGGATCACTTCTCCAATCTTTTAATTTACCTTCTTGCTTCCATCCTCCCTTTCCCGCGATTACAGTTTTAATTCTTATTGAGGTAGGTTCTCCAATATAATCATCAGCAATAAGTTCTTTAGCTTTTAGAATATGCTCATCAAAGTAAAAATTCTCATATATTGACAGAACAGTTCCTTTCTCTTCGCATATTTTAATCATTTTATCAGCTTCTTCTAAGCTCAATGCGATTGGCTTCTGAACTGAAATTGCTTTTACTCCGGAATTTACTGAATCTATACACGCTTTTGAATGTAAATAATTTGGGATAAGAATCTCAACCATATCCAAATCTTCCTTTTTTAACATATTCTTATAATCAGAATAAAAAGTAATTTCCTCATTAAGACTAAATTTAATAGCTTTATTTTTTGCCTTTTCAATGCTTCTATTACATAATGCGGTAATTTTTATATCCTTATTATCCAAATATCCAAGAACATTAAGATCGAAAATTCGTCCAGTTCCAATAAACCCTAAATTCATCATTTCAAATATAAAAATAATTAATTAAATATATACTACGCTATTTTTAAAACAGTTTTAAATAAAATATCCTAAAATGAATTATATAGTTTGTAAACCAAAAAAAATTTTTACAATAAACTTATGAATTGATTTCCTATATGTCGTTTTTTTCTATAAAATAAATTAATCTTAGTTTAATTTAGAAATTCTTCCATTTCTTTAATGTAATCATCTTTTGCTTCATAATTTACCATATGACCAATTTTGGGAGAAAATACAACTAATTTTGAGTTGGGTATTTTGTTGTGCATCTTTTCAGATTCACTCGGTAGTATGAAAACATCTTTATCTCCAGTAAGAATTAACGTAGGAACATCTATTTTGGTTAGCTTATCCTCAACATTATAATTATTTACGATAGAATTCATTGTTCTAAGTCCCACGTATTCCTTATTCTCAAGAGTTTTTTCTACAAATTCTTTAATTAATTCTTGATTTTTTCTTTGGTATTTACGATTGAAACAGAGATTTATAAATATGGTTTCAATAATCTCTTTATCTATGATCTTCATTCTTCCGGCATTTAAATCTTCAATATATTGAATTAATCCTGGATTTTGAAGTTTCGGTGCTGTCCCCATTAAAACTAATTTTTTTAATCTTTTAGAAAAAGATGGATTGGTTGCATAAAGTAAGGCTATAAAACCTCCCATGCTATGACCATGCAAAATTATTTTTTCATCACCGAGTATTTTTGAGAGAGTTTCTTCGAGATATTGAGTTAAATCAGTCAGTTCATACGCTTCTGATTCTGGTTTATCGCTTTTTCCGTGGCCAAGATGATCTATTGCAATAACATGATACTTATTAGAGAAATATTTTACAAGATCTTCATAAATCCATGAACTTCCTAAAAATCCATGAATAAATACGAGATTTTCTCCCTTTCCTTCTTCTAAATAATGAACTTTATATCCTTTCTCAAGTTTTATGAACGGCAAATTGATTCACAAATTTTTGAAATAATTTTTAATTGAGTAAGAAATTAGTTGAAAATCTATATAAATATTAAGTTATTTTTGATAAAATATACTTCTATAGCAAATTTCATTAATTAATTAAATTTATAAAACGTGATGTCAATAAATAGAGATGAATTAGATCCAAGTAAAGCATATGAACGAGCTTTATTTCATGCGTGTGGATATACCTATGAGGACTTAAAAAAACCCAAAATTGCGATTGTTAATTCTTGGAATGATGTAAACCCGGGACATATCCATCTCAGAAACCTCAGTAAATTAGTAAGAAAGGGGATAGAAGAAGCTGGAGGCACTCCTATGGAGTTTAATACTATTGCGGTTTGCGATGGGATTGCTAATTCAGAGAATTTCTCGAAATATGTTCTTCCCACACGTGAAATCATAGCAAATTCAATAGAATCTATGGTGAAAGCTTACAATTTTGATGGATTGGTTATGCTATGTTCTTGTGATAAAATTATACCTGGTATGTTACTCGCAGCAGCGAGATGTGATATTCCAACTGTTTTTCTTACTGGAGGGATTATGGATCCAAAAACATTCGAAAAAGGTCCTTTAAAAGGACAAACATTCGTTACTTGCGATATTAAAGAAGCTATAGGGCAGTATAATCGGGGAAAATTATCTAAGGAAGAATTTTTTCTAATCGAATCTCAAACTTGTAATGTTGGAGCATGTAATATGATGGGGACTGCAAATACTATGGCATGTATCGTAGAAGTTTTGGGTTTATCCCTTCCTAATTGTGCTACAATTAGCTCGCATGGATTAGAAAGAGATAATATATCTATGGAGACGGGAAAAATAATAATTGAATTAGTAAAGCAAAATCTCACAGCCTTAGATTTTATCACAAATGAATCAATTGAAAATGCTATTAAGGTTGCATTAGCCTTTGGAGGATCCACTAATATGGTTTTGCATATGTGTGCCCTCTCTTATGAAATAGGAGAAGAACTAAATCATTTTGATTTTGAGACACTTAGCAGAAAAGTCCCGCTTTTAGCAAAATTTAAGCCTGCTTCGGAGATCAATCTAACTGAATTTCATAAAGTTGGAGGTGTTAGAGTATTGATGAAAAAGCTTAGCTCATTATTGAATTTGGAGACAAAAATGATAATTGGAAAATCATTAAAAAACTATCTCCAAGAAGTTGATTATGAGGAACATGTAATTATAAGAGAATTAAATAATCCCATAGAACCACAAGGAGGAATTGCAGTTCTAAAAGGAAACTTAGCACCAGAAGGAGCAATAGTGAAACAAAGTGCCATTAGTAGAAAGATGAGACATCATAGAGGCCCAGCAAAAGTATTTGAATCCGAAGAAGAAGTAAAAGATGCATTAATGAATAATCAAGTAAAAGAAGGAGATGTTTTGGTTATTAGATATGAAGGACCTAAAGGTTCGCCAGGAATGAGAGAATTATCGATACCAGCCGCTATTTTAGTTGGTATGGGACTAGGGAATTCGGTTGCCATGATAACGGATGGAAGATACTCGGGAGCCACAAGAGGTCCATGTATCGGTCATGTGTGTCCCGAAGCAATTGAGGGAGGACCCATTGCAATTGTAAAAGAGGGAGATTTAATCGAAATAGATGTTGATAAACGATCCTTAAACTTGTTAATTTCTCAATCTGAAATAAATGAGAGATTGCATAATTGGAATCCTCCAGAAGCAAAAATAAATTCGGGATATCTGAATATTTATAGGAAAATAGTTAGTTCTTCAAAATATGGAGCTCATCTGTAAAGGAGGGAGAAAAAGAATGCCGAATGAAAAATATATTGAAGAGATCCTTCAAGATATCACCTTTCCCCGACTTTCAGGAACGCGAAATGAACATAAGGCTGCGAATTATATTAAAAGACAAATAAAAGATCTAAATTTAACTCCAGAAACTCAATCTTTCATTTTCACTTCATTTTATCCTCGAATTTACAAAAAAATATCATTTATATTGATTTTTTGGTTGATTGTTGTATTTTTTTTGAATATTAATGTATTTTTTACATTGTTGAATATTCTTATTGTTATTCTCATAATTATCCCATTAATGTTAATTACCAGAAAACCTGAAAATTTACGGATTGGGAAGAATTATTCATCTGAAAATGTTTATGTAAATCTTAATTCTGAAAAGAAAAGCGAACTAGATGAAAATTCCAATCATAAGAAATTCCAAGTATTATTTCTCTGCCATATTGATTCTAAATCTCAGAGACTCTCCATTAGATTAAGGGGTATTAGTGTAAAGTTATGGATTTATTCACTTTTGATAATAATAATATCTTTAGTGCTTAAATATCTCTATTTCAATCAAAATATTGTTTTTAACATTATTATTTCATTTGTAATAGCACTCCATTTTATAGCCACAGTCCTACAGATCAGTAACACAACTCATAATAAATCTCCTGGAGCGATAGATAATGCTTCTGGAATCTGTTTAGTATTAAATTTATTATCTTTTTATGCAAATATAGAAAACCGTCCGATAAATATGGATCTCTGGTTCGTATTTACAGGAGCAGAAGAGACTGGCACAATGGGAATAAGAATCTTCTCTAAGATTATTAAGAATTACGATGAATTAGCAATAAGATATTTTAATCTTGATTCCGTAGCAAAGGAGTTGGATATTTTTGGACCATTGAAGAGCAAAGTCAAAAAAGATAAATTCCTAACTAAATTCTTTGAATTCTCAAAAGAACTTGATCCTACATTCCATCTAAAAAGATATTTAATTGCCCTAAATCGTAGTGATGGATACTATTTAATGAAATTAGGGTTAACTGGATTGGGATTTGGGGATAAATCGTCATACAAATATATTCATTCATCTCAAGATACGCCTGATAAAGTGTCAGCCAAGTTTCTGGCCCATGTTTCTGAAGTAATTATAAAATTCTTAAAGGAGTTTGATAATACTCTATAATAAGAAAGGTTAGGATATTCCACTAATTAAAAAAAATTGTTCTCTGTATCAATAAACATGGAATTAAATGAAAAAGAATTAGGCTTGATAATAACACCTGAGAAAACTGCAAATTATTTAATCTCTAAACTGGGACAAATTAATAAAAGTGATAAGATCTTGGATCCATGTGTCGGACCAGGAATTTTTATAAACTTACTCTTAGAAAGACATATAAATCCCTCTCAAATATATGCTTTTGATGTCAATGAGAAATATAAGAAATCCCTCGAAAACTTCGGTATCAATTTTGAGATTAAGGACACTCTTCTTAATATTAGTGAGAATGATTTTGGTAGATTCGATTTTATCGTGGGAAACCCTCCTTATCTAAACAAATCTAGTACATACATAAAGAGAAATAAGAAAGAATTAAAAAGAATTTATGGAAATATTAACGCTCATGAAACCTATTCTATGTTTATAGTAAATAGTATTTGGAGATTAAAAGAAGGAGGTATTTTGAGCTTTATCACGAGTGATTCTTTCTTGACCTTAAAGACCCATAAAAAACTAAGGAAATTCATTTTAGACAATTGTATTATAAAAGAAATATTATCAGCTCCTTCTGATTTATTCCTTGATCAAGATGTAAATACTTCTCCCGTAATTATTGTGTTAGAAAAACGGATAGGTAATGAGAACAAATCTAAAAGGGCAGAAAATGTTATGAGGATAATTCCAAGAATTAAAGAGGAGAAAGATTATCTAAATCCTCAAAAAGTTATCTCGGTTAAACAGAAAAAATATAAATTATTACCTTTTTATGTATTTTTTACAGATATAGAAGAGGAGATAATTCATTTATTTGAACAGACTCCTCCATTGAAAAAGTATATCCAAGGTTATATAGGGATGCATACACATGATAATCGTAAATATATCGCAGCTATAGAAGGATCAGAATTAGAAGAGATTTTAAAAAAAAGAAATGAAAAATTACATGATCCTATAAAAAAATATAAAATAATTTCCAGAAATCTATTAAATTCAGAGGAATGGAAACCGTATTTGAAAAGAGGAGGATCAGATCAATATTATCGACCTATTATGGAAGGGTTAGATTGGAGGAAAGAATCTAAAAGAATTTATGATATTCCTAAAAATGCTCCTTTTGAAGAAGAAGGGATCGTTATAAGTGGAGTTAGCTCAAGATTAGCTGCCCGATACATGCCCCCCGGATGTTATTGGGATTCCAACAAGGCAATGGGTTTCATTATTAAAGACAAACATTTTTCCATAGAATATATTTTAGGTTTATTAAATAGCTCATTATACAATTATTTAGCCAAGGGCATCATAAATAATACCAACAGTATTCAATTAACTGGAATTCATTCACTCCCGATTATTTTACCCGAAAATAATGTTAAAATTAAAGTGGAAGAACTAGTGAAAGAAATAATACAACAGTTAAAGAAAGACTTGAGTCATGATTATTCCAAAGAACAAAGAGAATTAGACAGAATAATTTATAACTTCCATGCTGAGAAGTTTAATTTTCCTTTTTCACTTAAACAGAAATTGGATAAGAAATATTCGATTTACGCTAATTAGTAATAAACTTGTTTTTCAGTATCAGACTAAATGCCTATTAAGAACAAAAAATAATAATAGAAAAGAATTACTCCAGTTTTTCTTCGGTTTTCTCTTCTTCGTATAGTTTTCTCTTTTCAGTTAAATATTCAGGAATTGGCACATCCCACCAGCCAATAGCTGGACTACCTGTATATGGAAATTCACGTTGAACTTTTATTTCAATCAATGCTGGTTTGCCAGATGTTTTTGCTCTGTCTAACGCTGGTCTGATTTCTTCTTTTTTCGAGACGCGCTCTGCATAACATCCAAATCCTTCTCCAATCTTAGCAAAATCTGGAGAATATGTTTCTCCCTTATTATCACTGAAGGCAGTCCCATAACCTCTCTCTTCACCAAATGCAGATTGTTGCAGATCTTTTATCGCAATCCATCCGTGATTATTAACTACTATAAAGAAAATGTTTTTCAATCCTAATTGAACTGCGACTGAAAGTTCCGAGATTGTCATCATAAGATCTCCATCTCCAACTAGTGCTGCTACTTGCCGCTCTGGTTGCCCAATATCAACTGCCCCTAATTTAGCGCCAATCGCAGCTGGCACACTATAGCCCATTGTTGAAAAGCCCCCCGCGGTCAAACAGGTTTTGGGTTCATAAAATGGAAATTCTTGTAGCATTTGTGCTTGAACATTTCCAGAACTACTTACAACAATAGCATCACGGTCTAAAAATTCTCTTACTTCTTGAAGCACAGTAGAAATCATCACAGGTACCATAGTATCATCTCGATATTCTTCTAGAAAATTAAACCATTTTTTCTTCTCTTCTTGTATTTCTTTAAAATATTCTGTATTTTCATAGTCCTTATCGAAGTTTTGGTTCTTTAATTCCATTATCATTTGGTCTAAGACAGATTTTGCATCTCCTACAATCCCAACTTCAGTAGGATAATTTTTCCCGATTTCATTTGGATCAATATCCACATGGATTAATTTTGTAGGGGGAATCGTAAAACTTATCCCATGTCTATAGGAGCTTGTTGACTCATCTGCGAATCGACAACCAACCGCTAATAAGACATCCGCTTCAGAAGTCATTTTTAATCCAACACTTGTACCTTTAGAACCGCTTGCCCAACAGAATAACGGATGATCATTTGGGAATGCATCTTTTCCCATCATAGTTGCGACAACTGCGGCTCCCGTTCTTTCTGCTAATTCTTTCACTTCTTCAAATGCCTCCGAAGTTATAATTCCTCCTCCTAGAAACATGACTGGTCGTTCTGCAGATTTGAGTAACTCCACTGCTTCTTTAATTGAGTCCAGATCACCAAGAACCCTTCCCAATGGTCTTCTTTGCTTTGGTTCTGGAATTTCGGTCTCAATAGCGGCAGCTTGGACGTCCATAGGTAAATCAATATGGACAGGACCTGGTCGACCAGTAAGCATCTGATTGAACGCTCTTTGTATTGTTGACGGTAACTGCTCGACCGCAACCACTTGCCAGGAACGCTTTACAACAGGTTCAAGTATTCGGGGAAAATCTGAGTCTCTGCGTCTTTCAATTTCTTGAAGAACTCCTTTTCCCCTCATATGTACATGAGTATCTCCAGTCAGAACTAATACAGGCATAGAATCGACATAAGCGTCTGCAAGTCCAATTGCTGTGTTTATCGCACCAGGTCCTATGGATGTAAATACGCATAATGGTTGTTTTGTAACTCTATAATAACCAACTGCGAGATGAACTCCACCCATCTCTTGTTTTGGTTGGATTAATTTAATTTTATCGCGATTTTTATAAAACGCATCAACTAAAGCTAAACACCCATGACCTGGAATACCAATCACATATGGAACATTTTCTTTAATAAGATATTTGGTAATAATTTCACTACCAGTGTATTTTGGCATCTTAAATCCTCATAATTACAACAATTATTTATTATAATACTTCTATTCTAAAATAATTTTATAGATAATATACTATTACATTATTCTCTAACATTATTTAGAGAATTATTCTCCTCAATTCTAAAGACTAAGAATACGTAAAGATGGGAGGATAAGGATCTTAAAACTAATTTCTAATCAAAATGATAAATATGAATTATTATAGTAAATTAAGTGGATTTCAGAACAAATGTAGAAGAATTATAATATTTTTTCAAAAATTTGTTTTGCTTGCTGATAGGTAGGATCGTCCTCAGGCACTTCTAACAAACTTTTTCCTAAAAAGTTATACTCTCCAATAACACTCCCATCTGGGATAAAACCTAATAATTTAACTTTGTCATCTGATAATTTTTCTATTTCTTTTTTTAAAACTTCTTTTAAACTTTCTGGAAAACGATTACCTATTATCCAAATATTTTCAAATTTTAAATTTACTTCATAAGTCAATTCAACAATACGTTTCATCGTATGGATTCCCATTTTTGAAGGATCGGTAACAATTATTAAATCAGTCACATCCCGTCCTGTTTTTCTCGAAAAATGTTCCAAACCTGCTGGCGAGTCTAACAAAGTAATTTCATAATTCTGAGAAATTGTATCTAATACATTTTTAAGTATATTATTAATGAAGCAATAACATCCGCTTCCCTCTTGTCTGCCCATTTCCATTATGTCAAACTTATCCATTTCTATTAAGCTTTCAAATACTTCTCCTTCAATAATTTGATTTTTGGGCATATCTAGAGGAATTTCCCTTCTTTTAATTTTTTCTTTCATTTGATTCATTTTAGATGCTAAAGTTTGATCAAATTTTATCTCTTTCCCAATAACATCCCCAATGTTAGCATCGGGATCAGAATCAATTACCAAAATCTCACGATTATTTTTTTCCAACAGATATTTGAGGAATAATGCGAGTGAAGTTGTCTTTCCAACGCCTCCTTTTCCTGAGAATGCAATGACCCTATTCCTTGCCATTTTTAATTTTTACCTTGATCTATTACTAGTTAAGTGAAGCATAGCAAAAAATAAAAATTTATTAGTAATATTTTAAAAAATATCAATTCAAAATGATAATAGTCTATTGACTATTCAAAAAATTATCTAATTTATTGAGGTATTATAAAGATTTAACTTAAATTAACTTGAGAAGTAATGGAATATAAAGAATTATTATTTAATTTATTGCTCTTGTTTTTGCTGCTGTTGCTGCTGTTTATAATATGGAATAATATTACTGGTAAAGTCTTGTAATGAATAAGGGAAATCATCCTCACTTGCGATTTTTCCCAATTGTAATGATATCTCCCGCGCAAGAATCCAAAATGCTAATCCTAGTGCCTTTTTCCCGCGATTATTTGCAGGAACAGCTAAATCTATGCCGGATAAGTTATCGTCTGTATCAAATAAGGATACAACAGGTATTCTCGCTAATTTTGCTTCATTTAAAATTACTTTATCAGCATGAGGGTCGACTATTACAACTACGCTCGCATCTTTTATGTAGGTATCAATATTTGGATTCGTTAATGACCCCGGAATAAATCGATCGGTAATCGAACGACATCCAAGAGCCTCACAAAACTTTCGGACTGGCTCTTTTCCATATCGCCTTACGGACGAAACTGTTACTTTATCACTTCCCTCTTCTACATATTTACTGAGAAATTTTGCAGCAATTTTTAATCTCTCTTCTGTTTTTGTTAAATCAATAACATAAAGACCATAATTAGTTTGTCTATAAATGAAGCGTCGAGCATCTCCGGTCAACAGCTTGGTTCCTATGTGAATTCCAGTGGAAAGATATAGATCCTTTTTCTCCTCGTCCTTATCTATAAAAGTCTCTTCCTCTTCTTCCAAAATCCCAATATCTTCGGTATCCAATAAATCGAGTTCTTCTTCTAAGTCTAAATCTTCATCGAAGTCTTCTTCAAAATCTTCCTCAAAATCAACGAGTAAATCTTCATCTATATCAAGATCATCAGATTCTTCCGTTTCTTCTGTTTTCTTTTTCTTTTTAGCCAAGTTATAACCACGTATACATGTTAAGTTCTATAAATAATAATTATAGATAATGAAGAAAATGCATTATATATTATAATTTTTATCATAAAGATGGCAAAATCCTATCATTAACAAAAATAAATTCGAATATACAATATTAAAATAGTATTAACAATTAAATCAAATCAATATCATTTTATTTGGAAATTTAACAAAGGTAAATCATTAACGATGGCAAGATTAACGATTGGTATTGTTATTGGACTTATATTAAGCTTTATAAGCGTCTCCTTATTCGATCAATGGGAAACATTAAAAACAGCAATTGTATTGGGACAATATAATATTTTTCAAGGATTTAGTATTTTAGCAGAAGCTAATTTTGAGTTTAATATAATAGGGTTTTTTATATCTGGACCTTATAGTCTTGCTGGTTTTTTTCAACCCGCATTTTTATCATCCTTATTTTTAGGTTTTTTCACAGGTATAATTGTAAAAGGGATAAAAAGAGGCTTCATTAGTAGTACCTTGGTAATTATAATTACATTACTTATGTGGATTATGTTTGCCATATTTTCTGGTCAAGATTTAATGAGCTTTTTCACTGGTCCTCAGCTAGTTGAAACTATCGGAGGGATATTAGGAGCCTTACTTGCTGGGATTAGTGGAGGAGTATTAGGAGGATTTCTTGGGGGTTCTTACGAGGAAAAAGTTTATTAAGATTAAACTATTTGAAACTTTTTTAAAAATTTTTCATTCTATTCCATTTTTAATTATTTTCTTAAAAAAAAAATAACATTTCAAAAATTTAGGAATAGTTAAATTATTGATATTTTAGTGAAAAATATTAAATCTTAAATCTTAAAGTTCTTCTTTAATTTAGAAATATAATATGGGAAAAAACGAAACAATTATTCCCGATCGTAGCTTTGCTTTAGATTTATTAAGGAAGGTACGACTCTCATTTCCTGTGAGGCAGCATTCTATAAGTGTTGCAAACAAAGCAGTTGAAATTGCTAACAAAATAACCAAAGCGAAAGTTAATGTACGGTTAGTAGAAATTGGAGGGCTCTTGCATGACATTGGAAGATCGGTTACACATGGGTTTGAGCACGCATTAATAGGAGGTAGAATTTTAAGGGAAAGAGGATTGCCTAGAGAACTCGCTAGAATATGTGAAACCCACATTTTAGGGGGTTTAGATAAAGAGGATGCGAAAAAATTAGGTTTACCAGCAAAAGATTATTTACCAACAACATTAGAAGAGAAAATTGTATGTCTGGCAGATAAGCATATGACAGGAAATCGAGAAGTTTCTATTAATGAACGATTTCAAAAATGGTTTCAAAAGTATGGAAAAACCTCTATTTTGATTAAATCGAGAGAAAGAATAAAAAAAATTGAAAATGAAATAAATAGTTTAATGTGAAAGAATTTTATGTATTATTTTTAAGTTTATTAATAACTCCTCCTTGTTTTACAATATCAAGTAGAAATTCCGGTAATTTTTCAAATTTCATAGTCTTGCTTTTAGTAAGATTATTTAAAAATCCCTTATCCAAATGTATTTCTAAATGATCTCCTTCAGAAAAATCATCATTATTCCAATTTAAAGTAATGGCGGGAATTCCTTTATTTATTAAGTTTCGAAAATAAATTCTTGCAAACGATTTAGCTATAATGGTTTTTATTCCTAAAATTTTTAGTACATTCACTGCCTCCTCACGAGAGCTCCCGCAACCAAAGTTTTCACATGCAATAATTATATTTAATTTGTTTGCTTTTTCTGAAAATTTAGGATCAATAGTCTCGCATGCACATTGGGCCATCTCAGATGGATCTCTTAAAGTAAGTGCATGAGATGGAACAATATCATCTGTATTAATATCACTACCCATAATATATGCAAAACCCTCTATCTTTTCCATTTATTCTAACACCGTCCTTGGATCTGTGATTTTACCATTTATTGCAGATGCTGCAACCGTCGCGGGAGAAGCTAAATAGACCTTCGAACTTGGGTCTCCCATTCGACCTTTAAAATTTCTGTTGGTACTACTTATACATACCTCTTCTGGACCTAATACCCCTAGATGACCTCCGATACAGGGACCACAAGTACAATTACCAACAACAGCTCCAGCTTTTATAAAAATTTCGATGAATCCTTTTGAAATTGCTTCTAAATAAATTTCTTTAGAGGCCGGAATAATAATAAGTCTAATATCAGGATGAACCTTTTTTCCTTTAAGGATTTCTGCAGCTATTTGCAAATCTTCTATTCTTCCATTTGTACAACTTCCTAGGAATGCTTGATCAATTTTTATTCCCTCAACCTCCTCAACTTCTGCTAAATTTCCCGGACTATGTGGTTTGGCTACATAGGGAATAATTTCAGAGAGATCATAATCATATTCTTTTTCATAAATAGCATCAGTATCTGGATGAGTAATTTTATAAGGTTTTTCGGTTCTATTATGAAGCCATCGTTTTGATTTATCATCATATAAAAAAATACCAAATTTGGCTCCAGCTTCAACAACCATATTAGATATGGTCATCCGAGCATCAATTGAAAGGGATTTTGCTCCTTCTCCGTGAAATTCTAAAGATTTGTATAATGCTCCTTTTGTGGATATATCTCCAATAAATTTTAAAATGAAATCCTTAGACATAACTCCTTTTGAAAGATTACCAATTAAGTTCACTTTATAAGAATGTGGGATTTTAAACCATAATTTTCCAGTTGCAAATACTACGGCGGTATCGCTTGCACCAATTCCTGTGGATAAACAATTGAACGCTCCATAGGTGGTTGTATGACTATCACTGCCGACAATTAACATTCCTGGTCTTGCAAAACCTTTTTCGGGCAAAACTTGGTGGCAAATCCCTTCATTCATTCCCATATTATGAATAAAGTTATATTTTTGGGCAAATTTTCGACAGACTTGATGCATTTGAGCAGCAGAAATTGTTGGTGCTGGTACCCAATGATCTAATATAAAGAATATTTTTTCTGGGTCCCATACATAATCAAGGCCTAATTTTTCATATTCTTCATGAATACGTCCCCCTAACTGTTCATGAACCATAATAAAATCGATAAATGCTTCAATATACTGATCAGGTTCGATTTCATTTTGTTCTGAATGCTCTTTAAAGATTTTCTCGCATATTGTATAACCCAACTCGATCACTTTTTAGTTAATTACTTTCTCATTATTTTGGAAATTTAGGTCTAAATTTAGAATAACTCTTCTTGTTATTACGCACGCTTCTTTTAATACTTCTGGATCCACTTTATCGGGAGTATCTTTTTTAGTATGACTATATTTTGAGGCCCCTCGAGTGACTAAATCTATTGAATCGAAATTTCTCTGATGATATGGAACAGAATCTGTATGAGCTCCTGTTGTAAGGTGAAATCCACAAATTTCTATATCTTCTTCCTCTGCAGCCTTTTCAAAATATTTACTGAGTTTTGGAGCAATTTTTCTTCTTGGAAATACTCCATATGATTTTAAATACTCAACTCTATTCCATTTATATCCTCGGCATGAAACCATATCAAAATTCAGCTGAAATATATTTCCTTGTTCAAAAAGAGTCTCGTGGTTGTCAACAAATATTCTTGATCCCATTGTTCCAAGTTCCTCAGCAGAATATTGACAAAACCATAGATTAAAATTATCTGTTGGATGATCTTGGAAATATGAACTCAATTCAAAAACGATTGCCATTCCTGATGCATTATCGAGAGCACCTTTAGATTTGTTATGGGTATTTAAATTCATTAAAAAGATATTAGCAAATGAAATTAAGATAGTAGGGATCCAAATTCCTAATTCAATAATAATATCAGGAACTTGATAAGGTTGGAAGAATAGAACGATGTATAGACCAAAAAAGAGTCCTAAAAATATTCCACTAAAAAGCCAAATTCTATACAATATAACACGAAATTTTGTTCGGAATGATTGAGATTTTGAATCTATATGAGCGGAAATTACAATATTCCCAGCTACATTTTCATCCATCTCTTTTGAAGGAATTTTTACAAAAACATTTGTTGCATCGTGCATTGTTCCATAATATTTTCCCCAAAAGCCAGGTTGTTCAGGATCTCTTAAACCTCTCAGTATAAATGATATTATTGTTATTAATCCTACTATTATAAATATAGAAATCCATAAAGCGACGTAAGCAAAAAAAACTATCATTAATAAAAAAACCAAATTGATCATTGCTACAAGTTTAATGAGAGTAGTTGAATAAAAATCGGAGAAGGTAAATGATTCTGTCTCGATCTGATCATTAGAGAATCCTAACTCATTGAATTTCTTTTTTGTCAATTCCACTGCTTTTTTCTCGCCTTCTGTGCCAGCTAGACGTGGAAATGAAAAGCTTTTCACAATTTCATATAATCTATCTTCATTAAATTCCCGTTCTAATTTTCTTTTTTCCATATATTTTGAGTAAGTTTCAAGCTTTCGGAGTAATTATTATATTTATATTAAATAAAATTCTGAATTAATATTCCATTTTAAAAAAATAGTAGTAATCATTTATTTGTTGTTATTCTTAAAAAAAAATTATCTGTTTAAATGCTTAATGATTATCTTCTGAATACGATCTTGAACAATTTCTATAATATCATTTGAATTAATGATATAATAATTTTTTTTTTTCGCTCTGTGTAAATAGACATCTCTCACTTTCTTTAAAAAATTAATATTTTCAAATTTTTCTAATTCTTCACTATTTTTTCGCGATAGAGATATTTCTGGGTCTATATCTAAAATTATAGTAAGATCGGGTTTTTCTACAAACTTATTAATTATCTTTACCCATTCTTGGGAAATTTCATTTGATTGTACGGATTGATAGACTATCGAAGATTCAATATAACGATCTGAGATTACGATAAATTCTTCTTCTAGCTTCTTTTTGATTTCCTCATGATAATGAAAAGCTCTGTCAGCTGCAAATAATAGAGCATCTATACTTGGATGAGAATTTTCTTTTTTTAGAAATTTTCTAACAAGATTTCCAATCTCACTTTTAGTAGGTTCTTGAGTTAAATATACATTATAACCTTCTTGTTTCAAAAATCCAGTCAAAAGTTTTGAATGTGTTGTGGAACCACAACCATCTATACCATCTAATACAAAAAACACTTCACATTTACTCCATAAAATATATGCTCTCTATTAGTTTGTTTATATTCAAATTTAAGATTATTTATTGGAGAAATAATAATCCTTGATCAATAGAGTAGAGAAATATTCGGAATAGAGAAAAAAGTATTTGAAAAGTTCATTTTCAAATTTTTAAGATGTTCCCATCAACAAAGAAGTTAAAATATATAAGATATGTTGTAATAAATATGTTTATTATTTCAATGTTTTTTCTAAATTATATTAAAATTACTAATTTTTAAAGAGAGAATTTAGATGGTGGCTAGCAAAAAAATATATGAAATACCCAACATATTATATAAGAATAAATTAGAAGGACATCAAGAACCAGTGGAAGATGTTAAAATCTATAAAAAAACTATAATTTCTGGCTCTAGAGATTGCACAATAAGAATTTGGGACCTAATTTCTGGCGAATGTAAAAAGGTTTTGAAAGGTCATAATAATACTGTCTCATCGGTTGATGTGGATGATGAAATTATAGCATCTGGGAGTTTTGATAACACAATCCGAATATGGGATAAGATAAATGGGAATTGCCTTAAAATTCTAGAGGGGCACAAAGGAAATATATTAGATCTAAAATTAAATGGGGACAAACTTGTTTCGTGTTCTGAAGATCAAACAATTAAGATCTGGGACTGGAAACAAGGGATATGTATGGAAACAATCGAATGTCATGAGCGAAAAATATCCAAAGTAGCAGTCAACAAAGATAAATTAATCTCAGCTTCTTGGGATCATAATGTTAAAGTTTGGGAGATGAATACATGCAAATGTTGCCACACTTATGAAGGACATGGAGATGCAATTGATTGCTTGGATAGTAGGGAAAATTTAATTGTATCTGGTGATCAAGCAAATACTATATTCATTTGGGATTTGGAAAAAGAGAAAAAGATAAGAGAACTCCATGGACATGAAAGAACTGTCTTAGATCTTTTTTTAGAGGGAAATATTTTATATTCATGTTCAAAAGATAAATCTATTCGTTTATGGGATATTAGTACAGGAAATTGCATAAAAAAGTTAGAAGGACACTCAGATGCAGTATTAAGTATTTGGAAAGAAGATAATTATTTGGTTTCTGCCTCAGCTGATACAACAATACGTGTTTGGGATGATAATTCTATACATAGTATGAAAACCCTTAAAGGTCACAAAGATGAAGTATTAGGTATCTCTATTGCGAATAATAAACTAATTTCCACCGGGAAGGAAAGTCTTTTAAAGATATGGGATTTAGAGAGTCTTGAATTTATCAGAGAAATTGATCTTGGATATTCAGGCTGGATTTGGGGATTAGCAAGTGAAGATAATATCGCAATAACCTCATCTGATAAAGGAGATTATTATATAATAGATCTAAATACAGGAGAACACATACGCAAATTAGAAAAACATGAGGGATCAACTTATCGCGCCGCCTTAAAAAATGGAATTGCTGTTACAACTTCATGGGATAATACTGCTATAATTTGGGATGTTAAAACGGGAGATATAATTAATACTTTAAAAGGGCATACTTATGCAGTCTACAGTGCAGTAATAGCTTCAAATGATAAAATATTAACAGCTGGATCAGATGCTACAATTAGATTATGGGATAAGTCGGGTAAATGCTTAAAGGTACTTAAAGGTCATAGAGATGAGATATTTCATATTGATTATGAAAATGGAATTGTGGTTTCTGCTTCTGCAGATAAAACTATTCGCGCATTCGATATTGAATCTGGAAAAACTAAGAGAATTTTCACTGGACATAGAGATCAAGTTTTAACGGTTCAAATTAAGAATGGTATAATTTTTTCAGGATCACTTGATAATACAATAAAAGTTTGGGATTTAAAAAAAGGAATTTGCTTGAAAACGTTAGAAGGACACTCTAAAGGAGTAAAAGATTTAGAAATTTTTAAAAATAAATTAATTTCAGCTTCTTATGATAATAACATTTTTATATGGGATATTGGAGAATTTATTAGTATAAAAGAACAAGAAGAACCGTATAAACTCACAATTGAGCAAGATGCCTTGGTTTCTCAAATACAAGCAGGCTGTACTAATGGTCTTCTTTCTGAGGATTTATGTAATCCTGATTTAGTGCGTCTAATTTATAATTTGAACCCCTTAGATACAGAATCATTCATAAATAAAAAAGAAGAAATTTTGTTATATCTTAAACAAAAACTTGAATGTTGGAGATTACTTGGACATTCTGGTCATGCTCCTTGGTTATCAAAAATATTTCGGTTATTTAATTCTGGAAAATTTGGTCAAAGAAATGATGAAAATTTAAAAATCGCTTTAAATGAGTTTATTACAGGTGTCAGTGAAACGGAAAACCTTTACTGGTTAGGAGTGCTAAGATCTATTGGGGAAAGTTTGCCGAATCTAATATCGGAGGAATGGCATTTTGATCTCGAATTTTCTGGTCAAGGTCCTTCTCCATTGGAGGGATTTGAATGGAAGAAATTGGGATCAAATATTAATACTCTCCAAATTGAGGATAGAACAGAAACTGCATTAGTTTTTAAAATTATACTTAAAGGAGTAAATGAGTGGTTTATTCCCTTAATAAAATCTGTAGTGGTCCAAATGAAGTCTGACAGAGGAGATATAGCTGATGTTCAATTCAATAATTTTATACCAGATGAAGACGGAAATTGGAGTGATATTGCTATGTTTAAAATTGATTCCGGTTATCGGTTAGAGCCCATAGCTATAGTGGATATAACTGATATTAGTGTAGAATTTGAATCTAATTTAACGCCAGATTTTAAAGGTTCTGAAATATTAGAGCAAATTTCTTTTCTTATGCAAGAGCAAGTAAAATTTCGCAAAGAAATAAATATGCTAAAAGAAGAAGTCATAGATATAATTAAGCCTAATTTAATTCAAAGACAAAATAATATCCAAAAGGAGAGAGAGCTTCAAAAAACACAAATTGATGGAATAGAATCCTTAGATAAGGGTTATTCATTACAAGATTTAGAAAATAGCCCCGAGGCAATGAATGTATTTACCAATTTTAAGAGAAGTTTTTTAAAACCTAGATTTGGTCCAATGAAAATTCATGTAGGTGGTGGAGGGCTCTCGTTTATGGATAAATTTCTAGAATTTCTCGAACCGAAAATAATATTTTTCAGTACTGGGGGAACAATTGCCAGTTTTATACTTTTAATTTTTACCTATGCAAAAATTTTTAATATTGATCTTTTAGGAAAATCTTTCACAATTTTAGATGATGAGATCCCTCTAGCAGAGATTGTTATATATGGATTAATATACGGATTTTTAGCGCTCTTTCTTATATTCGGTATACTTGCTTGGATAAAATATCAAAGAAAGAAGAAAAAGCAAGTATTATAATTTAATTATTAATTTGAGAGATTATTCTCTCTCAATTTTTTCTTTATTAATATATTCAATCAGATTTAATATATCGTTTTTCGTTTTTGGATTATTATTTTTCATATAAATAAGTCCAATAGAGCTGTAATTCTCAAAATTGCCATAATCCCCCAAATAATCTCCTAAATATTTAAATCCATTTTTTAAATGAAAATAGAGAGATGCTCTATTTTGAATAGGCGTCTTTATGATGAATGATATAATAGGTTTATTAGTAATTTTAAAACCTTCATTAAGAATTTTGGTTCCTATTCCAGTATGAGAAAAATTTTTTGCTACGCATATTTGAATCAAATATAAGAAATCTTTTTCATTAAAGATGATATTTTTATAAGTTGGTTTTTCAAAAATAACTTCCTTACCATATCCCTTTACTAATTCTTGAATGTCTTCTGTTCCTAAAATCAAAATGAATCCTAAAATTTCTTTAACTTTTTCAGATTTCAATTCTGCGATAATTATGTAATTTTTGTCATTTTTAATCCATTCTTCCAAAGTTGGGAGAGTATGTTGCCCAATAACAAATCCTTCATTAGAAAGCTTCTCTATTTCTTTAGGTTTTAATTTTTTGTATTTTTCATAGGTTAATAAACGTTCATTTAACACTTTTAAAATATCTTTTGCGTATTTTATATTTTGAATTCGTTTAATTTCAAGATTTTTTAAATTACTCTCTTTTAATCTCTTTTTTACTATTTTTATCCCCATTATTTAATATTAGAGTTTATATTTGATTAATGTAATATAACATTTTGTATAAATATTTAAGGGAATTAAAATAATTATTATGAAGAGGAAATTTAGAAGATTTGTTTAGATCGAAATTCATATTTATTGAATTAAGAGAATTTATGAACACATGAAGAAATAAAAAATTAAATAAAAAAATGATTATATTATAGATGAAGAAAATGGGTAAAAAATTTGCATATTGTAGTCAATGTGGAAAGCCTGCGAAAAAACCTAAAAGGAAATCACTCACTTCTTTCCATTATCAAATATTAATAATCTCTGCATTAGCAACCTTCGGAATTGCCCTTATTGCATTCCTTATTTATCGTTTCTTTATTCAAAAAAAGATTTATTGTCCACGATGTGGTGAAAAAGTGAAATTTTATCGTTCACCCAATGAATATCCTAAAAAAGTGCCAGTTATTAATCTAATGGAAAAATTAGAAGAAGAAAAAAGTAATAAAGAAGAGAAAAATCAAGAAATACCCTCAACTGAGAAGAAACAATATAAAAAATGTGAGAATTGCGGTCAGGATATTGATATAAAAGCAGATATATGTCCATATTGCGGATGGGAACAAGGCACTAAAGAACTTGAAATCCCCTAAATAATTCTTGGTATTTTATCCAAAAAAATATAAAATAAATTTACTTTTTTAATCCTTGATATCAGACTTACTTATATAATAAAATAATATAAAGAAGTTTTAAGATGGGATCAGGTTATTGTCCTCATTGCGAGAAAATAGTTAAGACTAAACGAGAAGATTTTGATGTTTGTTTAGCTATAATTTTAGCAATTTTTACAGGAGGAATCGGATTAATTATCTATTTGATTATATGGTATAATAAAGAAGAAAATCGATGTGTTCATTGTGGATCTATTATCCAACCAATGGAATCTAAATACAAGCAAACAAACCACCAAGAAGAGAAACAAAAAAATATTCCTCCATTTCAAAATCCTCACAGAATTACATCATCGAATATTAGAAAATCATCAATAGAACCAGATATAATAACTGGTGAGGAGAGTAAGTTTTGTCCTTATTGTGGAGAGATTATTGATATTGAAACACAATTTTGCCCCAATTGTGGGAGCGAAATTAAATAAGGCATAAAAAAATCATTAAATGCATATATTCAAACTTCTGAATCATATCTGACTTTTCTGACATTTGTGGAAATGTAAACTATAATAACACTAACTATGATAAGTGTAGCACAAATAAAATATAAGGTTACAATTCCAAAAATCTCTGATAAAGGTCCCGAGAGAATCATTCCAATTGGAGAAATTGCGGAAGCAATAGTAAGTACAATCGACATAACGCGTCCCTGAGCTTCTTGGGTCACGTTAGTTTGTATAATAGTTAAGAAATTAGTATTAATTATTGGAATCATAGACGCTCTGATGGCACCACCTATGCCAATTAAAAAGAAAAGTCCAACAGGTGCTAATGTTGCTATAAAATATCCTATCACTGCAATTAATATACCCGCAAAAATGGTATGAACTTTCCTTCTCCATACTTTTTTTATCGAAGCTCGGATTGATCCTAATACAAGACCAACTTGTATTAAAGACATTACAATAGCTAAATCAAAGGAATCTCCATTATGAATCTTTTTTATGAATAATGGCATCAGTGTATTAAAAGGAACACTTAAAAAATTAACAGAGGAGATTAAGACTAGTAAAATAAGCAATCCAGGTACCATTTTAAGAACTCTAATACCCATTTTAAAATCAACTTTAAATGAAGATTTAACTTTTTTCTCTACAATATGTGGTATTTTTATGCTAAGCAATAATACAAACGCAATCACAAAAGTAATTATATCAATTGATAATGCTGTTTCTATACCCCAGAGTTCAAAGAAAAAAGCGCCAAACAGAGGACCCATAGAATTAATTAATCCTTGAAATAAATAATTAATCCCATTTAATCTACTTAAATATTTCTTAGGTACCATAATAGGAATAATTGCATTGACTGCGGGGAAGTGAATTGCTTGACAGATCCCACGCAAAGTGTTTAAAAATATTATAATCCAAATTTCGACAACACCAAATAGGAACACAATAATAAGAAAAAATGTTAGTAGAGCTTGAATTGCATCCGTCACAGCAATTATTATCTTTCGATTCCATCTATCAATATATACTCCAGCAATTGGCCCGATAATAATAATAGGTATAAACGCGAAAAAAGCAGTAATTGATAAGAGCACAGCACTGCCTGTAATATCAGTAACCCACCAAATAATTACGAATTGGACTATTGAAGAGCCAAGAAGTGAGAAAATCTGTCCACCCCAAAATACTAAATAATGTTTAAATGTACTAATGGATGGATCTATTATTTTTTCAGAAGAATTGTTTTTCTGATTATTCATTTTCATATTTGCTAAAGAAAAAAACTAATATTTTAGATTATAACATATCTGAGAAAGTAAAATATTACCTAAATTTTATGTTAATATGTTTTTATTCCTTCAAATAGAGAAAAAAACTTAAAATTTTTTAATGAAATTCAGTCGAATTAAAAATTGGTCTAAACATATTTTTTATAAAATCGTACTGATTTTTTAAATAAGATAGCAATATTATGAGGTAAATTAAATGACTATTGGTTATTGTGATAAATGCGGTCAGAATGTATTAGTTAAAAGAGAAGATATGGATATATGTCTAGCAATTATTTTAACCATTTTTACAGCTGGTATAGGTTTAATCATCTATTTAGCTATTTGGTATTCTAAGGAAGAAAATCGATGCGTACATTGTGGTTCAGTTGTAAAAACTTCCCAATCTTTACTATCTGAAGTAAAAAATGGTAATTTATATATCTCTCAAGAAGCTCGAGAAAATGGAAAAAATCCTTACAGAATAAGTGAGGATAAAAAAGATAATACTTCTGAAGGTGATATTAAGAGAATTGTTGGTATTAAAGCAGTATATTGCCCTTTTTGTGGAACAGAACTTGATGATTCCCCAGAATTTTGTCCAGATTGCGGAATGGAGCTATAATATATTTCCATTCTCCCTTAACTTAGCAAATTACATTATATTTGTTTATAACACAGAAATTTAATTTCTAAATTAAACATTGGTCTCAATATCTTTTTAATATTATCAAGAATCTTTGCAAATTAGAACGTAATTTAAAATAATTCTTTAAAATGGTGAGATAAATATGTATTGTCAAAAGTGTCAAAAGGATGTTCCTACGAAACGAGAAGATATTGACTGGTTTCTTTTGGTTATATTAGCAATCTTCACTTCAGGATTTGGAGTATTTATATATTTGATTATATATTTTAATAAACCCAATAGATGTATTTACTGCAATTCTATATGCAAACCCTCTGAAGAATATACTCCCTATAAATCAGTTATTCAATCATATAATTCAACAGAAAATCCCTATAAATATTATGAATCGACAGGTGGAGGAAATAATTCAGAAGATACCGTTCAAATAGGAAAATATTGCCCTAGCTGTGGAGCAAAATTGGATGAAAGAGAGGAAGCTAAGTATTGCGCCTTTTGTGGTTTTGATTTAACCTAATTTATCAATTCTTTTTTATTATCTTTTTATTTAATCTTGGTTATTCTTTAGAATTTTCATAAATTCATAAAAGAAGTGATAGGATTGCTCAAAATGGGGATCTTCTATTGAATATTCAATTCCATCAGAGAAAATTTGTTTAAACTGTTTAAGATCTTTATTTTTAACAATCGAGGAATACTCATCTAGGATTTTTTTAAATTCATTAAGAAGATTATGGAACTGAGGATTGTCCATCTGGATTTCCCCAAACATTTCTACTTCTCTTTGAATTATACTCTCAGCGAATACCTTTTGTAACAAAAAAGTAGTCCCCGTAAATTCCATAAGCTTTGAAAGAGGAATATTAATTTTTTTTAATAATTTCATAAAAAGAATATTGAACATATGAGGGGTTCCAAGGACTAATGCCATAATTTTATCATGTTCTTCTGGATCACTAATCTCCGTTACTTTTAAACCCTCCTTAATGAAAATGTTTTTTAGAGCGTCTCTTTTTTTGTTATAATTTTCTGTTCCTCCTACATTTAAAAGGATCATATTATAATTTTCCATAGTCTTTATACCAGGCCCAAACATAGGATGCAGAGAAACAGAATTAATAGAATAATTTTTTCGAATTTCATTTAAAGCTTTATGGGTTTCTCTTTTTAAAGAGGTCACATCAAATATCAAGGCATCCTTTTTTAAGAAATGACCAACTTGTCTAATCATCTCTGGAGTAGAATGAATTGGAATAGAGACCATTACAATATCTGCTCCTTTTACAGCACGCTTTAAATCTAATTCATATTGGACCTCTAATTGATTTGCTACTCTTTCAAGTTTTTCTTTATTTCGGGCCAATAAGGTAATATTGAACCCATATCTTTTAAATAATTTTGCAAAAACTTGTCCTATTCCACCAGATCCACCGATAATTGTTATTGATTTACCTAACATTTTTATCCTCCAAATATTTGATTATTTTTGATTTCATTAAATTTGTATCTGGGTTTATTTCTGTCCACCATTCGAATGCCAATGCACCTTGGTTTATCAACATATCCAACCCTCCTAAAATATCACATCCTTTCTTTTCTGCAACTATAAGTAATTTTGTTTTTAGAGGATTGTAGATCACATCAAATACAAAAAGATTTTCTATTAATAGGTGTTCTGGGATGGGTAATTGATTTATGTGTGGATACATTCCTAAAGGGGTAGTATTTATTAAAACATCCGTTTTTCCTATCAATTTTTCTAAAATATTTTTTTGGTTTGAATATCCTTCGGCATCTGTATTCATTTTATGTTTGATTTCTTTAGCTAAAGATATAGCTTTATCTTCTGTACGATTAGAAATAATTATTTTATTAGCTTGCTCTGCTAATGCGAAACATATAGCTCTTGCCGCACCGCCAGCTCCTAATATTAACACATTTTTTCCTTGAATTTCACAATTCGCATCTGTAAGACTTTTCTTAGCTCCAGCAGCATCTGTATTTCTCGCTATCAAATACCCATCGATATTTTTAATAGTGTTGATTGCACCAATCTTTTTCGCTAAAGGATCTATTTCATCTACAAATTTCATAATTTCCTGTTTATATGGAATTGTAACATTAACCCCTTTAATATTTAAAGCTCTAATTCCGGACATCGCCTTTTTCAAATTTTTTGGGTCAACATCAAAAGCTAAATAAATATATTTTAAGTTTAATTTTTGAATTACTGCATTATGCATTATCGGACTCATACTATGTCGGACTGGATGACCAATAAGACCTAACAAGCTTGTTTGGGAATCTATTTTAAAATTTTCCATATTTAAATTATATTATTAATTATATAAAATTAAAATTAACTTTCTTAGGAACTGAAATAATTCAAATAATATGAGACATGATTCTATCGCTCTTATTGGTTTTATGGCAACTGGTAAAAGTTCTGTGGGAGAAAGATTGACAAAAAGACTCGGAAAAGATTATAGATTCATTGAAACTGATGAGATTATTGAAAATATGGCAAAAAAATCAATTCCTAAAATTTTTTCTGAAGATGGAGAATCAACATTTCGAGAGTATGAAATTGAGGCTTGCAACCAAGTATCTCAATATAAAAAAGTGGTAATTTCTTGCGGAGGAGGTGTTGTATTGAATAAGATTAATATAGATTATCTTAAGCGTAACTGCTATATTATTCTATTGGAAGCTTCTCCCGATATTATCTATGAAAGAGTAATAAAAAATGGAAAAGAAACAAGACCAATAATCGATAAAAAGAGTGTTAGAGATGAGATACAAAAAGTTTCAACTTTTAGAAAATCCTATTATGAGGAAGCTGCTGATATTATTATTGAGACATCAGATAAAACTGTTAATGATATAGTAGAGGAAATTCTTCATAAAATTGATTTAAAAATGAAGAGTGCAGAAAAAGATTAAATAACTAGGAAATAATGATTATGGGTATAAAATATGAGTTTATTAAACTCATAGAGAAAATTGAGGAAAAAATTGATTTGGACTTAATTTCGGATTCATATTTCCCAAAATTTCTTCCTAAAGACATTAGAGGGAAATTTTCTAATTTTGGAGCTATAAAACTGGAAGACGGATCTGTAGGGATCGTATTTATTGGGTTATCTCATAATGTAAGAAAAAAAGTTTCTAATATTAAAACAAAAAGCTTGATGGGAGGCAATCCTGTTGAATTAGCAAAGAAATTTGATTCTTCGAAGGAAGTGGAAAAGGTTTTAGCATTGGGGGCAATTAATGCAATCTCTCAATCAATTTTTAAGAAGGTAAATTATCAATTTGATTTTGTGACTGATTCTTTAGGACTACTTAATCTCAGTGATGATGATAAAGTTGGAATGGTGGGATATTTCCCGCCTTTAGTTAAAAGAATCGAAAAGATGGATATTCCATTGATTGTCATCGAAAAAAAAGAATTCAACATTGAAACAAAAGAAAATTGGGAAATTACGTTAGATCCTTCAAAATTAAAATTTTGCAATAAAATTCTATGTACAACTACGACCGTTTTAAATGATTCACTCGATGAAATTCTCTCATATACCAAAAATGCGGAAAATATTTCAATGGTGGGTCCAACGGGGGGTTTTTTACCAGATCCTATATTTCAGAGAGGTGTTGATGTTTTGGGAGGCACTTTTGTTGCAGATTCAGATTTATTCATACAATTGATTCGACAAAATAAGAAGTGGGGACCTGCTATAAGAAAATATTGTATTCACGCCAAGAATTATAAGAGTTATAAAAATTTAATCAGAAGCATTATTAATTCTTAAGAATTTAAACTTATACTATATTTCAAAAACTTAGATTTAAATTTTAATACCCTATCTTAATAGTATAATAATAACTAGGTTAGGGTTAAATTTTTGACAGAATTTAAAAGAAATAAGTGTCCAAAATGTGGTAATGTTAAAACTATTCACGAAGAGCCTGATAAGTCTAAAGTACTTTATTACAGTATGCAAGGAACGCCGGTTTACAAAATGAGGATTAGATGTGGAGAATGTGGTAATACCTTCGAGAAATAATTTATTTTTTTCCTTTTCTTCTTTTTTCTAATGAAATCAGAATTATTTCAGTTTATTTCAACAAAATAAGCAGATTAGAGAGATAAAATTATCTTATTATGTGCTTTAAGCATATCAGTCATTATTAATTTCGCCGCCTCCTTGATATCTGGGGAGTTATCTGGAATACTCCTTTTAGCATTTACGCTTGCCATTAATATTTCATTTAATCCTCTCATAATCATGTCAGGGGAATACCATGGTCGTTTTGAGGCCCACCATTGCTGACAACTATGAACTCCTCTGTCAAGTAAGTTTCGAGCGTTGTCTAAAATTCGCTTCTTCTCATCATTCATGCTTTCTCTAAATTTATTGGTAAGATGAACTAATGTAAGAGCATACATGAAAAATTTATGTTGCTCAATATGAATTTTATTGTGTGGATCGAACCAAAGTGGGAAGGGAATATTGTTTGCAATATCATAAGGCATAGTTGACCAGCTGGAATCTCTTGGTTGTTGTTTCTCACCTATAGGAAACTTATCGATTATTTCAGATATTGTGCATATTTTTATATCTTCTCGCGAAGGAAGATAATCAAATAAAGGATTTAAAAAATCATCTATAGCATGCTTTACGTGATGACCGAAAGTTTCGCCATCCATTGCCAGGACCACGTAATAATCCTGACTTGTGTTTCGATATTTTAATCTATTAGCAAAATTTTCTACGTTATTAATTCTGTTAAAAGCACAATCGATAGAGATATAATCATCACGGAACAATAATTTTAAACCATTATGATGTTGAGATATAAATGTAGTAGGAAATTGTGGCAAAATATTAGCAATTCCACTCATAATGATCCATTCAAATCCCATGTTATTAACAGTGCGTAAAACTTCCTCTGAAATCGCCATTTCAGGAGGAAATATGCCTCGAGGCTGATAAATCTCCCCGAAAAAATTCCTATTTGTGGAATCATTTAATTTAATTTGACGCTCAATCTCGGGTTGAGGAAGTAATGGCAGAAGTGGATGAAATTTCGCAGATGATGTAAGTTCAATTTGTCCTCTTGAAGCAAGCGTTGTAATTCCTTCAATAATCTCCGTAAATCCATAGTCATATAATTGTTCTACTAAAGTCCCGTTAATGTTTAACGTGATCTTTGCCTCAGGATGCGTTCTTACGGCATCTAAAATTGGTTTATATGATTCTTTTGCTATCTGCTTAATGACAGGGGCGATCTGGGTTGGTGGTTGATAGATATGAAATAAAAAAGAAAAATACACAACCATTTTAAATATTATCCTCTTTATAATAGTTTTTCTAGTTAATAGTAATTATACCAACATATTAGCTTTTAGATTTATGCGATTCAAAATAAAAATTAGGTTTTCATAAGTCAATCTATTAAATCGCTCAATATTTCAATTAATATCATACTCATTTGAAAACATGATCTAAAATAACTATGACTAAAACTTGGCCAGTATTAATCAGTGGAGCACAATATACGCATCGAAAATCAATAAAAGAAAGGTTGGATCCGCTTACTTTAATGGTTAAATCTGCTAAAAAAGCACTTGATATTAATAATTCAGAAAATTTAAAAGAACTTATTGATGCAGTTTATATGGTTAATATAAATTCGTGGTCATATCAAGATGCTCCAGGTGAATTAAGTGAGATTTTAGGCATCGATCCAGATAAAAAGATTTATCTTTCAGACGGAGGAAATACTCCCCAAATGCTTGTTAATCGAGCTGCTAGAAGAATCTATGATGGAAAAAAAAAGTGCATTCTAATTTTAGGAGGGGAGGCATCTTATTCCGTATATCAAGCCAAAAAAGGGAGAATAAAATTATCTTGGTCGAAAAAAGAAGAACCAGACTATATGGAAGGCCAAATTTGGCACGGAACAAATAACTTTGAAAATAAATATAATTTGATTATCCCCCCTTACTCATATGCATTATTTGAAACTGCGTATCGAGCAGCAATGGAACTAAATATTAAGGAACATCGGAATCAGTTGGGAATTTTATTTGAAAACTTTTCTAAAATTGCAGCTCAAAACCCATATGCCTGGACGCAAAAGTCTTACACCAAAGAAGAGATTATAACCCCTTCTCATAATAACCGCATGATTTGTTATCCATATACCAAAAGAATGTGTTCCAATATGTTTGTAGATCAAAGTGCGGCAGTTCTAATGATAAACGATGAGATTGCTAAAGAACTTGAAATACCTAACCATAAATTGGTGTATCTCATAGGAGCATCAGATTTTCAAAACATTTTTGATATTACGAGAAGGCCTAAATTATATGTCTCACCTGCAGCAAAAATAGGTTCAAATATGGCATTAAAACAAGCGGGACTCAAGTTAGATGATATTGATATTTTTGATATATATAGCTGTTTTCCATCAATAGTGGAAATTATATCTAAAGAGATAGGGCTCAAAGAGAATGAAGATCGACCTTTAACTCTCACGGGGGGATTACCATTTTTTGGAGGGTCTTGGAGTAATTACTCATTGCATGCAGTCGCAAGGGCAGTAGAAAAGATACAACAACATCCAAATTTAACGATAATGGTGATTGCGAACGGGGGGTATAATACAAAACAATCTTTTGGCATATATGGTAAAAAACCCCCAAAACTAGGTTTCGATGAGTTAAATACAGAAAAAATTCAGGAAATAATACTTAATGAAGAATTAGCAGAACCAATAAAAATGGCAAAAGGAATAATCAAAATATTAGCGTATACATTAATTTACGAAAGAGACGGATCTAGGAAATATGGTATTGCAATTGGAAAAGTAAATACAAAGGAACATACAATTGCAATAATTAAAGGACCTGATGAGGAATTATCGAAATTGGAAAGAATTGAATTCGTTGGAGAACAATATCCCATAAATTATGATGAAGAACTCGGAAAAAATATCATCAATTTGAAGGAAAAGAAAGATTAGAAATGTAATAATAATTAATTCTTTGTTATATGCTAATTCTGGAAAATCTTATAAAATTTTCTCATGTAATCGATATTAATCTGTCCTGGTGCAGTTTTATCATCTAATGACGCATAAGTTAAAAAACCCCCCACTTTGACTGAAAGCAATCGAGAAAAAATTCCTATTTCTCCCATGCAAAATGAGATGATTTTTTCATTATTAAGAGCCATATTATTACAAATTTTTAAAGCTTCTAAATTATCTTCAAATCTATTAGCTTTAAATATTAATTTCCAAACAAAATTATTTAAAAAATTCTTGTGTATCTTTTTAATACCATGTAATTTTAATTTAAAGGAAGAAATGATTTTTTGCATATCCTTAAATTTAGGTGTGTCCGTGAAATTATGATAAGAAAAAATTAATCTTATATTTTTCTTAGTAGCTAAGGAGACAATTTCCTCAATAAAATCAATAGAATTATCCATTTCTATGTCTAAAAATTCAGGTTTAGCCTCAATAATAGTTTTTATTATAGAAATACGCTCTGAATCTGTAGTTTTATAATGACCTCCTTCAGAATATTTTCTAAATGTGCAAATCATTGGAATGTCTGAATAATCTAAAAGAGATTGAATAAACTCAAATGTTAAGGCGTTTGGGTCTTGAATATAGTCGAAACGGAGCTCAATAAAATCTGGAGAATGATTCTCAACCTTGAATAGAATTTTTCTATTTTCCTCAAGGCTGCTTGAGCTAATCGGTATAGCAATACAAATTTTATAAGAGTTCATATAATATAAAAAATAAGAAAAATAAGTTAAATTTCAATTATATCTTTAATTTCTTCTTCAGATAGGTCTAATGTATTCTGTGCGTCAACTCTTTTCAGCTTTCCACTTTCATCATAATATTTCTTTATAGGTGTTGCATTTTCTTCATATACATCTAACCGCTTTTCTAAAGTCTCTTCGGTATCATCACTTCTTTGTTCAAATTCTATTTCTGTCCCACACTTATCACATATCCATTTATCCTCTTCGATTTTATTCTTGGGTTGTAGAGTATATTTATTATAAATCTCTCCACACTCTGGGCAAGAAAATCTACCTAAGATTCTTTTCTTCAAAATATCTCTCGGGACTTCTAACAAGAGGAATAAATCAATATTTGTTATTTCTGATAGCGCTTTAGTTTGTTCTAAGGTTCTGGGAAATCCGTCAAGAATAAAACCGTTTTCTTGCACATCCTCTTTATTTAAGCGATCGTTTACCATATCAATGACAACATCATCGGGAACTAATTCTCCCTTTTCCATATATTGCTTAGCTTTCAAACCTAATTCTGTTTCATTATTTAGATTCTCTCTAAAGATATCTCCAGTACTTACATGAACGATATCAGGGATTACAGTGGTAATTTGCTTAGAAAATGTACCCTTCCCTGAACCTGGCGGCCCAAAAAGAACGAGCCTTCGTTTTAAACTCATTTATATTCACTTATTATATTCAGATTAAATAGAAATAATTTCTTACAAAATAAAAGTCATTTCTAATAAGAATGAAAAATCAAGATTCTTTAAAAATTATTATTCCTCATGATTGAGAGAAAGAATAAATATATAATTAATATGTTTGAGAATCCAAATTTTTAATAGTTAAGAAGGTCTTTTGATTATAATAATATAATTTCTTTTTATTTGAAATATATTCTTCAATTTCAACGAAAATAATTAATATTAGAATGTAATAAAACTTTATATAAACTACTACAATCAAATTACGTTAAAGAGAAAATTAATATTGAAAATTTTATATATCAATCCAGCGCGAATTAGAGCGGGTCTGGACTTTATTATTAAAGGGCAACCATTAAATCTAATGACTTTAGCCGCGATGGTTCCCGAGCATGAAGCAAATCTTATTGATTATAAAGTTCAAGATTTTGATGAAGAAAAATTAAGAAACGAATTAAATAAATGTGATATTGTTGCAATAACAAGTATGACGCCACAAATCTATAGTGCGTTTGAGATTGCAGATGTAGCCAAGGGAGAAGGATGTCCGACAATTCTTGGAGGATATCACCCAACCTTAGCTTCTGATTATGTAATAAATCATCCTTCTGTGGATTATGTAATAAGAGGAGAAGGAGAACATACATTTCGAGAATTAATCGATTTTATCGATGGTAATAAACACAAAATAACGCTAAAAGATATTGATGGTCTTTCCTATAAGGATAAACTGGGAAGAATAATTCATAATAAGGATCGCAAATTGGAAAAAAATTTAGATAGTTTTCCTTTACCTAGACGGGATTTAATTGATGATTCTAAATATTTATATTTAGGAGTAAGAGTAGCTTCACTTGAAAGTTCAAGGGGATGTCCTCATTCATGTAAATTTTGTTGTATACATAAGATGTGGAGCGATCCATATTCACACTTATCCTATAGATCTAAAAGTGTTAAACGGATAATGAGAGAGATTTATGAGATTGATTGGAAAAAATGGGATTTCTGTTTTTTCTGTGAAGATAATTTCACTATCAATATCAAGCGTACCAAAAAGATACTTGATGCAATCATCAGATCGAGAGTAAACAACAAAATCTATTTCAGTTGTCAATCAAGAGTTGATACCCTTTATAGAAATCCTTGGTTGATCGATTTAATGTATAAAGCGGGAATGAGGCAGGTTTTTCTCGGTATTGAGTCAGTGCATCAACAAAGTTTGAATGCGATGAATAAACGGGGAACAACTCCAACTATGACAAGACAAGTGGTGGAAAAGCTTCAAGACTATGGTATCTCAATTTTCGGAGGAGTTATAATAGGCTTTCCCGGAGAAACTAAAAAAATGGTGAGGCAAACAATTCAATTTACTAAATCACTTAATTTAACATGTGTTCAATTTACCCCAATAACTGCCTTTCCTGGAACTGAATTTTATGATGAGATGGAAGCTCAAGGAAAGATTACTTCAAAAAATTACAGAAATTATGATTTATTTCAATCGATGATGAATACAGATGAATTGACTAGTAAAGAACTATATGAATTGGTGGTCGAAGCATATTCATCCTACTATTTTGGAAGAGAATGGCTTTCAATGGTAGCGAAAAGATATTGTAATCTATTCGGGAAATTTAATTGGATGTTTTCAAGTGTGCCAAGATTTGTTAAGGAAGTTATAAAGAACGGATTTGAAATGCTCCGAAGCCAAGGAATATCTACATCAAAAATATCGGAGGAGTTAAAGGAGATAGCAAATAAAGCAAAGCAAGTGGAACAAAAGACAGGGCAACAATATAAAATAGAAACCCATATTCCTCAATATTCAGAATCTAAAGATGAGTCTTTTTCTTAAATCTTCTTATAATCCTATTTTATTTATAGTTATTAGTCATTCAAATATGTTTAAATGTCCAAATTAGTTTTACCTGTTATTTAACATTCATTTTTTAGATATATCACTCAAATAATATATGATTTTTTATGAATTCTAATCAAATTAATTTTAGAATTCTTTTAGAGTTCCAACTAATTTAAATCAAATCAAGATTGATATGAACAATCAAAAAAATGGATTGCATGTTGAGAAGAACTACAGTTATGAAATGATGGGGAAACAAATTGAAATAACATATGCTCAAAATAAGAGAATAAAACAGAGAAAGAAATTTGAATTGGTATCGAACCTTGTTGGGGATTTATTCAAATATAAAGAAAGAAAAGGATGTTATAATACTATATCTAATTTAATAATCTCAGCATTACTGTCTACTGATGATGAGTCTCCTATTGATATCTACGATAATGAGGGATTTTTAGATGAAATGGACTTTGAATTTAAAAAAATCCTTGAATGTGAAATTTTTAGCATTTCAAATGAACTTCCGAATTAAGATTTTTCCATTAGAATTGTTTTATCGAAATATTTTCTAAGATTTTTTATTTTGATTTGTTCTTTTAGACTAAATATTCGTGCAAATTTAGCTTTTTGACTAATATTTTTACCATAATATGCATTCCCAATCACGTTATTAGCATTTTCTATTGCTTTAATCAAATCTCTTTTATCACCTAAATGGAGATAAATTGAAATATCATTTATTATTAAATATGGGGTTGGCTTCTCGTTAAATTCTTGAAGAACTAATCTTGTTTGTCTATAATTATGGCATACGTTAGAATATAATTCTTTCCTATTTTTAGCATGTAACCGTGGCGGGATGATTTCTTCATCTGTTTCCAAATATTTACATAACTTACTTTCTTTAAAATAATCCTTCACTTTTCCGCCTATTTTCAAATCATCAATGGTTTGCAATTTCGGTGCAAATTCAATTATTGAAATATGGTTAGGATCAATTTTTCTATCTTCCATAAGATATTGTACATATTTAGCGGAACAGAAAGTCTTATATGTATTCGTCTCCCCATATAAAAGTACCTTTATTCCCAATAATCTATCAAAATCCAATTTATTTTGGCAATTCATAATATATTCTATATTAAACCAAATATCTATTAGTTAGAAAAAATCCTTCCAGGAGAGACCCGCTCTATTCAAGATTTTTAAAGTTAAAAAACCTATTAAAGATCCTGGGATACAATTAGCTGCAAATAATCCCCACCAAAAGCTCAGACCATATAAAATAGTTCCAATAGGAAAGATTAAATATGCTATAGTTCCTCCAATAAATATAGTTCCAAGAGGTTCAAAAAGAGCTGCATATTCGACATATTTCTCATTTTTTCTTCTTAAAATGAATGATACCACCCCAACTACTAAAGCCCCCGAAATCCCTCCGTGAAATGCATGAATAGAACCAATCGCGAGAGAGAATCTTAAAGCTGCGATGGCTAATGCGGTAGTTAGTGAAAAGGATAATCCAATTAAAACTCCAGAAATAGAGTTAATAATATGAGCAAAGGGATTAACTTTTGCTCCAGCAATAGGAATATAGGCAAAAGGATTGATATAACTCAATATCAAACCTACAGGAATTAGTAAACCCGTAGTTGCTACTCTTTTAGCAATACTAATGCTAGCTCGGGAACTTTTATTTTCAGAATTGATGCCATTACTGATTTCAAACACCTATAAAATATATAATTAAAAATTTAAATATTTGAGTAGAAAAGGAATTAATTTCCTTAGTATAATTAAAGTTCTATAATTTAAATAATTCGTCCAATTTTTTCAGATCCCTAAATACTTCAATTAGGAATATTGATAAATCTTAGAGGATTAAATGATAACAATTATGATAAAAATAGGAAAACAAAATCTTTATCCTACAAAAATAATCTGTTTAGGGTTGAATTATAAAGATCATATTGAAGAAACACACAGAAAAATTCCTGAAGAACCACTCCTTTTTAATAAAACACTTAATTCTTTAATTGGGCATAAAGATCCCATTATCTATCCCAAGATACTATATAATAATAAAAAATACAATCGGGTAGACTATGAAGCGGAATTGGCTGTAATTATTAGAAAAGAGGGAAAATATATTTCAGAAGATAACGCTTTTGATTATATACTAGGTTATAGTGTTTTTAATGATATTACAGCAAGAAAAATGCAGATTAAAGATATATCTTCAAAAAAACCATGGTTTAAATCAAAATCATTTGATACCTTTGGTGTTATCGGGCCGAAAATCGTTAAATTAGATGATCCTCATAATCTTAACTTAGAATTAAAATTAAATGGTGAAAGGAAACAATTTTCAAACACTAAATATCTTATTTTTAAAGTACCCTATTTAATTAACTACATTTCGCAATTTTTTACTTTAAAGCCAGATGATATTATTGCTACCGGTACTCCAAGTGGAATTGGACCAATCTCACCAGGAGATATTATTGAGGCATCCATTGAAAATATAGGAACTCTTCGCAATGAGGTTATATTAGAAGAGTGAAGGACAAAAAAATTTAAAATATAAAAAAGATATTTTTAATTAGTACTTATCTATAGTTTATTGAATCAAAATGATTGAAGTGAATGAAGAGACAAAAAAGACTATTTTTGAGCTAATAACCGTTCCAGGTATGGATATAGAAGATATTGCAAAAAAACTTAATTTAGACTACCAAACAGTACATGAAATCCTATCTGAAGAATATTTGAAAAATAATTTAGATTATGGCAGAAGATTGTGTTGTCGCTGGACATAATAAGATTTTGAATCCTTCATCTTCATTTTAATAAGTTCTTTCTTATCAACTATATTCTGATTATATTTATAGTAAGACTGTTTTATTGATAGAGTAGTTATAATCAAGTAATCTAATATTTGTAGAAGAATAATCTCTATTTATAAAACTTCAAATTAAATTTATTTCATCTTTTTTTTTAATAAAACTTTTTAATTTTCAAGTATTTTTAAATTTACTAAGTCAAAACAATTCTAAAAGGCTTAGTACGTGTTTAACGGTTTCAATATAGCATTATAAAAGATATTGAAATAAACGAACCTACAATTTAGCCTTTTTACTATTTGTTTTGAAAAAATAAAATTATTGAAGAGGATTACAAATGAGTGAACAGTCGGAAAAAATAGTGGTTAAAGCACTTGTTACAGGAGGTAGTGCATCTGGTGGACCGCCTATCGGTCCTTCAGTTGGACCAACTGGTATAAACATAAAAGATGTCATAGATAAAATAAATGAAGAAACGCAAATGTTCAAAGGATTATCTGTACCTGTACGAATTGTGTGTGATCCAGAAACTAAGAAATTTGAGATATTTATTGAGACTCCTTCAACAGCATCTTTGCTTCTAAAAGAATTAGGAGCGGTGCAAGGAAGTTCTAATTGTACAGAAGAAAAAATAGGGGATTTAACCTTAGATCAAATTAAGTCTGTTGTTGAAGCAAAAAAAGATACTTTTTTAGAAAAAACGTATAAAGCTGCCATGAGAACAGTTCTTGGGACAGTATTATCAATAGGAGCGACCGTTGAAGGAGAAGATCCTCGGACTATTCAAAAAAGAATTGATAATGGAGAATATGATGATCAAATTACGGAGGAATTATTATGAAAGTTGATGATAAATTATTAAAACGATCTTTAACAACAGCTATAGATTTTTCTGTAAGAGAAAAAGAAGGACATAAACCAAAAAAACGTAATTTTGATGAATCTGTCGATTTAATCATTAATATTAAAGATATTGATCTTAATGACCCGAAACAACGAATTGATAAAGAATTAATATTGCCGCATCCCGTAGCAAAGGAAAGGGAATCAAAACTATGCGTAATAGCATCTGGAGAGCTTTTATTACAAGCGAAAAAGATGGATGTAGATACATTGGATTCTGATGGATTAGAAAAATTAAACGCTCAAGAGAAAAAAGAAAAAAAAAAATTTGTAAAGAACTATAAGTTTTTTATTGTAGAAGATAAATTAATGCCTACAGTTGCTCGATACTTAGCGAGGTTTCTTGGCCCACGAGGTAAAATGCCGAAACCGTTTCCAGCAGGGTATGGAATTGTTTCTACAGTAGAAGAACTTGAAAATGCTATCAATAGATATAAACGAATTATTAGAATTCAAGTAAAAAAAACACCAATGATCCAAGTTAAGGTGGGTAAAAAATCTATGGAGAATGAAAAGGTTTTTGAGAACATTGAAACTGTGGTTGATTATATTGTCGATCAAATGCCTCATAAATATAATAATAT
>Ga0209918_1000200_pt1 | contig 44508 bp, 37 predicted proteins | sample SalPonD_shore_MG_FD_185712 | JGI IMG/M metagenome (GOLD analysis project Ga0209918, IMG submission 185712) | Salt pond soil microbial communities from South San Francisco under conditions of wetland restoration - Salt Pond MetaG... | ecosystem: Environmental > Aquatic > Marine > Intertidal zone... | reverse complement strand
CCTCCTGCCAACTGCGCCCGAGGTTGGTGGAGCGGAAGAGCGTCGGGCCGAGATGGCCGGTGCTCGCCGCGGCGAGCAGCGTCTTGCCGTCGCGCGGGTCGAGCACCAGATGATGAATAATCTGCCCGAGAAAGTGCGGGCCGTCGGCGCGCCAACTGCGGCGACCGGCGTCGGCGTGGTAGAGCCATGCCCCCTTGCGCGTAGCGACGAGCACCACGACGCGACGGCCCGGCCCCGCGCCCGTACGGGCGCGCCCGCCTGTCTTCTTTGAAGTGATTGCCATGGCTCGGTCTCCTCTGGCGGTCGCACGGTCGGTGCCGCGGGCCACACGCTCAGCCCCGCGCGGCGGCCACGGTCTCGCGGATGGGGCGTATCGGCCGCACCTCGATGCTTCCCACGCGCGCCGGTGGGATTTCTGAGGCGATGCGGATGGCCTCGTTGAGGTCCTTGGCCTCGATCATGTAGAACCCGGCGAGCTGTTCCTTGGTCTCGGCGAAGGGCCCGTCGGTCACCGAGGCCTTGCCGTTGCGCACGCGCACCGTCGTTGCCGTCTGAACCGACTCGAGCGCCTCGGAGGCGAGACAATGGCCGCTGTCGCGGATATGCGCGTCGTAGTCGACGCAGTCCTCGTCGGGCAACTCGTCGAGCCGGCCCTCATCGAGGTAGACCAGGCACAGATATTTCATCGCTCCGTCTCCCTAACCGTTACCGCTGCGGTATGGCTTGAAATTGCCGGATTCAGCCCCAGCGTGCCTGGACGGCCTGCCGGATATCCTCGGGCGTCACGTCCCGCACGTGCGTTGCGATCGACCATTTATGACCGAAGGGGTCTTCGACCACGCCGTAACGGTCGCCCCAGAACATGTCCTCCAGCGGCATCGTCACCTTTGCGCCCGCCTCGACAGCCCGCTCGATGAAGGCGTCGGCATCGTCCACGTAGAGGTGGATCGTCACGGGCGTGCCCCCGAGCGCCTTCGGCCCGAAGGAGCCCCAATCCGGAAATTCATCGACCAGCATGACCGTCGAGTCGCCGATGCGCAGACTGGCGTGCATCAGTCGGCCCTGCGGGTCGGGCAGGCGTGAGACCTCCACAGCGCCGAAGGCGCGCGCATAGAACGCCAGGGCCTGCGCCGCACCCGCACAGACGAGGTGCGGCGTGACGGTATGCATGCCGTCCGGGATCGGCTTGACTTTGTTTTGTTTCATGAACGTTCCTCCGCGATTAGGCCCGGCGCGTCGACGCCGTGGCCGATATGAGCGGTCGCCGAAACACGCGGCTATTGGCCCATGCCCAGTTCGCGTATGCGATCGACTGCCTCGCTCGGACCGAAGTCCTCCAGCTCGAACAGCTGGCGCACCTCGATCTCCCCGACACCGCCGTCGATTGCCGGGTTCGGAAAGCGCTTGGTCCATTCAATCGCCTCTTCGCGCGAATCGGCCTTGATCAGCGTATACCCGGCGACGAGTTCCTTGGTCTCCGGAAAGGGGCCGTCGACGAAGCTGCGCTTTTCGCCGTCATACTCGATACGCCAGCCCTTGACACTCGGCTGCAGGCCCGAGCCGTCGAGCAGCATACCGGCGTTGGCCAGTTCCTCGTGGTACTTGCCCATCTCGGCGATCAGTTTCTCCTCGGGCATGACGCCCGCCTCGGAGTCGCGGGTGGCCTTAACGATAATCATGAAGCGCATGGTCGTTCTCCTTTGAAGATATTCGGCAGTGCACTGACTGGTCGTTCGGGCGAACGCCCAATGGACGACGCCTAGCCAGGGCCCGCCGCGGCGTGTTGCAGAGCGGCGATGTCGAGCTTGACCATCCCGAGCATGGCCTGCATGACGCGCTGAGTTTTTTCGGGATCGGGGTCGCTCATTAGATCCCCCAACGCATTCGGAACGATCTGCCAGGACAGCCCGTACCGATCCTTGAGCCAGCCGCACTGGACCTCCTCGCCTCCGTCGGTCAGCGCACTCCAGAGCCGGTCGATCTCCTCCTGCGTGTCACAGTGCACGACGAACGAGACGGCCTCGGTGAATTTGAAACTAGGCCCTCCGTTGAGCGCGACGAACTCCTGTCCGTCGAGCCGGAAGCTGACGGTCATGACACCGCCCGCCGGACCGGGACCGGGACCGGGACCGGTGTCAGCGTAGCGCGCGATGTTCGTCACCTCGGAGTTCTCGAATATCCCGACGTAGAAGCGGGCGGCCTCTTCGGCCTCGGTGTCGAACCACAGGAATGGTGTAATTCTCTGCATGGGTACTCCCTCTTTGCGTAGCCGTGCGGCGCACCCGGCTGCCGGAGCCGTTTCATGCGCCGCGCTCAGTCCCTAGTCGTCGGAGGGCCCCACGGATCGACATTGCGCGGAAAATTTTTCGACCGCTCCCGCGACACCCGACACGTCCCTAGCCGGGTGTCGCCGCTATCTCGGTGAGGCGGCGCTGGAGAAATCGGCGCTCGGGCCCCTGCTCGGTCAGCGCGAGTGCGCGCTGGTAGGACAGGCGGGCCTCGGCGGTCCGGCCGAGCCGCCGGCAGAGGTCCGCGCGCGCCGCGTGGGCGAGGCGGTATCCGCCCAGCTCGCCGTTGTCGAGCAAGCCGTCGATCAGACGCAGGCCCGATTCGGGGCCGTCGCGCATGGCAATGGCGACTGCGCGGTTGAGCGCAACCACCGGCGAGGGCTCGAGCCGTAGCAGCACGTCGTAGAGGCCAACGATTTGCTCCCAGTCGGTAACCGCCGCGTCGCGGGCCTCTGCGTGCACCGCCGAGATGGCAGCCTGGATCGCGTAAGGGCCGAAGGCGCGGGAGGACAGAGCCTGCTCGATCAGGGCGATCCCCTCGGCGATCAGCCCGGCGTCCCAGCGCGTGCGGTCCTGATGTTCCAGGAGGATGAGATCGCCGTCGGGATCGGTGCGCGCGTCGCGCCGCGACTCATGCAGCAGCATCAAGGCCAACAGGCCCTTGGCTTCGGGTTCGGGCAGTAGCGAGACCAGCAGCCGCCCCAGGCGGATGGCCTCGTCGGAGAGGTCGTGGCGCATCAACGATTCACCCGATGACGCAGCATAGCCCTCGTTGAAGACCAGGTAGATCACGCGCGCAACGTTACCGAGGCGCGCCGCCATCTCGTCCATCGCGGGCACCTCATAAGGGATACCGGCATCGCGGATCTTGGCCTTGGCCCGCACGATGCGCTGCGCGAGCGTAGGCGTTGCGGTGAGGAATGCGCTCGCGATAGCCTCGGTGGTCATCCCACAGACCTCACGCAGGGTCAACGCGACTTGTGCATCGGGGGTCAGCGCGGGATGGCAGCAGGTGAAGATGAGCCGAAGCCGGTCGTCGTCGATATCCTCGTCGGCTCGGATCGCAGGGTCGCCGTCGGGGTCGGCCGCCGGCTCGGGGACACCGTCGAGCCGGTCGAACCGGGACTCTCGGCGAAGTTTGTCGATGGCCTTGAAGCGCCCGGCAGAGACCAGCCAGGCCCGGGGGTTGGCAGGCACCCCCTCGCGCGGCCACTGCTCCAGGGCCGCCCGGAAGGCATCGTGCAAGGCCTCCTCGGCGACGTCGAAGTCACCCAGGAGGCGGACAAGAGTGGCGAAAATACGGCGAGACTCGGAGCGGTACAGGGCGTCCAATGTCTCCCGCACGCCGCCGGCATTGGGCTCGATCATCCGAGACGATCCAGGTTTCAAAAAAAACCCGACGAGACGCTCACGGGCAGAGATACGCCCAGCGGCGCCCACTCGAGCCATGTGGCACAACGGGCGTAAGGTTACCGTCCGTGGGGCTGGTTATCAGTATAGCCCTCGCAGGGCGTTCGTTTGAGGCATCCGTCACCACGGGGGCACACACCCGAGCTCGGGCAGCTAGAGCCTGCGCTGATAACGTGCGATCAGAACCAGGGCCGCAATCAGGGGTGCGGCGAAGACGCCTAGGTGAATCCGCCACGCGCCCGCGGGAGACGCGGCCGCCACCGCGAGATAGATCACCCCCGCCAGCAGGAACAACCAACCGCCGTAGCGGTTCACGGCATACCAGGTCTTGTCGTCGCTCAGGCTCTTTCGCGTGCGAACGCCGTAGAAGCGATTCCGAGGCACCAGTTGCAAAACGAATGGCACACTCAGCAGTATCAAGAGTATGGCCGGTACGACGAAGGGTGGGTGGCTCATGGGTACCCGTCGATTGTATGGGTGGCGTTAACTTCCCTGCTTGGCTGCAAGCTTGGTCTCGAATCTGGCCTTGTCGATCACGAATCGCTCGTGGCGACCCTTGGAAATCAGATCGACGCCGTCGTGCGCCTCGACGGCAAACACGAGCCGGCGCCCGTCGACCTCGATCAGTTCCACCCGCGCCGTCACTTCAAGTCCGGGCGGCGTCGCCGCCTCGTGGCTGACGTCGATGTGTGTCCCCACCGTCTGCTCGGCCGGCCAATCCAGGTGCGGGTTGACGGCCTTGATGCAGGCCCACTCCAGGAACCCGACGAGAAAGCCCGTCGCAAACACTTCAGGCATTGCCAGAAACTCCTCCGCTTCAGGGTAGAGCGAGGGAACGGTCTTCGTCGGCGGGACGACGAACCTGTGCTCGTAGGCGATACCCGGTTTCAACGTTGCTTTCATTGGACCCTCCGGTGTGTTCCCGCGCGAAATGGTGTCAACCGATGCGAGGCTCAATGTCGGCCACCGGTGCACCGACAACGGCCATCGCCAATTCGCCGCGCTTGGCCGCCAGGTAGTCGGCCCGATACGCCGCGAACGCCGGGTCGAGCGCCGATAGAGGACTGACAATCCCGTTCGCGAGTACCGGCGGGTCGATGCTGCGAACTTTGGGGCTGACGCGAAAGTGCGGATGCGCCGAGTCGGCAACGAATCGCGTGCCAGGGCACAGCAGTTCGAGCCACTGCCTCACCTCAGGGTGCTCGGCGGCGCGCAGCCGGGACCACAAGGTCTCATCGGAACCCCAGTAATCGGTTTCGGATACGGCACCGGTCCGCACTGCCGCCTTGATGGCCTCAGCCGCCAGTTGGTAAAGCCCAACCTCACGCACGCTTGACCAGCTGGCCCGGTCGACTTCGATAAAGGTGTAGGCAAGCCAGCGCGCGGTATCCGCATCGGCAACGACGATACGCTTGTCCCGCACCGCCAAGGCCTCCAGGGCGGCACGGATATCGGCGCCCGTCGCCAGGTCGAGAAACTCCAGATCCCTCAGAAAGTAATCCAGCCGATCCGCGCACAACGCGGGCATGTCCTGCTCCAGGAGCGAAAATCGCGTCTCGTCGATGAAATCCCGCCAATCGCGCCCATGGCGTCTGAGTATATCGGGTACATCGGAGGCGCCCAGAAAGTCGGGCTTCTTTTCCTCGTGATAGGACTGACTGCTGTGGTCGTCGAATACAAAGTCGATCACGTGGCTGAATGCCGTATGGCTGACATCGTGCAGGAGCGCTCCAATCTGCTCTTCGAGCGAGGCACCAAGGCGTCTGACCAGGAGCATGGCACCGACCGAGTGATCGAAACGCGTAAACGGCGGCGTGATGCCGAGCAAGGCGGTGACGCCGTGCTGCGCGACACCCCGCAGTCTGTCCACCGCATCGCTGGCCATAAGGTCAAGCAACACCGGCTCGTCGATGTCGACCGGTCCGTATAGAACATCTACGTAGCGCATACTATCGCTTGTCGGGTGGAACGTCCTTGATGGGACCGGCGAACGCGGCGTGGGCGGCCGCATCCACGGGTCTGTGTCTGACGACCGTACTCGCCCGATCGTGACCAATATAATTGTCGCCCTTCCAATTATGGGCCGGCCGGATGGGCCTGGGCACGAAACCCCCGCCGCAATTGGGACAGACGTTGTGCAGAACCATATCGACGCATTCCGCGCAGAAGGTGCACTCGTAACTGCAAATGCGCGCCTCAAGCGAGTCGGGCGGCAGGGGCTTGTTGCAGTGCTCGCAGGTGGGTCTGAGTTCAAGCATTGCGTGTCGCCCATTGAGATCGCGAGTACGAGGTCATCCGCAGGCCGGGATCTTCGAAGACGCATCACATCGCGCTGCCGGCATCAGCGCCCCATGCACATATCCCGCAGCGCCAAAATAGTACGCCAATTTCGGGTCGTGGCCGAGAGCTGAAATGCCTTTTCGAAAAACGCGTTGCTCAGCTTTGTCTTTCCATAACCGTTCGGGCAATACAGATATATCACCTTGCCAACCATCATCGCCCTTTCCCCGGCCGAGGCGGGCAAATCGAGGGAGCGAAAGCGTCGTTCCGGCACGGACGATGAGAGAAAGGTGGCGTGGTAGAGGCTCGCCCGCGCCCCGGTGGCCGGCCGCAGTGGGTTCGCGCCGACCACGCGCTCCCACTGCCTTGCGGACAAGGCCTGGACATCGACTTCGTGCCCAAATTCGCGGGCGATGGCATCCCGAAGGCGCGCGGCGAGCTCATCAGGCCGCTGCCCGCCGGCGCGGACGACCAGGTTTCCGCTTTGCAGATAGGTCCGCACGTCGTCAAGGCCCAATGCCTTGCACGACTCGCGCAGCGCACCCATCGGAATCGCCCGACGGCCCGACACATTTATCCCGCGTAATAACGCGACAAAAGTCGTCAACGCGTGGCCCCTCATGGCAAGGCGGCGCAGCCGAGCCGGTTATCGTTCCACTGGCCGCGCGATTCGACCGCGGGACGCGCCTCCGCGCGCGAGGTCGCGACGGCTCAACCGCCTTTTGGACCTGCGATACCGAGCTCGTCCCATATGGCATCGACGCGGGTCTTGACCTCGTCGCTCATGGCGATGGGCCGGCCCCATTCCCGCGTCGTTTCTCCGGCCCATTTGTTCGTCGCATCGAAGCCGATCTTGCCGCCCAGGCCCGAGACGGGTGATGCGAAATCGAGATAGTCGATGGGCGTATTCTCGACGATGGTCGTGTCGCGCGCCGGGTCCATGCGCGTCGTCATGGCCCAGATGACGTCGTTCCAGTCGCGCACGTTGACATCGTCGTCGGTGACGATGACGAACTTCGTGTACATGAACTGGCGCAGGAACGACCACACCCCGAACATGACTCGCTTGGCGTGGCCGGGATATTGCTTTTTCATACTGACCACGGCCATGCGGTAGGAGCAGCCCTCCGGCGGCAGATAGAAATCGACGATCTCGGGGAACTGCTTTTGCAGCAGGGGCACGAAGACCTCGTTCAGGGCCACACCGAGCACCGCGGGTTCGTCGGGCGGCCGGCCGGTGTAGGTGCTGTGGTAAATCGGATTCGTCCGATGGGTGATGCGCTCGATGGTGAAGACGGGAAAGCGCTCGACCTCATTGTAATAACCGGTGTGATCACCGAAGGGGCCCTCATCGGCCTCCTCGCCCGGATGGATCACGCCCTCCAGCACGAATTCGGCGGAGGCCGGGACCTGCAGGTCCGAGCCGAGGCACGTCGTCACGTCGGTCTTGGCCCCGCGCAGCAGGCCGGCGAAGGCATATTCGGACAGCGTGTCCGGGACGGGCGTCACGGCACCGAGGATGGTCGCCGGGTCGGCGCCCAGCGCCACGGCCACGGGGAACGGCTCGCCGGGATGGGCCTGCTGCCAGTCGCGAAAATCCAACGCCCCGCCGCGATGCGCCAGCCAGCGCATGATCACCTTGTTGCGCCCGATGACCTGCTGGCGATAGATGCCCAGGTTCTGCCGTTCCTTGTGCGGCCCGCGGGTGACCACCAGGGCCCAGGTAATCAGCGGCCCCGCGTCGCCCGGCCAGCAGGTCTGGATGGGCAGCTTCGCGAGGTCGACGTCCGCACCCTCGATCACATGTTCCTGGCAGGGCGCGCCCTTGACGACCTTGGGCGACATGTTCAGCACCTGCTTGAACACCGGCCACTTGTCCCAGGCGTCCTTCATGCCCTTGGGCGGCTCGGGTTCCTTGAGCACGGCAAGCAGCTTGCCGACCTCCCGCAGTGCCTCCACCGAATCCTGACCCATGCCGAGCGCGACGCGCCGCGGCGTGCCGAACAGGTTGCCAAGGACCGGGACGTCGTGGCCCTTGGGATTTTCGAACAGGATGGCGGGTCCGCGTGCGCGCAAGGTGCGGTCGCAAATCTCTGTCATTTCGAGTTTCGGGTCGACCTCGGCGCGCACGCGCTTGAGCTCCCCTTCGGCTTCGAGCTTGGCGATGAAGTCACGCAGGTCTTTGTATTTCATACGGGACGGGCGGTGGCTGAGTTGGAAGTGCAAGAATACCAGAGAATGCGCGTGAGGCGTGAGGCGACCCGGCCGGGGAGCCGGATCCGATCCGTCGGCCACAGATAGCTGTTGGAAAGCCGAGGATTTCATAAATTCTTGGAACTAAGATGAAGTGGAATAACTGTCTGCGTATTGCCTTATCCATCAGGCCCAGAGCTTCAGTGTAGTGGTCATGAATAGTCGTATCACCTAACATGGAGACTACTGGGCGATAGTCGCCGTTGCCAAAATCTTCAAGGAATGAACCGCACCGAACGCCTTTACCGTATTCACGGCCTGCTTCGACAAGGCCGGCCGGTGTCCATGGGCCGATTTCTCGAAGAGCTTGAAATCTCCAGAGCGACCGCCAAGCGGGATATTGAATACCTGCGCGATTTTCTGGGCGCGCCCCTCGTCTACGATCGTGCGGCCAACGGTTACCGCTACGTCCCGGATTCGCCGGAGTTTGAACTGCCGGGCCTGTGGTTCAACGACACCGAGCTCTACGCCCTGCTCGCCAGCGAGCAGCTCCTGGAGGCCGTCCAGCCGGGCCTCCTTGGCCCGTACATCGGGCCACTAAAGGGGCGCATCCGCAAGCTGCTCGAAGCCGGCGGCCACAGCGCCGATGTGGTCAGTGCCCGTATCCGCCTCCAGCCCTTTGCCTCCAGGCGGGTCGACCAGGTTATCTTCGGTCGTGCCTCCGAGGCGGTACTCAACTGCGAGATCGCCACCATCACCTACCACGGGCGCGAGCGCGAGGCGCGCACCGAGCGCAGCGTCCATGCTTATCGGTTGCTGCACTACCGGGACAACTGGTATTTGATCGGCTGGTGCGAACAGGCACAGGCCCTGCGCACCTTCTCCCTCGACCGCATCGAGCGGATCGCCTTGAGCGAAACACCGGCCGCGCCCCCTGACGAACGCGCGCTGGACTGCTACCTCGGCGCTAGCTTTGGCATCTTCACAGGGGAGGCGCGCGCCTGGGCCGTACTGCGTTTCACCGCCGAACGGGCCCGCTGGGTTGCGGACGAAACCTGGCACCCCGACCAGATCGGCCAATGGGCCGGGGAGATTTATGAGCTGCAGGTGCCATACTCCGATCCGCGCGAGTTGCTCATGGATGTCCTCAAGTACGGACCGGATGTGGAAGTCGTCGCGCCGGAGGAGCTTCGCCGCCTCGTAGCCGACCGGGTCGCGGAAGCAGCAGCACAGTACGGCGGGGGCAGCCAGCGGCCGGAATAGCCGAGGTGCAGCCGCTTTGTCTTCTCGAACGCACGGCGGAATGGGTCGCCAACGCCCCCAAAGGTGGTCGCCCGCAGGCTCAGAGATTAGTTCGCAGGCTCAGCTGGTGAGCCACCGGCCATGGTAAACAGGAATACGCTACATCATTGGAACGCGAACAGCCGTTGGCGGGCGGCGCTCTCGGAGGAGGCGGGGCCGAAACATGGTGCATTCGTTAGAGATACGCCGGGCATCGGCAACCGCTTCGTCGCTGGTCGGCTTGGCCAAAAAGGGTTGGATACGCAGCAATGAGCGCCTGTAGGCCTTCACTTACCTACTACGCTTTTTGGGGAAAAAGCGACGATGAAGGCGGTTTCCATTTGTTGCCGTACCATTGTCTGGACGTAGCGGCAGTCGGCCGCGCATTTCTCACAACCAATGATTGTATCCGGCAGCGTCTCGCCGGCATGCTCGAATGCAGCGAAGATGATCTTGTCTCGTGGGCTGTCTTCTTTCTCGGGCTTCACGACATAGGAAAATTCGCTCGCCACTTTCAGGCACTGCAACCAGAGCTGTTTCGCATGCTTCGCGGCGAGTCGGCGGACCTCCCCTACGTACGGCACGATATCCTCGGTGAAGTACTTTGGCGCACCCACCTCCGTCCTTATTGCGCCAAGCACGGGTATCTTGACATAACACAGGAGCGCAGGCGCGCGTACGATACCAGCGCGGACTATTGGCTCCATGCAATGATTGGGCACCACGGCAAGCCGGTCTCGGCCACCGACCAGTCGGTCCGCGAGGTACCGAGCACCTATTTCCCCGATTCCGTGATGGCGGCGGCAGAGTCGTTTCTTGTCGACTGGCGTTCGCTTAGCGTGCCGCCCCCCCAGGCCGCGCTCACCGCGCCGCAAGGGACGAAGGGAGCCTCGTGGTGGCTGGCCGGCTTGGCCGTGTTGTGCGATTGGCTCGGCTCGAACCGTGAGTACTTTCCCTTCGTTTCACGGCAGATGCCGCTATCTGAGTATTGGGCTACGGCGCTGCACCAGGCAGAGCGAGCCGTCGTCGAGTCAGGCCTCGTTCCGGCCCGGCATACCGCGGGGCGGACGTCCGTTGTTTTCTGCGGCCCCGACGCCCGGAAACCCACGCCCTTGCAGGAGTATTGCAAAACGCTAGCGCTTCTACCCGGTGCGGGGCTCTATCTGTTGGAGGACCTCACGGGTGCAGGCAAGACCGAAGCGGCGTTGATACTCACTCAGCGATTAATGGCGGAAAACGGCGACCGGGGTGTTTACTTTGCGCTACCGACCATGGCGACCGCTAACGCGATGTTCGAGCGAATGGGGGCTGTGTACCGACGCCTTTATGCGCAGGACTCTACGCCGTCTCTGGTATTGGCCCATGGGGCCCGGCGCTTGCACCGCGGTTTCAGAGACGCAATCGAAGACTACCCAGCATCAGGTGCGAGCGAATACGGCGACGGCACCGAATCGGCGCAATTCCGCTGCGCCGGCTGGCTCGCCGACAACCCGAAGAAGTCTTTGCTGGCCGAGGTCGGCGTGGGCACCATCGACCAAGCGGTTCTCGGGGTACTTCCATCGCGCCACCAGTCGCTGCGCCTCCTGGGACTGCTCGGCAAGGTACTGATTGTCGACGAGGTTCACGCCTACGACGCCTACCTGCTGAATCTGCTCAAGTCCCTCCTGACGTTCCACGCCGCATCCGGCGGCAGCACCATCTTGCTATCCGCCACCTTGCCACTAAACCAGCGCCAGGCCTTGATCGATGCCTATCACAGTGGAATCCAGGCTCCGTCACAACGCATAAAGCGGATCGGCGAAGAGGACTATCCGCTGTTGACCAGTGCCGGCGACGGGATGTTGCGTGAGGAAGTGCTCGCCTCGCGCTCGGAGGTTTGTCGCACTGTGACCGTCGAGCGCATCGACACCCTGGAACAGGCAGAGGCGCTCATGGCACATGCGGTGGCACAGGGCCAGTGCCTCTGTTGGGTTCGCAATACCGTCCACGATGCGCGCCATGCATGGCGCCAGATAACGGCGCGGCACCCCGAGTGGGCCGTTGACCTCTTTCATGCCCGCTATACCCTCGGCGACCGCCTAGCTATCGAGGACAGGGTGGTCGGGCGTTTCGGTATACACAGCGGCTCCGACACGCGTAAGGCTCAGATACTGATCGCCACGCCGGTGGTGGAGCAATCGCTCGACATCGACTTCGACCACATGATCACCGACCTAGCCCCTATCGATCTGATCATCCAGCGTGCCGGACGGCTGCACCGTCACCGGCGTGGCCCGGATGGGAAGGTCACTCACGGCGAGGATTGGCGCGGCGCACCGGTCCTGCATATCTATGCCCCGGAGCCCGTTGACGAGCCGGACGAGGCGTGGTTTTCGGCCTTCCTTCCCAAAGCATCTTACGTCTATCCCAATCACGCACGCCTTTGGCAGGGTTTGCGGCTGCTGGTGAGGAATGGCGGCTTCGCCGTACCCGGTGAGACCCGCCACCTGATCGAAGGCGTCTACGGAGACGGCGTAACGTTTCCCGCAGGCCTTGAATCCAGCGATATCGCTGCGAGCGGTTCGCAGAGCGGTGAAGCGAGCCTGGCCGACTACAACGCCTTGAAGGTCTCCGCCCATTATGGAGCTACCGAGGGCGGGCGCTGGTGGTCCGAGGAACGTACGCCGACGCGGCTGGGCGACACGACCCCAGTCTACCTCGGACAGGTGCAGCGCGGTGAGATCGTTCCGCTGCGCCAGGAGGGCGATTTTCCCTGGCAGCTATCGTCGCTGTCGATGCTGAGGACCAAGATTGCGGCCGGCCTACGGCCGGCTACGGTTTCCGAGCCGCAATGGGAGCGGGCGCTGGAACAACTGCCAGCCAAGGGGCACTGGGGCGCGCTCGTGGTAGTTGACGCAAAGGGCGAAGGCGACGCTGTGGACGGTCGTGGGGATAATGTCTCAGTGCGCTATTGCGAGGCGGAAGGGTTATTGGTGGAGGGCGAGTGAGGAGCTAGGCCCCTCACTCATTTTTTTGCCCCGCGCGGGCGGGGAACTGTGTCGAAATCACCAACTTTAACGGTTCATCCCGACTAGGTCGGGAACAAGCCAAGTGTAACATTGGTGGCTTTAATGACCAATTTTAACTTGTGTTATCGACTGGGTCTGCCTAGACTTCACAGCATGTACGAATGGAGGGTGTCGGATATGTTGGTCGTAGTCAGGGTAATTTTAAAAGTTAAGCAACTGTTTTTCCTAGAGATGAGGTTCTCAAAGACGGAAAGAAAAGAAGGACAAGACAATGACTGTTCTGAATCTAATCAATGACAAGTGGCTACCGGTCCGCAGGCTAAGCGGCCGGCGCGAACGGATTACCCCCTGGGGGCTGACCGACGGTCACGACAGCGACCCGATCGTGGCGCTGGACGCCCCACGGCCCGATTTTCAGGCGGCGCTGGCCCAGTTTCTCATCGGGCTGCTCCAGACAGCGGCGGCGCCTGGCCAAGGAAGCGGGATCGACTGGAATGAATGGCTGGAAGCGCCCCCTTCCCCGCAGCGCCTCCAGGATCGGTTCGCCCCCTATGCCGATTACTTCGAGCTGGGTGACGAAGGACCGCGTTTCATGCAGGACTTCGGGGAGCTCGACGATGCCCCCAAGCCGATCGCCTCACTGCTGATCGAGATCCCGGGCGCCAATACGCTGCGCAATAACACCGATCACTTCATCAAGCGCGGCGGCGTACAGCATGTATGTCCCGCCTGCGCCGCAACGGCGCTCTTCACCCTCCAAAGCAGCGCCCCAGGTGGCGGCGCGGGCCACCGCACCTCTTTGCGCGGCGGCGGTCCTTTGACAACCCTGGTGGTACTCGACCCCAACGGAGAGGCATTGACAGCCAGTCTGTGGCGGGATCTTTGGCTGAATGTCCTTCCGGAGTCGAGCATCGACGAGCTTACGGGCAATCCGGGGCTTCGAGACCCGGCCGCCATCTTCCCCTGGCTCGCGCCGACCCGCATCAGCGGCAAAGGAGGCGAGGATACGTTTCCCCGGGATGTCCACCCCTTACAGATGTATTGGGGAATGCCACGGCGCATCCGCCTCGATCTGGATAACACCGTCGCAGGGGAATGCGACATCTGCTCCACGGAGGGTGATTCGCTGCTTGGCCGCTACGTGACCAGGAATTACGGCATCAACTACAACGGCGCCTGGGAACACCCCCTCACGCCCCACTATATCGACGCCAATACCGGCATGCCGATGCCAATCCATGCTCAGCCCGGCGGCTTCAGTTACCGGCATTGGAGCGGGTGGATCACACCCGCAGAGACGCGCAAACCGGCGCGGGTGGTGAGCTACTTCCAGGACCAGCGCCGCTTGGATAATGCGCAGCTGCGCCTGTGGGCAAGCGGCTACGATATGGACAATATGAAGGCGCGAGCCTGGTATGAGACCACGGTACCGCTGTATTTGCTGCCCGACGGAGAGGGACGCCAGCGTTTCATCCGGCAGGTGGACAACCTCATCGACGCTGCCACCCAGGCCGCCTACTACGCTCAAAGCGCGGTCAAAGAGGCGTGGTTCAGCCGTCCCGGCGACGCTGGGGGCGACACCGCTTTCCTCCGCCAGGAATTCATGGCCCGAACCGAGGAAGTCTTTTACACCCTGCTGCGGCAAAGCCACGAGGCGGCGCTGCACGGCGGCGAGGAATCCCCGCTGCGCGAACTCTGGCTGCAGCATCTGCGCCGCGAGGCGGAAAGGCTGTTCGAGGAGCGCGCCGAAAGCGGCGCCCTCGACGAGGGGGAACTGGCTCGAATCGCCCGCGCCCACATTGACCTGCGCAAGAAGCTCATGGGCAACAAGCTGTATGAGCTCCTTGCGCTTGCCAAACCCAGCAAGGGGAAGACACGGGAACAGGAGGAGACCGCCAATGCAGATTGACTTCGGCCCAAGCAAACCAGCAGGCGAGATTCTGGCCAAATGGTGGGAGGGGTTGCAGCGAGACACCGGCGGGCGGGCGCGGCTGCGCCGCTGCGCCTACCTCGAAGAGGTTATGCTCGAACCCGCATTCCACCGCCTTCTCAAGAGCCTTCGCACGCTGACACAAAGCGGCGACGAGGCGCTGGATGAGCGCGATATCCAACGCCTTGCGGTCATCGCCGGTCTGCTCGCCCATGTGAGCGCCAGAGCGCCTAAACCCCTGGCCGAGCATATGGCAGACCCAAAAGGCGGGCGCCCGCTGGTCAGCTCGTTGCGTTTCCGCCGTCTGCTCAAACAACCGTTCGAGGATCTTTATCCGGCGATGATCCGGGTCATCCGCCAACTCGACAAGAGGGCCGATATCAGCGACCTAGCCGCGTCTGTTTATTACTGGGGCGACAGGGTACGTAAGCGCTGGGCGCTGGCCTATTTTCCGAGGGTAGTGGACTGATACAGACAATCAACTTTAGGACACAAGGAGCAAGTCATGAGCCGTTTTGCACAACTTCATCTTCTCACGGCCTACCCGCCGGCCAACCTGAACCGCGACGATCTCGGCCGACCAAAAACCGCCATTATGGGTGGTTCCCAACGCCTTCGAGTCTCCTCTCAGAGCCTTAAGCGGGCCTGGCGGACCTCCGAACTGTTCCAGCACTCTCTGAGCGGCCACGTTGGGGTCCGCACCAAGGAGATGGGTCGGGAGATTTACAAAGGCCTTGTGGATAAGGGCGTCAAGGAAAAGGACGCAAAGGCGTGGGCGATCGAGATCGCGGGTGTCTTCGGCAAGGTTAAGAAGGAAGACAAAAAGAACGGCGACCCGCGACACATGTTGGACATCGAACAACTGGCGCACTTCAGCCCGGAGGAGCGTGAGGCAATCGACGCACTTTGCGACAAGCTGGCGACCCGGGGCAGCGGCCCTTCCCGGGATGATCTGAAACTGCTGCGCAAGCAGCACAGCGCAGCGGACATCGCGCTGTTCGGGCGCATGCTGGCTAGCGATCCGGGGTTCAACACGGAAGCAGCCGCACAGGTGGCCCATGCGATTACCGTCCATAAGGTAACGGTCGAGGACGATTTCTTCACCGCGGTGGACGATCTCAACAATGGCGAGGAGGATGTTGGCGCCGGACACATGGGCGAGACCGAGTTCGCCGCCGGACTGTTCTATCAATATATCTGCGTCGATCGCGAGCTGCTCAAGAGCAATCTCGGTGGTGACAATGCGCTGGCGAACAAAGCCCTCGAGGCGCTCGCTGAGGCGGCCGCAACCATCGCACCCACGGGCAAACAGAACAGTTTCGCCTCGCGGGCACGCGCCTCTTACATTCTCGCCGAGACGGGCGATCAGCAGCCCCGCTCGCTCTCGGTGGCTTTTCTCAAACCGGTAAGCGGTTCGGATATGTTGGGAGAGGCCGTCACCTCGCTGACTAACGCGGCGGCAACGATGGACAAGGCCTACGGCGTCTGTGCCGACCGACGCGCGGTGATGGACCTTGCCGCCGGCGAGGGGAGTCTGAAGGAGATCATCGATTGCATCACGGAGTGAGCGCCATGAGCGAGTATCTATTGTTTCGCCTCTACGGCCCACTCGCCTCCTGGGGCACGACCGCCGTTGGCGAAGTTCGACCCACGGCGGCGTGGCCGGCGCGCTCCGCGGTCATCGGTCTGGTCGCGGCGGCGCTGGGGATCCGACGCGATGAGGAGACACGCCATCGGGAGCTGGCCGGCGGGCTTGGTCTCGCGGTCTGTGTCGAACGCAGCGGCGAGCTGCTGCGCGACTATCACACCATTCAGGTCCCGCCGGAGCGCAAAGGCGCAGCGTATCGGACCCGCCGCGACGAGCTTGGCGCCGAGACCGTCAACACCCTCCTCTCCCAGCGCGACTATCGCACCGATGCGCTATACACGGTCGCGCTGTGGTCCAAAAACGGCTGCTCGGCGCCGTCGCTGGACGTGCTGGCCGAGGCGTTGCGGCGTCCTAAGTTTGCGCTCTATCTGGGCCGCAAGGCGTGTCCGCCCGCGTTGCCATTGGCACCCCATATAGTGAGCGCGGCGGATCTCAGGGAGGCATTCGACCAAGCCGACTTCCCGCAGGTTGCGTTCCTGGACTCGCTACCGAGCAGTGGAGAGCGAATCTTCGTTTGGGAGGCCCTCACGACACCCGGGATGGAGGCATTGCACGTCAGCCCCCGGCGCGACGACCCCACCAGTCGGCGGCGTTGGCAGTTCGGGGAGCGCGAGGAGTATTACCGTAGCGAACAGACCGCGAGAACCGGTAGGAGGGAGTGATGTATTTCAGTCGCATTGAACTGAACCGAGACGGACCGGCTGTGGCACGCCTGCTCAAGAGTCTAGCCGCCGACGAGTATCGCCACCATCAGATCGTCTGGCGGCTCTTCAAGGGTTCTCAAGAGCGGGATTTTCTCTACCGCCGTGAGGATGCCGGCCACTGGCCGCGCTACTACACCGTTTCAACCCGCGAACCGCAGGACAATGATGGCCTCTGGAACATAGACACCAAAGCCTACGCCCCCAGCCTTGAAAATGGCATGACCCTGGCCTTCAGCCTGCGCGTCAATCCGGTGGTGACACGTAAGAGCGAGGACGGCAAGCGCCAGCGCCACGACGTCGTCATGGACCACAAAAAGCAGATCGGATTCAAGGATATGCCAGCCGCCGATCGTCCGCCGCTGCAATCAATTGTCCGCGACGCCGGGCTTGCGTGGCTCAGGTCTCGTGCCGGGAAGCACGGTTTCAGCATCCAAGAAGGTTTGATTACGGTCGACGGATACGAGCAACACCTGAGCAGCAAGCACGCGGGCGCGAAACCTATCAGATTCAGCACCGTGGATTTCGGCGGCCTGTTGACGGTTACCGACGAGCAGGTCTTCAAGCAGGCGCTGTTCTCGGGTATCGGACCGGCGAAGGGGCTGGGTTGCGGAATGTTGATGGTACGGCGCATCTAGGATCTTTCGATGCCGATCTGAATACGGTGGAGGCCGAAAAAACGATGCTCCCGGACATCGGGCCCATTCCCCTCAAAGAACGCACGTCCATCCTCTTCGTCGAGCGCTGTCACGTGGATGTACGCGATGGCGCGTTTGTGATGATCGACAAGGAGGGGGTTCGGACCCACGTGCCCGTCGGCGGGACCGCCTGTCTGCTGCTTGAGCCGGGCGTACGGCTTTCGCACCGCGCCGCAGCTCTCGCCGCCAAAGTGGGCACACTGTTGGTCTGGGTAGGCGAGGGCGGCGTTCGCCTGTACTCGTCGGGCCAGCCGGGCGGAGCTCGATCGGACAAGCTGCTCTATCAGGCCAAATTGGCGCTGGACGAGCAGTCCCGCCTAAAGGTAGTGCGGAAAATGTACGCCCTGCGTTTCAGCGAAGAACCGCCCAGCCGTCGCAGCATCGAACAGCTGCGTGGCATCGAGGGGGCACGGGTTAAAAAGACCTATGAACTGCTTGCCAAACGCCACGGCGTCGCATGGAAAGGGCGACGCTACGACCAGCAAGAATGGGACCGTGCCGATCTGCCCAACCGCTGCCTGTCCGCCGCGACCGCCTGCCTCTATGGTGTGACCGAAGCGGCTATACTCGCCGCCGGGTATGCTCCGGCCATAGGATTTGTCCATACCGGTAAACCTCTCTCATTTGTGTACGACATCGCTGATATCGTGAAATTCGATACGGTTGTGCCCGTCGCCTTCAGAGTCGCGGCCCAGGGGACCAACAATCCGGAGCGCAAGGTCCGTCAAGCGTGCCGCGACGTCTTTCGCGAAAGTAAACTACTCGACCGGATTATCCCCATGATCAACGACGTACTAGCGGCGGCTGGCGAGACGCCGCCGGAACCACCGCCGGAGTCTGTCCCGCCCGCCATCCCGAACAAGAAGGGGCTGGCCGATGATGGTCATCGTGGTTGAAAATGCACCCCCGCGTCTGCGCGGGCGTCTCGCTGCGTGGCTGCTTGAAATCCGCGCCGGGGTGTATGTGGGTAACTATTCGGTGAAGGTGCGCGATATGATCTGGGACCAGGTCGAGGCAGGTATCGAGGACGGTAATGCCGTTATCGCCTGGCGAGCGAATACCGAGGCCGGTTTCGATTTCAAAACCCTTGGCGCCAGCCGGCGCATTCCGAAAGCCGTGGACGGAATGAAGCTCGTCTCCTTTCTCCCCGAAATCCCCGACGAGGAGGATTTCAGTGCTCTTTAACAATTCGGAAATATGCGTCGGAAACGGCTCGATTTGCCGGTGGAAAACTGGCGGGTCTTTTTCCTCTGCAAAATCAGCCGGATAACGGAAGTGTGTTCCCCGCGCACGCGGGGCTGAACCGGTTTTTTGACGGTGCGCGGCGTGAGGCAGCAGGTGTTCCCCGCGCACGCGGGGCTGAACCGGCGTCTTCAACGTTCTGATCATCGCCTATGTAGTGTTCCCCGCGCACGCGGGGCTGAACCGGTAATCTTGCTGCGATGGGCACAGCTGCATTTGTGTTCCCCGCGCACGCGGGGCTGAACCGAGAAGATTAAGACTGAGAAGCAGATGCAGAAAGTGTTCCCCGCGCACGCGGGGCTGAACCGTTCAAAGGTGATTTTGTTCACAAAGGGTTCCTGTGTTCCCCGCGCACGCGGGGCTGAACCGATTTCCAGGATTTTATGAAACGTTTTCGTCGGGTGTTCCCCGCGCACGCGGGGCTGAACCGGAAAGTAAAACAGAGGAGACAGAGGAATGAGCGTGTTCCCCGCGCACGCGGGGCTGAACCGGTAGGCGAGTACCAGAAAGACGGCCAGACCAAGTGTTCCCCGCGCACGCGGGGCTGAACCGATGGTACAGCCGACCTGAATTGGTTAGCGCATGTGTTCCCCGCGCACGCGGGGCTGAACCGTATTCCACCACGAGCGCGGCGACGGTGGCGGCGTGTTCCCCGCGCACGCGGGGCTGAACCGTAATGCGGAGATGGGATCCATGAGCTACCCCTGTGTTCCCCGCGCACGCGGGGCTGAACCGTAGCAACTGGTCTGCAGCCCTCCGGGCCAAAAGTGTTCCCCGCGCACGCGGGGCTGAACCGTGGTCCAACATGCCCGGCGTGCCGAACAGCGGGTGTTCCCCGCGCACGCGGGGCTGAACCGTGGATGTTCGCACTGGTGAGTTGTGTTCTGTGGTGTTCCCCGCGCACGCGGGGCTGAACCGCATACAGGCTTTGTCCTATGTCTTTGCCGCCGGTGTTCCCCGCGCACGCGGGGCTGAACCGCGGTACTAACCGGAACGGGAGTCGGCGCGGTCGTGTTCCCCGCGCACGCGGGGCTGAACCGGCATTTATCACGCTCACGTTCACCCCGGAGCAGTGTTCCCCGCGCACGCGGGGCTGAACCGACATGCGCAAACTGATCCCCCTCGCCGTACTGGTGTTCCCCGCGCACGCGGGGCTGAACCGGCGAACGAGTACGTGCTGCGCGGCGTGCTGGAGTGTTCCCCGCGCACGCGGGGCTGAACCGTTGAATACCTGATAGAGATACTGATCATCGCCGTGTTCCCCGCGCACGCGGGGCTGAACCGCACTCCAGGGCCTCAGGCCAGGACGACGGGGCGTGTTCCCCGCGCACGCGGGGCTGAACCGATTGGAGCGCCGAAGGCGAGCCGCACGCGGCGGTGTTCCCCGCGCACGCGGGGCTGAACCGGTATTGTTGGCCCCGTCCAGGCTCGCCGAGATGTGTTCCCCGCGCACGCGGGGCTGAACCGTTCCCGGCGCTGTCGGCATAGGACCTGATCGCGTGTTCCCCGCGCACGCGGGGCTGAACCGAACAGGAGATTCAGAATTTAGCTGTGCAGTATGTGTTCCCCGCGCACGCGGGGCTGAACCGAAACTACGCGAGGGCTAACCGTGGCGCCACCAGTGTTCCCCGCGCACGCGGGGCTGAACCGAATGAAGACGGCATGGTTCATGTGTGTCCGTGCGTGTTCCCCGCGCACGCGGGGCTGAACCGCCTTCGGAGATTCATGGTGCGTTCCGGTCGACGGTGTTCCCCGCGCACGCGGGGCTGAACCGTTCGATGCGTCGACTCCGGCTGGTGCTATGGCGTGTTCCCCGCGCACGCGGGGCTGAACCGGGGACGTATCAAACGTTCTCAGCGCCCGTGTTGTGTTCCCCGCGCACGCGGGGCTGAACCGGCCATGGTTTTACGAAGTCGTTTACGGAGCACGTGTTCCCCGCGCACGCGGGGCTGAACCGGATGGCGCGACGTTCTCGTTTGGCAGTATGTGGTGTTCCCCGCGCACGCGGGGCTGAACCGTATGAGGGCCGTTATATGGATTTGCCTGGGTCGTGTTCCCCGCGCACGCGGGGCTGAACCGCCCAATGGTGTTCAAGGAGTCAGAGGGTCTAAGTGTTCCCCGCGCACGCGGGGCTGAACCGTTTGATGCTACGACTCCGGCTGGTGCTATGGCGTGTTCCCCGCGCACGCGGGGCTGAACCAGACGCTTCATGAAATCCTGAAAATCCTTCTTAAGTGTTCCCCGCGCACGCGGGGCTGAACCGCGTTGAAGCCGGTGTTGATTGGTGCGATTAAAGTGTTCCCCGCGCACGCGGGGCTGAACCGTCGTTATTCGATGGAGGCAACAGCAAGCTAAAGTGTTCCCCGCGCACGCGGGGCTGAACCGTATCTACAGATACTCAAGGACCACGGCTACAGGTGTTCCCCGCGCACGCGGGGCTGAACCGACATGCGCGCTGTGCGTGGTCTCGGTCGATGCGTGTTCCCCGCGCACGCGGGGCTGAACCGCAATGGCGACCAGGCCGGCGGTGCGCCTGCCGGTGTTCCCCGCGCACGCGGGGCTGAACCGTCCTGCGAGCACTGCTTTACGGCTACGGAAGGGTGTTCCCCGCGCACGCGGGGCTGAACCGGAGATTTATGCGCAGGGTACGGCGGCCGATGACGTGTTCCCCGCGCACGCGGGGCTGAACCGGTCTATTGGATAGATGCATATCGCATTGTCGAGTGTTCCCCGCGCACGCGGGGCTGAACCGCCTTGCTGAGCCTGCCACCACTCCAACCAAAGGTGTTCCCCGCGCACGCGGGGCTGAACCGGCAACGCTAACAGCGCCTCGAGTAGTAGGGCGGTGTTCCCCGCGCACGCGGGGCTGAACCGGCGATCCAGCCCGCCACCTCCAGGGCAAGACCGTGTTCCCCGCGCACGCGGGGCTGAACCGCCTACGCGATGCGCATCTATACCGGCACGGAAGTGTTCCCCGCGCACGCGGGGCTGAACCGTAATGGCCGAGGCCATGCGTGCCTTGGGCGATGTGTTCCCCGCGCACGCGGGGCTGAACCGTTGATGACCGGGCTAACGGGCAGCTTCGGCACGTGTTCCCCGCGCACGCGGGGCTGAACCGGAGAAGGGGTTGGAGTTTATCGGTTACGTCGCGTGTTCCCCGCGCACGCGGGGCTGAACCGCTGGTCGGCATGGAGCCGCTGCCGGCCGATGCGTGTTCCCCGCGCACGCGGGGCTGAACCGTTCAATGAAGGGGGCGAGTCGTGAACCGGCGCGTGTTCCCCGCGCACGCGGGGCTGAACCGACTTTGTGTTTCATCTCGGGCAGCAGGCGATCGTGTTCCCCGCGCACGCGGGGCTGAACCGAACATCGCGGCCGGATTGAAGGGTGCATTAACGTGTTCCCCGCGCACGCGGGGCTGAACCGGACTTTTAAATGGCGGCGCATTTTCTGGACATGTGTTCCCCGCGCACGCGGGGCTGAACCGCTCGAAAGCAATGGCGCTGGCCTCGATTGAAAGTGTTCCCCGCGCACGCGGGGCTGAACCGGAGACGACAATGACAACGACAACTGTAAAATTGTGTTCCCCGCGCACGCGGGGCTGAACCGCGTCGGGCGGCCTGGCCGGGCCGGTCGGTGCGGTGTTCCCCGCGCACGCGGGGCTGAACCGCCTGGAACAATCTTGTATTGGCGGCCGATGATGTGTTCCCCGCGCACGCGGGGCTGAACCGAGACTGGATGCCGCTTAACGAGGCCATTGCCTGTGTTCCCCGCGCACGCGGGGCTGAACCGGTAAGGTCGTTATTGACGAGGCGGCCTTCCATGTGTTCCCCGCGCACGCGGGGCTGAACCGGGCGGCGGCAGTAGCGAGCAGACGCAAACCACGTGTTCCCCGCGCACGCGGGGCTGAACCGAAAAACCCAGAATAAACCAAATAACGTTATTGGTGTTCCCCGCGCACGCGGGGCTGAACCGCCGTTTTCAATCGGTGCATGGGTTTACAAAAAGTGTTCCCCGCGCACGCGGGGCTGAACCGGGGGTTTACGGCGATCCTGCGCAGGGAATCGAGTGTTCCCCGCGCACGCGGGGCTGAACCGAGAAGGGGTTGGAGTTTATCGGTTACGTCGCGGTGTTCCCCGCGCACGCGGGGCTGAACCGTTGATTGCGAAACGCGCCGAGCGTCATTGTATGTGTTCCCCGCGCACGCGGGGCTGAACCGATGTCCCGAGCGATGGGAGTCCACCGGCAAACGTGTTCCCCGCGCACGCGGGGCTGAACCGAACGGTTCGGCGAGTACCGTTATAAGCCCTCGGTGTTCCCCGCGCACGCGGGGCTGAACCGCGGTTTCGGAAGAGTATTGAGCCGCTTCGGATGTGTTCCCCGCGCACGCGGGGCTGAACCGAATGGTTGAGGAGGGAACATCAAGTCCTCTCCGTGTTCCCCGCGCACGCGGGGCTGAACCGTGGGAGCGCGGCGAGAGACAGCCGGGCAAAGCGTGTTCCCCGCGCACGCGGGGCTGAACCGTTCTGGCATTTTGCCACCGGCGCCGACCATGAGTGTTCCCCGCGCACGCGGGGCTGAACCGATCGCTTTCATCTTTGAGGCGCGCAAAAACTCGTGTTCCCCGCGCACGCGGGGCTGAACCGCCCCCGGCGGGAGACACCGGGGGAATACCCCAGTGTTCCCCGCGCACGCGGGGCTGAACCGGAGTCTGGCCAGCGAGGATGATATCAGGGGCAGTGTTCCCCGCGCACGCGGGGCTGAACCGTCCGATTATTTAACATCATGTGAGCCTCCACAGTGTTCCCCGCGCACGCGGGGCTGAACCGATCTTGCCCTGGAGAAGGAGCGTGAAGGTTGGGTGTTCCCCGCGCACGCGGGGCTGAACCGTACATCATGGACACCTACGGCGGCGAATGGGAGTGTTCCCCGCGCACGCGGGGCTGAACCGGCATAATCGCCTTGTTCATTGTGGCTATGATTGTGTTCCCCGCGCACGCGGGGCTGAACCGACTACGCCGGCGAGGCGCGCGCGCTGTTCCAGGTGTGTTCCCCGCGCACGCGGGGCTGAACCGACCTTGGGGTAATCGCGCCCGCCTGGTCGGGCTGTGTTCCCCGCGCACGCGGGGCTGAACCGTGTACGCAATGACAGCGCCTAAGGTGACTTCAGTGTTCCCCGCGCACGCGGGGCTGAACCGCCCACGGTCTTTTCGTACACGACAACCCCTCCGTGTTCCCCGCGCACGCGGGGCTGAACCGCCTCATCTAAATTTGTCGTATGCACATATCCGGTGTTCCCCGCGCACGCGGGGCTGAACCGTCGATATATGCGCCCGGCTGTGCCGCGTTCGTGTGTTCCCCGCGCACGCGGGGCTGAACCGACCGATTAATACAAGCGCACCCATCGGGGATTGTGTTCCCCGCGCACGCGGGGCTGAACCGCGAACGAGCCGCAACGCGATAAACGCGGCGATGTGTTCCCCGCGCACGCGGGGCTGAACCGTCGATATATGCGCCCGGCTGTGCCGCGTTCGTGTGTTCCCCGCGCACGCGGGGCTGAACCGTCGATGGGGTTGTTGGTGGCCTGGAGTAGTTCGTGTTCCCCGCGCACGCGGGGCTGAACCGTCTAAACATTGTTGCGGGGCGTGATCGGTCATGTGTTCCCCGCGCACGCGGGGCTGAACCGCCGTCCGCAAGTGGGAATTCCTGGGCGAGACAGTGTTCCCCGCGCACGCGGGGCTGAACCGGCTATAAGGAGGGGCCGCCCGTCATGGCCGACGTGTTCCCCGCGCACGCGGGGCTGAACCGGGCAAGGCGCGCGTAGCCCGCCAGGCCCGCCGCGTGTTCCCCGCGCACGCGGGGCTGAACCGGCGGGGCTGACCTTTCTAGGCATCCTGGCGGCGTGTTCCCCGCGCACGCGGGGCTGAACCGGCTTGTACTTGCCCTTCTTCCATTGAATTCCGGTGTTCCCCGCGCACGCGGGGCTGAACCGTAGTTGCGCGTACCCAGGGGATGGTCGGACAAGTGTTCCCCGCGCACGCGGGGCTGAACCGTTGATGACCGACGACAGGTAGCGGTAAATGTGGTGTTCCCCGCGCACGCGGGGCTGAACCGGCTCTCAGCGCCTCCTTGTGCCCGAGAACGAGGTGTTCCCCGCGCACGCGGGGCTGAACCGGACGCGCTTCGCGAGCTGGCCCGCACTCACCGGTGTTCCCCGCGCACGCGGGGCTGAACCGCGTAACGACTTTATTTACGATCTGGAGACCTAGTGTTCCCCGCGCACGCGGGGCTGAACCGATGGCCGAGGATGCACAGCGGTTGATGGGTCAGTGTTCCCCGCGCACGCGGGGCTGAACCGGCGTCGGATATTCAATAATCGTGCAGGCGGCGGTGTTCCCCGCGCACGCGGGGCTGAACCGTAACCATCGCACATAATCCGGGTGGTCATCTTGTGTTCCCCGCGCACGCGGGGCTGAACCGGTGCCCGTCTGTGGCGCAATAACCGGGGCGCTGTGTTCCCCGCGCACGCGGGGCTGAACCGACTCAACGCGGGCAGATGCAAGCGGCCCTCGAGTGTTCCCCGCGCACGCGGGACTGAACCGTTAACGGAATACGCTCCCGCGCCGTCGAAAACGTGTTCCCCGCGCACGCGGGGCTGAACCGCAGCTGACCGGCACGACCGGCGGCGTTGGCACGTGTTCCCCGCGCACGCGGGGCTGAACCGGCCACGGTCAATCCGTACATGGGCCAGGAGATGTGTTCCCCGCGCACGCGGGGCTGAACCGGCAACTTTGGCTTGGTACTTTTTCGGAAACTGGTGTTCCCCGCGCACGCGGGGCTGAACCGGTCACCAAAATGGTGACGGTACTCGCCGTGGCGTGTTCCCCGCGCACGCGGGGCTGAACCGACATTATCGCCGCCGGCGGCGCGGCTGCTCGCGTGTTCCCCGCGCACGCGGGGCTGAACCGGTGCAGGCGTATTCGGACGCGATTGGTATCAAGTGTTCCCCGCGCACGCGGGGCTGAACCGTCGGTAATGAGCCATAACTTTTCGCAGGTTCCGTGTTCCCCGCGCACGCGGGGCTGAACCGGCGTCCAGGCACAGGGTCAGCCCATCGCCCAAGTGTTCCCCGCGCACGCGGGGCTGAACCGACTTCGCTGCGTCGCAATCCCGTATTCGCCATGTGTTCCCCGCGCACGCGGGGCTGAACCGATTGACGACCAGATCATCACGTCGCTCAACGGGTGTTCCCCGCGCACGCGGGGCTGAACCGAATAGACCCCGCAGGATGCCGCCGCGATCGTGGTGTTCCCCGCGCACGCGGGGCTGAACCGCCGGCATCAGGCGCGCACTCCCTCTAGTAACGGTGTTCCCCGCGCATGCGGGGCTGAACCGTTGTAATCAGTCCCGTCCACCGCGTAGTTGGTCGTGTTCCCCGCGCACGCGGGGCTGAACCGGGCCATAATTTGTCCCGGATTCCCTGTACCTCGTGTTCCCCGCGCACGCGGGGCTGAACCGGGCACATCGACCAAAATTCCGCAGACCCGTCGGTGTTCCCCGCGCACGCGGGGCTGAACCGCGGGTTGATGCCCACAATGGCGATACCATCACGTGTTCCCCGCGCACGCGGGGCTGAACCGGACTGGATCATCGACGGTGTGAAGGCCACGATGTGTTCCCCGCGCACGCGGGGCTGAACCGGTCAGCCCCGTCGTCGTGCCGGGGTCTTCGTTGTGTTCCCCGCGCACGCGGGGCTGAACCGGAAGGACGACAGGTGGCAGTCCTCGTAGGTTCGTGTTCCCCGCGCACGCGGGGCTGAACCGCCACCCGAGCCGGGCGCGTAACATGGGCCGCCGTGTTCCCCGCGCACGCGGGGCTGAACCGACCGTGCTCGTGCGCCGCAAGAAGGCGTTCAAGTGTTCCCCGCGCACGCGGGGCTGAACCGGCGCTGAAAGCCTTCGGCTACACGATCGTCAAGTGTTCCCCGCGCACGCGGGGCTGAACCGTTTGGCGCCGAGGCGCGCGCCGCCGGCGGCTAGTGTTCCCCGCGCACGCGGGGCTGAACCGGCCACGGCAGCGGCGCCGAGGCCGCCGATGATGTGTTCCCCGCGCACGCGGGGCTGAACCGCGCTCGCCGGGCTTCCCGGCATGCCTGGCACAGTGTTCCCCGCGCACGCGGGGCTGAACCGGATTATCTGTCGGCCACGTTCCCGACGCTGCCGTGTTCCCCGCGCACGCGGGGCTGAACCGCGCGGCGCCGCCCACCGCCGCCGCAGCACCGCCGCCAGCCGCCGGTGTTCCCCGCGCACGCGGGGCTGAACCGATTACGCAGACCGCTATGCGAACAACGCAGGCGTGTTCCCCGCGCACGCGGGGCTGAACCGGCATTGCCACAGGAGTAATCGCGCTATGACCCGTGTTCCCCGCGCACGCGGGGCTGAACCGCGGACCAAAGAGGGAAAGACCATGGCACGAAAGGTGTTCCCCGCGCACGCGGGGCTGAACCGCCTTGCGGCCCGGTAGTCGCTGACCTGGTAACGGTGTTCCCCGCGCACGCGGGGCTGAACCGTACATCTCCAGCCGATTCGGCCTGGATATGACCGTGTTCCCCGCGCACGCGGGGCTGAACCGGTCACGGATTTTGCCGGCCAGTCGCTAACCCTGTGTTCCCCGCGCACGCGGGGCTGAACCGCGGCAGCGTCGGGAACGTGGCCGACAGATAATGTGTTCCCCGCGCACGCGGGGCTGAACCCATTAGTGTCATGGATGGAATGACCACTTCGTCGTGTTCCCCGCGCACGCGGGGCTGAACCGATCCGCGTGCTTCGGGCCTGCCGAATGATGCCGTGTTCCCCGCGCACGCGGGGCTGAACCGTGCACCTCGCGCAGCGCCAGGCTCATGCCCTGGTGTTCCCCGCGCACGCGGGGCTGAACCGCCCTTCAAGTGGGCAGAGAGGGCGCGCCAGAGGTGTTCCCCGCGCACGCGGGGCTGAACCGGCCGCTACCTTGCTCGGCGGTGTGGGTATGGTGTGTTCCCCGCGCACGCGGGGCTGAACCGTCCGCCTCCCGCACCTCTGCGCGGAATAGCGAGTGTTCCCCGCGCACGCGGGGCTGAACCGCGTCGGGCGATATGAAAACGGCCCTTTCTGCCGTGTTCCCCGCGCACGCGGGGCTGAACCGGTCGACCTGACCGATATCAACGGCAATACCCTGTGTTCCCCGCGCACGCGGGGCTGAACCGCCGAAAAGGTCTTTCGCCATACCGCGCTGGTAGTGTTCCCCGCGCACGCGGGGCTGAACCGTGATCGACCCGGGCACGGGGGAAGCCGTAAGCGTGTTCCCCGCGCACGCGGGGCTGAACCGGTCAATCTCGACGGCGCGTGTTCCCCGCGCATGCGGGGCTGAACCGTTTCGGGGTTCGGATACCAAGGTCGCTATGGCGTGTTCCCCGCGCACGCGGGGCTGAACCGACCGGCGCCGCACGGCGGGGCCTCCTGACTACGTGTTCCCCGCGCACGCGGGGCTGAACCGGATGCTATTGGCTCCGAAGGGTCGGTTGTGACGTGTTCCCCGCGCACGCGGGGCTGAACCGCGTTGCCTTACAGCCCTGTATGTTCACCTCAGGTGTTCCCCGCGCACGCGGGGCTGAACCGATTTAACGCCGTCATGCGTTCGACAGTGCGAAGTGTTCCCCGCGCACGCGGGGCTGAACCGGACCTGATCGCCGTCTGTAAATCCTGCGCCGCGTGTTCCCCGCGCACGCGGGGCTGAACCGAGCTCGGTCCGCTTCAGGCAGGCCTGAAAATCGTGTTCCCCGCGCACGCGGGGCTGAACCGATTTTGAAGTGCTGGCGGGCGGTGGAGTTCAGGTGTTCCCCGCGCACGCGGGGCTGAACCGTATTACCTCTGCGCCAGGTGGTATCAGTAAATGTGTTCCCCGCGCACGCGGGGCTGAACCGGCCTCCATCCCCAGATCCCGCGCCAAGGCAAACGTATTCCCCGCGCACGCGGGGCTGAACCGTCTGTCGCGACATATTCATAGTCTGATCCACCGTGTTCCGCGCGCGCGGCTGACGCGCCGGAGTAAACGTGAGCGTCGGCTTACGCCGCGCTAACCGGACCTACGGGTGCTTGAGCTCGCCCTCGGCCTCGAGCTTGGCGATGAAATCGCGCAGGTCTTTGTATTTCATAGGAAGCGGCGGCGGCTGGGTCGGAAGGGCAAGAATACCAGAGAATGCGCGGGCGGCGTGAGGCGTGAGGCGTGAGGCGTGAGGCGTGAGGCGTGAGGCGTGAGGCGTGAGGCGTGAGGCGTGAGGCGTGAGGCGAAAAGAGAATAGCTCAGATGTCGATGTATCCACTCATGTACAAACAGGCATCGCCGGCGATGATGACGCGCGGGCCGCGGTCCTCGCAGTAGAGCGTCCCCCCGCGCGCCGAGAGCTGCTCGGCGACGAGGAAGGATTTGCCCAGGCGCTTGGCCCAATACGGTATGAGCATGGAGTGAGCCGATCCGGTGACCGGGTCCTCGGCTATGCCTGCATTCGGCGCGAAAAAGCGTGACACGAAGTCGAAGTCCTTGCCCAGCGCGGTGACGATAACGCCGCGCCGGTCCAGCTTAGCGAGCGCAGCAAAGTCGGGGGCGAGGTCGCGCACCTGTACCTCGGAATCCACCACGACGAGATAGTCCATGGCGGCTTGAACTTCGCCGGGGACCAGGCCCAACCCTTCGATGAGCGCGGGGGGTGCCTCGCACGGCTCGCCTCGCAGGGCGGGAAAATCCATGGCCAGCCGCCCGCTGGCCTCCCGTCGTACGGTCAGCGGTCCGCTGCGCGACTGGAAGGTAACGCTGTCGGCATCGCCGAGGTGCTCGGCGAACAACACCCAGGCGGCGGCGAGCGTGGCGTGGCCGCACAAGTCGACCTCGCAAACCGGTGTGAACCAGCGGATGCGCCAACCGTCCGCCTCGGACACCACGAAGGCGGTCTCGGCGAGGTTGTTCTCGGTGGCGATGGCCTGCATGACGTCCTCGGCCAGCCAGTGCTCGAGCGGGCAGACCGCCGCGGGATTGCCGTGAAAGACCCGCTGGCTGAAGGCATCGACCTGGAACAGCGGGATACGCACCGGTCTAACGCTCGAGGTCGAACTCGGCTACGGCCGGAGCGTGGTCGGAGGGGCGCTCCCAGGTACGCGGCTCCTTGTCGATGACGCTGGCGGTGCAGTGCTCGGCGAGCGCGGTACTGGCGAGGATGTGGTCGATGCGCAGGCCGCGGTTGCGCCTGAATCCCGCGGCGCGGTAATCCCACCAGCTGTAGGTCTCGGGCGGCTGCTCGAACTGACGGAACGTGTCGACCAGGCCCAGGTCGAGCAGCTTCTGTAAGGCTTCGCGTTCGGGCTCGGAGAACAAAACCTTGCCGCGCCACAGGTCCGGGTCGTGCACGTCGCGGTCCTCGGGGGCGATGTTGAAATCGCCCATGACGATGAGCTTCGGATGGTCCTGGAGCTGGCGCTCGACGTAGGCAGCGAGCTTGGCAAGCCAGTCGAGCTTGTAGTCGTATTTCTCGGAGCCCACCTCGGAGCCGTTGGGCACGTAGAGGTTGAGCAGGCGGACCTCGCCGTAGCTCGCGCCCAGCACGCGACGCTGGTGGTCATCAAGGCCGGGAATGTCGGTAACGACATCGCCGGCCTCGTGATCGAGTCGGCTGAGGATTGCGACACCGTTGTAGGTCTTTTGACCGGAATAGACAGCACGGTAGCCGACCGCCTCGATCTCAGCCACCGGAAATTGCTCATCGACGCACTTCGTCTCCTGGATGCCCAGCAGATCGGGTTGTGCCGACTCGAGCCAGTCGAGCACCTGCGGCAGGCGTACGCGCAGGGAGTTCACGTTCCAGGAGGCGACTTTCAGCATGTCAGGCACGGTCGTGCAATCAGACGCGGAAGCCGCCGTGGCGCTTGCGGTAACGGCGATCGAGAAAGAGCACGCCGCCGATGAACCCGATGAGTGCCACCGCCGCGAGCAGGCCCAGGTACCAGGGCGGAAACTTCGGGCGCACGGCCGCCAGCTCGTCGGCCGGCGGCAGCTTCTTGCCGTTGAGGCTGGCCAGGGCCAGCTCGATCCGCGCCTGCAGTTCCATGTTCTGGTCGTGGACCTTCTTGATCTCTTCCTGGGAGGGTGTGGCAAGCTCCTTGGCCTGAACCTTCTCCTGTTGCTTCACGTCGGCGAGTTTGTCCTGGAGCGCCTTGACCTGCGCCTGGGCGTCGGCGAGCGCCTTGGCATCGGCGCTGCCCGTCTTGGCCGCGGCGAGCTGCTTTTTGAGGGCCTCGACCTTGGCCTGCTGCTCCTTGAGCTCGTTGTGCTTGACCTGGAGCTGGTCGCGCAGGGCGGCCAGGTCCTTTCTGTCCTTGTCGGCCTGGCTGCGCATCTGCTGCAGGACCACTTGGGCCGGTTTCTGGCTCATCAGGTAGCTGCTGGCGACCCAGCCCTCGGTGCCGTCGGGCGCCTTGACCTGGGTGAAGTTCCCCTGTGTCTGGAGGACCTGGAGCTCGGTCCCGGAGGACACGCTCTTGACGATGGCGCTGTCCTCGCTCGGTGCCTGGTGGATGCCGAGGAGGATCTTATCCGTCACGAATAGGCTGGCGGCGTGAACGGGCGCGAGGCCGGCCAGCGTGCCGGCGGCCAGGGCGGCGGCCGCAAGCAGAGTTCTCCACGTATTGCTCATTGATGCTCCCAAATGTCGTGGTCGACCGGCGAACGCTCAAGGCGCTACCGCCGGCACGGGCTTGGCGCCGGCGTCGTTCGGATCACGTGCCGAGGCGTGGGCACCGGAATTCCGGCGCCATCATAGCGGCCTTCGCCGCAGGACTCTGTGCGCCAACGCGCACTCACGCGGCAATGCCGCTGTGGCGCAGCAGGGCGTCGATTTCCGGTTCGCGTCCGCGGAAGGCGATGAACAGCTCGAGCGGGTCGCGCGAGCCGCCCTGCTCCAGGATGTTCTCCAAAAAGGCCAGGCCCGTGCTGCGGTCGAAGATACCCGTTTCCTCGAACTTGGAAAAGGCATCGGAGGACAGGACCTCCGCCCACTTGTAGCTGTAATAACCGGCGGCGTAGCCGCCGGCGAAGATGTGCGAAAAGCTGTGCTGAAAACGGTTGTAGGCGGGTGGACGCACGACGGCGACCTCGGCGCGCACCTCGTCGAGGACCTGCTGGATGCGCCCGCCCTGCGCGGGGTCGTACTCCAGATGCAGGCGGAAATCGAACATCGAGAACTCGAGCTGGCGCACCATCTGCATGCCCGCCTGAAAATTCTTCGCCGCCACCATCTTGTCGAACAGATCGTCGGGCAGCGGTTCGCCGGTCTGGTAATGTCCGGCGATGAGGTCCAGCGCCTCACGCTCCCAGCACCAGTTCTCCATGAACTGACTCGGCAGCTCGACGGCGTCCCAAGGCACGCCGCTGATGCCGGAGACCGACAAGTAGTTCACCTTGGTCAACATGTGATGAAGACCGTGACCGAACTCGTGAAACAGCGTCGTGACCTCGTCGTGCGTCAGTAACGCCGGGTCATCGCCGATGGGCGGAGTGAAATTGCATACCAGATAGGCCGCCGGGATCTGCAGGCTGTCATCGGCGCGTATATGACGCCCGATGCACTCGTCCATCCACGCCCCGCCCCGTTTGTGCGCGCGGGCGTAGGGATCGAGATAGAAACGCCCGCGCAGCTCGCCGGCGCCGTCGCGGATCTCGTAAAACGTAACGTCCCGGTGCCAGGTCGCCACACCGTCGACCTCGCTGATGTCCAGCCCGTAGAGGCGCTTGACCACCTCGAACATACCCGCCACGACACGGTCGATCGGGAAATACGGTTTGAGGGCCTCCTGGCTGATGTCGTAGCGATGGCGGCGCAGCTTTTCCGAGTAGAAGCCGATGTCCCAGGCCTCGAGAGCCGCGACACCGTGGTGCTCGCGCGCAAAGGCCTCGAGCTCCTCGAGTTCGCGGCGGGCCATGGCGAGCGAGCGCTGCGCCAAGTCCGAGAGAAAGCCCAGCACCTGGTCGGCCGAGTGGGCCATCTTGGTGGCGAGCGAGCGTTCGGCATAGTTGGCGAAGCCCAGGAGCTGGGCGGCTTCATGGCGCAGAGCCAGGATCTGCTCCATCACCTCGCTGTTGTCCCAACGCCCGGCGTGCGGACCCTGTTCCGAGGCGCGCGTGGTGTAGGCCTCGTACATGGTGCGGCGCAGCTCGCGGTCCTCGGCGTGGAGCATGACGGCGTAGTAGGACGGGAACTCGAGCGTGAACAGCCACCCCGCCAGGCCTTTGGCCTCGGCGGCCTGGCGCGCCATGGCGCGCGCGGACTCGGGCAGCCCGGACAGACGCGCCTCGTCGGTGACGTGCTGCGTCCAGGCGTTGGTGGCATCAAGGAGGTTTTCCTCGAACTTGCTGGTCAGGCGCGACAGTTCCTGCTGGATCGTCTTGAAGCGCACCTTCTGCCCGGCCGGCAGGTCGACGCCGCTGAGGCGAAAGTCACGCAGTGCATTGTCGATGATGCGCTGCTGTGCGCCGTCCAGGCGTGCATACTCGGGGCCCTCGGCGATGCTCGTGATGGCCTGGAACAGGCGCTCGTTCTGACCGACCTCGGTGGCGTAATCGCTGAGCTTCGGCAGGCAGGCATTGTAGGCAGCGCGCAGCTCCTCGGAATTGACCACGGCGTTCATATGACTGACGGGCGACCAGATGCGGTCGAGCCGGTCGTCCATGTCCTCCAGGGGCTGCATCAGATTGGCCCACGTAGACTCGCCGCCGCCGGCCAGCAGCGACTCGATGCCGCGGCGGTTCTCGGCCAACACAGCGTCGATGGCGGGCTCGACGTGCTCGGGGCGGATCTCCCCGAACGGGGGCAGATCGGTCATGGTCAGCAGCGGATTGGTCATGCAGGCAGCTCCGGGTCCCAGCGTCCAAACCCGATGGCGGGGGACAGAGAATGCGCTAATCTAGCATGTCGAGCCACCGTCAACAAAAGCAGCCGCCCCCTTGGAAGACCCCGACGAGCCAATCCACAAACCGCCCTACGCAGACCTGACCCCCGACGTCGTCCTCGAGGCGGTCGACTCGCTCGGTAGGCGCACCTCGGGCACACTGCTCGCCCTGAACAGCTACGAGAACCGCGTGTATCAGGTCGGGCTCGAGGACGGGGGTTTCGTGGTCGCCAAGTTCTATCGTCCCGGGCGCTGGACCGACGAACAGATTCACGAGGAACACGCGTTCACCCGGGAGCTGGCCGAGCGCGAGATCCCTGTGGTGGCGCCCCTGGCGAGCGACGACGGGCGAACCCTGTTCGTCCACGCCGGCTACCGTTACGCCGTGTTCCCGCGCCGGGGCGGCCGCGCGCCGGAGCTCGACGATCCCGAGCACCTGCGCTGGCTCGGACGCTTTCTCGGGCGCATTCACGCGGTCGGTGCGATCAAGGCATTCGAACACCGACCGACGCTGGACGTGGCGAGCTTCGGGCACGCCTCCTACCGCTATCTGACCGAACACGGCTTCGTGCCCGCCGAGGTGTCTCACAATTTCGGCCAGGCGGCGGAGCAGGTGTTGGCGTTGGTCGAGGACGCCTTCGCGGCCGTGGGACCGCTGCGCCGGCTGCGACTGCTCGGCGACTGCCACCCCGGCAATATCCTGTGGACCGAGCAAGGGCCGCACTTCGTGGACCTGGACGATGCGCGCATGGGGCCCGCCGTACAGGACCTGTGGATGCTGATCTCGGGCAGCCCGGAGGCAATGGGCCTGCAGATGCGCGCCATCTTGGACGGGTATCGTGAGTTCTTCGAGTTTGACCCGCTGGAGCTGCGCCTGATCGAGCCGCTGCGTGCGCTGCGCATCCTGCACTACGCCGCCTGGCTGGCGCGCCGCTGGCATGACCCGGCCTTTCCGCGCCATTTTCCCTGGTTCAATACCCCGCGATACTGGGAAGAGCAGCTCAACACCCTGCGCGAGCTGGCCGAGCGATTGCTCGATCCAGCCTGTGAAATTACCGTGAAAAGTCTGTAATAAATTTTCAACATGATCGTGAATTAATTTGAAGGACTCCGTGCGGTCAAATAGTTAGCTAATACTTAAGCAATTTTATATATTCGGATGTCTTAATAAGTTTCTTTTATCTATCAATTATTTTGATGCATAGTCGCCCGGGTCTAATCAACCACCAACGAGATCCGGAGCCAATAATGAAAAGAAGGGAATTCCTGAAGGCCGGCACCGCCGGCATCGCAGGGGCCGCCGTGGCAACGGGCGGGGGACTCCTGGCCTGGGCTCCCCGGGCCGAAGCGACGACGCTGACGCGCACGTATTACATCACCGAGGACTTCATCACCGAACCGGACGGACAGCTCGTCTACTTCCAGGGCTTCAGCGATTCGGCCAGCTCGCTGAACGTGCCGGGCAAGCCGATCATTGTCCAGGAAGGCGACACCGTCAGCCTGACCATCGTCAACACCCTGAGCAGCACCCACAGCTTCGTCATCGACGGCCTGGTCGACAGCGGGCCGATCGGCGGCGGCCAGACGAAGTCATTCAGCTTTACGATTCCCACGGGTCAGGGCAAGGCCGGTTCCTATATGTTCTACGACGGGCAGAACGCGCCGTACAACCGCCTGGTAGGCCTGCACGGGGGCGTCGCCGTCATGCCCTACAACGCCGGCAATCAACTCTACGCCGGCAGCCCGACCTTCGTGCAGCAGTACTTTTGGATTTTCAACGAAATCGATCCGAACTGGAACGATGCCATACGCGTTGGCAACACACCGAGCACGACCTTCACGCCGCGCTACTTCACCATCAACGGACTCACCTCGCGCCCGCCGGGCGATCCCAATCACGACACCGACATCGACGCCATGTCGAATCTGGACACGGCGCTGCATGGGCAGATCGGCGATCGCACGCTGGTGCGGATGATGAACGCCGGCCGTGCGGTTCACGCCGTACACGCGCACGGCAACCACATGGAGTGGCTGACTTACAATGGCGCGATCCGCGACTACGTCTGGCACAAGGACGTTCTGCGTGTCGACGGCAACATGGGCCGTACGGATATGATCTATCCCTTCGAGCCTCCCCCCGATGCCTACCCGGCGGTCACGACCGGCTGCTATCCCATGCACCTGCATGACGAGATGACGCAGACCGCCGGCGGCGGGTACTACATGTTCGGCGCACTGACCGACATCTATTTCGACTGAGGGGGACACCATGGGAATGACCAAACAAAGCAGCACCACGCTGACCTGCGGCGCGCCGACCAACATCGGCTTCGGCCAGGCGTGCTACGTCTACCCGAACGCGCCAGCCACACCGGGTGCCGTCACGCCGGACGTCACGTTCGGCCGCGGCATCTACATGAACGGCATTATGACCATGGACGACGGCAACCAGGTCACCATCTGGGGCTTCACCGATACCGGCAGCAGCGGCGGGGGCGGTATGGGCGGCGGGGGCATGGGCGGCGGCAACATGGGCAACGGGAACGTGTTCCCCTCGCCGGCCATGCGCGTCTTCGAGGGCCAGATCGTCCATACGGAGCTCACGGTCGGTCAGATGATGGTCCACACCATCCATCACCACGGCATCGAGCCGAGCTGGGAAAACGACGGCGTCGGGCACATCTCCTGGGACGTGAACGGTACGTATACGTATCAGTGGCGTCCCTCCAGCGCAGGGACGTACTTCTACCATTGTCACGTGAACACGCCGCTGCACGCCGAGATGGGCATGTACGGGGCGCTCATCGTCGACCCCCAGCCCGACCCCAACGACCCGCCGGGCACCAAACGGGCGTTTGCCGGCGGTCCGATCTATGACGTGGAGGCCGTCTGGGTCGCCGACGAGATCGACTCCTCCTGGCGCGGTCTGCCCTGGTGGGCCGGTACCTGCGGAGCGGACGTCGGGCTGAACTCACTGAACCCGGACTACTTCATCATCACGGGGTACGATGGCGCCCAGTCGGCGCTGACGGCGCCGGGGGTGGCGGCGAACATGAGCGTCGGCCAGACCCTCCTGGCCCGCTATGTCTGCGCCGGCTTCTACCCGCAGCACGTCACCTTCGGCGGTCTGAGCCCGACGCTGATCGCCGCGGACGGGCGTCCGCTGCCCAACCCCCACACCATCACGTCGCTGGACGCCGTTTCGGCCGAGCGTTACGACCTGCTGTTCCAGCCGACCCAGGCGGGCACGTATGACATCAAGTTCCACATTCAGGACTGGGTGACCATGCAGACGCTGGGTGTGGCGACCACCCGGATCACGGTGAGTTGATGGGCATCGAATAACAAAAACAGCTGGAGTTGCAAGCTTATGGGGGGATGGTTTCATCCCCCTTTTTTATTGCGCCGGTTTAGCGCGTCGGTGACACCGACGCCGCAGGAGGCGCCATCGGCGGGCGGCTAGTCCTTCTTGGCGCGCCAAATGCCCATGGCGGGGTCGTCGGACGAGGGCTCGATGTGGCCCTCGGCACCGCCGCCAGGCTGGGCCTGTGCCTTGGCCGCGGACTGCTCGCAGTCGTCGAGCACATGCTGCGTCAGGCCATTGAGGTGCTCGAGAAACTCGCGCCGCTCGGCCGGCGCGGCGGGGAACTGGGCGATCATGTAGCCGATGACGGCTGCCAGATACTGGACGCTGATCCCGGCATCCTCACCGGCCTCGGGTTCATAGCGGGCGATCACGTTCTGCAGCTCGTCGATCAGGGCGTCGGATAGTTGGATGCTCTTCATCGCTGTCGTCTCGTCTTGGTGTGGCGCCGCGGCTGCACCGGCATCGTACGCCGTCACCGCCGTCGGGCATAAGGATTGGGGCTCGTGGTATGGTAAACGCCCGGCGGCCCCAAAACCACCACACGCCAGGAAAGGATATTCATGAGCACGCATTACGACCTGATAGCCATCGGCGCAGGCAGCGGCGGACTGTCGGCCGCCGAGCGCGCCGCCGAATACGGCGCGCGCTGTGCCGTCGTGGAGAACAACAAGCTGGGCGGCACCTGCGTCAACGTCGGCTGTGTGCCGAAAAAGGTCATGTGGAACGCCGCAGGAGTCGCGCATGCCCTGCACGATGCCGCGGGCTATGGCTTCGATGTGACCCTAAAGGAATTCAGCTGGCAGCGCCTGGTGGACGCACGCGAGAAATACATCGCCGGAATCAATGAATGGTATGCCGGCTACCTGGCCGAATCCAATATCGCGCATTTGCAGGGCACGGCACACTTCGTCGACGCGCACACGCTGGAGGTCGATGGCACGCGCTACACGGCCGATCACATCGTAATCGCCCCCGGGGGCTACCCGGTGGTGCCGGACGTGCCGGGCGCAGAGCACGGTCTGACGTCGGACGGTTTTTTCGCGCTCCAGGAGCAGCCCCGCCGCGTGGCGGTGGTGGGCGCCGGCTATATTGCCGTGGAGCTGGCAGGGATGCTCAATGCCCTGGGCAGCGAGGTGTGCCTGCTGCTGCGCCGCGATCACTTCCTCAACAGCTTCGATGCGATGCTGCGCGAGACGTTGATGGAAGACATGGTGTACGACGGGGTCACCATCATTCCGCGCGTCAGTGTCGAGCGGGTCGAACGCGATGCCTCCGGCAAGCTCGGCATCCACTGTCAGGGCGGCGTGACGCTGGAAGACCATGATGCCCTCATCTGGGCCATCGGGCGCGCGCCCAACACCGATCCCTTGAATCTCCAGGCCGCCGGGGTCCAAACGGACGAACAGGGTTATATCGTCACCGACGAGTTCCAGAACACCGATATAGAGGGCGTGTATGCCGTCGGCGACGCCACCGGACGCGCCCAGCTCACCCCCGTGGCGATCGCGGCGGGTCGGCGCCTGTCGGACCGCCTGTTCAACAACCGCCCCGAGCGCCACTTGAGCTACGAGAACATCCCCAGCGTCATCTTCAGCCATCCGCCAATCGGCACGGTCGGACTGACCGAGGGCGAGGCCCGCCGGCACTACGGCGACGAGGCGGTCAAGGTCTATCAGACGCGCTTCAACGCCATGTACAACACCATCGCCGGCAACCCGCGGCGCACGGCGATGAAGCTGGTGACCGTCGGCCCGGAGGAGAAGATCGTCGGCTGCCACCTCATCGGCCACGGCGTGGACGAAATGCTGCAGGGCTTTGCGGTCGCGGTACGCATGGGTGCGACCAAAAAGGATTTCGACGACACCGTCGCGATCCATCCGACCAGCGCCGAAGAGCTGGTCACCATGCGCTGAGGGGTGAACCGACGATGCCCGCTCGCGGCTTTGAAGGCATCACTCCGAGGCTCGCCGCCGGCGTCTTCGTCGACGAGACGGCACTGGTCATCGGTGATGTGGCCATCGGCGCGGACAGCTCGGTGTGGCCCTTTACAGTGGCCCGAGGCGACGTCAATCGCATCCGCATCGGCGCACGCACCAATATTCAGGACCATTGCGTCCTGCACGTGAGCCATGATGGTCCACACCGGCCCGGGGGCAACGACCTGCTCATCGGCGATGGGGTCACGGTCGGCCACCGCGTCACCCTGCACGGCTGCCATATAGAGAACGACTGCCTCATCGGCATGGGCAGTATCGTCATGGACGGGGCCGTGCTCGGGCGCCACACGCTGCTCGGCGCCGGCGCCCTCATACCGCCGGACAAAACGCTCGAGCCGGGGTATCTATGGCTGGGCAGCCCGGCACGCCAGGTGCGCGCGCTCAGCGACGAGGAGATCGCGGGAATCGAGTACTCGGCGGCGCACTACGTGCAGCTCAAGGACCGCCACCTGAAGAGCTAACGGACTGCGCTCATCGCCTTTGGGGGACGCCCAAAGGGGTGCAAATGTTCCGGTTCCTGACAAGCGTCGCGAGGAAGCGCAGATGCAAGGCGTAGCCGCGCAGCGACTGAGACATATCGGGTAGATTAGGCGAAGAAGCGAGCAGCGCACAACGCAACACGACGACGTCCATGGATGGACTAGTGTCGCGAGAGGACAGGAATTCCGGAGCGCCGCGCGCTCCGCAGCAGCTTGTCAGAGTTCGGCGCGCAGCTGGGCGATGACCGGCTGTGTCTGCGGGCGCACGCCGCGCCACAGATAGAAGGATTCGGCGGCCTGCTCCACGAGCATGCCCAGTCCATCGGCGACCTGGCCCGCCCCTGCCTCCATCGCCCAGCGCATGAAGGCCGTGGGCTCGGCGCCGTACATCATGTCGTAGCACTTCGCCTCCGGCGCGAGAATCCCGTCGGGCAGCGGCAGCGCCTCACCGGCCAGGCTGGCCGCCGTGGCGTTGATGACCACATCGAAGGTCTGGCCGGACAAATGCTCGAAACCACCCCCGTCGAGACTGTCGGTGCCGGCCGCCCGGCCCGAGAATTCCTCGATGAGGTCGACGGCACGGTCGGGGGTTCGGTTGGCGATATACAGATGAGCCGGCGCCTGCTCCAGCAGCGGGCCCAGGACCCCCCGCGCCGCGCCGCCGGCCCCCAACAGCAGCAGACGTCGTCCGCCCAGGGTCCAGCCCTGGTTGTCGGTCAGGTCGGTGACCAAGCCGATGCCGTCCGTATTGTCTCCGAACAGGCGGCCATTTTTCTCGATCTTGACAGTATTGACCGCGCCGGCGTGTTCGGCCCGGTCGCTGCGCTCGTCCACGAACTCCCACGCCTCGCGCTTGAAAGGGACGGTGACGTTCAGACCCTTGCCGCCGGCGGCCGCGAAGTTGCCGACGGCCTGGTCGAAACCGCCGGGGTCGACGAGGATTGCCGTGTACTCGATGCGCTGGGCGGTCTGCTCGGCGAACAGCGTGTGGATGCGCGGGGATTTGCTGTGGGCGATGGGGTTGCCCATCACCGCATAGGCGTCGGGCCGCGCGTCGAAGTCGAACAGCGAGCTCACGGCGAGCTCAGCCGCGCAGCCAGGCGGCGGCGCGCTTGGCGAAGTAGGTCAGAATTCCGTCGGCACCCGCGCGCTTGAAGCCGAGCAGCGACTCGAGGATCACCGATCGCTCGTCGAGCCACCCGTTCTGGGCGGCGGCCATGAGCATGGCGTACTCGCCGCTGACCTGGTACACAAAGGTCGGCGCCCCGAACTGCTCCTTCACACGGCGCACGACGTCCAGGTACGGCATGCCGGGCTTGACCATCACCATGTCGGCACCTTCGGCCAGATCCAGACCCACCTCGTGCAGGGCCTCGTCGGAATTGGCCGGGTCCATCTGATAGGAGTACTTGTTGCCGCCGCCGAGGTTGCCCGCCGAGCCGACGGCGTCGCGGAACGGACCGTAGAAGCTGGAAGCGTACTTCGCCGAGTAGGCCATGATACGGGTGTTGCGGTGGCCCATCTTCTCCAGTGCCTCGCGGACCGCGCCGATTCGCCCGTCCATCATATCGGACGGCGCGACCACGTCGGCGCCGGCATCGGCATGCGAAACGGCCTGCTTGACCAGGACGTCCACGGTCTCGTCGTTGAGTACGTAGCCGGATTCGTCAATGAGCCCGTCCTGGCCGTGGGTGGTGAACGGATCGAGCGCGACATCCGTCATCACGCCGAGATCGGGGAAGTCCTCTTTCAGGGCGCGCACCGCGCGCTGAGCCAGGCCGTCCGGGTTGTAGGCCTCGCGTGCATCTTCGGTCTTGCGATCGGCGGGGGTGACCGGAAACAAGGCGACCATAGGCACGCCTAGTTCGACGAGCTCCGCGGCCTCCTTCAGCAACAGATCGATGCTCACGCGCTCTATGCCGGGCATGGAAGCGACCGGCTCGCGCTGGCCGTGGCCTTCCAGGACGAACATGGGGTAGATGAGGTCGTCGGGCGTGAGCACGGATTCGCGCATCAAGCGGCGCGAGAAGTCATCGCGCCGCATGCGGCGCATGCGCGTGGTCGGAAAGGGGCCTCGGGGAGTTTGGGGTCGGGACACAGACGCCTCCGCTGGTTCGTTCGCCGCCAATGATAGCGAAAACGACCGGCGGAGGCGACGTGCGTCCGCGGTGTGCCGGCGCTTAGCGCGACGATGCGACGTCGCGCAGCGGGGCGGCACCGTCGCGCTGATGGGCCGGCAAGCCGAGGTTGCGCCAGACCGTGGCGGTCGGCTCGGCCCGATTCAAAGTATAGAAGTGCAGTCCCGGCGCGCCGTTGGCGAGCAGGCGCTCGCACAGGTGCGTGACCACATCGATACCGAAGGCCCGCAGCGAGGCCTCGTCGTTTTGGTAGTACTCCAGGCGCTTGCGGATCCAGCGCGGAATGTCCGCACCGCAGGCATCGGAGAAGCGCACCAGCTGCTGGTAGCCGACGATGGGCATGATGCCGGGGACAATGGGGATATCGACGCCGCGCGCGATGGCCCGCTCGACGAAGTCGGTATAGGCGTCGATGTTATAGAAATACTGGGTCATGGCGCTGTCGGCGCCGGCCTTGACCTTGTTGGCAAAGTTGTCCAGATCGGTGTCCGGATCAGGGGCTTCCGGATGGGTCTCCGGATAGCACGCCACCTCCAGATGGAAGGTGTCGCCGTAATGCTCGCGGATGAAGGCAACCAGTTCGTTCGCATGATGGAACTCGCCGGGGCTGGTCATGCCCTCGGGCAGATCGCCGCGCAACACGACGATGCGGTTCACACCGTTGTCGCGATAGTTGTCGAGCATCTTGTGCAGGCTGTCGCTGGTCGCCTCGATACAGGACAAATGGGGCGCGGCGGGAATACCCGTCTGCTCCATGGTCTCCTTCACCGTGGTGATGGTCCCGGAGCGAGTCGTACCGCCCGCGCCGAACGTCACGGAGAAAAAGGCCGGACCGAGCGCTGCCAGCGTCCGCCGCTCGGTCTCCAGGCGCGCGGCGCCCTTGTCCGTCTTCGGCGGAAAGAATTCGAAGCTGAAGCTACCCGTAGGTTTGCTCTTGGAATGCGTAGACATAATACGTACCGGGGTCGTTAGTTAGACAAGTGGCGATAAGGTCGTCAGCCGGCAGTCATCAGGGCGCAGAGGACTCCGAAGGAGCGAGCTGCGGTTATCTGACGACCGCCGACTGCCAACTGCCGACTTATCAGTAGCGATACGCCTCGGGCTTGTACGGACCCTCGACGGGGATGCCGAGGTAGTCCGCCTGCTCCTTGCTCATCTGGGTCAGGTTGGCGTCGATCTTCTTCAGATGCAGACGGGCGACCTTCTCGTCCAGATGCTTGGGCAGGACGTAGACCTTCACCTCGTACTTGTCGGGGTTGTTCCACAGCTCGATCTGCGCCGTCACTTGGTTGGTGAACGAGGCGGACATCACGAAGCTGGGGTGACCGGTGGCGCAGCCCAGGTTCACCAGGCGACCCTCGGCAAGCAGGATGATCTTCTTGCCGTCCGGGAAGATGATGTGATCGACCTGCGGCTTGATGTTCTCCCACTCGTACTGGCGCAGACCGGCAACGTCGATCTCGTTGTCGAAGTGACCGATGTTGCAGACGATGGCTTCGTCCTTCATGGCCTTCATGTGGTCGTGCGTGATGACATTGACGTTACCGGTAGCCGTGACGAAGATGTCGGCCATGGAGGCGGCCTCGTCCATGGTCACGACGCGGAAGCCCTCCATCGCGGCCTGCAACGCGCAAATGGGATCGATCTCGGTGACCCACACGGTGGCACCCATGCCGCGGAAGGCCTGGGCGCAGCCCTTGCCGACGTCACCGTAACCCAGCACGACGCAGGTCTTGCCGGCGATCATGACGTCGGTGGCACGCTTGATGCCGTCGATCAGCGACTCGCGGCAGCCATACAGGTTGTCGAACTTGCTCTTGGTAACCGAGTCATTGACGTTGATGGCCGGTACCTTGAGCGAACCTTCGCGCATCATCTCGTAGAGGCGATGCACGCCCGTGGTCGTCTCCTCGGAAAGGCCGCGCACGTCCTTGAGCAGCTCCGGATACTTCTCGTGCATGATCTGGGTCAGGTCACCGCCGTCGTCCAGGATCATGTTCGGGCGCCAGTCGTCCGGGCCGAAGATGGTCTGCTCGATGCACCACCAGAACTCCTCCTCGGTCTCGCCCTTCCAGGCGAACACCGGGACGCCAGCGGCGGCGATCGCCGCAGCGGCCTGGTCCTGGGTGGAGAAGATGTTGCAGGAGCTCCAACGGACCTCGGCGCCTAGCGCGGTCAGAGTCTCGATCAGCACGGCCGTCTGAATGGTCATATGCAGACAGCCGGCGATGCGGGCGCCCTTGAGCGGCTGCTTGCCGGCGTATTCCTCGCGCAGGGCCATCAGACCGGGCATTTCGCTTTCGGCGATTTGGATCTCCTTGCGGCCCCAATCGGCCAGGGAGATGTCGGCGACCTTGTAGTCGCTAAAGTCGAGTTTCTCGGCGGTAGTGTTCATGCAGATGCCTCCTTCAATTTCGGGCCAGCCGCGTCGGCCAGGGCTTGGGCTTTGTCAGTACGCTCCCAGGGCAGGTCGACGTCGGCGCGGCCGAAGTGACCATAGGCCGCCGTCGGACGGTAGATCGGACGGGTCAGCTGAAGACCGGTCTGAATACCGTAGGGGGTCAGGTCGAAGTGGTCGCGAATCAGCGCGGTCAAGGTATGGTTGTCGACCTTGCCGGTGCCGAAGGTCTCGGCGAACACGGAGGTGGGCTCGGCCACGCCGATGGCGTAGGACAGATGCACCTCGCAGCGTTCGGCCAGACCGGCGGCAACGATGTTCTTCGCGACGTAGCGTCCCGCATAGGCAGCGGAACGGTCGACCTTGGACGGGTCCTTACCGGAGAAGGCACCGCCGCCGTGGCGGGCCATGCCGCCGTAGGTGTCGACGATGATCTTACGGCCGGTCAGACCGCAGTCGCCCAGGGGGCCGCCCGTGACAA
>Ga0209918_1000199_pt1 | contig 44754 bp, 42 predicted proteins | sample SalPonD_shore_MG_FD_185712 | JGI IMG/M metagenome (GOLD analysis project Ga0209918, IMG submission 185712) | Salt pond soil microbial communities from South San Francisco under conditions of wetland restoration - Salt Pond MetaG... | ecosystem: Environmental > Aquatic > Marine > Intertidal zone... | reverse complement strand
GCGACTGAGCGTTTCGCGCCTGCCGGGCCGTGGACAGACGGTTCCGGCCACGCCCGCGGGTCTGCCGGCGGGCCGCCGCCCTTGAAGGGTGGCTCCGGTCATGCTAGGGTGCAATACAGGTATTCTCGTACCGGTTTGCCTCATTGGCCCGCGCGGGGACACTCGCTGCGCGGACCGGGGCAAACGGCGTGTCGCGGCGAAACGCCGGGCAAGAGCAGCGGCGACATACGGGAGGCGATCATGGCCCTGAAACCGGAGTTCCAGACCGGAGATATCATCGAGGCGGGTGGCGAGACGTACCAGCTCGTCGGGCAGGATCACACGTATGCCCTCATCATCCCGTTTCCTTCCGAGAACCTGGACAGCGAACGGATCGAACGCGAACAGCTCGTCCGCGACTACCGACGCATCGGCAGCGCCCCCCTTCCCGCGCCCTCCCCCTGCGCGGCGGGCAACGGGTGCCCGTTCAACGGCCGCCCCGTGCCGGTGGAGTTCTTCTCCAGGGACAAGCTCGCCGGTTAGCCCGCATATCTCACCACCCTCCTGCTGCGACCGCCGATGCGCTCGCCCTGACGGGACGTACTCCCTGCAGCCGGCTTGCCCTAGCATCAGCTACGCCGGCACCGCCCTCCGGTCCGTGCGCCCCGTCAGACCGGCGCCTCGGCGCCCTCGCGACGAACGGTGGTGTGATGTGCGGGCTAGTCCCGTCCGGCCGCGCCGGGCGGGCGCCCCCGCTCGCCCTGGCCGTCCATCTCCCGGAGCTTGAACCGCTGGATCTTGCCGGTCGCGGTCTTGGGGAGCTCGTCCACGAACTCGATCCAGCGCGGATACTTCCAAGGGCCGATGCGCTTCTTGACCCCGGCGACCAGCTCCGCGCTGAGCCCGTCGTCCGGCGCCACGCCCTCGCGCAGCACCACAAAGGCCTTGGGCTTGATCATGCCGCGCCGGTCGCGATGCGGGATGACGGCCGCCTCCAGGACCCGCTCGTCGGCCACCAGGCTCGACTCCACCTCGAACGGCGAAGTCCAGTTACCGCTGACCTTGAGCATGTCGTCGGTCCGGCCACAGTAGTGGAAGCACCCGGATTCGTCCCGGTAGTACTGGTCCCCGGTGTAGGTCCAGGGTCCCTGGAAGGTCTTGAGACTCTTCTCGCGCTGGTTCCAGTAGCGCTCGCCGGCGCTCGGGCCCTTGACCACCAGCTCGCCGATCTCGCCCGGACCGAGCTCGCGGCCCGCGGGGTCCACGAGCCGGGCCTCGTAACCCGGTGTGGGGGTTCCCGAGGTGCCGTAGCGGATATCTCCGGGCTTGTTGGTCAGGAAAATGTGGAGCATCTCGGTGGAACCCACCCCGTCGAGGATCTCCGCCCCGAAGCGCTCTTCCCAGCGCCGGCCGATGTCGGCGGGCAGCGCCTCGCCGGCCGACAGACAGCGCCGCAGGCGCGGCGAACCGCTGCCCCGGTCGTAGCGCGTATCGGCCAGGATCGCCGCGAACAGGGTGGGCACGCCGCCGAACAGCGTGGGCTGGTGTTCGCGCAGCGTGCGCATCACCGACTCGGGCGTGGGGCGTTCGGCCAGGTAGGCCGCCGTGGCGCCGACGGAAAACGGAAACGTCATGCCGTTGCCCAGGCCATAGGCGAAGAACAGCTTCGCCGCGGAGAAGATGAGGTCGTCTTCGGTGATGCCGAGAACCTGCCTGGCGTAGAGATCCGACGTCGCCCGCAGGCTGCGGTGCAGGTGGCACACGCCCTTGGGCGCGCCGGTCGAGCCGGAAGAGTACAGCCAGAAGGCGACATCGTCGCGCGAGGTCGGCGCGGCGGACAGCGACGGGGATGCCGCCGCCATCAGCTTCTCGAGCGCCGGCCCGGCCCGATCTCCGCCCGCGTCGACCACCACGTGCTGCAGGTGGGACAGGCCCTGCAGGGCGGGGGCGAGGGCGTCGCAGAGCTCGCCGCTGACCACCAGCGCACGCGCCCGGCTGTCCTCGAGGATGTAGCGATAGCTGTCAGCGGTCAGCAGCGTGTTCAGCGGCACCGGCACCAAGCCGGCCTTGATGGCGCCCCAGAACACGGCCGGAAACCGGACCGTGTCCTGCATCACCATCGCCACGCGCGCCTCCTGCGGGACGCCGAGGTCGCGCAGGGCATTGCCGACGCGGTTGACCATCTCGGCCAGCTGCGCGTACGTGTACGCGCCCGCATCGTCGACCACGGCGCACTTGCCGCCCCGTCCGAGTGCAAGATGCGAGTCGATGAAATCCTGTGCCGCGTTGTACGCCTGCGGCAACTGATCCCACGCCATTGCCTGTGCATTTTCGGCCATAACTCCTCCTTGCCCGGACTCCCCGGATCCCTTCTTGCGCCGGTCTCTCGGTATGGACAACACGGGACGGCCCTCACGAGCCCCGATCGCCCCTGTTTTCGCAGACCGCAGGCGACCTCCCTTGTTAAAGATGCATGGAAAAGCGTCGCCCCGTTGAGCCCCGCCTGGCGGAAGCGATCGGTCTGTGCCATTTATGCTAAGACTATCCACAATACGTCTTTATTGATCTGAGTCAGTTGCGCCAACGACAGGGCGCGCCGTCCGCGTGCCGGCACGGCCAGAGTCGCCCTTCCGTGTCCCGCCGGGTCTTCCCCGGGCGGCCGGGCATCTTGCGGGAAAATCACCGGGATGCGACGCCGGCCTCCCGGGCACGTTCCACGACGCGGGGACCGAGCAGGCACGCCTTGCGCGCAACCTGTTCGAAGAGATAGCCGGACCCTCCCTCGCCCACAATGGTGACAAGATCGGGACCGTCGAGCACATGAAGCCCGCCCAGCACGTCGATCCCCCGCGCGAAGAACGGATGGGGCCACAGCGGCGTCGTGGGACCCGCCATGATTCGCAGGCGAGCGCCCCCGGCCCGGGTGAGCAGTTCCTCGAGGCCGCCCTCGACCAGGGCCGATCCGGTGAGCACCAGCACGCTCGCCCGGCGCACGGCCGCGGCGGCACGCTCGGGCGGCACCCAGAGCGCATGCTCGTCCGCCTTGAGCGCATCGCGATGACGGTCGATCACGCCCAGGGCGGCGACGCGGTGTTTGAGCTTCTTCAGGAACGGGAGGAATGCCCCCACCATGACGACCCGGTCGTCCTCGGCGATCGCGGCGGCCGCGAGCGCGTCCAGGTCTTCCCGGAGCACGCCGGCCGGCAGGCCGGCGCTTGCCCTCGCCAGCGCCGACAGCGCGTTCAGCGTCGCCACTCCCAGCGAGCGCCAGAGCGGATGCGGGGAGGCGGCATAGCGCGCCAGTTCCCACGCGCCGGTCCCGATGAGCTGCCCCGCCGGCGGAGCCGCCGCCGCGGTCTTTGGACAACACACGCTGTCGCCGAGCTCGCGCGGCGTAAACGCCACGCCGACCTGCCGGGTGGACAACCGCACGGCGGTATAGAACACGCCGACACGCACGTCGTCGACCACCGGCTCGTCATCGAGCCGGCCGTGCAGATCGACCAACCATTCCGTCACGATTTGCATCCGGTCCTCCCGCCGCGCGCGGCGGGCCGGTCGCCGACGACGTGGCGCGACCGCGCGCCGCCGGCTGCCCCCGCGCGCGGGAGCGCAAGACCCGACCCGGAACCGCCGCGCATCCTGCGCGGCGGCCCGGGCCAATCACCACCAGCTGCGAATCTTCTGACGTCGTCCGGCATGGCAACACCCGGAGCAGACCGTCCCCGGCCGGCCGCGACCTCCATCCGCGCGCCGGGCCGGTTCAAAGCGAGCCCGCGCCGGCCGGCTCCGGGGATGCCTGACCACCCGACCCGGCCCGGCGCCGGTACAGCCGCAAGGCCAGCAGCACATCCCGCTCGAGCAGTACACAGCCCAGCCCGAACGACGCGGCGCCGGCCTCGAAGGCGAGCGGTATCCCCGCGATTCCGGCCAGCAACAGGATCAGGCCGGCCAGATGGACCCGGAACTGGCGCTTGGCATGGGCCGGGGGGATGACCTGCTTCATGTGCGGCGCGGCCCCGGCGCCCGGCCGTCCCGGCGCGGCGGGCGCCAGGGCCAGGTGCAGCCACACCAGGAACGGCACGATCTTGTACAGCATCCCGTTGATCACCGCCAGGGCGAATCCCGGGATCATAAGCGCGCCCAGGAGCACCGGATAGCGCGGGTCGGTCGCCAGCGGCGCCCATACTCGTCCGGCCGTCCACAGGACCACCGCGACGGCCAGGCAGACCATCCCCAGCTGCCAGTACCAGACGGTCGCATCGGCCAGCCGCCGGCGGCGCCGGTGCTGCAGTGCGAGGGTCACCACGGCGAAGGTCGCCAGCCCGACACCGACCAGGCCGAACGCCAGCGCGGGGGCCCACGCCGGCGCCGCCACGTGCCGCAACACGAGGCCCAGGACCAGGCCGCCGAAGATCCAGCCACCCAGGCCGCGCATCAGCCAGCCCGGGTAGGCGGGCGTCAGCTGGAACATGGGCACGACCTGGTAAGCGACCGCGATCACCAGCAGCGGCAGCCACCCCGCCAGACCCCAGGCCACGTGATCGTCGATCCAGGCGAAGGCCGGCGGCGTCAATCCGACATAGGCCAGCGCAAGCCACACCCCGAAGGCCGCCGTCAGCAGCAACGCCCCCAGCGCCAGGCCCAGCGAGCGGACGGACCGGCCCCGGACGCTCACCCGGCTCAAGGCCATGGCCGCCGCACCCAGCAGGAGCCCCGCGCCGAGGGCAAGAGCCGCGGCGGCCGCGCCCATGACCCATGCGGGCGCACCGAGGAAACCCAGCACCAGCAGGACAACGCCGACGCACAGGAAGAGATGCACCCAGGTGCTGATCAGGCGCGACCGCGGAAACCGCTGGCCGACGACCACCGGGAACACCTGCATCAGGGCGCCGAACATGACCATGGCCATGTAGCCCAGGGTCAGCAGGTGCGTGGTCGCCAGCACGGCCGGCGACCAGCGTCCCGCGAACTGCCCCGGACCGGCCCACAGCATCAGGGCGGCGGCCACCACCCCGAACGCCGGGGCGGTGGCAAAGAAGCGCCCCGGCACGGTCAGGGCCGGGCTCTCGTCGAGGGAGAGCTGGCGGGTCGAGAACGTCACATTACGCCTCTCGGGCTGCGCGCGGCGGAAGCGGCGTCAGAGACCGCGCATGCGGTCCAGGACCGCACCCGCATCCTCGCCGAGCTTGCCGTCCGCCATCGGATAGAGCATGTTCTCCTCTTTCATGTTGTGCTGCTGCAACATGACCATCAGGGTTTCGGACGTGCCCAGGTAGGTCTCCGCATCCCCGGAGTCCAGCGCCATCTGGAGTTGCTCGAGCAGCTTCCGCATCTCCTCGTGCTCGGAACGCATGACCAGGGTCGGTCCGTCGGTCAGCCCGCTGCGCTGCTCGAACTCGGGAAACAGTACGTCCTCCTCCATCTCGAAGTGCTGCTCGATCATCGCCCGGAACCCGGTGAACTGCTCGCTGGCCGCGTCCCAGTCGTCCCCGTCCACCGCTGCCTCCGCGTCCGCCAGCTGCCGGTCGCAGGTGCGATGGTGGTGGGTCATGTAATCGCTGATCATGCCGTTCGTGCTCATGTCCTTCCTCCCGCCCGGGTGCGCGGCCCCGCGGCGTCGGCCGGATGGCCGGTGGCCCGGGCCTTGCCGCCGACGTTCAGGCGTGCAGCTCCTCGTATTTCGCCAGCAGCGTGTCGTGATCTTCCTCGAACTCGGGGTTCGGGATGATGCAGTCGGCCGGACACACCAGCTCGCACTGCGGCTCGTCCTCCGCCCCGACGCACTCGGTGCAGCGGAAGGGGTCGATCACGTAGGGCTCGCCGGCGGTGATCGCCTCGTTGGGGCAGTCGGCGACGCAGGCGTCGCAGAGCGTGCATTCTTCGGTGATCATGAGTGCCATGACGTTGCCTCCTCTCAGCTGGCCAGAAGGGCGCGACGCTCTTCCCGGCCCAGTTTCTCGTAGCGGAATCCGCCCCAGAGAGCGGCGCCGATCGCCCCGGCGTAGATGGAGTCGGGGTGGTTGTTGACGGTCACGTCGAGCTTGTCCTGCTTGGTGGCCTCCCGCAGTGCGGCGAGCAGGCCGGCGTCGAGCGCCAGGCCCCCGGTCAGCGTAACGGTGCCGTCCTTGACCTTGATCGCCTTGAGCAGCTTCGACAGCCGCCGGGCCATCGAGTCATGGATTCCGCGCAGAATGTTCGGCCCGGAGATGCCGCGCGAGACCATGTTGATGACGTCAGTCTCGGCCAGCACCGCGCAGATCGAGGAGACGTCCTCCGGGGCGTCGGCCTGCTGCGACAGCGCGCCGATCTCGTCCTGCGCCACGCCCAGGTAGCGGGCGATGTTCTCCAGGAACTGCCCCGAGCCGGAGGCGCACTGGCTGGTCATGCGGTAGGTGAGCACCTTGCCCCGCTCGTCGACCCGGATCGCCCGGCCGTGCAGGGCGCCGATGTCGAGCAGGGAACGCGTTTCCGGATCGAAGTAGATCGCGCCCCGGGCGTGCGTGGTCATCGAGTAGAAGTGCCCGGTGTGGATCTCCAGGTTCTCCCCCTCGCCGGTCGTGGCGACGTAGCTGACGTCGTCCGGCGAGAGACGCGCGTCCTCCACCAGCTCCCGGTAGGCCCGCTCGGCCAGCTTGTAGGGATCCCGGTTGCGGATCCGGTCGGTGCGGCGGGCGAGCCACTCGTTCTGGTCGCCTTCGACCTCGAACAGCACCGTCTTGACGGCGCCGGTCCCGATATCGATGCCTGCGGTAACGGTCATGGTCATGCCTCCACTGCTCGCCGGGCGAACTCGGCCGCCCCGTGGGCGCCGGTGTAGATCGAGTTCGGGTTGATGTTGAGGGTGCACTCGCCGTAGTTGTCGGTGACGAGCTCGCGCAGCTCCTTGACCGCGGCCTGGTTCTTGGCCACCCCGCCGGTGAAGGTGAACTCGTCCTTGACCCCGCCCGAGCGCGACAGGATCGACATCGCGCGCATCACGATCGCCCGGTGCAGCCCGAGCAGGATGTCCTCACGGGCATCCCCCAGGGCGAGACGGTCGCGCAGCTCGGCGCCGGCGAACACGGTGCAGGTGGAGTTGATCCGCACCCGCCGCTTCGACTGCATGGCGATCGGTCCCAGGTCCTGCAGGCCGATGTTCATCTCATCGGCGATATAGCCGAGGTAACGACCGGTGCCGGCGGCACAGCGGTCGTTCATCTGGAAGTTCTCGACCACGCCCTCCTCGTCCACCTGGATGGCCTTGGTATCCTGCCCGCCGATGTCCAGCACCGTGCGGGTGTTGGGATACATCAGGTGAGCGCCGAGGCCGTGGCACAGGATCTCGGAGCGGATGTGTTCCTTGGAGAACGGCAGGCGCACCCGGCCGTAGCCGGTGCCGACCACGTAGAACTCCTCGATCGGCCGCTCCAGCGCGCTGCGGATGCGCTCCTCGATCGTGCGAAGGTCGAGCCCGTGGGCGATCTCCTCGCTCTCGGTGCTCTCCAGCGCGGTGAGGAATTTCCTGCTGAGATCGCCGCTCGGCGGCCGGTTCTCGACCTCGATGATCGACTTGTCGTAGAGGTTGAGCAGCGCGTCGAAGTCCGCCTCCGCCTGCCGCGCGACGGTCTCCGCCAGCGCCATGTAGCGTGAGCCGGCCAGGTCCCGGAAGAAGTCCGACTTGCGTTCCGCCCCGGGGGCGTAAAGCGCCACTCCCTCCTCGCGCAGGCGCTCGAAGATCCCGTCGAGGGCCTTCTCGAGTGCCGCGGACATTGCCTCGTAGCGCTCCAGGTGCGCGTTCTCCTGACAAGTGCGGTGCAGGTCGTCGACCTGGTCGAGGAACTGCACCCGGCGGAAATTGCGCTCGAGGCTGTCGAGGAAGGCGCGCACGTCCTCGTCCTCCTGCGCGCCCTCGCTGAGCTCGCGGTGGAACAGGGTCAGGCGGGTACTGATCAACGCCTCCTCCTGGGCCACCGCACAGGCCGTGTCGTAGTTGGAGCGGGAGTTGGTGATCCCCCGGCCCAGGATGGTCCCGGCCTCGTCCATCATCACGGCCTTGGTCGTGGTGGAGCCGAGGTCGATGCCGATAAAGGTCTTCATGCCGCGTTCCTCCCGCCTCAGGCCGTTGCCGCGGCGTGATGCCCGCGGCGCTTCTGGTCGATCATCTGGAAGTAGCTCTCCAGGCGGTTCTTGACGTTCGCCGCGGAGAAGTAGCGCGGGTCGACCAGGTCGGTCTCGACGAACCCGCCGGGCTTGCCAGTGCGCTTCTCGATCTCGCGCAGCATCAGCAGCTGTCCGGCCGAGAAGCTGTTGCAGCTCTTGATGGAGTTGATCAGCAGCCCGTCCGCGTCGTAGTCGTTGACGTACTTCTCGAGCATGTCGATGCGCGTGGGCAGGTTGTTGTTGGTGTAGCACCCGAGGCAGTAGTCCGCGAGGCTCTCCAGGGGATTGTCCGGGTCGTGCCGGAAGCCGAAGTCGTAGAGCCCGCCCACCTTGGTGTAGGTGCTGGCCACCACCACCGCGCCGTCCTCGTAGAACATCTTCCAGAAGTCGCGGAAGCTGGTGTAATTGGGCGGGCCCTCGACGACGATCCGGTACTTCTGCTCGGGCATGTCACCGTCCGGGGTCACCGGACCCTTCCCCTGCGCGACGCGCTGCTCGATTTCCTGGCGCAGCAGCCGGTAGTACTCGGTGGCGTCCGGGGTGCCGCGGAAGGCGGTGAAGATCGGCCCGATGTAGTACACGCCGCCGAAGTAGGCGTCGATCGGCGAGGGCGTGCGCTTGCCGGTCTCCAGCACCCAGACCAGGTCGTCCTCGGCGCGGGCCGACTCGCGCAGGTACTCGCGCAGGCGGTCGATGTCGAAGCGCACTCCGCTGATCTCCTCCAGCGTCGGGATCACCTTCTCCTTGAGCTGCTTGACCACGTAGTTGCGCATGTTGTCCGTGACCACCCCGTCACCGGCGTAGGGCACGTGCAGCATGACCGTGGGGCACTTGTACTCGTGCCGCAGCAGCTCGAACCACTTCATGAAGGTGTAGCAGCCGGTGTAGGACAGCAGCAGCACGTCGGGCTCCGGGAACGGCTTGCCGTTGGGGGCGATGTTGCCCTTGGCCATCATCCCCAGATCCGACTTGACGTAGGTGCACACGTCCTCCGAGTGACCGGCCTTCTCGGCCGCCATGATCATGCCGCCGGAGGCCTTGCGCATCCCGTTCTGGATCGCGTTGATCTCGGGCAGGTTGTTCAACATGTCGAAGCACATCAGCAACTCGTTGAGGTTGCCCGGCACGAAGGTGGAGGACACCTTGCGCCCGTGCTCGGCGGTGCTGGTCAGGAGGTCGTAGTTCCTCGCGATCATCTCCTTCTGCTTGACCATCGAGGCGTCCTTGACGACTTCAGGCTTGTTCGGTGCGCTCATGACTCACTCCCACAGCTTGATGGAATCGGCGAAGGTGCCCGCCTGCTCCCGGATCGGCTGCATCTGGCCGGAGTTCTCGGCGTACTGCAGCGCGATGTAGGGGATGTTCTCCTCGGCCAGGCGGCTCTGGAGCATCGGCTGATCGAGCAGGGCGGGATCGCAGAAGCTCGGCGCCGCGAAGATGACCCCCTCGGCTCCGCTGCTGCGGACGGACTCGACCAGGAACCGGCCCTTGTCCTGCTCGCGCTCGACGTACTTGCACGAGGTCTCGACCGAGTGCTCGAGAAAGGCCCGCGACAGGTTCTCGAGCGGGTCGCCGTCGGTCGGCACGGCCTCCATCAACCAGCGGTTGACGAGCATGTAGTCGTCATCGACGACGTAACATCCGGCAATTTCGATTGCTTTTACCAAATTAAGCGGTGGCTGTTCGCAGAACGAGCCGGTGATCGCCGTCCGGCAGTTGTCGCGGCGCGGCCGGTCCTCGGCCTGCGCGGCTGCCATGTAGTCCACCAGCATCCGGTTGTGCTCCTCGACCGCAAGGGTCATGCCCGCCCGCATCAGCAGATAGACCTCGCTGGTGGGTGCTTTCCAGGGCTCGCGCGCACGCAGCTCGTAGACGGCCCGCACCAGGCGGCGGTTCTCGTTGTACAGGGCGATGGACTCGTGCAGCGCCGCGTCGGTGATCTCGCGACCGCCGAGCTGCTCGAGACCCTCCTTGAGTTCCTCGAGCTCGTGCCGGTAGTACCGGCCCCCGATCTCCGGGTCGAAGTTCTGCGGCGTGTCGAAGAAGTGCACGTACACGCCCGGGAAGTTGATCTTCCACATCCCCGAGAGGTTGCGCATCACGTCGCAGACGAACGGGAACAGCATGCCGTCCACGAAGTCCAGCCTTCCGGTCACGCCGAGCTCGACGGTCGAGCGCGGAATGCGGCAGATGTAGCTCTGGTAGTAGGCGTCACCGTGGATCACCTCGAGCTGGTCACCGCCGCCGAGAATCCCCAGCGGGAGCATCCCCGCCGCGTGGATCAGCTCCCGCGGCACATACACCGGGGTGAAGCCTACGACCTTGCGTCCCTCCCCGGCCGCCTTCCACTCCCGGGCATAGCCGAAGTTGAGGTCGTCGAACAGTTCCTGACAACGCTCTATGATTTGTGCGGTGGACATCTCAGCGATCCTCCCACGCGGTCGGTTGCTTCTCTAGAAACCCGGTCAGGCCCGCGACGGCGTCGTGGGTTGACATCAGATCGGACAGGTAAAGCTCCTCGACCTCGGACAGCCTCGCGCGTACCCGGCGAACCATGTCGGCACGCGCGGCGCGCACGGCGACCCGGAGGCTCGCGGCGCTGTGCGGGGCGAGGTGCTCGTCGAAGTAGGCCAGCGCAGCACCGACCGGATCGTCCGACACCGCGTTGACCAGGCCGGCCGCCCGCGCCTGCCCGGCGTCCAGCGAACGACCGGAGAACAGCATGTCCTCGGCGATCGCGCGCGGCATCCGTTCGGGCAGCAGGCAGGAGCCGGCCGGGGCGAACACCGCCAGAGAGATCTCCGGCTGGCCGAGCCGCGCCTCCGGCCCCGCGAACAGGAGGTGGCCGGAAGCGGCCACCTCCAGTCCGCCGCCCAGGCATTGCCCGCCGATCGCGACAAGGATGGGGACCGGGTAGTCCAGCATCCGCAGCACCAGGCCGTGGAGCGCCGTGAGCATCCCGGCGCAACGGCCCGGCAGATGCTCCTCGACACTGGCGCCGAAGCTGAAGTGCGGACCCTCGTGCTCGAGCAGCACGCCGTGCAGGTGCGCCTCGTCGGCCGCCCCGGCCAGCGCGGCGTCCAGGGCGGCGATCATCGCCGCGTCGACGATGTTCGCCTTGGGCCGCGCCAGGCGCAGGCGCAGCAGGCGCCCGTCCCGGTCGTGCTCGACTGTCAGCGGAGAGTCCGTCATGGCTCAGCTCCTAACCCCCGGCATCAGGCTGTCGACCAGCTCCTCGCTCCAGGGGGTCCCCTTCGCCAGGGCCTGGCGCAACCCGACGAAGTCGGCCTCGCGTCCGGTCTCGCGGTTTCCTTCGTTGAAGGCACGGAAACCGGTACGGGCCTCGGTGAGCATGTTCAGCGCCAGCCACGCGCGGGAGCCTGCATTGTTGCGGTTCCAGGCATCGAGCTTCGGCTTGCGCAGCTCCTCGACCGTCTTGATGGTGCACTCCGGGAAGGTCATCAGCAGCTTGGTGCACAGCGCCTCGACCTTCTCGTCGAGCAAGCTCAGGTCGACCTCGCCGCGCGCCATGAGCTCCTTGGCCTGCTTGCGGGCCTCGCCGGTCTTGGGCTCGCCCAGCACGATGCGGCCGTACTCGTCCAGATAGCGGTCGGTGATCACCATCGGATTGGGCACGAACTTGCCGTCGAGCTTCAGCGCCGGGACGATGTCGTTGAGCAGCCCCATGCGGTAAGCCTTGTGCGCGGACCACGGCTCGCACAGCACGCCGGTGTCCATCGCCATCTCCGAACCCAGCATCACGGGCAGGAAGTCGGTCGAGCCGCCCAGGGGCGAGGAGCCGTGCTTGGGACCGGCCTGGCCGAACATGGCCAGGTCCTGCGCCACCGTGAAGTCGCAGGCCATGCCGATCTCCTGCCCGCCGCCGATGCGCATGCCGTTGGCCCGGCACACCACGGGCTTGTCGGCGTTGAGGATGGTCGTGACCATGTCATTGAACAGGCGCAGGTACTGGCGGTACTCCTGCGGATTGCCGGCGTAGTACTCGGCGTACTCCTTGGTGTTGCCGCCGGAGCAGAAGGCCTTGTTTCCGGTGGCCGTGAACACGATCGCGTTGACGTCGCGCGCCATCGAGGCGCGGCGGAACGCCAGGACCACGCCCTTGCACATGTCGGTGGTGTAGGAGTTGTACTGCTGGGGATTGTCGAGGGTGATCCAGGCGTTGTAGACGCCCTCGGCCACCGTCCCGTCCGGTCGCCTGGCCGGGCGCTTCTCGAACAACACGCCCGGGACTTCGGCCTCCGGGACCAGGTTGTGATCCTTGAGCTCGCCGGGGGCGTCCGCGCGGATGATTTCCTCGATCGCACGCGTGGCGGGCTTTGCGGTAGCTGCGTCGTTCATGATCAGAACTCCCTGGTTCGTCTCTTGCCGCGGGTCAGGGCACCAGGATGGCGCGCCGGCCAAGCTGGTGCGCGTGGGCCCGTTCGAATATCTCGTTGATCGCCTCCAGCGGGTGCTGCTCCACCGTGCTCGCGAAATCGATCTTGCCGTCGAACACCAGGTCCAGCGCCGCCGGGTAGTGTTCCGGCAGGCAGCCCCAATTGCCGAACGCCCGGCCGTGGAAGGCCATCAGGTTCGACAGGCGCAGCTCGACCTTCTCCATCGTGAAACCGACCACCGCGAGCGTCGCCGCCGGGACCAGCAGGTCGTAAGCCGTGCGCTGGCCGGCACCGGTACCGGAGCACTCGAAGATCTTCCACTCGCGCACGGGCAGGTCGTGGGCGCCGGCGTACTCGCGGATTCGGCTGCGGATCTGCTTGCCGCTCTGGCCGCTCGCGTCGATCGCCAGCGCAGCCCCGGTGGCCGAGGCGCGCTCCAGCTTGGCCGGATCGACATCGACGGCCACGACCTCGGCACCGAAGGCCCGCGCGATCTGGACCGCGTAGCCGCCGACCCCGCCGACGCCGACCACGGCGGCCACGTCCCCGGGCTTCACGTCCGCCTGCAGGACCGCCTGGTAGGGCGTGGTCACGGCATCGGCGACCACCGAAACATCGGCAAGGTCGAGCCCGGCCGCCGCCAGGCGGTCCTCGTCCACCGGGCACAGACCGCGTGCCGGCACCAGCACGTGGCTGGCGAACCCGCCGTGCATGTCGTTTCCGGGCATCTTCTGGTTCGGGCAGACGTTGCCCAGGCCCCGGCGGCACAGGTCGCACTCGCCACAGGGCATCACCGCCGGGACGATCACGGCCCGGCCCAGGAGATCCTCGAACGCGGCGGCGGCGCCGACCACGCGGCCGCTGATCTCGTGTCCCAGGGCCAGCGGCAGCGGCTGATTGGTACGCACGCCGTCGTAATAGAAGCCGAGGTCGGTGTGACACACGCCGCAGCCGGCCACCTCCACCACCACCTGGTCCTCGCCCGGCTCGCCGGGCTCGAACGCCTCGCGCACGAGGGGCTTTCCGCTTTCGGTCATCATCCAGCGATACGCCATGGCCCAATGCTCCTGATCGGTGTTCCAGCCACCGCCGCCGCCCTTGACGGCCCTTTTAAAGAATAATAGTACTAGATTACCTATTTGATCGTCAAGCCCCACTTCCGCCAGCCCTCCCGGGCTTACCCGGCGAGCCTCGAGATCGCCTGCCCCGTCAGCAGACGCGCCGCACGGCGACGGTAACGCGGTGCGGTGGTGGTCGTGCGCAGCGGCGCGAGCTGCTTTTCCGCGAACTCGCTCAGCTCCCGGATCAGGTCGTCATCGAGCGGGGCGTCGATCCTCTCCTCGAGCCCGCGCACCAGCACCGGGCACGAGTTGGTCCCGGTGTAGGCCAGGCGCAGCGTGCGCAGGCGGTCCCCCGCGCGCTCGAGGGCGCAGGCGACGCCGACCACCGGGAAATCGATCGCGTCCCGGGCCCGCACCTTCTCGTACGTCGTCCGCAGGCCGCGCGGGGGCGGAACGTGCACCGCCACGATTAGCTCCTGCGGCAGCATCGCCAGGGGCGTTTTGCCGTCCTCACGGTAGAATTCGGTCAGCGCCAGCGACCGGCTTCCGTCCGGTCCGGCGAGCTCCACCTCGGTCCCCAGCACCAGCAACGCCGGTGCGAGGTCGCCGCTGTAGACGGCATAGCAGCGGTCGCTCTTGATTACGACATGGCACTTCTCGCCACCATACTTGAGGCAGTACCCCTGACCGGAGCGCCACCAGTCGCTCTCGTTGTAATACAGGCAGCGGGTGTCGAGGCACAGGTTGCCGCCCACCGTCGCGCGTACGCGGTGGGTGGGTCCGGCGACGCTCGCTGCCGCCCGGGCGATCGCCGCGAAGCGCTCGACTACCGCGGGCTCGGCCGCCAGGCGCGCCAGGGTTACCCCCGCGCCGATGCGCAAGCCGCCGTCCGCCGTCACCTCCAGCGCCCCCAGCTCCGGGATCCGAGCCAGGTCGATCAGCATGGACGGCGTCCCGAGATCGCGCCCGAGGTTGGGTATCAGATCCGTGCCGCCGGCGAGGAAGCGCGCGTCGGGCTCGGCCCCACGGGCCGCCACGGCATCCGCGATGCTCTCCGGACGGCTCAGACGAAACTCCGGCAGGCCCTTCATGAGACTTCCTCCCCGCTCGTGGCCGGCGCCGCCCGGGCATGCTCGGCCGCCTGGCGGTCGAGCGCCGCCGCCAGGCGCTCCGGTGTGATCGGCATCTCGCTCAGGCGCACGCCCACCGCGTCGGCGATGGCGTCGGCGATCGCCGGCAGCATGCCCGCGACCCCGCCCTCGGAGGCTTCCTTGGCGCCGAACGGCCCGTTGGGGTCGATGCTCTCGATGATCCCGACCTCGATCTCGGGCGAGTCCAGCGCCGTCGGCACCCGGTAATCGATCAGGTTGACGGCGAAGGGCGTGTTGTCCTGGTAGCGACCTTCCTCGTACAGTGCCTGACCCAGCCCCATCCAGGCCGCCCCCTGCGCCTGCCCCTCCACGGCCAGCGGATTCAGCGCCCGGCCGCAGTCCAGCGCCGCCCAGACCTTCTCGACCCGGACCCGCCCGGTGATCTCATCGACGCTGACCTCGACCACGTTGGCCGCGTAGGAGAACCCCATCGTGCCGCCGACGGCGCCCCCGCGGTGCTTGCCGCCCTGGTACTCCTTCGGGCAGGTGAAGGTGCCCTTGACGGTAAGCTCGCCGGCGTCCTCGAGCGCGGCCGCGACCGCCTCGTTGAACGTCAGTCCCTGCCCGGCCGAGTCATTGACGCCATACCACTCGCCCATGCATTGGATCTCGCCTACGGGAAGGTCGAGCTTGCGCGCGGTGGCCGAGGCGAGAACGTCGCGCAGCCGGCGCGCCGCATCGAGCGCGGCGTTGCCCACCATCAGCGTCACCCGGGAAGAGTAGGAGCCGTTGTCCTTGGGCGTGACCGCGCTGTCGGAGGCGACCACCCGCAGCCGGTCATAGTCCAGCCCGAGGACCTCGGCCACCGTCTGTGCAACCACCGTGGAGGAACCCTGGCCGATCTCGGCGGCCCCGGTCAGGATCGTGACTGCGGCATCGAAGCCCACCTTCAGGATCACCACTGCGTGGGGCTCGCCCGTGCGGTGGATGGGTTTGGACGCGCCGCTGACGAAGTGGGAGCAGCCGATCCCCAGGCCGCGGCCGCGCGGCAGTCGGCCGCGGCGCTCGCGCCAGCCGCTCGCCTGCTCCACCCAGTCCAGGCACTGCGGCAGGCCGTAGCTCTCCACCCGCAGGCCGTTGGGCGTGACCGCGGGCGCGGCCAGCAGATTGCGTCGGCGCAGGTCGATGGAGTCGATCCCGAGTTCGTCCGCCATCTCGTCCAGCAGCGCCTCGAAGGCGCCCCGCACGTCGACCGTGCCGTGGCCCCGCATGGCCCCGCACGGCGGGGTGTTGGTGTACACCCGCAGCCCCTTGTAGCGCACTGCGGGCAGAGTATACAGAGCGTGCAGAAGGGCCCCCGAGTAGAGGATCGTGATGATGCCGTAGCCGGAGTAGGCGCCGCCGCGCTGGAGCACCTCGCAGTCGCAGGCGGTCAGGCGCCCGTCCCGGGTCATCCCGAGCTTCATGCGCACATCCGTCTCCGGGCGACCGCGGTGGGTGAGAAAGGTCTCCTCGCGCGTGAGCACCATGCGTACGCGCCCCTGGGCGGCCTTCGCCAGCAGCGCGCAGACCAGCTCGAAGTTGAGCACCTCGACCCGGGCGCCGAAGCCGCCGCCGATGAAGGGCTTGACCACCCGCACGCGCGAGGGATCCATATCGAGGCAGCGCGCCAGCATCAGGTGCAGGTAGTAGGGCACCTGGGTCGTGCTCTGGACCGTCACGTGCCCGCGTTCGGGATCGAACTCGGCGATCGCGGCGTTGAGCTCCATCTGGGCGTGTTGCGCCTCGCCGTAGTGGAAGGTCCGCTCCCGCACCAGATCGGCCAGCTCGAACCCGGCCTCGACGTCGCCGAAGTCGTTGTCGACCGAACGCACGATGTTGCCCGGCGCGTCCTCGTGCAAAAGCACCGCCTTCGGCGCCATCGCCTTCTTGGCCTTGAAGTAGGCCGGCAGCGGCTCGTACTCGATCCGGATCGCCGCGAGCGCCGCCTGGGCCGAGGCCTCGTCCTCCGCCGCGACCGCCGCCACCGGCTCGCCCCGGTAGCGCACCCGGTCGCGGGCCAGCGGGTACTCGTTCATGGCGATGGGCAGCACGCCGTAGCTGAACGGGCAGTCCTGCCCCGTGATCACCGCGATCACCCCGGGCACCTCCCGCGCCGCCGTGGTGTCCACCGACACGATCCGTCCGTGGCTGATGGAGCTGCGCAGGAGGCGCCCGACCCAGGCCCCCTCCACCGGCAGGTCGGCGGTGTAGCGCGCCCGCCCGGTGACCTTGTCCACGCCGTCGATCAGCGGCTGACGCCTGCCGATCCTCGCTTCCGGCCGGGTCCTGTCCTCGGGCGCGCTCATGCCAGCGCCTCCCCGGCCGCGGCCGCCCGCACCGACTCGACGATCTTGACGTAGCCGGTGCAGCGGCACAGGTTGCCGGCCAGCGCCTCCCGGATCTGCCGCTCGTCCGGGTCGGGGATGCGCCGAAGCAGCGCCTCGGCGGCCATGATCATGCCGGGAGTGCAATAGCCGCACTGGGCGCCCAGGCGCTCGTGGAAGGCTTTCTGCAGGCGATGCAGCCGGCCGCCGCGGGCCATCGACTCGATCGTCTCCACCGCGCGGCCGGCCACCGAGTGCGCCAGCGTGATGCACGAGAGCACGGGCTCCCCGTCCACCAACACGGTGCACGCTCCGCACTCGCCGCCGTCACATCCGCGCTTGGTGCCGGTCAGCCCCAGCTCCTCGCGCAGGTAGGTCGCCAGCACCGCATTCTCGGCCACGGCATCCTCGCGCACCCGGCCGTTGACCGTCACACGCAACATCGATTTCATGGCTCCTCCTGCGTGTCGCCGGCAAGCGGAATCCCGTCGCCCCGGCCAATTGACGTATTGTCGTACCGTGTTACCACTTTAGCCTGGATCGAGACCGGCGTAAAGCCCGCCGCGGGTCCCGGTTGCTCAGAAGAACGCCTGGATGCCGGTCTGGGCGCGACCCAGGATCAGGGCGTGGATATCGTGCGTGCCCTCGTAAGTGTTCACCGCCTCCAGGTTCAGCACGTGCCGGATCACGTGGTATTCGTCCGAAATGCCGTTGCCCCCATGCATGTCCCGTGCCTGGCGCGCAATGTCCAGCGCCTTGCCGCAGGAGTTGCGCTTCATCAGCGAGACCATCTCCGGACTCGCCCGACCCTCATCCATCAGCCGCCCCAGACGCAACGCCCCCTGCAGCCCCAGCGCTACCTCCGTCTGCATGTCCGCCAGCTTGCGCTGGATCAGCTGGTTCGCCGCCAGCGGCCGCCCAAACTGCTTGCGCTCCAGCACATACTCCCGCGCCGCCTGCCAGCAGAACTCCGCCGCCCCCAGCGCGCCCCAGGCAATCCCGTAACGCGCCTTGTTCAGACACCCAAACGGGCCCTTCAGCCCCTGCACCCCCGGCAGCAGGTTCTCCTCCGGAACCAATACGTCCTGCAGCACGATCTCCCCCGTCACCGAGGCCCGCAGACTGAACTTGCCCTCAATCTTCGGCGCCGACAGACCCGCCATCCCCTGCTCCAGAACAAACCCGCGAATCACGCCCCCGTCGTCCTTGGCCCACACCACGAATACGTCCGCAATCGGCGAGTTCGTGATCCACATCTTGGCCCCGTTCAGCCGATAACCGCCGGACACCGACCGCGCCCGCGTCTCCATCCCCCCCGGATCCGATCCATGGTCCGGCTCGGTCAGCCCAAAACAGCCTACCCACTCCCCGCTGGCCAGCTTCGGCAGGTACTTCTCCCGCTGCGCCTCACTGCCGTACGCATGAATCGGGTGCATCACCAGCGAAGACTGCACGCTCATGCTCGAGCGGTAGCCCGAGTCCACCGCCTCCACCTCCCGCGCAATCAGCCCGTAGCTGACGTGACTCAGCCCCGGACACCCGTACCCCTCAATGGTCGGACCCAGCATCCCCAGCTCCCCCATCTCGCGTACGATCGAACGCTCAAAACGCTCGTGCCGGAAACCCTCCCGAACCCGCGGCAACAGCCGCTCCCGACAGTAACTGTGCACACTGTCCCGCACCATCCGCTCGTCCTCGCTCAGCTGGCTCTCCAGCGCAAGCGGATCAGACCACGTGAATACCGGGCGGGAAGACTTCTCCGCGGATGACATCCTGATCTCCCGGGCGCCGGCGCGCCCCGTGAACCACGCGAACCGCCCGCGCGCCCGGTCGGAATTCAGGGCACCCGCGGGTCAGGGAAAGCCCGCCGCGAATCAGGTGCTTGCGTGCCTGACTGGGCGGAGCCGGGTCCGGACATGCGCCGGACCCAGGGGGCTGGGGAAAAACACTGTCTTTCGCCAGCCCCTATGCGCTACAGGGATGTGCCACGCTGGGAAAGGCCATGGATGGACTTTTCCAGCAATCCCCTAGTGCTCGGAAAAAGTACCGGAAGTACTTTTCCGGAATCAAAAATAATACAGTACGACGCCCTCGGCGACGCAGCAGGGTTTCTCCTCGCCCTCGACTTCGAAGGTCATGTTGGTGATCACCTGGGCGCCGCCGGTGATGTCGTTGACCTCCTTGAGGGCGGCGTGCAGCCGCACCCGCTTGCCGACCTTGACCGGGGACGGGAAGCGCAGCTTGTTGAGGCCGTAGTTGACGCCCATCTTGACGCCCTCGACCTGCATGATCTGCGACATCAGCACCGGCGACAGCGAGATGGTCAGATAGCCGTGGGCGATGGTGGTCTTGTACGGCGAATGCTGCTCCGCCTTCTCGCGATCGACGTGGATCCACTGGTGATCGCCGGTGGCGTCGGCGAACATGTTCACCCGCTCCTGAGTGATCTCCAGCCAGTCGCTGGTGCCCACATCCTGTCCCGCCAGCTCCCTGAGCCCGTCGAGGCCCTTGATCGTGCGCTTGGCCATGCTCTCGTGCTCCTCACTTGCAGTCCGTCGTGGTGACGGAGCGGATTCCCGATTCTCCTGCGTGCCGGCGCTCAGACCCTCTCCAGGATCGCGGCCAGCCCCTGGCCGACACCGATGCACAGGGTGACCAGCGCGTAGCGGCCCTCGCGGCGATCCAGCTCGCGCGCGGCGGTCAGCGCCAGTCGGGCGCCGGAAGCCCCCAGAGGATGCCCCACGGCGATGGCGCCGCCGTTGGGGTTGACCCGCTCGTCGTCCTCAGCCAGCTCCAGCAGCTTGAGGCAACCCAGGACCTGGCTGGCAAAGGCCTCGTTGATCTCGATCACGTCCATCTCCGACAGCGACAGGCCGGCCCGCTCCAGCGCCTTGCGCGAGGCGTACACCGGGCCCAGCCCCATCACCCGCGGCGCGACGCCCGCGCAGGCGGCCGAAACCAGCCGCACCATGGGCTCGGCGCCCACCTTCTCGCCGATGGCGCGGCTGCCGACGATCAACGCCCCGGCACCGTCGTTGACCCCCGACGCGTTGCCAGCCGTGACCACACCCCCGTCGAACAGGGCCCGCAGCTTCGCCAGCTTGTCCAGGTCGCTCTCCGGCCGCGGGTGCTCGTCGCTGGAGATCTCGACCGGCGGCTTCTTGCGCCCGGCCGGGACCATCAGCGGATGAATCTCCCCGCTGTAGAAGCCATCCGCGCGCGCCTTCTCGTAGCACTGCTGGGAGCGGTAGGCGAAGCGGTCGGCGGCCTCGCGGCTGATCCCCAGCTCCCGGGCCACGTTGTCGCCCGTCTGGGGCATGCTGTCGTTGCCGTATTTCTCAATGATCTGCGGGTTCGGGAAACGCGCGCCGATGGTGCTGTCGAACACCCGCACGTCGCGGCCGTAGGCCTTCTCCGACTTGCCCATGACGAACGGCGCCCGGCTCATGCTCTCCACGCCGCCGGCGACGAACAGCTCGCCCTCGCCGCAGGTGACCGCGCGCGCCGCGTCCACCACGGCTTGCAGGCCACTGGCGCAGAGCCGGTTCACGGTCCGCCCCGCGACCTCCTGCGGGAACCCGGACAGCAGCGCCGCGTGCCGGCCAACGTTGCGGCTGTCCTCCCCGGCCTGGTTGGTACAGCCCAGGATCACGTCCTCGTACTGCTCCGGCGAGAACGGTGACCGCTCCACCACCGCGCGGATCACCTCCGCCGCCATGTCGTCCGGCCGCACCGGCGCGAGCATCCCCCCGTGGCGGCCGAACGGGCTGCGCAAACCGTCGTAGATGTAGGCATCGAGCATGGCAATCCTCCTCGGCGCCGCGCAACGGCCGCGACGCTTCCACTGGCCCGGCGGACCATTCTACTCACCCGATCCGAGGTAATACCACGTCCGGACGTTCCTGTCGGCCGATCCGGTGGGCGCGGCGTGGGCAGGGTCATCCAACCGAAAGCCCTGATCGTGGGTGCAGGCTGGCAATTCCGCAGTGCGAAACCACGTTTCGCAATTACCGCCCGTACGGTAAGCTGCCGGGCATCGCTTGTAAATGCCGGGACGGCTCGGGCCGCCATGAACGACCACGGATTGCTGCCGGAAGAAGAGCTTGCCGCCACGGGGGATCGCCAGTTCGTCAGTGCCCTGGCGCGCGGGCTGGAGATCCTGCGCTGCTTCGGCCCCGACGACGCCATGCTCGGAAACCAGGAGCTGGCACGGCGCACCGGCCTGCCCAAGGCTACCGTGTCCCGCCTGACCCATACCCTGTGCCGCCTGGGCTACCTGATCCATGCCGAGCGCCTGGGCAAGTACCGGCCCGGCGCAGCGTTGCTGGCGCTCGGCTACGCCGGTCTGGCTCACACCGGGATCCGGGAGCGCGCGCGGCCCCTGATGCAGCAACTGGCCGCCCAGACCGGCGCCTCGGTGGCCCTGGGCACGCGCGACCGGCTCAACATGATCTATCTGGAGCACGCCGACGGCGCCTCCGTGATGACCCTGCGGCTGCAGGTCGGTGCGCGCATCCCCATGGCCACCACCGCGCTCGGCCGCGCCTTTCTCGCCGCCCTGCCCAAAGCCGAGCGCGCGTACCTCATGGAGCACATGGCGCGGCGCTACGGCCGCCAGTGGCCACGCGTGCGCCGTGGCATCGAGCAGGCGCTGGCCCACTGCGCCGAGCACGGGTATTGCCTCGCGGGCGGCGAATGGCAGCCGGACGTGCACGCCGTCGGCGTGGCCTGCGTCTTCGCCGACGGCTCGGGCACGGTCGCCTTCAACTGCGGCGGACCCCGCTTCCTGGTCAGTCGCGACCAGCTGGAACGCGACATCGCACCGCGCCTGGTGCACCTGGCCCACACCCTGCAGGGCGCCATGGACACGCCGGTGGAACGGCGCCCCCTACCACGACGGAGAGAGACACCATGATTCGCGATCGGGAGATTCTGGATCAGCTGGTCGACAGCGTGCGGCGGTTCGTGCGGGATCGCCTGATCCCGGCCGAGGCCGACGTGGCCGAGGAGGACCGGATCCCGGAGCAGATCGTCAGCGAGATGAAGGAGCTGGGCCTCTACGGCCTGTCCATCCCCCAGGAGTACGGCGGTCTCGGCCTGACCATGGAGGAAGAGGCGCTGGTGGCCTTCGAGATCGGCTACACCTCCCCCGCCTTCCGCTCGCTGGTCGGGACCAACAACGGTATCGGCTCCCAGGGCATCATCATGGATGGCAGCGACGAGCAGAAGCACAAGTACCTGCCGCGCCTGGCCACCGGCGAGCTGGTGGCCTCATTCTGCCTCACCGAGCCTGAGGCCGGCTCGGACGCCGGCTCACTGCGCACCCGCGCCCGCCGCGAGGGCGACGAGTACGTCATCAGCGGCACCAAGCGCTTCATCACCAACGCGCCCGTGGCGGACATCTTCACCGTGATGGCCCGCACCGACCCGGACACGCCCGGCGCCCGCGGGATCAGCGCCTTCATCGTAGAATCGGACCGCGACGGTGTCTCGCTGGGCAAGCCCTACAAGAAGATGGGCCAGCAGGGCACCCACGTGTGCGACGTGATCTTCGACGACTGCCGCGTCCCGGCCGAGAACCTCATCGGCCGCGAGGGCGAGGGCTTCAAGACTGCGATGAAAGTGCTCGACCGCGGCCGGCTGCATATCGCGGCGGTCTGCGTGGGCGTGGCCGAACGCCTGATCGACGAGGCCCTGTCCTACGCCATCGAGCGCAAGCAGTTCGGCAGCCGCCTGGCCGATTTCCAGCTGATCCAGGCGATGCTGGCCGACAGCCGTACCGAGGCCTTCGCCGCCCGCAGCATGATCCTGGAGGCCGCCCGCAGCCTCGACGAGGGCGGGCGCATCAGCATGGAAGCCTCCTGCTGCAAGTATTTCGCCTCGGAGATGGTGGGCCGGGTCGCCGACCGTGCCGTACAGATCCACGGCGGCTCCGGCTACATCCGCGAGTTCCCGGTGGAGCGCCTTTACCGGGACGTGCGCATCTTCCGGCTGTACGAGGGCACCAGCCAGATCCAGCAGCTGGTGATCGCGCGCAACATGATCCGCGAGGCGGAGTGATGCCGGACGGCCCCCCGGCGTTCGATCCCGACCGGCTGCTGCAGCAGCTGCCGCAACGCATCAGCGAGCCGGTGCATCGCTGGGCGCGGCAGGCGCCGGGCCACCTGGCCCTGATGGGGGACGGTCACTCGTGGAGCTACGCCGACTTCGAGCGGGTCGTGGCGGACGCGGCCGCGCTGCTGCGGGATGCCGGCGTGCGCGGCGGCGACCGGGTGCGGCTGGTGAGCGAAAACTGCCCGGGGCTGGGCGCGCTGATTATCCGCTCGGGCTGCAACGTCTATCCGCCCGAGGTCGAGCGCGTGCGCAACAGCCATCCCGGGATCACGCAGTCCGCGGTGGCGGGACGCCCGCACGGCGACGACGAGGAGGTGGTCGCCTACGTCCAGCCGGAGCCACGCTCCAAGCTGGACCTGGAGGCGCTGCGTGCGTGGTTGCGAGAGCGCCTGTCCCCGTTACAGGCAGCCCGCGGAATTCGTGGCAGTGCAGGAGCTGCCGGCCGCGCCGGGCGGCAAGATCCTCAAGCATCGGCTCAGGCAGCAAGCGGAAAGCGAGACGGATGACCGGCGTTGAGCCGACGCCTTCCCCGGCGCGGGATCAGACCGACAGCGGGTCGCTGCTGTGGCCGCTGACGCGGAAGCGGTGTCCTTTGCCGATGCAGTAGCTCAGCCACTTGCTCAGCAGTAGGTTCATCTCCCAGCGGCGCTGAAGCCAGGATCCGGCGTTGAGCCGGTAGGGACGCAGGAAGCTCAGGTGCGAGTTGCGCCCGCAGTGGACGGTCTCGGCCATGCGCGCGTCCCGGTACACCCGCACATGCAGATCCGGATCCGGTACCAGCACGCCGTCCTCGGTGAAGTAATAGGTCAGGTGATAGGTGGTGGTGTAACGGTGGCGCTCCAGCACCGACAGGTGCAGGTCGAGGTCGCCCGGCGTGCGTGACACGGCACCCCGCCCGGCCGGCTCGTGGCCCTGCAGCAGCCGCCACATGCGGACATAGTTCTCCTCGTAGAGCGACATCAGACCCGCCAGGGTCCGGTCCCCGAAGACATCGCGTACTGGCTGTTCACTGGTTAGGCGCATGGCCGGGAATATACCATAGCAACCGCACTCCGTTCGTCACGCCCCCTGCGGCGGAGGATCCGACATGAGCACGCTGCCAATCGACACCATCCCGACGCAAGCGTTCGACGATCAGCGCCCGGGCACCTCCGGGCTACGCCAGACGGTGGCCGCCTTCCGCCGCCCCGGCTACTTGGAGAACTTCTTCCAGGCGATTCTCGACACGCTCGATACCGACCCGGACACGAGCTGGCGAGGCCACACCGTCGTGCTCGGCGGCGACGGCCGTTACTACAACCACCACGCCCTGCAGGTGTTCCTGTCGATGGCGGCTGCCAACGGCGTGGGCCGGGTGGTCGCCGGAACCGGCGGCCGCCTGAGCACCCCGGCGGCGTCGCACCTGGTGCGCAAGCGCGGCGCCCGCGGGGCCCTGATCCTGACCGCCAGCCACAATCCCGGCGGTCCGGAAGGCGACTTCGGAGTGAAGTTCAACAACGCGGCCGGGGCCCCCGCGCCGGAATCGATCACCGAGGCGGTCTACCAGCGCAGCCGGCACATCAGGGAGTACCGCATCAGCCGCAACGCCCCGCTCGACCTCTCCCGCCCGAGGGAGCTCTCCCTGGGAGAGCTGCGCATCGAGCTGATCGACCCGGTCGCCGACTACGCGGACCTGATGGAATCGCTGTTCGACTTCGCGATGATCCGTGACCGGTTCCGCTCCGGCGAGCTGCGCCTTTGCTTCGATGCGATGCACGGCGCGACCGGCCCCTATGCCCGGGAGATCTTCGGCAACCGCCTGGGCTGCGCCGCCGAAGACCTGCTGCGCTGCGACATGCGCGAGGACTTTGGCGCCGCTCACCCGGATCCCGGGCCCGATACCGCCCCGGAGCTGATGCGCCGCTTGGCGGAGCCGGACGGGCCCGACCTCGGCGCCGCGTCGGACGGGGACGGCGACCGCAACATGATCGTGGGGCGGGCAGGCGTGGTCTCACCCTGCGACAGCCTGGCCCTGCTCGCCGCCCAGGCGCGCAACGTCCCGATGTTCCGCGACGGCCTGCGCGGGGTGGCTCGCTCCATGCCCACCAGCCACGCCCTCGACCGCGTCGCGCACGCGCTTGACATCCCGGTGTACGAGACGCCCACCGGCTGGAAGTTCTTCTGCAACCTGCTCGACGACGGCCGCATCGACCTCTGCGGGGAGGAGAGCTTCGGCACCAGCGGCAACCACATCCGCGAGAAGGACGGCGTCTGGGCGGTGCTGTTCTGGCTCAACCTGCTGGCGGCGCGGCGCATGCCGGTGACCGAGCTGCTGGCCGAACACTGGCGCAGCTACGGGCGCGACTACTTCACCCGCCACGACTACGAGGCGCTCGAGGCGGAGCGCGCCGCGGACTTCATCAAGGCGCTGCGCGACCGGCTGCCCGAACTCGCGGGACGCGAGCTGGGGGACGTCCGGCTGACCTACGCCGACGAGTTCGCCTACCGCGACCCCGTGGACGGCAGCGTCAGTGAGCACCAAGGCGTCCGGGTGGGCTTCAGCGACGGCGCCCGGATCGTCTACCGGCTCTCGGGCACCGGCACCCAGGGTGCGACCCTGCGAGTGTACCTGGAGCGGCCGGAAAGCGATCCGGAGCGCCAGCAGGGCGATCCCGCCCGAGCCCTCGCCGAGGTCATCGAGCGCGCCGACACGGTCGCCGGGATCCACCAGCGCCTGGGGCGGGAGAAGCCGGACAAGACGATATAGAAAGTTTTAAGTTGTTAAGTGACGAATTCCCGAGGCGATGGTGACCACTGCGAGCCTCGCAGAGACGAACTCGCCATCCGGTCCCCCCGCAACGGGATTTCTTATGGGCACCGAGTCTAATTTCACTTAACACTTAACAACTTAACAACTTAAAACTGCCCGTTAAAACTGCCCGAGCCCCACGGCTCGGGCGTCAGTAGAACCGCCTCGGTATCCCCGTCTCGTCCAGGATCTGCGTGGCGATCTCCTCGATCGAGCGGCTGGTGGTTTCCAGCCACGGCACGTGCTCATGCCGGAACAGCCGTTCCGCGCTGCGGACCTCGTCGCGGCACTGCTCCAGCGAGGCGTAGCGGCTGCCGGGGCGGCGCTCGGCGCGGATCTGGACCAGCCGCTCGGCCTGGATGCTCAGCCCGTAGAGCTTGTGACGGTAGGGCTCGAGCGGGTCCGGCAGGCGCATCCGTTCGAGGTCGTCCTGGATCAGCGGATAGTTGGCCGTATAGACCCCGAACTGCAGGGCCAGGTACAGACTGGTGGGCGTCTTGCCGCTGCGCGAGACCCCGATCAGGATCGCGTCGGCCTTGTCGTAGTCCTTGATCGAGACACCATCGTCGTTGTCGAGGGCGTAATGCATGGCGTCGATCCGGGCCCGGTAGTTGTGGGAGCTGGCGATGCCGTGCGCGCGGCCGACGGTATGCGAGGACTCCATCTGCAGCTCCTGCTCGAGCGGGCCGATGAAGGTGCCGAAGAAGTCCATCAGCAGCCCCTCGCTTTCGCGCAGGATGTTGGTGATGTCCTCGTTGATCAGGGTGCAGAACAGCAGCGGCCGCACGCCATCCTCGCGCGCGGCCCGGTTGATCATCTCGACCGTCCGGATGGCCTTCTCCTCGGACTGGATGAAGGGCACGTTCACCTGGTCGAACTCGACGTTGTCGAACTGGGTCAGCAGGCTGTGCCCCAGGGTCTCGGCCGTGATGCCCGTGCGATCTGACAGGAAAAATACGGTACGCTTGGATTTCATATGATAAGCTGCCGCCGACCCGGTGGTGGGCGGCCGGGGCGAGCGGACGGCGCCCGCCCGGCCTGCATGTCCCGGCGCTGCGCGCGGCCCTCTGTGCCGGCCTGGAAGATCCTCCGTAAGCTCCGGTCCCCGGCACCCCGCGTTCGGCGCGGCTTCCGTGACGCGCGGACGCCAGGCATGGCACGAGGTGCGGACCGGGACTATGTTGAGCGATGCTGGAGCGTATTTTCCATTATCGCCGACCCAACACAAGCCAGCGCAGGGGGTAACGTTGGACGACTACGTAGTCTGGTTCGATTCGCTGGGCATGGACGACGTGCCGCGCGTGGGCGGCAAGAACGCCTCCCTGGGGGAGATGATCAGTAACCTCTCCGCGGCGGGCGTGCGCGTCCCGGGCGGCTTCGCCACCACCGCTACCGCCTACCACAGGTTCCTCGAGCACGAGCAGCTGGCCGACCGCATCAACGCGGCGATGGCGGACCTGGACGTGGACGATGTGGACCAGCTGGTCGAGGTCGGAGCGAAGGTCCGCGAGTGGATCGTCGACACCCCCTTCCCGCCCGAGCTCGAGCAGCAGATCGCCCGCGCGTACGAGAAGATGCGCGCCGACATCGGCGACGACCTCGCCGTCGCCGTGCGCTCGTCGGCCACCGCCGAGGACCTGCCGGACGCCTCCTTCGCCGGCCAGCAGGAAACCTTCCTCAACGTGCGCGGGTTGGACAACGTCAAGCTGGCGATCAAGGACGTGTTCGCCTCGCTGTTCAACGACCGTGCCATCGCCTACCGCGATCACCACGGCTTCGACCACAGCCAGGTCGCGCTGTCCGCCGGCATCCAGCAGATGGTGCGCAGCGACGTCGGGGCCAGCGGGGTGATGTTCACCCTGGACACCGAATCCGGCTTCGACCGCGTGGTGTTCATCACCGCTTCCTACGGTCTCGGGGAGACAGTGGTACAAGGCGCCGTCAACCCGGACGAGTTCTACGTGCACAAGGCCACGCTGGAGTCCGGACGCCCCGCGGTGCTGCGCCGCAACCTGGGTGAGAAGGCGATCAAGATGGTCTACAGCAACGACCAGGCCCACGGCCGCACGGTCCGGACCGTCGATGTCTCCCCGCAGGACCAGCGCCGCTTCTGCCTGAGCGACGCCGACGTCGAGGACCTGGCACGCCAGGCGATGATCATCGAGAAGCACTACGGCCGCCCGATGGACATCGAATGGGGCAAGGACGGCAAGGACGGCAGGCTGTACATCCTCCAGGCACGACCGGAGACCGTGAAGAGCCGCCACAACGGCCAGCAGCTGGAGCGCTACCAGCTGCAAGAGCGCGGCGCGGTGATCGCCACCGGGCGCGCCATCGGCCAGCGCATCGGCGCGGGACGGGCGCGGCGGATCATGGACCTGCAGGAAATGGGCGGGCTCGAGAAGGGCGACGTACTGGTCACGGACATGACCGACCCCGACTGGGAGCCGGTGATGAAACGCGCCTCGGCGATCGTCACCAACCGCGGCGGACGCACCTGCCACGCCGCGATCATCGCCCGCGAGCTGGGCATCCCGGCGGTGGTCGGCACCGGCGAGGGCACCGATACCATCCCCGACGGCAGCGATGTGACAGTTTCCTGCTCGGAGGGCGATACCGGCTACATCTACGACGGCCGGCTGGATTTCGCCATCCACACCGCGGACCTGGACGCCATGCCCGAGATCCCGGTACGGATCATGATGAACGTGGGCAACCCCGACCGTGCATTCGATTTCGCCAGCCTGCCGCATCGCGGGGTCGGGCTGGCCCGCCTCGAGTTCGTGATCAACCGCATGATCGGCGTCCACCCGAAGGCACTGCTCAACTTCGACAGCCTGAGCGGCGATCTGGCGGACACGGTGCGCCGGCGCTTCGAGGCCTACGGCGACCCGGTTCGCTTCTACGTGGACAAGCTGGCCGAAGGCATCTCGATGCTCGCCGCCGCCTTCCATCCCGAGCCGGTGATCGTGCGCATGTCGGACTTCAAGTCCAACGAATACGCCAACCTGATCGGCGGTCAGCAGTACGAACCGGACGAGGAGAACCCGATGATCGGGTTCCGCGGCGCCTCCCGGTACATCTCGGAGGATTTCCGCGACTGCTTCGAGCTGGAGTGCCAGGCGCTGCGCAAGGTGCGCGAAGAGATGGGCCTGGCCAACGTTCAGGTCATGATCCCCTTCGTGCGCACGCTCGAGGAGGCCGCCCAGGTCACGCGGCTGCTCGCCGACAACGGGCTCGAGCGCGGCCGCGAGGGCCTGAAGCTGATCATGATGTGCGAGCTGCCCTCCAACGCCCTGCTGGCCCAGGAGTTCCTGGAGTACTTCGACGGCTTCTCCATCGGCTCCAACGACCTCACCCAGCTTACCCTGGGTCTGGACCGCGATTCCGGCGTGGTCGCGGCGGCCTTCGACGAGCGCAACCCGGCGGTCAAGAAGCTTCTGCACATGGCCATCGGCGCCTGCCGCGAGGCCGGCAAGTACGTGGGCATCTGCGGCCAGGGGCCGTCCGACCATCCCGACCTCGCACAGTGGCTGCTGGAAGAGAAGATCGACAGCATGTCGCTCAACCCGGATACCGTGGTCGAGACCTGGCTGCATCTGGCGGGACAGCGAAGCAGCCCCTGAACGCGCGGCGGCGAGGGATGGTGACGGAGCGGCCGCCGCCCCACCGGGCTTGCCGCCCGTGGCCAGCGCGTTTTTTAATGTTCCCGTGAGCCTTTGCCGGCGGAGCGGGTAGCCCCGGCACGCCTCCGCCGGCCACGCCAGCGAGGGAGACCGCCGCATGGAGCCCAAGCAGACCCGACGCCGCGCGATCGAGGAACGCTTCCCCGAGTGGCCCCGGCGCACAGTCGCCGCCCATTTCGACGCCATGTGCCGGCAGTACGCCGACCGACCGCTGGTGATGACGCCGGAAACCGGGGCGAGCTACGCGCAGATCGGGGACCAGTCGCGCCGGCTGGCGAAGGCGCTGATCGGGGCGGGCATTCGGCGGCGCGAGCATGTCGCCGTGATCATGAGCAACCGCACGGAGTTTTTGGTCTGCGTGCTGGCGCTGGCGCGCATCGGTGCGGTGTGCATCCCGGTCAACAGCATGTGGACGCGCGACGAGGTCGGCTTCGCCTTCGCCGATGCAGACGTCACCGCGGTGATCAGCGAGAGCCGCATCGGGTCCATCGACCATCGCGCCGCACTGGAGGCGATCAGTATCCGGGAGGACAGCCGCCTGCGGCAGGTGCTGCTGCTGGGCGGCCCGCGGCCGGGGCGGCTGCGCGAAGGCTGGACCGGCTGGAAGAGCCTGCTGGACGGCGCCGACCGGATCGACGACGCAGACCTCGCCCGGCGCGAGGCCGACTCGCAGTATCCGGACGAGGTCGTCTGGCTGCTGTACACCTCCGGCACCACCGGCCACCCGAGGGGGGTCATGCTGAGCCACGACATGGTCCTGCGCTCGGCCTACTCCACCACGCTCAGCCGCGCGTTCAACGACGGCCGCCGGATGCTGTTCGCGCTGCCGCTGCATCATATCTTCGCCCTGGTGGAAGGCACCCTGGCCGCCACGTTCGTCGGCGGCTGCATCATTCCCCAGCAGCACTTTGCGCCGCGGCAGGCACTGGACCTGATCGAACGCTACCGGGCCGACGACTTCCTCTGCGTGCCGTCGATGCTCGTGGCCCTGCTGTCCGAGCCGTCCCTGGCCACACACGACATCGAGTCGCTGCAGGCGGTGATGTGCGCGGCTGCGCCGGCGCCGGCGACGCTCTGGGAACGCGCGATCCGGGAGCTGGGCCTGGCCGAGATCTGCACCGGCTACGGCATGACCGAGGCCGCGGCAGCCACCATGCACACCGAGCCCGGCGACCCGGTCGAGACCGTCGCCTCCCGGGTAGGGCGTATCAAGCCCGGCGGCGTCTCGGGCCTGCCCGAGTTCAACGGGGCCAACGTCCAGTACAAGACCATTGACCCGCACACCCTCGAGGACCTGCCTTCCGGCGAGGAAGGAGAGCTGTGCGTGCGCGGCAACACGGTAGCGCGCGGCTACTACCGCCGACCCGAGGAGAACGGCAAGCGCATTGACAAGGACGGCTGGCTGCGCACCGGGGACCTCGGCATCCTGCATGCCGACGGTTACCTCGAGCTCACGGGCCGCAGTGACGAGTTGTACAAGGTCTCCGGGGAAAACGTGGTGCCGAAAGAGATCGAGCAGGTGCTCACGCGCCACCCGGCGGTCAACCAAGCCTACGTGGTCGGCCTCCCGGACCCGGTGCAACATCACGTGGGCTGCGCCTTCGTTGAACTGCGCCCGGGCGAGAGTCTCACGCGCCGCGAGGTGCTCGACTGGTGCCGGAAATCCCTGGCGAAGTTCAAGATTCCCCGGCACGTGTTCTTCGTCGATGCCAAGGACTGGCCGACCACATCGACCGGCAAGATCCAGAAGTTCCGTCTCGCCGAGCAGGCCCGGGACAGCCTCTCCGGCTCCCGTACCGGCAGCCGGTAGTGGCCCCGTGGCCCGGGCAGCGGGGTATGATGCCGGGAGGTTGCCGCCCCGCCCGAGGGAAGCGATGGACAGCGAAGACGGATTCCACCCCGCCCGCCGCGCGCGGCGCTACCTGCTCGCGGGCGTGATCACCCTGATCCCGCTGTGGGTGACGTGGTGGGTGTTCCACCTGGTGCTGACCCGGCTCAGCAGCGTGGGGGCGCCCTGGGTGCGAGCCATGGCACGCGCGGTACGCCCGTACCAGCCCACGGTGGCGCAGTGGTTGCTGCAGCCCTGGTTTCAGTACGTGGTCGCGGTGCTGCTGACAGTGCTCGGGCTGTACCTGCTGGGCTGGCTGGCCACCCGGGTCGTCGGGCGCCGCGTGCTGGACGCCTTCGACCGCCTGATCCGGCGCATCCCGCTGGTCGAGCGCATCTACGGCTCGACCAAACGGTTGCTCGAGGCCTTCCAGCAGCACCCCGGCCAGCTCCAGCGCGTGGTGCTGATCCCGTTCCCGTCGCCGGAGATGAAGACCATCGGCTTCATCACTCGCACCATGACCGACCCGGAAACGGGCGGCACGCTCGCCTCGGTGTACGTGCCGACCACGCCCAATCCCACCTCCGGCTACGTGGAGATCCTGCCGATCGAGAACGTGGTCGAGACCGACTGGACCGTCGACCAGGCAATCTCCTTCGTGATCTCCGCCGGCAGCCTCGCACCCGACACGGTGCGCTTCGGGAAAGCGCCGCGGCACGGCGTGGAGGCGCCTTGAAACGGAAGCCGGCAACCCACATGCATTACTGCTGCAGGCACAGCCCGCGGAGCGAAGCATGAACCAAGCCGTACGCAACGTCACCGCCGCCGACTTCGCCTCGGTGGTGCTCGAAGGCTCGCACGAGCGGCCCGTGCTGGTGGATTTCTGGGCCGGCTGGTGCGGTCCATGCAAGATGCTGGGCCCGGTGCTGGAACGCCTCGCGCAGCAGTACGCCGGCGGCTTCCTGCTGGCCAAAGTCGATGTCGACCGCGAGCAGGATCTCGCCGCCCGCTTCAGCGTCCGCGGCATCCCCAACGTCAAGCTGTTCCGGGACGGCGAGGTGGTGGACGAGTTCACCGGCGTCCAGCCGGAGCCGCAGATCCGCGCCCTGCTGGACCGACATGTCCGGCGTGCTTCCGATGGCGCCGCGGAGCAGGCGGGCCACCTGCTGGAGGCCGGCCGCCGGCCGGAAGCCCTCGCCACCCTGCGGCAGGCCCTGGCGGACGACCCGGGTAACGACCGCCTCTATCCGCCCCTGGTCGAGCTGCTGATCGCGGACGGCGACGCCGCCGGCGCGCGCGCAACCCTCGAGGCCGCCCCGCGCGAAGCGCGCGAGGAGCCGGCGCTGCAGGCCGCGGCGCGGCTTGTCCGGTTCGCGGAGATCGCCGGTGACCCGAGCGACCACACCGGGCTCCGGCGCCGCCTCGGGCAGGAGCCGTCGGACTCCGAGGCCCTGCGCCGGCTCGCGGCGGCGGCGGTGCTCTCCGGTGACCACGATGAGGCGCTCGAACGCCTGCTCACCCTGCTGGAGGAGCATCCCGGGTACGGCGACGGAGCGGCCCGGACCGACCTGCTGGCGCTGTTTGACCTGCTGGGCCCGGACGATCCACGGGTTCGGGACACCAGGCGCCGCATGGCGCTCGCGCTCCACTAACATGGACCCTCGGGCTGTCCCCCGGTCCGGTGCCGGCCCCGCACGGCCCGGGCCTTCATTGGCAACGCCACGACGGAGGTCACCATGCGATCCACCAGCCATGACAAGCACGACGTCAGTACCGCGCCCTGGCAGGGGCGCGTGCGCATCCACCTCGACGACACGGTAATCGCCGACAGCGAGAGGGCCGTGGTCCTGCATGAGACCGGCCTGCCCGACGTGTATTACCTGCCGCGCGAGGACGTGCGCACCGACCTGCTGGAGCCGACCCCGCGGCAGACTCACTGCCCCTACAAGGGAGATGCGGTCTACTGGACCGTCCGGACTCCCCGCCGGGTGGCAGAGAACGCCGTGTGGAGCTACCTGGAACCGCTGGAGAAAGTATCTGACATCCGCGGGCATATGGCTTTCTACGCCGACCGCGTCGATCGAGTCGAGGTCCGGTCCGGGGACTGAGCCGGCCCGCGGGTCCATCTGCGGGCTCCCGTAGCGGCGCGTGGTCGCGTAGACTTGCTGCCCGCGTGCTTTCCTTCCACGCACAGGGAGACAGGCGGATGTCCGGAATTCTCAAAGACCTGCTGGTCCAGCTCGACCTGGAGCGGCTCGAGGAGAACCTGTTCCGCGGGGACAGCCGCGACATCGGCGGGCGCAGCGTGTTCGGGGGTCAGGTCCTGGGCCAGGCCCTGATGGCCGCCGGGCGCACCGTCGAGGACCGTCGCTGCCACTCCATCCACGGCTATTTCCTGCGCCCGGGCGACATGGAGGCGCCGATCGTCTACGAGGTCGACCGCATCCGGGACGGGCGGAGCTTCACCACCCGCCGGGTGGTGGCGATCCAGCACGGACGCGCGATCTTCAACCTGTCCGCCTCCTTCCAGGTGGTCGAAGACGGCGTCGAGCACCAGAGCCGGATGCCCGACCTCCCGGGCCCCGACGGACTGATGTCCGAAACCGAGCTGCGCCGGGAGGTGGCGCACCGGGTACCGGAAAAGGTCCGCGACGTGTTCACCCGCGAGCGAGCGATCGAGATCCGCCCGGTCGAGCCCATCGATCTGTTCGAGCCCGCCAAGCATCCGCCCCGCAAGCACTGCTGGATCCGTGCCCGCGGCTCGCTGCCAGACGACTTCGCGCTGCACCAGTGCATGCTCGCCTACGCCTCCGATTTCACGCTGCTAAGCACCGCCGCGCGTCCCCACGGACTATCCTTCCTGCAGCGTCACGTACAGGCGGCGAGCCTCGATCACGCCATGTGGTTCCACCGCGAGTTCCGCATGGACGACTGGCTGCTCTACGTCCAGGACAGCCCCAGCGCATCCAACGGGCGCGGCTTCAATCGCGGCAGCTTGTACACGCGGGATAGCCGCCTGATAGCGTCCGTCGCCCAGGAAGGACTGATCCGCATCCATCCGGAGTGAACAGGGAGGTCGCCATGCCCGTGCCCGTTCGCGAAAGCCTGCTGGCCGCGTTGCTGGTGCTGTTCGCCGCGCCGGACGAGGGCACCCGCGTGTACAGGAACGGCAAGCTCGAGCTCCCCGTCAAGGGTCTGAAATTCAAGCAGGCGCTGTTCGGCATCCGGCTGTGCAACCGGCCGGCCGATGCCGGGCTGAAGAAAGCGATGCTGGGCATGGAACGGAGTTGATCCCGGCCGGCGGCAGCCCGCTGGCAAATGCCCATCCGGGAAAGAAGGGGGTTGCAGGTGACCACACCCGATGATTATGACCGCCACGACGGGCTCGGCCTCGCCGAGCTCGTGGCCAGGGGAGAAGTCACACCGGCAGAGCTCTGCGAGGAAGCGATCCGGCGCGCCGAGTCGCTCAATCCACGACTCAACGCCATCGTGACGCCGATGTACGACATCGGCCGCAAGACCGCCTCCGGGCCGCTGGAGGACGGCCCCTTCCGCGGTGTCCCCTTCCTGCTCAAGGACATCCTCCACGCCTGGGCCGGGGTACCCATGAGCCATGGCTCCGCGGCCCTGAGGGACTACGTGCCGGACTACGACAGCGAGATCGTCCGGCGCTTCCGCGCCGCCGGCCTGGTCGTGCTGGGCAAAACCAACACGCCCGAGTTCGCGCTGATGGGCGTGACCGAGCCCGAGGCCTTCGGTCCCACCCGCAACCCCTGGAACCCCGAGTACACCCCCGGCGGCAGCAGCGGCGGCTCCGCTGCGGCGGTCGCCGCCGGCATCGTGCCGCTGGCCTCCGCCACCGACGGCGGCGGCTCGATCCGCATCCCGGCCGCCTGCTGCGGCCTGTTCGGGCTGCGTCCGAGCCGTGGCCGCGTACCCGTGGGCCCGGCCCAGGCGGAGGTCTGGGACGGCGCCTCATCGGATCACGTGCTCACCCGCACGGTGCGCGACAGCGCGGCGATGCTGGACGCGATCCGGGGCCCCGACGACGGAGCGCCCTACCGCGTCGCCCCGCCCGAGCGGCCCTACCTGGAAGAGGTCAGGCGCGATCCCGGACACCTGCGCATCGGCTTCAACACCACCTCGCCCCTGGGCCTCGACGTGCACCCGGAATGCGTCCGCGCGGTGGAGGAGACGGCGCAGCTGCTGGAAGACCTCGGGCACCGCGCCGAGCCGGCTGCCCCCGACGTGGACGGGCCCGGGCTGGCGAAATCCTATATGACCATGTACTTCGGGCAGGTGGCCGCGGACATCCGCGAGCTGATCGAGCGGGTAGGCCGCGGGCCGACGCTGGGCGGACTGGAGCCGGCCACCCGGGCGCTCGGCCTGCTCGGCCAGACCGTGTCGGCGGGCGACTACGTTGCCGCCAAGCGGCGCTGGAACGACTTCGGGCGTGCCATGGGGACGTTCTACCGCAGCTACGATCTGTACCTGACACCAACCCTGGCGCAGCCGCCGGCCCGGATCGGCGAGCTGCAGCCATCCACCGCCGAGCGCTTCGCCACCCGGGTGATCAATGCGCTGGGACTGGGGCGAGTGCTGCTCGCCTCGGGGGTGGTAGACAAGCTCGCGAGCGAGGGGCTCAGCCGAACACCGTTCACCCAGCTTGCCAACCTTGCCGGACTGCCGGCGATGTCGTTGCCCCTGCACTGGACGGCAGACGGTCTGCCCTGCGGCGTCCAGTTCATCGCGCCGATGGCCGACGAGGCCACCCTGTTCCGGCTGGCCGGGCAGCTCGAGCAGGCCCGTCCCTGGTTCGACCGGCGTCCGGATATGAGCCGCGCGAACGGTTGACCCGCCGCGCGCCGGCCTGTTAAGCGTACCCCCCGTCGCGCAAGGGGGGATGACCACTGTCCCCCGCGGTCCCGGACCCGGGGCCGCACAGCTCGGCCGGGCCGCGCACACCGCGGTTGAAATCCTGGAATACGACACTACTACACGGGACGGCCGGCCCGTGCGAGGCCGGATCATGCCACATCGATGGCTCTGAAGCGGCATGTTCAGCAGGACAGGCTACGGAGGAGGCGATATGGATGCGATCCGGAACGTCTATCCGACCCCGCACGACGCACAGGATCCCGATGTTCGAACGGCTCGATCCGGTGGTGTACGCCCCGGCGGGCGAGACGCCCGCCGGACCGCTCAGCGCGGAGGATCTCGAGCGCTTCGAGCGCGACGGTTTCCTGTTCTACGAAGGCCTGCTGCCCGCGGACGAGGTCCGGCACTATCGCGAGGAGCCGACACGCCTGTTGCAGGATCCGTCGCTGCTGGACGAGGAATGCGTGCTGCGCGAGCCGCGCAGCAACGAGGTGCGCTCGATCTTCCGCGTGCACCGGATTTCCCCCCTGCTGGCCGCGCTGGGGCGCGATCGGCGGTTCGTCGAGCCCGTCCGGCAGATACTCGGCAGCGACGTCTACATCCACCAGTCGCGCATCAACTACAAGCCGGGCTTCGAAGGCAAGGGCTTCAACTGGCACTCGGACTTCGAGACCTGGCACGCCGAGGACGGCATGCCCCGCATGCGCGCGGTGCGCTGCTCGATCATCCTCACCGACAACAACGAGTTCAACGGCCCGCTGATGCTGGTCCCGGGCTCGCACAGGTACTTCGTCCCCTGCGTCGGCGCGACGCCCGACGACAACTACAAGAGCTCGCTGAAGGACCAGCAGATCGGCGTGCCCGACCGCGAGTCCCTGGCCGAGCTGATCGAGCGCGGCGGTATCCGCGCGCCCAAGGGGCCGGCCGGCCCGGTGCTGTTCTTCGACTGCAACACGCTGCACGGGTCCAACGCCAACATGTCGCCGTTCCCGCGCAGCAATGCGTTCTTCGTCTACAACAGCATCGACAACCGGTTGCAGGCGCCGTACGCGGCGCGCCGCCGGCGGCCGCTGTTCCTGACTGACGACGACTGCCGGCCGATCCGGCCCCGGTGAGCGGCCGCCGCAGGCAGCCGCCCGTGCATGCGCCCGCCACGTGCGGGCGCAGTTGTGTCTGCTTGCCGCGGGACCCCGGGACCCGCGGTGCGCCAGATGGCATAATCCGCCCATTGTTCCGTCATGCAACCGGGAAGACCATGAGCCAACACCAACCGCCGGCCCCGGACTGGTTCCGCCGGGCCCTGGAGACCCCGCAGGAAGACCGCGGCATCGACGTCGAAAACTGCCCCATCCACTACCGCCATTGGGGGGACCGCGGCAAGCCCGGCCTGCTGCTGGTGCACGGTAACGGTGCCCACTCGCACTGGTGGGATTTCATCGCGCCGTTCTTTCTCGACCACTACCAGGTCGCGGCGCTGGACCTGGGCGGCATGGGCGACAGCGGACACCGCAAGCGCTACGCGGTGGACACCTTCACCAACGAGCTGATGAGCGTTTGCGCGGACGCCGGATTCGGCGACGACACGGTCATCGTGGGACACAGCTTCGGCGGGTTCGTCACGCTGCAGACCGCCATCAGCTACGCCGACCGCGTGCGCGGAGTGGTGCTGGTGGACTCCCCGGTGCGGCCGCCGGACTACGACTGGGAGCACGACCCGAGGCGCTCCCCGATCCGTCCCAAGCGCGTCTACCCGGACCTGGGTACCGCTCTCGAGCGCTTCCGGCTGATGCCGCCGCAGCGCTGCGACAACCCCTGGGTGCTCGACTACATCGCCCGCCATTCGCTGATGGAGGTGGAAGGCGGCTGGATGTGGAAGTTCGATGACCAGCTGTTCAAGCACTTCCGTATCCCCAACCAGTCGGAGGCCTTGTCCAGCATCCGCTGCCGGGTGGCGGTGATCTACGGGCAGCAGAGCGACCTGTTCACGCAGGATATCGCCGACTACATGTTCCAGGTGCTGGACAGCAGCGTACCCTTCGTGGCCATCCCCGAGGCCCGTCATCACCTCTTCCTGGACCAGCCGCTGGCCTTCGTGTCCACCCTGCGCACCCTGCTCGCCGAGTGGCGTCACTCGCGGCCCGACCGCCAGGCACCGCGGCCCTGAGGTCGCGCCGCGGCTGCTCCCGGGACCGCCATGGACCAGAGCCTGATCATCGAGCCCCGCTACTGCGGACCGCCCTCCTCCGTCGATGGCGGCTACGCCACGGGTCTGCCCGCGCAGGCCCTGGACGAGCCCGCCGAGGTCACCCTCCGCCGCCCGCGCCCCCTCCGGCGGCGCCTGCGCGTGGCGCGCGCCACCTGGATCGAGCTGCGGAACCCGCCCCGGGAGGCGGACCGGCCATGAGCAGCAATTGGAGAAGAATGGTTTCGCGGCCCGTTTTCCGGTCTTGACCGGCCTGCGCGCACCGCCTAAAGTTAAATCTAACGTTAACTTAAGGGACAGCATCCGTGGATGCGGCGAACCGCAGCGGGCAGGGCTACAGCATCTCCGATCTCGCGTCCGAGCTGGGCATCACCGCGTCTTCGATCCGCTACTACGAGAAGCGCGGCCTCCTGGCGCCCCGCCGCACGCGCGGCAACCACCGCCTCTACGACCGTCACGAACGCGCCCGGCTCAAGCTCATCCTGCGCGGCAAGCACTTCGGCTACAGCCTGGACGAGATCGCCCGGATGATCGGCTTCTGGGATACCGACCTCGACGAGCTGACCCAGATCGACCGCTCGCTGGCCTTCGGCGAGCGCAAGCTGGCCGAGATCCGCGCGCGCATCCGGGAGATCCAGGCGCTGGAGCAGGAGCTCGTCGCCCTGGCCGCGCGGATGCGCACCCGCCGCGCGGAGCTTGCCCGAAACCACACGAAGGAAACGTCATGAGCCAGCCAGCCAACGATAAGCCGTGGTCCGGCGATGACCGCGAACCCGGCGCCGGCCCCACCCTGCCCGGACACGATGCGGGGCGCGACGAGCTCGCCGCCTGGCAGCAGGCGATCCGTGCCAACCCGGTCGCCGGCGACCCGGACTTCGTCCATAGCCTGCGCCTGTACTTTCCCGACAGCCACCAGGCGAAGACCGCCGAATGCGAGGCTTTCGGCGCCCGGGTCACCGGCGAGCTGGAGGACCTGGTGGCGGAGAACAGCTACCGCCTGAACCTGCCGCGCCTGGAGGCCTGGGACGGTGTCGGCCGCCGTGTGGACCGGGTGGTGCACCACCCCGCTTACGACCAGGCCGGGGACATCATCTACGGCTCCGGCATGATGGAGCGCCTGTTGGGCGCCGGGGGCCTGCTCGATCACTTCCGCCTGTACTACCTGTCGACGCACGCCGGCGAAGCGGGTCACAACTGTCCCATCGCGTGCAGTGCCGGCTTGATCCGGGTGTTGCAGAGGGTCGAGGGCCCGCCGCGGCGGGAGGAATACCTGCGACGCCTGAGCGCGCCCTCCTACGCCGAGAATTTTACCGGCGCCCAGTTCCTGACCGAGGTCCAGGGCGGTTCGGACGTGGGACGCAACGCCACGGTGGCCGCGCGCGCCGCCGACGGCAGCTGGCATATCACCGGCGAAAAGTGGTTCTGCTCCAACGCCAACGCCGACCTGATCCTGATGACCGCCCGTTACGACCCAACGCGCGAGGGCACCCGCGGCCTGGGACTGTTCCTGGTTCCGGCGTACCTGGAGGACGGCCGGCACAACGACTACCGGATCCGCCGGCTGAAGGAAAAGCTCGGCACTAGCAGCATGGCCTCCGGCGAGATGGACTTCCTGGGCGCGGTGGCCTGGCACATGGGGCCCCTGGAGCAGGGCTTCCGCATGGTGATGGAGAACGTCCTGCACCTCTCGCGGCTGTACAACACCGTGGGCTTCTGCGGCCTGATCAAGCGCGCGTTCGACATCGCCCACGCCTACGCCCGCCACCGGGTGGCTTTCGGGCACGTGATCGGTGACTACCCGCTGGTGCAGGAAAATCTCGCCGCCGTACGCGCTGACCACGGAGCCCTGCTCGCCGGCATCTTCGCCACCACCCGGATTCAGGACCGCTACGACACCGGGGAAGAGGCGGACGAGGATACGCGACGGCTGCTGCGGCTGCTGGCGAACGTCAACAAGTACGTCTCCGCCCGCTGGGGCGTCGATCACATCCATCACTGCCTCGACGTGCTGGCCGGTAACGGCGCGATCGAGACCTTCTCGGCGATACCCCGGCTGCTGCGCGACAGTATCGTGTTCGAGAACTGGGAAGGCACGCACAACACGCTGCGCATGCAGACGCTTCGCGACGTCCACCGGCTGGAGCTGGACCGGCTCTACCTCGCCTGGCTGGAGCGCCGACTGGAGGCGCTGGAAGACGGACCCGAGAAGAGCGTCCTGGAACGGGGACGTGACCGTCTCTCGGCCATGCTGGTCGGCCTGCGAGACGCCGATGCTGCGCGCCAGACACTGATCGTGCGCGATGCGGTCGAGCTGATGGGGGTGCTGCTGGGCGGCGTGACGCTGCTCGCCGAGGCCCTGCACCAGCGTGAGACGGGCGGTGGCGACTCGAAGCTGGCGCGCCTGCGGCTGTTCCTGCGCAACCATCTGGCAGACGCCGGCATCGGCTACGATGACGCCTACCTGAGCCTGATCCGGCGCGTCGCCGTGCTCTAGGGGGCTGTTGAAAAAGAGCTATGGACGGACTTTTTCAACAACGCCCCGGACGGGCGCGGCGAGGGTCACGCCTTCGCGGGCTCCGCCGGCATGGAGCCGGCAGCCGGCAGCAGGGCCGCGCGCAGCCGGTGCAGCTGGTGGGCGCCCTTGGTCGCCTGCTGGGCCAGTCGCCGCACGCGGCCGATGCGGTCCAGCTCGGCCACCATTGCCGCTAGGTCCAGCCTGCCGTCCGCACCCGCCTTGAGCAGCGCCGCCTTGGCCTCCTGGTAGGCGGGCTCGATCGCGGCCAGCGCGGCGTTGCAGGCTTCCGGCGAGAAGTCCGCTGCATCCCCCGCGGCCCGTTCCAGCACGGCGGCCGCGGCGGCCGCCAGTTCCGCCACCGCCGGCGCGGGGTGGCGGTCACGGCCTTCCGGGTCCCGCGCGAGCGAGCCGGCTGCCGCCGCGGCCTCGCTGAAATAGCGCGCCGTACGCAGCATCAGTGGCGCCCAGCTGCGGCCCCCGGCGCCCGGCCCGCCCTCCGCGTACCGCGGTACGAACTCCGTCACGGCGGTGGCCAGCGACATCGCGGAGGCGGCGCACGCGCGTATCTCTCGCAGATGCAGCGGACCCGTCGCCAGGGCCAGCCGCCCCGCCGAACGCGCGAGCTCGCCCAGATGCCCCAGCTCCATCACCACCGCGCTGCTGCCGAGCCCCGGTGTCGCCGCGGCGGTGCGGTCCAGGTAGCGCGGCCGAGCCTCGTCCTCCTCCGCCGTGACGAAGCGGCGCTGCAGGAAGCTGGCCAGGCGCGGCAGCAATGGCCAGACGAGCCCCAGCCCCAGCAGGTTGAAGGTGGTGTGGAACAGCGCCAGGATCACCGGCGCGGACCCCGGCAGACCCAGCAAGCGCCCGACCCCGGCGACCAGCCACAGCAGCAGCGGCAGCATCGCGAGCGCGATCACGGCCGTGAGGACGTTGAACACCACGTGGCCGGCGGCCACGCGCCGGGCGTTCGGGGTGGCGCCGAGCGTGGCCATCACCGCGGTCGAGGTGGTGCCCACGTTGGCCCCGATCACCATCGCGGCCGCCGCGGGCAGTCCCAGCGCGCCGCCCCCCGCGGCGCTCAGGATCAGGGCAATCGCGGCACTGGAGGACTGGGTCACGAGGGTGAACGCGGTCCCGGCCAGCACGAAGCCGAGCACGCGCCAGCCGCTCGATCCCAGGGTCAGGATCGGCTGCACGCTGCCGGCCAAGGCTCCCAGGCTTTCGCGCAGCACCGCCAGCCCGACGAAGAACAGCCCGAAGCCCGCCAGCGCCAGGCCGAGCGATCCCAGGCGGCGTCCCGGCCGCGCGAGGCGCAGCAGCATGCCCAGCCCCACCAGCGGCAGCGCGAAGCTCTCCAGGGGCACCTCGAAGCCCACGGCGGCCACCAGCCAGCTCGTCATGGTCGTGCCAACATTGGCCCCGACCAGCACGCCCAGGGACTGGTACAGGGTCATCAGGCCTGCGTTGACGAAGCCGATCACCGCGACCGTGACGGCGCTCGATGACTGGACCACCGCGGTAATCACGAACCCGCTGGCGATGCCACGCGCACGACTGCGGCTGGCACCCACCAGGATCTGCCGCAGCTGGGCCGCACCGGCGGTCTTGAGACCCTCGGTAATCATGCTCATGGCGAGCAGGAACAGGCCGAGGCCGCCCACCACCCTGCCCGCCGTCATCAGGGCGTTCATGCGCCGTCTCCCGCGACCAGCCACGCAAAGTATGCCTACGCCACCGCGCAGGCGCGCTGACCGTGATCAAACCCCGCGCGCGGCACCGAAGGCGCCCGCGCCGGGATGCGGCATTACCTCCGGCCCGGTTAGCTAGTAAGATTGCAGTTCCCGGCGAACGGGTACAAGGAGCCCTGCCCATGGTCACCGCGATCGTCCTGCTCAACGTGGACCGCCATAAGGTCAATGATGTGGCGGAGCAGCTGGCGGAGATGCAAGGCATCTCGGAGGCCTACTCGGTGAGCGGCCGCTACGACATCATCGCCATCATCCGCGTCGGCACCAACGGTGAGCTGGCCGACCTGGTGACGCGGCACATGCTCAAGCTCGACGGCATCACCGGATCGGAAACGCTGCTCGCGTTCCGGGCGTACTCGCGTCACGACCTGGAGAGCATGTTCTCGGTCGGTCTGGGCGAGGCCTGACGTTCCCCGGGGCGGTTCCGGCCCGCCCGGCGCTCAAGGCGGGAGGCCACACCATGGCGCAAACCACGGGAACTCTTCGCATCGGGACTTCCGGCTACCAGTACGACCACTGGCGCGGCACCTTCTACCCCGACGACCTGCCCCGCAGCCGCTGGTTCGACTATTACGCGGAACGCTTCGACACGGTCGAGCTCAACAACACCTTCTACGGCCTGCCGAAGCCGGCGACGGCGGCGCACTGGCGCGAGGCGGCGCCGGACGGTTTCCTCTACGCGGTCAAGTTCAGCCGCTACGGCAGCCACGTCAAGCGGCTGCGCGAGCCGGAAAGTCTGTTGCAGAGATTCCTGGAGCCGGTACGCGAGCTGGGCGAGCACCTCGGGCCGATCCTCGTCCAGCTGCCGCCCCGCTGGAAGCCCAGGCCGCAACGCCTGGACGCCTTCCTGCAGGCCGCTCCGCGGGACCTCAGGTGGGCGGTCGAGCTGCGCGATCCCGGCTGGCTGCGTGAGGAGGTCTACGCCGTGCTCGCCGAGCACGGGGCCGCCCTGTGCCTGCACGACATGTTGCCGGACCATCCGTGGCGCCTCACCGCCTCGTGGACCTACGTTCGCTATCACGGCGATCACTATGCGGGCGGCTATTCCCGGGAACAGCTCGCCGGGGACGCGCGCCGGCTGAACCAGTGGCGGGCGCAGGGGCACGATGTCTACGCCTACTTCAACAACGACGCCGAAGGCCACGCGGTGCACGATGCGGCGACGCTGCGGGAGCTGATGCTGGCATAGCCAGTCCGGCCCGTTCCACGGCCGCGCACCGGGGGGCGGGCAAGCGCGGCCGCCTTGTGGCATAATATCCGCTCGCCAAAACCTCCAGGCGTTGTTTTGACTGAACCCGGAACGACCCAAAAAGAGCAAAGGGAGAACGCCCGCTACAGCTTGCGCCCCATGCGCGTCGAGGATGGCGCGGGCGTGTGGCAGCTGATCCAGCGGGCCGGCACCCTCGACCTGAACTCCGCCTATCTCTACCTTCTGCTGGGCAAGTTCTTCACCCGAACCTGCCTGGTCGCCGAGGCCGGCGACTCACCGGTCGGATTCACCACGGCCTTCGTCCCGCCGGACCGCCCGGATAGCGTATTCCTGTGGCAGATCGGCGTCGATCCGGAGTGGCAGGGTCAGGGGATCGCGGGCGCGCTGGTCCGGGGCCTGATGGAGCTCGACGCGTGCCGGCACGCGCGCTTTCTCGAGACCACCGTCACGCCCTCGAACGAGAGCTCGCGTGCGCTGTTCGCTTCCTATGCGCGCAAGCAGGGAACCAGCATCGAGGAGCTGCCGTGCTTCCCCTCGGAGCTGTTCCCCGACCGTGGCCACGAGCCGGAAATGCTCCTGCGGATCGGCCCGCTGCGGTCCTGATTCGCGCCGCGCGTCTCTCTCCGTTCAAACCGTTCAATCGCAACCACCAGGCGGTGATACGACATGGATAACGTATTCGAAACCCTCGAGTCGGAGGTCCGAAGCTATTGCCGAGGCTTCCCTGCCGTGTTCGAGCGGGCCAAGG
>Ga0209918_1000196_pt1 | contig 44897 bp, 49 predicted proteins | sample SalPonD_shore_MG_FD_185712 | JGI IMG/M metagenome (GOLD analysis project Ga0209918, IMG submission 185712) | Salt pond soil microbial communities from South San Francisco under conditions of wetland restoration - Salt Pond MetaG... | ecosystem: Environmental > Aquatic > Marine > Intertidal zone... | reverse complement strand
CGGTAGGCCTCGTTGGTGGAGACGATTCGGTAATCCCGGTCTATGATCATGAAAGGACCGGGCAGGATATCGATGATCTGCTCGCAGGACGGTTTGCAGTTCGCGGGTTTGGTCATGGCGCCCCCCCTGGCAATTGCCCGTGTCATGTCGTGACATGACACCGACATGTCGAAGACCCATTCTTTATCCCCTCTCGCAGACCTGTCAAGGTCGGCGCGGTTGTCAAAACGAGGTGAAGATGGTGGTCAAAAGTCTGCGATTTCCGTGACTTAGCATTGGCCTCCGTGGGTCGTCCCGGGCCTGGCCCGGTACTGGCACATATCTTGTATTTCGCTGTTCTGGTGTGAGCGCGCGACTTGCGCGTCCGCCCTATGCCACGGGCCGTCGGCATCCGCGCCGCTTCGCGGACGGGTACGCCGGAATCGTCGCGCCGACGGTCCATTGAGCAACGCAACTACGTCACGAACGGTATTCCTATGTCACAACGCATCAGTATTGTCTGTGTCTCCGGCACGCGGGAGAAGCTGCAAATGGCCGCCATGATGGCCTCGGTGGCTGCTGCCGGCGGCGATGAGGTCACCGTATTTTTCTCCATGAACGCCCTGCCGTATTTCCTCAAGGGCAAGGACGAAAAGGCGCCGGCCGAGGGCGAGATGGGCCGGTTGATGGGCGAGAAAAATGTCCCGCCCTTCAAGCAGCTGTTTGAACAGGCCGCCGAGCTCGGGGATGCCAAGCTGTTTCCCTGCTCCATGGCCATGGACGTGCTCGGCGTGGGCAGTGACGACCTCGAGGACGTCATGGAGCCGGCACTGGGTCTGACTCGTTTTTTGAGCGACGCCGAGGGCGGACAGATAGTGACATTCTGAACAACCCGTGCCGAGTCGGTCGATCGGTGGATTAGATTTCAGGAGTAGCAGAGTATGAGCGACGAACCGAAGGTCATCGATGCCCGCAATACGTTTTGCCCCGGACCGTTGATGGAGTTGATTGCGCAGATGAAGCAGGCCGAGGTCGGCGAGGAGATGGAATTGCTCTCCACCGACAAGGGATCGGCCGAGGACGTTCCCGAGTGGATCAACAAAGTCGGTCATGAGGTCATCAGCAACGAAGAAAAAGACGGTGTCTGGCGTATCCGGGTACGCAAACTGAAATGACCCAGACACGATAATCGGCGCCGGGGTGCCGCACCGCGGCGCGCCCGGCGGTTCAACCACGCGAGGAGGGAATCATAATGAGAATTCTAATTATCGGCGGCGGGATGGGCGGCACCATCCTCGGCAACAACCTGGCGCGCCGTCTCAAAGGCGAGCTCAAGTCGGGCAAGGCGAAGATCACCATGTTATCGGCTTCCGATCAGCATATGTACCAGCCCGGCTTACTCTACGTGGCCGTCGGTCAGATGACGCCGGACCAGCTCTACCGTGATCAGCGCGGCCTGCTCGAGCCGGGCATTGACTTCGAAGTCGATCCGGTCGAGGAGTTCGACCTCGACAACAACCGCGTCAAGACCAAGGCCGGCAAGACGCACGAGTACGATATTTTGGCAATCGCCACCGGCTCGCGCATCGTGCCCGAGGCCATTCCCGGCTTGGCGGAAAACGCCGAGTTCTTCTACACGGAAGAATCGGCGGTAAAGATGTTCAAGCGTCTGCGCGAATTCGAGGGCGGGAAGGTCGTGATTACCGTCGGCGTACCGCACAAGTGTCCGATGGCCCCGCTCGAAATCACCTTCATGCTCAATGACTACTTCAAGGAACGGGGTATCCGCGACAAGGTGCAGTTGCACTACACGTATCCGATCGGGCGCACCCACAGTCTGGAGAATGTCGCCAAATGGGCCACACCCGAATTCGAGCGCCTGGGCATCACCTACGAGACGCTGTTCAACATGAAGGAGGTCGACGGCAAGAACAAGGTGCTCAAGAGCGAGGAGGGTACCGAGACCAACTACGACCTGCTCATTGCCATCCCGGCCCACAAGGGGATGGAGGTCATCGAAAAGAACAATCTTGGCCAAAGCGGATGGATCCCCACCGATCGCCACCGCCTGAACATGGAGGGGCGCGACGACGTGTTTGTCCTGGGCGATACCACCAACCTGCCGATCAGCAAGGCCGGCTCCACGGCACACTTCGAGGCCGAGGCGATTGCCGAGAACATCGCTTCGATGGTCAAGATCGGGGTGCCGGTGCGTGACTACGACGGCAAGGTGTTTTGCTTCATCGAGGCCGGCAAGGACCGCGCCACCTACGCGATGTTCAACTATCAGAACCCGCCCGACCCCAAGCCGCCCACCAAGGCGGTGCACTGGTTCAAGATGGCCTACAACCAGCTGTATTGGGCCAGCGCGCGTGGACTGCTCTAAGGGGGTGCGGCGATGAGTCAGCCAAAACCGGCCCCCGAGGGGGGCGAGAGCACGGACGGCGATGTGGTGGAGCTCCAGCGCCTGCTGGAGAGCGCCCGCGATTCGCTGACCGACGACATGGTCACGCGCCTGGCCGCGACCCTGAGCGGCGGCATGGACCTGCTCGACCGGGTCAACCGCAGCGGTGTCGACCAGGCGCTGCCGGCCATCGCGCGCCTGGTGGAGAACGGCGACCTCGACCGTCTGGTCGAGATGGCGCGTCTGTTGGCCTCGGCGCAGGACTCGCTGTCCGATGACATCGTCAATCGGCTGGCCGCCACGGCCGGCGACGGTATGGCGCTGCTGGACCAGGTCAACCGCAGCGGCATCGACCGGGCCCTGCCGGCCATTGCGCGGCTGGTGGAAAACGGCGACCTGGACCGCATCGTCAATGTCGCCCGGGTCCTGGGCTCGGCCGCCGACTCGCTCAGCGAGGACATCATCAGCCGCCTGGCCGCCGTGCTGAGCGACGGCATGTGCCTGGTCGACCGTCTGGCGCGCAACGAGGGCCTGCAGCGCCTGCTGTGCGTCCTGGAGCGCAAGGAGAGCCAGGACCTGATGGTGGGATTGGCCGATGCCCTGGTGGCGACCAGCCAGGAGGTGGCCGAGCTGCCGCCGGCACGAGGCGGGGTGGGCGGTCTGTTGAAGACGGCCAAGCAGCCCGAGACGCAGGAAGGGATGCAGATCCTCGCCCTGCTGGGCAAGCACCTGTCAGCGAGCTGGCGCGGCACCGGCCGGTAAGCACCCGCCAACGAGACAAGGCCCGTCACGCCTCTACCGGGGCGTGACGGGCCTTGCCGTTCTGAGGGTCGGTCCGGGGCTCCCCCGATCACCGACCTGATTTGGTCTTATTGGGTCGAACCGGGCCCCATTCCGCGGCCCCGCTGTGTCCCGGGGCCCATACCATTGCGGGGGCCGCTGCCCGGTCCCATGCCGGGGCCCATACCGCGTCCGCGGCCCATGCCCTGGCCCGGCTCGGCAGGCAGCGTGACGCCGCGCTCGCGCGCCCTCTCCTGCATCTGGCGGTGGTGTTCGGCCCGGAAGCGCTCGCGCGCCTCGGGGGAGTTCATCTGGCGCATCCGCTGGCGGTACTGCTCCCGTTCGGCGGGGGTCATAAGCTGCCAGCCGTAGATGTTGCGCTGCTGCGCCTGATTCTGGTCCTGGGCCCGGTTTTGCGGGGAGGGGCTCTGCGCACCGGCCACTCCGACGGTGGCACTGGCCAGTATCCCGGCCGCGAGGGCCGCGATGAGTGTCTCTTTCATTGGGGAGGTCTCCGTGACAGCTATAGGGCGATGGGTGGCCTGCTGTCCTCAGCCGCCCATCAACAAGACGGCCGGCGCGGCGTCGGGTGCGCCCCAGCGCAGCTCGCATCGGTCCCCGGCGGCCCGCAAGGCATTGCGGATCGCCACGCGCGCGTCGCGGTGGACGTTCAAGAACATCAGGCCGGCCCCCTGGGGGCCGCTGTGGACCACGAAGGCCGGCAGGCGGTGGGATTCGACCAACCCGCCCGTATCCAGCGCCAGCTCGAGCTCCACGGGCGTATGGCGGTACAAATTCATGGGCCCCGAGCGGATGAAGGCCCCGCCCAGGCTCAGGTCGCGCGTCTGGCAGATGGCGGCGGGGACCCCGCGGTGGAATACCACGGTTTCGACTTCGATGGCGCTGCGCGGGTGGAAGCGGTGCTCCATGCCTCTGTCCCCTTTCTTGTCTGCTCGGCGTCGTCGTTTATCTTGAATCCAGGGTGCCCGCTATGGCTGCGAGCGGCCATGATCCAGGTCAATGGTCCTGCCTCGCGGCCTCGTCCCGGGGCGCGTGGGGCCCACACCTAGGTGGACAAATCGCAATCGCAATGGTTCGCGATTCGCTGGGTGTCGAACGGTCGAAGAGGGGTTTCGGTTCACATCTGATATACTTGCCAAGGCGAACTGAACCAATGCGAGAGCAATCAAATCTATGAGTGGAATACTTGAACTACCCGTCTGGGGCCTCGTTGTCGTGGCCCTGGTCCTGACGCAAATCACCATCGCGGCCGTTACGGTCTACCTGCACCGCCACCAGGCGCACCGGGCGCTGGATCTGCACGCCGTACCCAGCCACTTTTTCCGATTCTGGCTGTGGCTGACCACCGGCATGGTGACCAAGCAGTGGGTGGCCGTTCACCGCAAGCATCACGCCAAGTGCGAGACCGAAGAGGATCCGCACAGCCCGCAGGTGATGGGCATCCGTAAGGTGCTCTGGCAGGGCGCCGAGCTGTACCGCAAAGAGGCGCGAAATACCGAAACCCAGGCCAGGTACGGTCATGCGACGCCGGACGACTGGCTGGAGCGCAATGTCTACAGCCGCTATCCCTTGGGTGGCGTGGCCCTGATGGCGGTCATCGACATTGCGCTGTTCGGTGCGCTGGGTTTGACGATTTGGGCGGTCCAGATGGCGTGGATCCCCTTCTGGGCGGCCGGCGTGATCAACGGCGGCGCCCACTACTGGGGCTACCGTAATTTCGAGACTTCGGACGCGGCGACCAATCTGGTGCCCTGGGGGCTGATCATCGGCGGCGAGGAGCTGCACAACAACCATCACGCCTATCCGTCCTCGGCGCGTTTTTCCAACAAATGGTGGGAGTTCGATATCGGCTGGCTGTATTGCCGGGTGCTCTCGGCGCTGGGCCTGGCCCGCATCAAGAAGGTGGCGCCCAAGGCGATCATCGCCCGCGACAAGAACATTATCGACGTGGATACCGTGACCGCGGTCGTTCGCAATCGCTTCCATATCCTCACGCTGTATGGTCGGCGGGTCATCCTGCCGGTACTTCGCGAGGAGTTGCGCCGGGCCGACGAGTCCTGCCGCAAGCTCTTTCGCCGGGCCCGCAAGCCCCTGGTGCGGGAGGACGTCCAGCTCGATGCCGAGACCAGCGAGACCTTGACGGCAGCCCTGAGCCAGAGCAAGACCCTGGAGACGGTTTACCAGTTCAAACAGCAGCTCAAGGCACTATGGGGACGCTCGGCGGCCAACCAGGAGAAGCTGCTGCAGAATCTGCAGGAGTGGTGTCACCAGGCCGAGCAGACCGGTATCCAGACGCTGCAGGACTTTGCGCGTTCGCTGCGCGGTTACTCGCTGCAGCCGGCCTGAGTCGATTCCCTGTCGAGGCGGTGACGGGCCGGGGCTAAAGGCCACGGCCCGTCCTGCCGACATAACTAATTGAACGAACCCATTACGCGTATTTTTTGCCCTTGTGGGCGAGTGGGTCCATGGAGGCCCGCAGGACGGGGGACACGGAACACGGGAGCGCGCGCGAGGAAACATCCTTAGCGCCGTATCGGTCCAGGCACGGGAAGGCCAGCGCAATTCAAGGTGGCCAACCGGCCGATGTGCGCTGCCGTGAACAGACGACTCGAACGTTTTCTCCCGCCGCTGTCGACGCTGATCATCTTCGTCCTGGTGGCCACCGCCCTGGTCTGGACGGCCCGGCGTAATTACCGCGAATTCGTCGCCGCGCAGCATGCTGCCACGCAGCGTTCGGCGGCCGCGGCCTCTCGCGAGATCGGCCTGCTAATCAGCGACCAGCAACGCGGGCTGAGGCTGCTGATCGACGAACACCCTGCCCAACTGCAGCGCCTGTCGCGCGTACCCGACGACCCTTCCGCCCGGCGCGCCCTCGAAGGCCCCCTCCGTCGCGATTTCCCCGGCTTCCGCGCCCTGCTCGTAACCGATCCGAAGGGCAGGCTTGCGGGCCCGACCGATCGGCTCGGTGCCGCGTGTCGTGCCGACCTGCGTGCCTTCGCTGCGGGCCGGCGCGAGCGGAGCATCTTCTTCCATCGGGGGCCGACGGCCGGACATCTCGATCTGATGGTCCCCTGGACGACGCAGGGACACGAGCGGGGCGTCGTCCTGGTTCGGTTCTCGCCCGTTGTCGTTGCCGAGCGTCTGCGTCCCATCCAGCTCAGCGGCCATCGCCTGGTTCTGGTGCGCGACGACAGGCCCGCGCGCATTGAAATCACAGCGGGCGCCACTGCCGGGAGTCCAACCCGGCTGAGCGCCGCCGAGCTCGGGCGCGTCGCGGGCTCGGCCAGAATCCCCGCTACCCCCTGGCGCGTGGTCGATCTTCCCCAGCCCGATCTGTTTGCCGCCCGTGCGGCCCGCGAGCGCCAGCAGATTCTGATCGCCCTGTCGGGAATCGGCGCGTTGAGCTTCCTGTTGATCGCTCTGCTGCGGCGCAAGGATGTCCAGCGCTTGAAGGTCGAGGCCGCCTTACTCGAATCGCACCGCCAATTGGAGCGACGGGTCTCCGGGCGCACGCGCGCCTTGCGTGAGAGCAACGAAGGCCTCGAGTGCGAGATCGGAGAACGGCGCCACGCCGAGTGGCTGCGCTCGGGGCATCAGGAATTTCTTCGCCTCATCGCCCGGGGGCGCCCGTTGCCCGAGACACTCGACCACCTGGCACGGTATGTCGAAGAGCAGTTCCCGGACGTGCGCTGCACGTTCATGGTGCGCGACGAAAAGGGTGACATGCTGCGCCTGGTCGCGGCACCGAGTCTGCCTGCCGCCTTCAAGGCGGAGTTCTCCTGGGTTCGTATTGGCGAACCGGGGCCGGTCTGCGCGGTCGCTGCGGCCCGCGGCGAACCGGCGGTGATCGAGGACGTGCATACTGACGCGGCGGCCGGCCCGATGCGCACCGCCCTGGAGGCAGCCGGTCTGCTGTCGGCCTGGGCCCAGCCCGTGTTCGATGGAAATGCCAGGGTCCTCGGTACCATCGGCCTGTTCTACACCACCGCGCGCCAACCGAGCGCTGCCGAGCGCGAGGTAATGGCAATCCTGGTCGATGTTGCCGACATCGCTATCGAGCGCTGCCGCGCTGAGTCGCAAATGCGAAAGCTCTCTCGAGCGATGGAACAAACCGACGATGTGGTCGTGATTACCGATCGCAACGGTGTCATCGAATACGTCAACCCGGCCTTTCTGGCGACGAGTGGTTACAGCCGCGATGAGGTGATCGGTGCGACGCCGGCGATTAACAAGTCCGGCCTGCATGAGTCCGAGTTTTATCGCGGCATGTGGCAGACAATCCTGCGCGGCGATGTGTTCCGGGACGTACTGATCAACCGGCGCCGTGACGGCAGCCTGTATTACGAGGAGAAGACCATCACGCCTATCAAGGACGAGGCCGGAAACGTCACCCATTTCGTCTCTACTGGCAAGGACATCACGGAGCGCATGGAGGCACAAGAACATCTGCACTACCTGGCACACCATGACGTGCTGACCGGATTGCCCAATCGGGCACTGCTGCAGGACCGACTGGGTCACGCGATCGCCCAGAGCGAGCGCAGCGGCAAAAGGCTGGCTGTTCTGTTCTTCGATCTCGATCGTTTCAAGAACGTCAACGACAGTCTGGGTCACGGCACCGGAGACGAGCTGCTCAAGGCCGTCGTCGAGCGGGTGGCGGCCTGCGTGCGCGGCGGCGACACGGTCGCGCGTTTGTCGGGCGATGAATTTACGATTGTGATGGAGGGGATAGACGAGTTGGACGATGTCAGTGCCGTTGCCGACAAGGTACTTACCGCGGTACGCACTCCCACCGTCGCCGCCGGCCATGAGGTGCTCGTTACCGCAAGTGTCGGTATCAGCATTTATCCGGACGATGCGGTCGACATCGACAGTTTGTTGAAGTATGCCGACAGCGCCATGTACCGTGCCAAGGAAAGCGGCGGCAACTGTTACCAATACTTCACTCCGGACATGACCGCCCATGCGGTCGAGTATCTCAAGCTTCAGAGCCAGATACATCAGGCATTGGAGCGTGGAGAGTTCGTGCTTCATTTCCAACCACGCATAGACCTGCACGAAGGGCGCGTGAGCGGCGTCGAGGCCCTGCTGCGCTGGGACCATCCCGAATTCGGTCTGGTCGAACCGAAACAGTTCATCCCACTGTTGGAGGAGACCGGCTTGATTGTCGACGTCGGTGAGTGGGTGCTCACCAATGCCTGTCGGTTCAGCCGGCGCCTGTCCGAGGTTGCCGGGCCGTCCGTTCGAGTGGCTGTCAATCTGTCCACACGCCAATTTCGCGACCGCAACCTCATCGACAAGGTCCGTCGCTGCCTGGAAGAGGATGAACTCGAACCCGAACGCCTGGAGGTGGAGATTACCGAAAGCCTGTTAGCCGATCACCTCGAGCAGACGACTGACACCCTGCGCGCCTTGCACGCCATGGGGGTGGGAATCTCCGTCGACGATTTTGGCACCGGGTATTCCTCCATGAGCTATCTCAAGCGTTTTCCCATCGGTCGGCTCAAGATCGACCGCTCGTTCGTTCGTGACGTGCCGGGCGATGAGAACGACAGCGGCATCATTCTCGCTATTATCGCCCTGGCGCGCAGTCTGCGAATGGAAGTGACGGCAGAAGGCGTGGAAACCGAAGAGCAGCTCGAGTTCGCGCGTCGACACGGCTGTGATGAGGTTCAAGGCTATCTGTTGGGCCGACCCATGCCGCCGGCCGAGCTTCTGACCTGGCTGCGGGCGCACGTCGGGGCTGCCGTTCCTCCATCGGCTACGGCTTCCTAGCGTATTGAGCGAACACCTTCCCCCTTCAACCCGTGCGGTTGGCCTTGCGTCTGGACTCCCGATAGTGAGTACGATAGGGTAACAAGCGACTACCCCACTTTATGCGAGCGTCCGCGTTCGTCGGACAGGGGCGCGTGGTCGCCGCGGCGCGAGCGCCTGGCTTGCGTCGAACACCTCGAGTGGGCCTTGTCGCCGGCATCAATCGTTGGTCCTTCTGCCGCACCGTCTGGGTGCGACCGTTCGGCCTGCTTTCGCTGGCAATCGAGCGGCGGCCAAGGCCCGCCGCGCCAACCGCATCCGGACTTCACAGATCATGCCTGACAGCGATTCCGCGAAGATACAGGTCAAAGGTTTGACCAAAGTGTTCGGCGAAAATGCCGAGCGCGCATTGGCGATGCTGGACGAAGGCGCAGACAAACAGGCGATCTATTCCGAGACCGGTTCGGCGCTCGGCCTGTCCAATGTCTCCTTCGATGTCTACGAGGGCGAGACACTGGTCGTCATGGGACTGAGCGGCAGCGGTAAATCGACCTTGATTCGATGCGTCAATCGCCTGATCGAACCGACCCGAGGCGACATCAGTATCGACGGCGTGGATATGATAGCGCTTGACCCCGATGAGCTGCGCAGCCTGCGGCGACGCAAGTTCGGCATGGTGTTCCAGCATTTCGCCCTGTTTCCTCATCGCACGATCCTCGAAAACACCGCCTACGGCCTGGAAATACAGGGTGTGGAGCGCAATGAGCGGGACGAGCGGGCCCGATCGGCGCTGCAGCTTGTCGGTCTTGAGGGATGGGAAGACGCCAATCCGGCGCAGCTGTCCGGCGGTATGCAGCAGCGGGTGGGGCTGGCGAGGGCGCTGGCCGTCGACCCGGACATCTTGCTGATGGACGAGGCCTTCAGCGCGCTCGATCCCTTGATCCGCCGCGATATGCAGCATGAGCTGGTTTCGCTGCAGGAGCGCGTCCACAAGACCATTTTGTTCATCACCCACGATCTCGACGAGGCGCTGAAGATCGGAGATCGCATTGTCCTGATGAAGGACGGCCAGGTCGTGCAGATCGGCACGCCGGAGGACATACTGACGGCACCGGCCAGCAGTTACGTGGAACGTTTCGTCGAGGACATCGACAAGACCAAGGTCCTGACGGCTCAATCCGTACTCGCCAAGGCTAGAGCCGTCGCCTATGTGAGCGACGGGCCGCGTACCGCATTGCACAAGATGCGCGACGAGAGCCTGTCGGCGATCTTCGTGGTGCGGCGCGATTACACCCTGGAGGGCATCATCGACGCCGATGCAGCGAGCCAGGCCGTGGACCGCGGGGACAAGTCCGTCACCGACGCGATGAACCGCGACGTGCCGCGCGTCGGTCTTGACGAACCCTTGACAGGGTTGATTACCACGCTCGCCGATTGGCCCTACGCGCTACCGGTCGTCGATGCCGACCGCAAGCTGCTCGGTGTCGTCGTCAAGAGCGGCGTACTGTCGGCCTTGGCCGAAGGAGGCAGCGCATGAGCGGATTCGACATTCCCCGGCTCCCACTGGACCGGATGATCGACAGCGGGCTGGATTTTCTCACCAGTCACTTTTCGTTTGTCACCAAGGCGATCAGCGACGTCATGGAACGCGGCGTTGAGGCGATCGTTGACGGGCTGATGTACTTGCCGCCGTGGCTGTTGATCGCGCTGGTCACCGCCGTCGCCTGGCGGGTTGCGGGTCGTCGCGCCGGTCTGTTGAGTCTTTTGGGGCTCGGCCTGCTGTGGAACCTGCAGTTGTGGTATCCCACTATCCAGACCTTGACGCTGGTGACTATCGCGACCGCAATCGCCGTGGCAATAGGGCTGCCGCTGGGTATCTGGGCCGCGCTGTCACCTCGGGCGCGCCGGGTGACCATGCCGGTGCTCGACTTCATGCAGACGATGCCGGCCTTCGTGTATCTGATCCCGGCGATCCCGTTTTTCGGACTCGGCCCGGTCTCTGCCATCTTCTCGACGGTTATTTTCGCCATGCCTCCCGCCATTCGGTTGACCGTGCTGGGCATCGAACAGGTGCCGGCGGATCTTATCGAGGCGGCGGACGCCTTCGGTTCGACACCGCGCCAAAAGCTGATCAAGGTTCAATTGCCCCTGGCGGTGCCGACCATAATGGCGGGCGTGAACCAGACCATCATGCTCTCGCTGTCCATGGTGGTCATCGCCGCCATGATCGGCGCCGAGGGTCTGGGCGGCGAGGTCTGGCGGGCGATTCAGCGCCTCCAGCCCGGCAAGGGCTTTGAGGCGGGCATCGGCGTGGTCATCCTAGCGATGATTTTGGACCGTATCACTCAGCGTCTCGGGCGCGGCACGCGCCAGGGCGCGACCTGAGACAAAGGAGGCAATCCGTGAACCGACAATTCAAGACTCTGTTGTCGACCGTGTTGGCCGTGCTTGTCGCGGCATTCGTGTTGTCGTCGGCCCCGGCCCGGGCAGGCGACAAAGGACGCGTCGAGCTCGTCTATGTCGAATGGACGAGCGCCGTGGCGAGTACGAACGTCGTTCGCGCCGTGCTGGAAAATCTCGGCTATAACGTCAAGATACTGCCGGTCAGCGCGGCGGCGATGTGGCAGGCGGTGGGCAGCGGCGACGCCGATGGCATGGTCGCCGCCTGGCTGCCGACGACGCACGCAAATTACTATCGCAGGGTAAAGGACAGTGTGGTCGACCTCGGGCCCAATCTGGAGGGAACCCGCATCGGACTGGTTGTGCCCGATTATGTGAACATCGACTCGATTGCGCAGTTAAGCGACCATGCCGGGAAATTCGATCGCAAGATCATCGGTATCGATCCCGGTGCCGGTATCATGAGCAAGACGGAACAGGCCATGAAGGACTACCGTCTGTACAAGTTTCATCTGGTGGAAGGCAGCGGCGCGACCATGACCGCGGCCCTGCGCGATGCGATACGCAACCATCGCTGGATCGTGGTGACCGGCTGGACGCCGCACTGGATGTTCTCGCGCTGGAAGCTCAAGTACCTGAAGGACCCCAAGGGCGTATATGGGGGCAAGGAACACATCGATACGGTCGTGCGCAAGGGGCTGCGCAAGGATATGCCCGAGGTGTATCGGGTGTTGAACCGCTTCCACTGGAACATCGCCGACATGGAGCAGTTGATGAATTGGAACGAAAAGCCCAACTCCGATCCCTACCAGAACGCCAAGCGCTGGGTGAAGGAACATCCCAAGCTCGTCGAGTCCTGGACGGGCAAATAACCGTCTCAGGCGCTTGCCGGAAGGCGGGCGCCCCTGCGTTTGGCCTCACGCGCATCGGCACCCGGCGTCAGACGCGAGTTCTTGACGCCTTGTTTGTTGCGGTACATCTCGGCATCGGCACGGCGCAGAAACATTCGGCTGTCTTCGTGCCGGTGCAGCTGGACGGCGCCAAAGGACAGAGAAACCTGTAGGCGCTGCAAGGCCTGCTGAGCCGGACCGTCCTGTGCGCAGGCGCGCCGTACAATCGCGGTGGCCCCCGCCGCCCCCACGCCTGGCAGCAGCAGCGCAAACTCGTCACCTCCCAGCCGGTAGCCGGCGTCGACGCGCCGACGGGCGCAACCGCCCAGCAGCGCGGCGACGTGGCGCAAGACGGCGTCGCCTTCGGAATGACCACGGCGATCGTTGATGCGTTTGAATTCATCGACGTCGAGATACACCAGCGACAAGGCGCCGTCAAGGCGGTGCGCCATCTGCACTGCGCGTTCGATGTCGCCCATGAATTTGCGCCGATTGTACAGCGCGGTCAGGCCGTCGGTCTCGGCCATGATCTTGAGGCGATCCATGTCGCGGTAGATGGTTCCGATGCATCCCACCAACAGGAGACCGACCACGATCTCCGTGGTGTATTCCACTGGGTGGTGCGGCAGATGCCCCGTCTCCAGCCAGTCCGTCAGGATCGGGCTGAGTGCCAACAGATAGGCCCAACGTCGGGTCAGTGTGCGGATCCAGTGCATGGTCGTCCGTCACCCCATCCTTGTGTTCGCGGGTATAGTCGAGTCGAGACAACGGCGGCAGGCGGAGCCGGACGGCTCCACACCTTCCACGTAGACCCCTCAATCTGCGCGGGGTTCCGTGCGCCGGTGTTCGTCCGGGCCCTCGTCGTGCGAGTTGGGGCCTGAGTCGCGGCGACTGAGGCCGAGGAATCCGCCGAGGGCGACGAGCAGCAGGCTAGCGCTGGAGATGATTGCCACCGGGTAATAGAGATTTCCGGCGAGCTCCAGCTGACTGTATTTGATGACCATGATCAGGCCCTCGAGCACCAGGGCGATGGTGACTACGCCCACGAACCGCGTCACCGTACGGCGCACCGTATTGAACATGTTGTGCTCGTCCTCGGGCGTGGTGTATTCCTTGCCCACGCCGATACCGAGCTCGAAGGTCGCCAGTGCGATCACCGCGGTGTTGATGGCCTGAACGATGCCCGTAACGAGCGAGTCGCCCGCCAGCGCACTGGCGAACTGATAGATGGCCAGTGCGGTCAAAGACAGGGACAGCACCAGGAAAAACACGGAGAACATCATCGCCATGATGCTCTTGAAGCGATGCATCATACGCTCCCTGGGGGCCTCGGTTGGTGGTGCGTCGTAGATGGGTTCCATGGTTCAAAGGCTAGCGGTTCGGATACCGGTGGTCGGTGAACCGAGTCACAGGCGGGCTGTGGGCGATCCCTCAGATACACAATTCGATCGGAAAGGCGACGACGGTGGACGTACTATGACGAAATTTCCCGTGTGGTTCGTGTCGCACGGCGCCCCGGATATCGTTCTCCAGGACAACGCGACCACGCAAGCGTGGACTGCGTTGGCGGAATCTCTGGATTCGATGCCGGATATCGTCCTGTGCATTTCGGCGCACTGGGATCGTGGCGCCCCCGCACTCGCGGGTGTCGAATCGGCCATCCAGCATGACTTCGGCGGTTTTGCGCCGGACCTGTACGAGCGCCGATGGTCGCTGGTCGATGCCAGCGAAGCGGTCCACTGGCTGGGTTCGCAGCTGGGCCGACGCGGTGTGGATGTCGCGCTGGTGCCGCGCCCTTTGGATCACGGCGTGTGGGTACCGCTCAGCCGAATGTGGCCGCAACCGAGCGTTCCTGTTGTGGCAGCTTTCATTGAGCTCGCCTTGGGTGCACCGTGGCATTTGACGCTGGGACGACATTTGGCGCCGCTGCGCGAGCGCGGAGTGCTGATCATCGCCAGCGGCGGCGTGGTACACAATCTTCGCCGCTTGTCGTGGTCCGGTGCGAATGCGGACGACGAGGTGCACGCATCGCCGCCGCAGTGGGCGGTCAAGTTTGTCGAGGCCGTCGAGACCGCGCTTGCCAGCGGCGATGAAGCGGCCCTGTGCTCGCCCTGGTCGATGCCGGGCGGACGCGAGTCGGTACCGACACTGGAGCACTATCTGCCGTTGTTGGTGGCTTACGGTGCGGCCTCGCCGGATGTCCTGATCCCGGTCCACCGGGCGTGGAGCCACGGCTCGCTCGGTCTGCACGCCTATGCGGCTTGACGCCGGCGTCGTACGGCCAGCACGCCAGCGACGACGATCAAGGCGGCGCCCGTCAGCGCCCATAGGTCCCATTGCTCTCCCCAGAACCACCAACCGTAGGCTGCCGCGAACAATACCGAGGCATAGGTGAACGTCCCGACTCGTGCGGCGGGTGCCGACGCATAACCGCGGGTCATCAACAGCTGTCCGCTCGTTGCCAGCACGCCGAGCAGGGCCAGCATTGCCCATTCACGCGGGCTCGGCGCGCGCCAGGCCCAGGCGAGGGGAACGACGGAGACGACGGTGGCAACGAGGCCGAAATAGAACACGATCCGCGTGGCGGGCTCGGTCCGCGTCAGGCGCCGTATCGTGACCTTGGCGAGCGCCACGAGCGCGCCGCCGGCCAATCCGATGAGGGCGACCGCGTCGAGATGCCCGCCCGGTGGGCGAACTATCAATGCTACGCCGACGAACCCGGCGACGACGGCCGCGACGATCCCCGGGCTGATTTCCTCGCGCAGCCACGCCGCCGCGATCACCGGGATGAAGATCGGCGCCGTCAGTTTAAGGATTACCGCGTTGGCGAGCTGCAGCTCGCTGAGCGCATAGAAGAAGCAATACATCGCCGACAACCCGGACAGGGCGCGCAGCAGGTGCAGGTGCGGCACCCGCGTGGCCAGCGACGGAACGCCGCGGCGTGCCAGCAGCGGCAGCAGAACCAGCAGCCCGAAGGCGTTGCGGAAAAAAACGAGCATCTCCGTTGGCAGGTCGGTCGACAGGCCCTTGATGACCGCGCCCATGGAGGCGAACATCAGCTCCGCGGCAATGACCAGCAACGCGCCGCGCAGCAGGTGTTTGTTGTGTCGCGCCGTAGGCATGGGGTGCGGGCTATTCCAGGCCGTAGTGGCGGCGGCATTCGGCCTCGCGCCCGCGGACCACGCGCCGGCCGATCAGCGGTCCGTGTGTTTCGGTCACCACGGTGTGTTGCCCTTCCTGGTGATGGTCGTCGTAGAAATACAATACGACCCAGTCGCGCGTGCGGCCGAGGTCATGGGCGCGCGCCGTGTTCGAGTACAGGGCGGTGAAGTGCCAGGGTCCGCGCTGGGTGTGCAGTACCGGCAGCGTGCGCGTCTGGTCGGGATTGAACCGACGCGGTACGATGCTGGCCAGGGCGCCGGCCTCGGCCTTGTCGCGATATTCGCGATCGACATCCAGTGTCGCGGCTACGTCCGGTCCATTGGCCACGCGCCGCCGGCTGCGCACGCGCCCCAGCACATGCTCCAGGCTGGCGCGCAGCGCCGCGGCACGCCGCGTGCCGATGCCGGGCACCTGCTCGAGGCGACCGTCGTGCGCGGCGAGCTCGAGTTCCTCGAGTGTGTCGGCGTGCAGGTGATCGTGAATGCTTCTTGCCAATTCCGGTCCCACACCCGGCACGGTCCGAAACAAGGCGATCGGGTCGGCCGTACCGCGCAGGCGATCCAGCTGTGCCCAACGCCCACTGTGCACGATCTCGGCGATATTGGCCGCGATCCCCTTGCCGATGCCGGGCAGGGCCATCAGGCCGTCCATACCCTCGCGGGCGAGGATCGCCTCCACGTCCCGGTCGAGATGGGTCAGTGTATCGGCCGCGCGGCGATAGGCACCGATCCGAAACGGATTGGCGCCCTGGCGCTCCAACAGGTCGGCCGCCTCGCGCAGGCGTTCGGCGATGCGCTGGTTGAGCTCCAGGTCTTCGTTCATCGGCGCGATCGTCCGCGTGCTCAATCCGACTCGGCGGCGACGGCGTCAAAGCGCGTCGTGACCGCCGATGGGGGCGGCGCATCGAGCAGGCTGGCGATCACGATCGCCGCGCAGGAGGCGACAAAGCCCGGGATGATCTCGTAGAGGTCGAACAGCCCCCCGTGCAGCTGTTTCCATACGATCACGGTCAGGCCGCCGAGCACGATCCCCGCCAGCGCGCCGTTGCGGGTCATGCGCCGCCAGAACAGCGCGAACAGCACGGTCGGACCGAACGCGGCCCCGAAGCCCGCCCACGCGTAGGCGACCAGGTCGAGGACCTTGTTGCCGGGTGTCATCGCCAACAAGAAGGCGACCACGGCGATGAGCAGTACGGCGCCGCGCCCGACCCAGATCAGCTCGCGCCTGCCCGCCTCGCGTCGCCACAGCGCCTTGTAGAAGTCCTCGGCAAGCGCCGAGGAGGCGACCAGGAGCTGCGAGTCCGCAGTGCTCATGATGGCGGCCAGGATCGCGGCGAGCATGGCGCCGGCGACCAGCGGGTGGAATACGAGTTGGACAAGGTTCATGAATACCCGCTCGGTGGCCGCGCCTTGCAGGGGGTGCGCCAGATAGACCACACCGATCAGACCCACGAGCAGGGCACCGACGAGGCTGACGGCGACCCAGCCGACGGCGATGCGTCGGGCCTGGGGCAGTTGGGCCGGGTCGCCGATGGCCATGAAGCGGGCGAGGATGTGCGGTTGGCCGAAGTAGCCCAGCCCCCAACCCAGCAGCGAGGCGATCGCGACGGTGCCCAGGGGGTGGCCGTGGCGGTCACGCAGCGGGTCGAGCAGGCTTGCATTGTGCGCTTGCAGCAGCGCCAGCGTCTGCGACCAGCCGCCCAGCGCCTCGATGGCGGCGACCGGCGCAATCGCCAGCGCGAACACCATCAACAGGCCCTGCACCAGGTCGGTCCAGGAGACGGCGAGAAAACCGCCGAGCAGCGTATACATCAGGATCATCAGACCACCGAGGGCGACCGCCCAGGTGTAGTCGATGCCGAACACGGCATTGAAGAGCTTGCCTCCGGCGACCAGCCCCGAGCCGGTATAGAATGTGAAGAACAGCAGGATGAACGCCGCGGCGACAACCCGCAGAACGCGACTCTGGTCGGCGAAGCGCTGCTCGAAAAAATCCGGCAGGGTCAGCGCGTCGCCCGCGGCCAGTGAGTAATGGCGCAGGCGCGCTGCGACCAGGCGCCAATTGAGGTAAGTGCCGACCAGCAGACCGAGCGCGATCCACCCGCCGTCCAGGCCGCTGGCGTAGGCGTAGCCCGGCAGGCCGAGCAGCAGCCAACCGCTCATATCCGAGGCTTCGGCGCTCAGCGCGGTCACCCACTTGCCCAGGCGGCGCCCGCCGAGAATGTAATCGGCGAGGTCCCGGGTACGCCGATAGCTGTACAGGCCGATTGCCAGCATTGCCGCGAGGTACACCACGAAGGTCAGGCCGACGGCCTCGAGGCTGGTCGTCATGGAGATTGGTCCCTGAGGAATTGGTCTTGTTATGGTCTTGGTCGTTGTCCCGTGGAACACGGGCGCGACGCGCGGGTCGCTACCGGGCTCAGCATAGGGCGATGGGCTCCAAAGTCAACGCCTGTCGTCGTCAGCCTCTCGCCGCGCGGAAAGCGCACGGCGCACCAGATCGATGACAACGGCACATTGCACTCCGAACGGAAGGTAGCCCAGGTAACCGAGCAAGGGCATCTCGAAGACCTTCCATCGTTCGACGAACGCAATATGGTAGACCCACTTGGCGGCGCTGTATTCGTTCCACATCTCCCAGAACACGCCGCAGGTCAATGCCGCGAGCGCCGGCAGGTAGATCACCTCCCAGCGGCCGGCGGCGAGCGGCGCAAGATAATTTCGCGCTTCGCCGCGAGGCGCCGCCAGGGTCTGCAGTGCCAGCAGGATGCCGAGCGGGGCCAGCCAGATCGTCGGGAACAGCAGATTGGGTCTGACGCCCAGGGCCAAGAGCGCGCCGAGTGAGACCAGCAGCACCAGCGCCGCCACGGCGCGGGAATGTTCGACGCGGACGGCGCGGGACCAGCCGTGTCGCAGGGGGCCAAATGTGGCGAGCAGCTCCTGCGTGCTGGCCACGGCCGGCAGAACCGTGGAGAACGCCAGTGTCGCGTGCAGCCCGTATCCGAGAGCGTCGCTCACGTCGACGCCGGTGTACTGCCAGTTCTGGACGAAGCGGTTGAGATACTCGAAGTACCACCAGAACACGGCGCTGGCCGGAAACAGGGCGAGGAACAGACCGCGCCTGCGACACGCCAGACATGTGCCCGTGCGCCGGCGTGTCAGGGCATTGACCAACGCGATGTAACTCAACCACAAGGGTACGAAACTGTAGCTCTGCAATCCGGACAGCGCGGCCCAACGCGTCCACGCGAACAGCCAGGACAGCGCGAGGGCGGCCAGCGCAAGCCGGCCCCACCACGGGAATTCGCCCCGCCGCCGGGAGGGCGCGCCGGATTCGTTGACAGGCGCCGCTGCGCGCGGCCACAGGACAAAGAGCAATGCGCCGAGCGCGGCGGCGCCGAGCACGGCGAACAGGACCATCGCGGCGGCCGAAGGGGCGGCGTGCGCGATATACTGTTCCTTCGGCGGAAACTGCACGTAGCGCGCCAGCGGCAGGCCGGCCAGCCAGACGCCGAGCAGGGGCGGCGCGCACAGGGCGAGGACACCGACGGCCGTCCACCGGAGCGCTCGGGCACCCGGGCGGGGGCCGCCGCGATACGTTAGGTTCGATGGCATGACGATACCATCATCACACACCTTATATACATCTCAAAACCGCCAGGGCAGCGGCGGCCACGGTGCGAGCGCATGACAGCCCGTATCTCTCATGTCATCGGCATCGACGACGCCCCGTTCGATCCTGCCCATCGCGGCGACGTGTTGATCGTCGGCGCCCTTTACTCAGGCCGCTGTCTGGCCGGTGTGCTTAGCGGCCGTGTCCGGCGTGACGGCGCCAATGCCACGCGCGCCATTGCCGCGATGATCCAAGCCTCGCGTTTTCGCGGCCACCTCCAGGCCGTGCTCCTGCAGGGGCTGACCGTCGCCGGATTCAATGTCATCGATCTCGAAGGGCTCCATTGCGCCTTGGGGCTTCCCGTGGTCGCCGTCAGCCGCAAGGCGCCAGATCTGGCGGCCATTCGCCGGGCCCTGCTCACGCGGGTGCGCGGGGGTGCGCGCAAATGGCGCCTCGTCGAACGTGCCGGGCCGATGGAACGCCTGGGCGGGCTGTATGTACAATACCGTGGTATCAGTCGTTCACGGGTCACTGCGCTACTGCGCCGGTTTGCCGTACACGGGGCGCTACCCGAGCCGCTGCGTACCGCCCACCTGATCGCCGGTGGCGTCACGCAGGGCGAAAGCCGCCACCGGGCCTGACGCCCCGCAACAGTGGATGGCCTGACATCACAATAATGAAATGGACCACCACGTATTGCGCATGTTGTCGAGCACGGGCCGTTCCTCCGTGACGCCTCCGGTTGCCCCGACGAGGGCGGGTCACCGGCATGCGCTGCACCGATGGGCGTCGTGCGGCGCGCTCTATCTGTACATCTTCTTTGCCGCATTGCCCGCGCCGGTATGGGCGGCGAGCAGCGTGCCCGCCGCGGCAACGCTTCAGCCGACCATCGTCGCGATCGAGATATCCGGCAACGACACGACGCGCCGGCGCGTCATCCTCCAAGAGATGCTCGTCAAGCCGGGCGAGCCGGCCGACCCGGTGCGCATCGCACAGTCGCGCCAGGCGATCATGAACCTCGGCCTGTTCCGTTCGGTGGACACCGAGCTGCTGCCGGCCGCGGGCGGCCAGGTACTCAAGGTCATCGTGCGCGAAAAGCACTATTTCCTGCCGCTGCCGCGCCTGGATCGCAATTCCGATGGCGACATCACGTATGGCTTCGATGTGCGTGCGGACAACCTCGGCGGACTGAACCAACGCCTGAAGCTCTCGCGCAAGACGAAGAATTACGGTGACAACAGCGGCACGGAACGCAGCACGTCGCTGGATTACAGCTATCCGCGCATGTTCGGAACCGCCTACCAGCTCGATGTCAGCGCCAACCGGGCCCACCTGCCTGATGTCACGCTGACCGACGCGACCTCTGCGACGACGGGTACCTATTCGCATCGTTCAGCCGAGGCCAAAGTAGCGCTCTCGCGCTGGCTGAACGTGCGTGGGCCGTCACGGGGTTGGCGTTTCGGTGGCGGCATGATCTGGCGCCGCCAGCAGTACGAACCGCTGTCCGGAGTCGCGGTCCCCGGCCGTTATGCGGGCGATACCTACGGCGTACTGGCGTCCGTTTCCTATTATGACGTACGCGATCTGCTCTTTACGCGTGCCGGTGTAAGCTACGGATACGACCTGGAGGCCGGGGGGCAGTTCACCGGTTCGGACTATGCCTACCTTCGGCACACGCTGTACTACCGGCGATACATGCCCGTCAGCTCGCTCCCTTACCGCAATATCAACGTCAATCTGCAGCTGGGCCTGTCCACGGGGCGGCTGTTCAACGGCGATGCATTCGCCCTGGGTGGTGCCGACTCGCTGCGCGGCTACGAGAGCTCGGTGATCAGCGGCAAGGCCTTCGTGCTGGCCAATGTGGAGTACCTGACACCGATCTTCGGTCAGCGGGCGCTGCGCGGCGCGATGTTCGTGGATGTCGGCAACGCATACCCCGAGAACCGTGCCGTGGACCTGACCGACCTGCACGTCGGCGGAGGCCTCGGGCTGCGCTGGAAGCTGAAGACCTTCGTCAACGTCGATCTGCGCCTGGACGTCGCCTATGCCAACCGTCTGGACGGCATCAAGGTCTATGCCGGCACCAAGGCGCCATTTTGAACCCGCAGACTCTGTAAGTGCGACCTGCTGCGGCCTACACTTAGTGCGTTTGACGATGTCGTGTCCACCTGGCAGGAGCGGTGATGTGCGTTGGATCGTCAAGTGACTGAAAAATCAGGCGAGCAGAGGGCGGGCCAAGCGAGTGCAGACTGGCCGAGGAAGGCCCTTTTCCACATCCCGGCCGGGGACAAGCAGCCTCCGGGGACGGGATTCCGTTGAATGCCGGATGCCCTCCGGTAATTTCTCTGGGAGGAAACTGTGATGCCATCCGAAGTCGATCCTATCGTGGGGCATTGGTACATGCGCGAGGAGGGAGGCCAGGAGTTCGAGGTCACTTCCGTCAATGAGGCCGAGGGTGTGGTCGAGGTGCAGGACATCGACGGTGACGTCGAGGAGATCGATCTCGAAGAATGGTACGAGCTGGAGATCGAGCCGACCGAGCCGCCGGAAGAGTGGTCGGGCGGATACGATCCCGTTGCCCGCGCAGCGTCTGTGGATGACGAGGCGGATTTTTATGCTGACGATGACGCACAAACCGGGCCCTGGGACGAGCCGCTCGATGACTACAGCGAGTGAAGGGCATCGCCTCCGCGCGGATTAGTCCGGTGGGTCGCCTGGCCGAAGGCGGCGTCTGCGGCCCGGCGCTCGCCGTGTGGGCGTAGGCGGTCGGCGACGGCGCTGCAGTCGATGCGTCGCCGCGAGGGCTGCTGTCGGCGCAGCGGCTCATGTATCATGGGTACAGCGATGTATTGGTTGGCCTTCACCGGCCGGCCCCGAACGCAGCCGCGAGGATGACCATGGAGAAGATCGCCCAGACCGAGGCCCCCATCCACGAATTGATCGCCCGACGCTGGAGTCCTCGGGCCATCGATCCCGACCGTGCGGTACCTCACGACCACCTGCTCTCGCTGCTCGAGGCCGCACGATGGGCGCCGTCCTGCTTTGGGGACGAACCATGGCATTTTCTGGTCTGTGACCGGGAAGCCGACCGCGGCGCCTGGGACGAGGCATTGGCCTGCCTGACGGAAAAGAACCAGTCCTGGGCCCGGCGCGCGCCGCTGCTTATCGTCGCGGTGGCGGCTGCGGCGTTCCATGCCAACGGCAAACCCAATCGCTGGGGCCAGTACGATACCGGGGCGGCCAGCGAGAATCTCTGTCTGCAGGCCACGGCGCTGGGACTGGCCGTCCACCAGATGGGCGGATTCGACGTCGAACGGGCGCGCCGGAGCCTTGGCATACCTCAAGAGTTCACCCCGATGGCATTCATCGCAGTGGGGTTCCCGGGCGATCCCGCCGTGTTGGACGAATCGCTGCGAGAGCGCGAGTTGGCTGAGCGCGAGCGCCGCCCGCTCGCCGAGATCTGTTTCGCCGGGCGTTGGGGACGCAGCCTCGGCGACTAATCGTCAAGAACAACTCCAAATACCGCATCATGTGCCGCTAGATAGATTGGTAGGCACCGTCGGCGGGGCCGACGTGCCGACAACCGGGCATAACTCTAAAAAACACACAATGCTGCCCTTTCGCGACTCCAAATTCGTCATCGCATTCGGCTTCGGCATCATGCTGTTGCTGATGCTGGCCTTGATGGTCATTGGCCTTTTCCGGATGTCCAACATCTATCAGCGTATGGAAAACATCGCCGATGTTCAGGGGGCGAAGACGCAGATTATCTACGCCATGCGCGACATCGTCCGCCATCGCTCGCTCAGTCTCTATACGATGTTGTTGATGAAGGATCCTTTCGACATCGACGACGAATATATGGATTTCAATCGTCAGGCCGCGCAGTTCATCGAGCTGCGCGATCGACTCGAGTCCATGGAATTGACCGATGAAGAACGTGATCTGCTTGCCCAAGCCAAGGCCATTATCCGCATCACCGCCCCACTGCAGGAGTCCGTCGCCGAGGAGATCATGGACGGCGACGCCGGCCAGGTGAATTACAAGTGGATAGCAAAAGACTATGTGCTTGAGAAACGCATCCTGCATCTCTTCGACCAGATGGTGCGCATTGAGCGCGATGCGACTCACCAGGCGGTCAATTACGCCTCGCATGCCTACCGCAACGCGCTGTTCACCATGCTTGTGGTCGGTCTTGCGATCCTGGGGTTCGGCGTCCTGACCACGCGTCTGGTGCTGCGGCGCACGGGCGCGATCGAGCGCGCCTTGTTCGAGGAAAAGGAGTTGGCGGAGGTCACGCTGCATTCCATCAGCGATGCCGTCATGACCACCGACGAGCTGGGCCGCGTGGTTTATCTCAACCCGGTAGCGGAACAGCTCACGGGTTGGTCGCAGGAGCAGGCCGAGGGCCAGCCACTGGAAGGCGTCTATCGAACGATTTCCGAGCAGACGCGCCAGCCGGTGATCCAACCCGCGACCCTGGGCCAGATCGATGGACGGGTTACGGGGTTGGCGCACAACTTGCTGCTGATCGGCAAGCACGGCATGGAGTACGCCATTCAGGACACGACTTCTCCCATCCGAGACAGCCGCGGCCGCGTTATCGGTGCGGCAATCGTCTTTCGCGATGTCACTCAAGAGCGTCACCTGCAGCGCGAATTGTCCTGGCAGGCGCGCCACGACGCCCTGACCGGGCTGGCCAACCGGCTCGAGTTCGAGCACCAGCTCGCTCTGGCGATTGAGCATGCGCACGGTCAATCTCAGCAGCACGCGCTCCTGTACCTGGACCTCGACCAGTTCAAGCTCGTTAACGACACCTGCGGCCATGTCGCGGGAGACGATCTGCTCAAGCAGCTCGCCGGTGTTTTGGAGACCCGGGTGCGCAAGAGTGATGTGCTGGCACGCCTGGGCGGTGACGAATTCGGTATCCTGCTCCGATCCTGCCCCCCGGAACGCGCACAGATGGTTGCCGAGACCATACACGACGCTGTCCAGGGATTCCGTTTCGCCTGGGAGGGCAAAGTATTCCGGGTCGGTGTCTGTATCGGCGTCGTTGTCATCGATGAGGAGTCCGAAGAGATATCGTCTTTGCTGGCGGCGGCGGACGCGGCCTGCTACATCGCCAAGGACCGCGGACGCAATCGGATTTGGATACACGAGCCAGGCGATTCGGAAACCGTTCGCCGAGAAGGCGAGATGCAATGGGTTCGCCGCCTCAACGAAGCCTTGGAGCAGGACCGCTTTACGCTCTACCATCAGCGCGCCGAGCGGCTGGGAGGTTCGGGGGAAGGTGATATTCGCTACAGCGAGCTGTTGCTGCGGCTGATCGATCCCCACGATCAGATTATTTCACCCATGTCGTTTATTCCCGCGGCCGAACGCTATGGTGTCATGACCGAGATCGACCGCTGGGTCATCCGCTATACACTGCGTCTGCTCGAAGAGCGAGAGCTGGTCCGTGCCCCGACCGACCTGTTCGCCATAAACGTGTCGGCCCAGTCCATGTGCGACGATAAATTCTTCGATTTCGTCGCCCACGAAATGGCACGTTCGGGGACCTCGGCCCGACACCTGTGCTTCGAGGTGACCGAGACGGCAGCCATGGCCAACCTTGGCCATGCCCGCCGCTTCGTCTCGGAGCTGCGCGCGATGGGGTGTCGTTTCGCCTTGGACGATTTTGGCAGTGGCATGTCGGGGTTCGCTTACCTGAAGAATCTGCCGGTCGATTTCGTGAAGATCGATGGTTCCTTCGTCAAGGATATCCTCAACGATGACGTCGACGCGGCGATGGTCGAGGCGATCAATCGCATCGCCCAGGTCATGGGTATCAGTACCATCGCCGAATTCGTTGAAACCGAGGCCATCCGCGAACGTCTGCGCGCCCTCGGTGTGAACTATGTTCAGGGCTACGCGGTGCATCGCCCCGAACCACTCTAGGCGTGCACACATTCGAGCGGCGCGCACGCCGGCACGTGTTTGCTAAATTCCCTACCATTTGCCGAACAATTCGGACGTCTCCGTGCACGCCCGACTACACATCCGCGGCGGGCTCTGCCACAATGAATTCTCCCCCGCCGGTGGGTCGTCGATATCCCGTCCTCGCGTACTTCGCTCACCCGGACGCTTGGTCGGATCAATCCGATCCGTGGCCCGTCGGCTCGATTGTCGGCTGGGACAGGTCCGGTGAGCCTGTCAAAGGAGCGTTAAACCCCGTGGTACGTACAGCACAGGAAGCGACAGTCCCGTCAGTGCCGCCGGCGCTCGGCGATGCGGTGCAGCGCGTGGTACTGCCAGGGCGTTTCGAGATGCGCCGCGGCGGCGCGCTCGAGCAGGTGCAGATCGCCTATGAGACGTGGGGCACACTTTCGTCGGAGGGTGACAATGTCGTATTGATTTTCACCGGCCTCTCGCCCGGTCCCCACGCGGCTTCCTCGCCGGGCGACCCGTCGCCGGGATGGTGGGAATACATGATCGGGCCGGGCAAGCCTATCGACACGAACCGCTACTGCGTGATCTGCGTCAATTCCTTGGGGAGCTGCTTTGGTTCCACCGGGCCCTCATCGATCAATCCTGTGACGGGCGCGCCGTACCGGTTGGGCTTTCCCGAGCTGTCCATCGAGGACATTGCGGCGTCTGCGCGAAAGGCCCTTCAGCAGATGGGTATCGAGCGCGTGCATGCGGTGGTCGGGGCATCGCTCGGGGGAATGAGTACGCTTGCCTACGCCATGATGTTCCCGCAGGCCTTGGAGCGGATGGTCATCATATCGGCTGCCGTGCGTGCCTCGACCTTCGCCATTGCCGACCGCTCACTTCAACGCGAAATCATCCGCAGCGACCCGGAATGGCGCGGCGGTGACTACGATCCGGACCGGCCGCCGTTGAACGGGCTGCGTTTGGCTCGCAAGCTCGGGCTCATGTCATACCGATCGGCGGTGGAATGGCAGCATCGCTTCGGGCGCGAGCGCATCGACGCCCGCGCCACGCCAGGACCGTTCGACATGGAGTTCCAAATCGAGTCGTATCTCGAGGCCAATGCCCGGAAATTCATGAGCGTCTTCGACGCCAACAGCTACTTGTACTTGTCGCGCGCCATGGACTGGTTCGATGCGGCCGATCACGGCGAGACGCTGCCCGATGCCATGGCGCGCATTCGGGCGACAGAGGCGCTGGTGATCGGTGTGACGTCCGATTTTCTGTTTCCGGTCGCCCAACAACGCGAACTGGCGCAGCTGTTGTCCGACAGCGGCTGCACGACGACCTTCGCCGAGTTGGAGTCCGTCCAGGGCCACGATGCCTTCCTGGTCGACGAGGCGCGCTTCGCGCCGCAGGTGAGCCGCTTTTTTGCCCCCGGCCCCGGCTGAAGACCAAATGCATGGTCGGGCCGGCCCGTGGGCCAAGCCCCCGCGGGTACCGCGTTTGACAGCCGTTTGCTCTGGGGCGCTCAGGTGCTCCGGGAGCGGCGCGCGCAAACCGGCGCAACATCAAGCGATCGGTTGATTGCGGCGAATACGACCCGCTAAGCTGTCCGGTATCGACTGGCGATGCCGGCCGCCCGCGCGGCCCGCGGCGAGGATTGTCCTATGGACGTGATAACTCGGTTTATCGAACAGATCAGTTGGGAGGACGTGCTGCTGACCTTGCTGCGCATCCTGCTGACGCTCGTGGTGCTTTGGGTCGCGATGATCGGCGTGCGCATCGCGCTGCGCCGGCTTGAGAAGACGCTGCTGCGCCGCAGTACGGCCGAGGGGGAGGCGCCGAGCGAGTCGGAGAAGCGTGTCGAGACACTGGTGCGTCTGCTGCGCCAGGCCGTGATGATCCTGTTCTGGTTGGTGGCGGGCCTGGTCATCCTGCGCGAGCTTGGAGTGGAGATTGGCCCGATTCTCGCCAGCGCCGGTGTGGCCGGCCTGGCCGTTGGCTTCGGTGCCCAGAACCTGGTGCGCGACGTGATTGCCGGGTTCTTTCTCATCCTGGAAAATCAGGTGCGGGTCGGGGACGTTGCGATCGTCAACGGGACCGGTGGGCTGGTCGAGACGGTGAATTTTCGCACCATCGTCCTGCGTGATCTGTCCGGCACCGTGCACGTCTTTCCCAACGGCAGCGTCACCACCCTGGCCAATCTGACGCGCGAGTGGTCGGCCTACGTGTTCGATATCGGTGTGGGCTACGGCGAGGACATGGATCGCGTGATGGAGGTCATGCGCGAGGTCGGCAAGGAGCTGCGCGAAGATCCGGTATTTGGCCACATGATGATCGAGGACGTCGAAATCTTCGGCGTGGACAACTTTGCCGACTCGGCGGTAGTGATCAAGGGTCGCTTGCGTACCAAGCCGATCAAGCAGTGGGAGGTCGGCCGTGAGTATCGGCGTCGCCTCAAGTACGCCTTCGACCGCGAGGGGATCGAGATCCCCTTTCCCCACCGCTCCATTTATTTCGGCGAACACAGCAAACCGATCGTGGCGCAGTTGCTCAACGAAGAGGCCGGCGGCAAGGGGCAGGGCTGAGAGCGGTGCAGACCCTTGACGATTACCTGGGCCCCGGCCTAGCCATCGTATCCATCGGTCTGAATCCCTCCGTCAATTCGGTGCGGGCGGGCTATTATTTCGCCACCCCGCAGAATCGCTTCTGGCGCGCGTTCAATGCCTCCGGCCTGCCGGCCCAGCCGGTGCAGCCCGGCCCCGAGGCCCACGGCGTGCTGTTGGCGCGCGATCGCATCGGGTTCACCGATGTGGTCAAGCGCCCGACGCCGGGCGGGGCTCAGCTCCGCGCCGCCGACTTTCGTCAGTGGGCGCCGCAGCTTCGCGACCGGTTGCTCGAGTGTGGTTCGCCGATCGCCTGGTTCCACGGCCTGCAGGCCTATCGCGCATACCTACGCTACGCCGAGAATCGAACGCCGCAGCTGGACTGGGGACTCCAGGCGCACCGGATTGGGGCAAGTTCCGTATTCGTCACGCCCAATCCAAGCCCCGCCAATGCCGCCTACTCGCTGCAGACGATCACGGATTGGTACCGCGAGCTTGCGCAATGGCGCGAGCGCCTGTTGGCCGACGGTTGAGCTCCGCACGTCTCGTGGGTCTATAGTTAGATCAGCGTTGTCTGGATTTTGAGGAAGGCGATGATGATCCGCGGCGTGCTGCTCGATCTCAGCGGTGTTCTCTATGTGGGCGAGCACTTGCTGCCCGGTTCGCGGGCGGCGCTCGAACGCCTACATGCGGCGGGGCTGCCCGTTCGTTACATTACCAACACCACACGCAGTACGCGTCCAGCGATCGTTACGCGGCTGGCCGGCATGGGACTGCGGATCTCCGCCGAAGAGGTCTTCACGGCGCCGTTGGCAGCCCGTCGCCTGATCGAACAGCGAGGCTTGCGGCCGCTGCTGCTAGTGCATCCCGCCCTGGAGGAGGAGTTTGCCGGCCTGGACGCCGGGCGACCGGACGCAGTGCTGGTGGGCGATGCCGGCGAGAGATTCACGTACGAGCGGCTGAACGCGGCGTTTCGCCTGGTAATCGAGGGCGCGCCGCTGCTGGCCATGGCGCGCAATCGATATTTCAAGGACGGTGAGTCGTTGAGCCTGGACGCCGGCCCCTTCGTGGCCGCACTCGAATACGCCGCGGGTGTCGATGCCGAGGTGATCGGCAAGCCCAGTCGCGCCTTCTTTCGCTCGGCGGCGGGTGATTTCGAATGTGACCCGAATGAGGTGGTGGTCGTCGGCGATGACGTCGAGGCCGACGTGGTCGGGGCGGTCGCGGCCGGCATGCAGGCTGTCCTGGTGCGCACTGGCGAGTACCGCTCGGGCGACGAGGCCCTGCTGCCCGACGGGGCGGTGCTCAGCCGGGACATCGGCGATGCCGTCAACTGGATCATCGAACACAAGTCCTAGGTGCGCGGCCCGCGCATTGCGCCCCCGTCCGTTACAGTGCAAACTAAGCGGCTACCGGATACATGGCCGGCCGCTCGCCGGTCGGCGGTGCGCCTCGGGGGACATCGTGGATCGCCATCACTACGCATTGCAGGATATCACGGGCCAACTCGTGGCCGCCGGCAGGCGGCTGTACGAGCGCGGCTGGGTGCCGGCGACCAGCGGCAATTTTTCGGCGCGCCTCGACGACGGACGCATCGCCATTACGGTTTCGGGGCGCCACAAGGGCGAGCTCGACGATGACGATATCATGCTGGTCGACGCCGATGGTGATCCCCTCGATACGAGCAAGCGCCCTTCGGCCGAGACGCTGCTGCACGTTCGGATCTACCGGCGGTTTCCGGATATTGCCGCCGTGCTGCACACGCACTCGGTCAACGACACCCTCATCTCGCGCCTCGGGCTCGAGGAGATCATCCTGGATGACTACGAATTGCTGAAGGCTTTTCGTGGCGTCGATACCCATGAGACGCGGATTGCGCTGCCGGTTTTTCCCAACGATCAGGACATGATGCGCCTGGCCGATCGGGTCGATGCCTATATGGACCAACATCCGATGCTGCATGGTTATCTGATAGCCGGACACGGCCTGTATACCTGGGGGACCAGTGTGGAGGAGGCAATGCGTCACCTCGAAGCACTGGAATTTCTATTCGAATGCGAAATGCGAATGCGGGGAGCGGCGATGCGATGAGCGTACTGACGATCTACGAGGATGTCGACGCCAATGTGGTGGCATCATACCGGGACTTTGACGCGATCGCCGATCAGCTCGCCGATATCGGCGTAACCTTCGAGCGCTGGGAAGCCAGCCGCGAGCTGGCGGCCGACGCCTCGAACGAAGCGGTGATCGATGCCTATCGAGAGCCCATCGAACGACTCATGCGCGACTACGGCTTCAAGTCCGTCGACGTGGTGGCGCTGCATCCGGAGCACCCGGACCGGGCGGCGCTTCGGGAAAAATTTCTCGACGAGCACACCCATGGCGACTTCGAGGTGCGTTTCTTCGTCGACGGCAGCGGGCTGTTCTATATCCACCACGACGGCAAGGTCTATGCGGTGCTGTGCGAGCGCGGCGACTTGATCAGCGTCCCGGCCGATACCACCCATTGGTTCGACATGGGCGAGCGTCCGAGCTTCAAGGCTATTCGTCTTTTCACGACACCGGACGGCTGGGTGGCGAGCTTTACCGGCAGCGATACGGCGCGGCGCTTCCCGGATTTCGACCGTTTTGTGGCGGAGTACTGCCGATGACCGGTTCACATGCCTTGGCAAGAGAGGGTCGGCGTTCGTGATCAAGGCCATCGTCACCGACATCGAAGGGACGACCTCGTCGCTGTCCTTCGTCAAGGACGTACTGTTCCCGTATGCGCGCGCACACTTGGCGGATTTCGTCCGGGATCACGGCGACGACCCCGATGTTCGCCGCTGCCTGGACCAGGCCCGCGAGGCCGCCGGCGGCGGTTTCGACGACGCTCAGGTTGTCGAGCAGCTCGTACGCTGGATGGACGAGGACCGCAAGGTGACGCCTCTCAAGACACTACAGGGAATGATCTGGGAGGCGGGCTATCGCCAGGGCGACTTCCGGGGTCATGTCTACGACGACGCGGTGCAGAAGCTAAAACAGTGGAAGTCGGACGGCTTACTGCTGTATGTATTTTCCTCCGGTTCGGTCCAGGCCCAGAAGCTGCTGTTCGCGCATACGGACCACGGCGATCTGACGAGCTTGTTCAACGGCTACTTTGACACCAATATCGGTGCCAAACGCGAGGCCGGCGCCTACCAGGCGATCGCAAAGTCCATTGGGCTGGAGGCCGGCGCCATTTTGTTTCTCTCGGATGTAATCGAAGAGCTCGACGCGGCTGCGCAGGCGGGCTTGCATACGACATGCCTGGTTCGCGAGGGCGACCTCGGCCCCGAGGTCCGCCATCCCCAGGCGCGCGACTTCGGGGCGATCGAGCTGCCCGCCTGACCCGGACCGTCGCCCACGCGGCCGTCGCCGCTTTGCTAGACTTAATCTGACCGGTTGAACCAGGCGAGTGTCGCCGGGTCCTATTTGGTATGCAGTCGTGTGCAACGGGAGGCCGCCATGAACATCGCATCATCGTGTTCGTTTAAATCCGTGATTGGCGTGTCAGTGGTCGCTGGCGCCGCAATGCTGGCAGGATGTCAGACGAGCGGCCCGGTCGGTCCCGGCTCGCCTTACTATAAGGTTCCCGTCGGCTCTACCGTGACGCTCCATCAGCGGCTCAGCGTGCCGGCGCACACGGCGGGCGTCTATATTCAGGGCGGTCGGGTGATCGCGGGAAAGGAGCTCAACCCCGTGAACCAGTACTATGTGTATTGTCGACTCGAGGTCAACGACGTGCGTGACACGTCCCAGACCATTGAGCCGGATACCTTTACGGTCCATCGGGTCGGCAGCCGCCGCGACGATGTGGCCCTGCATTACCCGATGTATGCCAGTCGCGGCATGCTGGGCATCGGTATGGGCGGCGGGGCCGACGACGCCGGTCCCGGGATGCAGAACTGGAGCGTCGACCTGTACCTGCACTCGGAGCGTCAGCCGCAGGTGCGTCGTCTCGCGTGCCAGCACTGGGTCTATAACTACGAGGCCGAGTTTCCCACCGTCGATGAAATACGCAAGACACTGGGCAAGGTCATGACATTGAAACTGGCGCCGTGAGCCGACATCGGGCTCACGGCGTGTGATTCTCCAAGGAGTAATTATGAGGTTGTTGTTTCGCCTGGCGGCCGCGCTCGCCGGAATGGCGCTGCTCGGCGGCTGTCAGAGTCTGTCGGGCCCGGTCAAGCCCGGCGAGTCGACGCAGATACCGGTCGGGTCGGTGCTTGTGTTGCACAAGCGCTTGGTCGTTACGAGCAGCCACGACCGAATCCGGTTTTACCGCGGAGCCATTGCCGAGGACAAGGATTTTCTGTTGACCAAGAAATACGAACCGAATTGCCGGCTCGTCATGCACCGCGATCTTTCCGAGTACAACCATGTCATTACGCCGGGCCGTTTCGACGTCTATGCCGTCAAACAGTTCGACGACTACGAGATTCTCGGTCCGCGTATCGTGGCCAGCAACGGCCCGCTCCTGGCCGACGACGGCGGCATCCTGCCGCAGGAGTTTGCGACCGTCCTGTACCTGCGCTCAACCGAGCAACCTCAGGTCGATCGCCTGGTCTGCGGACATTACCAGTACTCGACCGACGGGCGTTTTCTGACCATCAACCAGATCCGTGCAGCCCTCGGGGACATCTTCACCCTGCAACTGGCCCACTGAGCATCGACATCACGTCCTTGCCGGTTCCGGGCGGAGCCGGGCATCGGGGCCGGCCGGTGGCTTGACCGGGCGGTGCCAATTCGGGCAGCCTGTGCGTAGTTTAAGGAGATCCCCATGAGTTCTACATCGACCCGCACGGAGCAGATCATACAGACGCACGCCGAGCTGATCGTCAATGTCGTCGCGGCCTGCCACAATCCCGACCAGCGGGACAAGCTGCAGCCGGTCCTCGAGGCGGGAGAGACATACGGTCAGCTCAAACTCGTCGGCGCTATCCGGCGGATACTCGCCGGCGAGCGCGAGACGTCTCTGCTACAGGGCCTGGACGAGGACGACGCCGTCATCGTGGAGGCCATCCTGCGCGGCCTGCAGGATCCGCAGACCCTGCCCGATCCCAATGCCCAGCCCGATCCCAGCGCCGCCGCGCCGGGCCTGGCGCACATGGTCCATGCCGCTGCGCACGGCAGTACCGAGGCGCTGGAAATGCTTGGGCATATGGCCGAGCAGATGGCACCGGTGGGTGGCGATATGGCTCGCCTCGGCGGAATCATGCGCCGCCTGGTCAATGGGGAGCGCGACGCCGACGAGCTCTGCAAAGGGATGTCGGCCAGCGGCGAGTCGCTAGTGGTCTCCATCCTCGAGGAGCTCGGGCGTATGGAGGCCCATTGACCCGCCAGCGCGCGCTACCTCGGCCCGCCTGCGCCTCGCACGCTCACGCACCGCCGCCGTAGCGTACGTAGAGCACCAGGCCTCCGACCAGCAATACGATTCCCAAGACCATCAAGCCCAGGTGACGGCCCTGCAGACGGGTGTAGTCGCGCCGCGTCATATAGAGTTTGAGCTTGTACGTCGAACGTAGGAGCTGCAGATTCATGACCAGCAGCCATGCCCCGGCGGTGGCGAACAACAACAGGAAGACGTAGTGGGACATGGCGGCCGTTGGGGTCTGCGGCTGATGAAGGTCAGGAAGGCTGCGTGGGAAAGCCGGGCAAGGGGCCGAGCTCGAAGCGGTCGCGCATGTACAGCGGGCGGCTCTGTACGTAGTAGGTCAGCAGTTCGCTCAATGCCAGCAGGGCGCTGATGTGGATGCGTTCCCAGCCATGCGAGCCGTCGATACCGAAACAGATCAAGGCGGTTCGCAGATCGTTGCCAGCGGCCGTGGCCGCGGCGCTGTCGGAGTGGTAATACTTGAATACATCCCGTTGATGTGGAATCCCGAACTCCTTGCACAGATTGAGCAGTCGATGCGTCAGATGATAGTCATAGGGGCCGCTGGAGTCGGCCATGGCGATGGTCGCACCGAATTCACTGGAATTCTGCCCGGGTGCGGTCGTGCCGTTGTCGACCGTGACCATCTCCGCGACATCCTGGTGCAGCACGGCCGAGGCACCCGAGCCGACTTCCTCGGACACCGTAAACAGCAGATGGCAGTCGACCGGCAGCGTGATGTCCGATTCGACTATCGCTTTGGCCGCCGCAAAGACCACGGCCACGCCTGCCTTGTCGTCCAGGTGGCGTGAGTTGATATACCCGTTGTCCAGCATTTCCGGATTCGGGTCGATCGCCACGTAGTCGCCCACGTGAAATCCGTGGCGCATCAGGTCGTCACGCGAGGCGCAGTGCGTATCGATTCGCACCTCGAGGTTGTCCCACGCCGACGGTTGCGTGTCGATCTCGCGATGAAACGTATGGCCTGAGGCCTTCAGTGGCAGGATCGTTCCGCGGTAGGCTCCGGAATCGGTCTCCACCGTCACTCGCGCGCCCTCGGCAAAGCGCGCGTTCCAGTGGCCGATGGGAATCACCTCCAGTCGGCCGTTGTCCTTGAGGGTCTTGACCATGGCGCCCAGCGTATCGAGGTGCGCCACGATGGCCCGATCCGGAGAGGCGCGCTTTCCCTTGAGCGTGGCACGGATCGCTCCCCGGCGGGTCAGCTCGTAGGGTATGTGCAGGCGGTCCAGCTGACTACAGGCGAAATGTACGATGCTGTCCGTGTAGCCAGTCGGGCTGGGGATATGCAACAGGCGCATGAGCATGTCGCTGAGATAATTGCTGTCAACCGGCAGGTTCTTCATTGCACTCTTGCTGTTGCGTTGCGAATCGGACGGCCGCTTATCGGCGGCTCGGATGCGGCGGGAGCGCTGCCCGCAGACAGTCTACGCCAGGGCCACCACGAGCGACAAGGGCGAATGGGCGCGTCAATCTGGTGCATTGAAGGCCCTGCGGTCAGGAAGGCGTATTCTCAGCCGCGGCGCACAAGCGCTCCGCCTGCGGGCCCGGGCGGGAATGCGCCGCTATAACTGGCTGCATCGGGGCCCCTTCGATGCTAAGCTGACGCGCAGGGCCTTGCGCGTGGCCTGCTCGGTATGGGCCGCAACGGTGGAGGGGCGATGGCTAAAGGCGCGGTGGGCAAGCCAGTACGAATCGAGGCATTCAACTTCGCCCCGGGACGGGTTCTGGCCGGCAAGTACGAGGTCATCACGCGGCTCGGGGCGGGATGGGAAGGTGAAGTCTATCTCATTCGCGAGCAGGCGACGGGTATCGAGCGGACCGCCAAGCTGTTCTTTCCGCACCGCAACCCGCGCGATCGCAACGCGAAATTCTACGCCACCAAGCTGCACAAGTTGCGTCAATGTCCGATCGTGATTCAATACCATACGCGCGAGATGATCATCCACCGCGGCAGCCAAATCGCCTTCCTCGTATCCGATTTCGTCGAAGGTGAGCTCCTGAGCCAATTTCTCGCCAGGCAACCCGGTAAGCGCCTCTCACCCTTTCAGGGAATCCACTTGCTTCATGCGCTGGCCACGGGCATGGAATGCATTCACAACATGCGCGAATACCACGGCGACCTGCACGCCGACAACATCATCCTGCAGCGCTATGGGCTGGAGTTCGATCTCAAGCTTCTCGATATGTTCCATTGGGGTGCGGCCAGGCCGGAGAACATCCACGACGATGTCGTGAACATGATCCACATCCTCTACGATGCCCTGGGCGGCCAAAAGCACTATGCCCGACAGCCGCCGCAGATAAAGGCCATTTGCCGCGGCCTCAAGCGCACCCTTATCCTGCGTCAATTCCGAAGCGCCGGCCAACTGCGTCAGTACCTCGAGACCATGAGGTGGGACTGATGCGGAATGCGCTCGCCGACCCATCCTCAATCGCCGGTGCGGTCGGCGACGGTCTGGTCTTCGCCGACCAGGACATGGACGAGGCGAGGACCTACGAATTCGTCCGCGGACGTGCCGCGGTCTATACCCGTCGTTCACCGGAAAAGGATACGCCGAATGAGGACAGTGCGGCGCTGGTGCCGTTCGATGAGCAGGCCGGGGTCCTGGTGGTGGCCGACGGCGTCGGCGGTATGCCGGGGGGCGACGAAGCCTCGCGCCTGGCCGTCGAATCCGTGGTCGGTGCCGTGCGTCGGGCCGCCGACGAGGGCGCGGCGCTGCGCGAGGCCATCCTGAACGGTATCGAAGAAGCGAATCGTGCCGTTCTTGCGCGCAGTGCCGGTGGCGCGACCACCATGGCTATTGTCGAGGTCGATGGCACGACCATTCGGTCCTATCACATAGGGGATTCGATGATACTCGTGACCGGACAGCGTGGGCGCATCAAACAGCAGACCGTGTCGCACTCACCGGTCGGTTACGCGGTGGAGTCCGGTATGCTCGACGAGACCGAGGCGGTTCATCACGCCGAGCGCCACCTAGTGTCCAACGTCATCGGAACGCCCGACATGCGCATCGAGATTGGGCCGCATATCAGACTGGCGCCCCGCGACACTGTCGTGGTGGCGAGCGACGGCCTGTTCGACAACTTCTACCTTGACGAGATAGTCCAGCGTGTTCGCGTCGGTCGTTTGGGAACGGCAGCCAAGCGCCTGGCGGCAGACGGCCGTGCCCGCATGCAGCAACCCGGCGGCGATCTGCCCAGCAAACCCGACGACATGACTTTCGTGTTGTTTCGGCGCTCGTCGTAAGCCGTGGGCTTCCGTGACTGGGGTCACTCCCTGACCCGGATCTATATTTGATTGGTCATGGGGGGTCACTATAGAGTAACCGCAACCCACCGATTGGAAGGCATATCCGCGTGAAGGCCTTGCACATCCTGCTCGTCATTGCCGTCCTCGGAGGACGGATGGCGGTCTTGGTCCACGAGGCCGACGTCAAGGCTCATACGCCCGGGCATACTTGTGAGTTCTGTCTGCACGTGTCCAACCTCGGGCACGCCACCGTCGGACTGCCCGTCAATCTGGCGGTAATCAACCCCGCGCGGCCGGCCTTCATGGCCGTTCCGCACCTGTCTCATCAATTCACCTTCATTGCCTTTCTCGCCCGCGCACCGCCGCGGTCTGTCCCCGTCTGAACGACTGATTGAATTACGGGCCGGCCGGGCGCCGTCGAATCGGACGTGCGCGCTGTCCGACCGGGGGACCGGGCGACTGGAGATGCGTTCACGCGTGGACGCCCCAGCAGCGCTCTATCTCGAGTTTGGAGCAACAAATATGCGACGTGGAAACATTGGCGCCGTGGCCGCGGTAGTGGTCGCGTCCGTGCTGGGCGCCTTGACACCGGCGCCCAGCCGGGCTGCGGGAGCGGGCTCGCCAGCGCCTGGTCGTGTTCGCTGCGAGATGCCGAGTGCGACGCTGATTTGCGCGCGGGTCGCGGCGGCCAGCGTCCGTCGGTCGCCGCCGGCCAGCGGCCGCTGGAAGTCCAGCCGAACGTCAGTGAAGGGTTCGGCCATGATACGCAGCAGGTGGGGCACGAACTCATCGTCGCCAATGAACGGGGCAACGGTATCGGGTGAGCCGTTTCGCAGATAACGCACGGCGACAGCCTGCACTGGCGCACCAGCGTTGACAACGCTTTGGTACAGCGCTCGGCGAAAGTCATTGAGCTGCGTGCCGGGGCCGGTTGTGCCTTCGGGAAAGACCGTTACCCGTTGGCCGCGGCGAATGACCTCGGCCAGGGTGTCGATGGCCACGTTGAGGACGCCGAGGTTGGCCCGACGCAGAAACACGGTACCGCTCCGCGTGGCCAGGGTACCGATGACAGGCCAGCGGCGAACGTCATCCTTGGCGACGAACGTCGTGGGAACTGCTGCGGAAATGGCGACCGCGTCCAGCCAGGAGATGTGATTGGCGACGAGCAGCCCGGCCGTGTCCATCGCGCGACCCGAAGTCTGAATGCGCAGACCGAGGACTACCGCCAGTTGCTGCATCCACCGGCGCCGGCGCGCCTCGCCACCCGGGCGGCGGAACCACAGAGGGCCGCAGCGCCAGCGCAGCCAACTCGCCAGCATCAGGCCCCAGAGCAGGTGCAGGCACAGGCGCGACGCTCGCGTGGACACGCGCAGCGCACGAATGATCTTATCGGGCCGGCCCATCTCCCGTTGCGCGAGCGCTATTCAAACCCGGTTGACGAAATGGCGCACGTAGCGCCGTGCCAGCTGATCGCGGTCGACCAAAATGAAGGCGTCGGCAACATTGAAGGCCGCGTCCCAGTAGGGCTCGCCGCACACCACGGCGCCCAGTCGCAGGTAACCCTTGAGCAAGGGGGGCAGCAGGACGTTACGGCTGGCGACCGCGTCCCGCGTATTGAGCCCAATGAGCGGCGTCACCCGCAGTGACTCGGGCGCCCAATGATTGGCACGAAGATAGTCCAGGATAGACACGACATAGCTGTCGCCCTTGTTCAGCGGGATGCTGGCGCAGCCTATCAGATAGTCGACGTTGTCCAGCACGGTTACCTGCGCTACGCCATTCCACAACATGGCCAAGGCGGCTCCGCGGCGATAGTCGGCGTGGATGCACGTACGACCGACCTCCATGAACTGACCCGGCAGCGCCAATATGCGTTCCAGGGCGAATTCGGTTTCCGAATAAAACATTCCCAGACGGGCGGCATCCCGGCCGAGGAGCAGGCGGGTGGTGCCGATGACTTCGCCCCCTTCGATATCGCGGACCATCAGGTGCTTGCAGTAGTTATCGAAGCGGTCCTGATCGACTCCGAGCCGCGTGCTGCGCAGCGATGCGCCCATCTCGTCGGCGAAAACGCGGTAGCGAAGCCGCAGGCACTGTTCGACTTCCGCATCGGTGCTTGCCAGCGACACGCTCAATCCCCCGCGCCGATGTAAGGGCTGGCGGACCAGGGACATGGCCGTACAAGGCGTCGCCATGAGATTTCTCCTTGAGAACTGCTTGAACGATGGGCTCACTCTAACGGCGGCACATGAAGCAACCGTGACGGTGGAGTTACGGAAATCTGACCAAGATGTGTGGCGCAAACGCCGGTTGCCGGCGCGACCGGGGCTAAAGTCGCGGCGTTGGCGGTCGCTATGTCATAGACAGCGACTCGAACACGGTGACTGCGATCGGCCTGGACGGCCAGCGTGACGCCGCGACGGGCCGCCGGGGCCGTACAGGGGGAGACGGTGAGCGAATCCAGGGACAAGCGCCGTTACCGGCGTCTGCCGGTAACCATGACGGTGGAGCTAGTGCTGCCGGGCGGCGCCACTCAATTGCTGCGCAGCCGCGACATCAGCGAGGTCGGACTGTTTCTCGAATACCCGGTCATATCGGCGAGCGGCAATCAGGGCGGGCAGTCGGGCGCGCACGACCCGCCGCAGGTCGGTACCGAGGTCTATCTCAAGGTCGTCCAGGCGTTGACCGAGGACGCATCGGCCCGCATCAAGGCGCGCGTCGTACGCATTTGCGACGAGGGCATAGCGTTGCGCTTCGAAAACGGGCCGCCGCGCTAACGTCGCCGCGATTCCGGTAGCTACGCGCACGCCGGTGCCCGCGACCGCCGGGCACCGCAGTGGCGCGTGTCGAGTTCATCCTATCCGAAATACGCCGGTTCGGCTCCGCTCTTCCATTTGATGTTGCAACCCATGCTGGGTATCTGGTCGGTGTCCACCGCCTTGCCCGCGACCAATGCATCGAGCGCGGCGCGCAGGTCGGTGCCGGTCACCGGGCGGTCGTTGCCGGGTCGGGAGTCGTCGAACTGACCGCGGTAGGCCGGACGCCGCTGAGCGTCGAACAGGAAGAAGTCCGGCGTGCAAGCGGCGTGGTAGGCCTTGGCCGTCTCCTGGGTTTCATCATAGAGATAGGGAAAGGTGTAACCCAGCCGCTGTGCTTCCTCGGCCATCTTGTCCGGTGCGTCGTCCGGGTGAGTGGAGACATCGTTGCTGCTGATACCGACCGCGGCGATCCCCTTGGCCTGGTATTCCTTGATCACGGCAGCCAGCTCCCGCTGGATGTGTTTTACGTAGGGACAGTGGTTACACATGAACACCACCAGCAGGCCCTTGTCTCCCTTCAGGTCACTCAGGCCGACTTCCGTTCCGGTCAACGGTTCGGGCAGCCGAAAATCCGGGGCTGGCGTGCCGAGCTCAAGCATTGTGGATTCCGTGCGTACCATGGTCTGCCTCCTGTGGATAGCCTGAAGATTCTCGCCATTGTAACGAATCGCGTGCACGGTGAGGAAATGTGCGCTCGCCGCTGGCACGATGGGATGAATTCCAACACTCACAACAGCAGAATTCCGGCAGACCGCACGGCGCCTCGGCCGTGCGTTTGTCGGTAAGCGGTTCGTGCCTCGTTGAGGCCCGGCGCGAAATCGGCACCTCGCGATTTAGTGGCCGTCCGTCCGAGGGCGTCGTGTGGCGCGGGTGTGGCGAGGTGTTACAGCAGCTGGCGCGGGGCGAAGTCCTTGGCTTCGGGGAGGTGTTCGGCCTTATCGATGGCACGCGCGAGCAGCGTGTCGATCTGCACGGGCCCGAGGTATTCGCAGCCGCCGACGTACGCCACGTGCAGCAGGCCGCGCATTTGTACCTCTGAGTAAGTATGGTTGAGATGTTCACGCAGGCCGCTCAGCCACTGCGACAGCTCGCTGAACGGCGCCAGCTCCAGGCCGAGGGCGGCCAGGTGTTGCGACAGGTACCGGCGCAGCTTGTTGGTGACCAGCGGATATTCTTCGTCGAGCTGGAGAAACAGCGAGCGCAGGACGGCCTCGAGGATCGCTGTAGCGGGCAGCGGGGCCGCGTTCTCCGGAATCATGGCCGCAGCCAGCTTGGCTTCGGGCAGACGTCGTTCGCGATAGGCGACCATGTCGCCATAGGGGTCCGGGGCGAGCTCGACCGCCTCCTTGCTCATGGCGGCGACCAGGCTGCGGTGGATGTCGCTGCGGCGCACCTGCTGTTCTATAAGGCAGGCGAATTCGTTGATGAATTGATGCAGCGCCATGGCCGGACCGTCGGAGTATTTGTCCTGCCACAGCCACAGCGCTGTGTAGAGGTCGTCCCCGTGCAGGTAGGGCACCAGGCCGGTGAAGACGGCACGGCGGCGTGCGGGAATCGCCTCGGCTCGGGCGTCGTTGCGAACGATGGCATCCTGCATTATCTGTCTCCTATTTCTGGTGGGTCATTGCCGTTTGGAATTCGGGGTAGCCGACTTCGCTGTGCTCGGTGAAGTCCAGCCCGCGCTGCTCGTCGAGCGTTCCGGCGCGCAGCCCCATCGTCTTGTGGATTAAGAAATACATCAGCAGGGCGAGCGGGAAGGCCCACAGAAATCCGGCGGCCACGCCGATGAACTGGACCAGCACCTGCGTTGGGTTGAACAAGTCACCGGTTTTGAACAGCCCGGCGGCCAGCGTGCCCCAGGCCCCGCAGAACGCGTGTACGGGCACCGCGCCGACCACATCGTCCAACCGCAGCCAGTTGAGAAACCCGTCCCCGCCGACCAGTACAAAACCGGCGACCAGTCCCGTGATCACCGCGTACATGGGTTCCATGGTGGCACAGCCGGCCGTGATGGCGACCAGGCCGCCGATGGAGCCGTTGACCGTGGTCGTCATAAGCACGGGGCGCCGGCTGATCCACATCGTGGTCATGGCCCCGACCGCGCCGGAGGCGGCGGCCAAGTGGGTATTCAGGTTGATGAGCCCAATACTGGGCACGGCCGCGGCCGTGCTGCCGCCGTTGAAACCGAACCACCCCAGCCACAGGATGAAGCCCCCGAGGGCCACCAGCGTCAGGTTGTGGCCCGGGATGGGACGCGCCTTTCCATCGGCATCGAATCGTCCCAGCCGCGGTCCGAGTACAATGATCCCCGCCAGCGCGACCCAGCCGCCGATCGAATGCACCACGGTCGAGCCGGCAAAATCGATAAAGCCCATCTGCTTGAGCCAGCCCGAACCGGTATACAGGCTGCCCCAGGCCCAGCTGCCGTAAACGGGATAGATGACGGCTGTGATGCCGATAGCCCCGACCAGATAGGACTCGTAGCGCGTGCGTTCGGCCATCGCCCCGGAGGCAATGGTCACGCAGGTCGCGGCGAACATGGTCTGAAAGAGCAGCAGGCTGTAATCCATGTGTTCGGCATTGCCGAGCAGGAAGTGGTCCGTGCCCAGCCAACCGGTGGCATTGACGCCGAACATCAAACCGTAGCCCACAAGCCAGAACACGATGCTGCCCACGCACGCGTCGACGTAATTCTTCATGATGACGTTGACGGTGTTCTTGGAACGCACCATGCCACCCTCGAGCAGCGCGAAACCGGCTTGCATAAAGAACACCAGTGCGGCCGCGGTGACCAGCCAGACTGTGTCCATCGAGACCTGGAACGAGCCCGTCCCGTCGGCTGCAAAGGCCGGTGCGGATAACAAAGCGAGGAGAGCCGCCGACGAGAACCTAACTATATTTTTACACCTTGATGCGAACATCGGATGCCCCTTGTTGTGTTATACGGGGCCTAGTGCAAGGGGTGTGCCATACGCGGAAATACCCCGGGGCCGTGATGTGGAACGCTTAAACGGCGCAGAGCGGTGCGGCGCGAGCGTACGGGTGCACCAAGGAGCATCGTCGCGGCGACCGCGTCGCGCCATAGTGGTGCGTTGCGGCTGCAGTGCGGCGGTCACGCTCCGCACCCGTTGGTAGGCCCAGGCCTCAGCGTTGGAAGTTGCCGACGAGCTCGGTGTGAGCCAGGATGTGGTCCTTCATCGCCTGTTCGAGCGTATGCTTGTCGGGTGATGCCAGATCGGGTAGCACGGTATCCAGCGCGTACAGCTTGTGGAAGTATCGATGGCGGCCGACGGGCGGACAGGGGCCGCCGTAGCCGGTTCGCCCCCAGTTGTTCTTGCCCTCGCGGGTGCCGTTCGGTAGCTCGGTCGGCGTTACCGCCTCGGGCAGATGCGTCGCGTCAGGGGGCAGGTTGTAGAGCACCCAGTGGACCCAGGTCATTCGCGGGGCGGCCGGGTCGGGGGCGTCGGGGTCGTCCACGATCAGCACGAGGCTCCGGGCGTCGGGCGGGACGCCGGTCCAGGCGAGCGGGGGCGAGATGTTCTCGCCGTCGCAGCTGTAGCGCGTGGGGATGGCCTGTTGGTGCTCGAAGGCGTCGGAGCGCAGTGTCAATGCCATAGGTCCTCCTGGGGGCGTCGATGAGGCGCCGCGATCGCCCACTGTGCCTTTCCGGTGGGCAATGTCTCCGTGCACTGGGGACGGCGACTCTTATAATGAGCATGTACTGAGCATGGTCGACCGGCGGGCGAACGTCGACCATGTTAGCCAAACGAAGGGAGCCGCAATGCCCTACGAGACCCTGATCAGCGCCGAGGAGCTCTACTCCCGCCTTGGGGAGCCCGGCTGGGTGGTCGTGGACTGCCGTTTCGACCTGGCCGAGCCATCGGCCGGGCGCCGGGCGTACCGGTCCGCCCATCTGCCGGGCGCATACTATGCTCACCTGGACGAGGACCTGTCCGGTCCGGTCGGCCGCTTCACCGGACGCCACCCGCTTCCCGCGCCCGAGGTGCTGGCCCGGCGAATCGCTGCGTGGGGTGTCGACGCCGCGACGCAGGTCGTGGCCTACGACGATCGGGGCGGGGCCTTCGCCGCGCGCCTCTGGTGGCTGCTGCGCTGGCTTGGTCATGACGCGGTTGCGGTGCTCGACGGCGGCCTGGGGGCGTGGCGCCGCCACGGTTACCCACTTGACGACCAGGTGCCGCCGGCGCGTCGTGCGGACTTCGTGCCCAACGTGCGCGAGGCGCTGTGCCTGGACAGCGCGCAGGTCGAGGCCGCGCTGTCGCGCCAGGGGATTGCCCTGGTCGATGCGCGCGAGAGCCCGCGCTTTCGCGGCGAACACGAACCGATCGACCCCGTCGCCGGCCACATCCCCGGCGCGCGAAATCTGCCTTTTGCGGGCAACCTGGACGACGAAGGATGCTTTCTGGCGCCGGCGGCGCTGCGCTCGCGCCTGGCCTCGGTCCTGGGCGACCAGGACCCGAGCGCCAGCGTGCATATGTGCGGTTCGGGCGTGACGGCCTGTCATAACCTGCTGGCCATGGCGGTTGCCGGTTTGGGGGACGGCTGTCTGTATGCCGGTTCCTGGAGCGAGTGGATTCGCGACCCGCACCGGCCCGTGGCACGCGGTGAAGACTGAGCTGGGGAGTCCGCCGTTAGCGGCGTCCGGGACGATTTCGGTTTGGTGGGGCAGTGAATACTGCTAACATCGTTGGAAAACGATAACGACGCCGGAGAGGGAGCATGCCGCAGCAAGACACCCTAAAAGAGCGCCGGGGGCAGTCGCTTGATCAGCTGAAGAATCTGCTCAAGACCCGGACGGCGACTCTGGCACTGTTCAGCCAGCTCGCTGCCAAGCGTCCCTTCAAGCCCGAGCCGGTGGTCCAGGAACTGCTGCAGGAGTTTTGTGAGTCCCTGGTGGACTATACGGCGATCGCGCATTTTCAGCTCTATCGCCATTTCCAGGGTGGCCGGGAGCGCCGCCAGCCTGTGGTCGCGATCGCTGAGCAGGTCTACCACCGCATTGCCGATACCACGGCTCAAATCCTGGATTTCAACGACAAGTATGATTGCGGCGACCACTGCGACGACCTGGGGGGCCTTGCCGATGACCTCTCCCGCCTGGGCGAGGTGCTGGCCGATCGCATCAATCTCGAAGACCGCGTCATCGCCGCATTGCGCGGCGCTCAGCGCTGACGTCCCTGCTCAGGCCGGTTGTGGCTCCGGCCTTACCGCGCCTGTACCCAGGGCCGCGCCCAACCCAGTGCATGGGCTCTTTCGGCCTCCTCCTCGTTGACTGTCTCGGTCGCATCATTTTCCGCGGCCAGCGCCTGCAAGGCCTCCCGGACGCTCAGTTCCTGGACCTCATAGATTGGCAACGGCGAGTCTTCCATCGAACTTTTCCTCCCTTGTTTTAAGTGGTTATATAGGAAAAGTTAAAGTGAAATGCAAGTTGTTTTTATATCATACTGATTTAAAATAATAAATATTAGGGTTCCGCCGCCGTGCGGGGCTTGTGTTATGTTGCCGAGATCGGGGCCGGCGCCTCACCTCGCGCCCGTGGAGCGTGGGAGACCCGTCGCTCGGTCCGAATCGTTACACCGAGGAACACGCATGACTTACGCAATCGTCGTGAATATGGACTACGAGAACAATCCGCCCGAAACGTGCGGCGATCTATGGGAGGAGATAAAGCGGCGAATGCTGGCGGCAGGATTTATCCGCGACGGGCGGACCTTCACCACTTCCCTGCCGGAAAAGGAGGCGACCCGCCTGGCCCGACGGGTCATGGCCGAACTCGAGGAACAGCTCGAGCGGCACGACCGGGACGTCTACCATTACTTGAGAGACTTCTACGGCTACGATCTGGCGTATACCACCAACCTGATGCTGCC
>Ga0209918_1000192_pt1 | contig 45912 bp, 44 predicted proteins | sample SalPonD_shore_MG_FD_185712 | JGI IMG/M metagenome (GOLD analysis project Ga0209918, IMG submission 185712) | Salt pond soil microbial communities from South San Francisco under conditions of wetland restoration - Salt Pond MetaG... | ecosystem: Environmental > Aquatic > Marine > Intertidal zone... | reverse complement strand
CCCTCTCCGCCAAGTCGGTAGATGAAGGACGTCGTGCGCGGAGCCAGGAGAGCGCTTCGTTATTGGGATGCACGCCGTCCGTGGCGCGGGTTGATGGTCGCGGCGTCCGTGCCGCGACCCCTCTCCGAACGCTCAGTGTGGTTGGTTGGGTTGCAGGGGCAAAGGGTTAGCGATTCCCGCGCGCGCCTTACGGCGCGTCGGGAATGACAATACGGATAGGTGGCCGAGTAGCCGAATTCGGCGTACTCGAAGCGAGCCCGGAGGGCGAGGCCCAGGGACGGGCCGAGCAATCCCTCCCGCTCAGTGGGGAGCAGAGCGCTTGAGGCAATCGAAACAGTTCAATGGCGGCCCCCGCCGGTCCCCCCGCAACGGTAAGCTGTGAACCCCGTCAGGCCCGGAAGGGAGCAGCGGTAGCAGTGGATCCGGGTGCCGGGGTGCGGCTGGCGGGGGCCGTCTCCCCATGGCGCGGGGCCGCCGGCCTTGGCAGAATGGACGGGATGGTATTTCCCGAGCACACTCCGTTACCGGCCGGCACGGTTTAGACCGTGGCGGCGGCACGAGAAAACCAATGAGTTATCAGGTACTTGCACGCAAGTGGCGGCCGCAGCGCTTCGAGGACCTGGTGGGCCAGGAGCACGTGGTGCGCGCGCTCACCCACGCCCTGGACAACGACCGCCTGCACCACGCCTTCCTGTTCACGGGCACCCGCGGCGTGGGCAAGACCACCGTGGCGCGCATCCTGGCCAAATGCCTGAATTGCGAGAAGGGTGTCAGCGCCTCGCCCTGCGGAGAGTGCGAAACCTGCCGCTCCATCGAGGAGGGGCGATTCGTGGACCTGATCGAGGTGGACGCCGCCTCGCGCACCAAGGTGGACGACACCCGGGAGCTGCTGGACAACGTCCAGTACGCGCCCACCCGCGGCAGCTTCAAGGTGTACCTGGTGGACGAGGTGCACATGCTCTCGCGGCACAGCTTCAATGCGCTGTTGAAGACCCTGGAGGAGCCGCCGCCGCACGTTAAGTTCCTGCTCGCCACCACAGATCCTCAGCGGGTACCGGTGACCGTGCTGTCGCGCTGCCTGCAGTTCAATCTCAAGCGCCTGGACACCGAAGCCATCGCCGGCCAGCTCGCGCGCATCCTTGAAGCGGAAAACATCGATGCGGAAGCGGCGGCGGTGAAGCGCGTCGCCCGGGCCGCGGACGGCAGCCTGCGCGACGGCCTGAGCCTGCTGGACCAGGCCATTGCCTACGGCGGCGGCAAGCTCAGCGAAGCGGACGTGCGCGGCATGCTCGGCACCATCGAGCAGCGCCACGTGCGCGACATGGTGGAGGCACTGGCCGCACGCGACGCCGCGAAACTGATGGCGGTGGTGGAGACCCTGGCCGAGAGCGGACACGATTTCGCCGGCGCCCTGGAAGAGCTCATGCGCTTCCTGCACCAGGTGGCGCTGGCCCAGGCGGTCCCGGATCTGGCTGGCGACGACGAGGCCGTGAGCGAATTCGCCGGGAAGCTTTCGCCCGAGGATGCGCAACTCTTCTACCAGATCGGGCTCAACGGGCGGCGCGACCTGCCGCTGGCCCCGGACCCGCGCACCGGTCTGGAAATGACCCTGCTCCGGATGCTGGCCTTCCGGCCCGCCGACGCCGGAGAGGCCCCCGCAGCGGCCGGGCCAACCAGGGCTGCCGCCCCGGAAGCGTCGAAGGCGCCCGCGCGGCCCGCGAAGTCGAAACAGGCGGCGCCTGCCGCCGCGTCGGCCCCGGCGAGGCCCGCTGCCAGCGGCGACAACGGTGGCAGCCCGGACTGGGAGCCCATGATCAAGTCGTTGTCGCTCAAGGGCGCGGCGCGGGAGCTGGCGGCGCACTGCGCCTGGGGCGCCCACGAGGGTCGCACGGTGAAGCTGCGCCTGCCCCAGGCCCACGCCCACCTGCGCGGCGAACGCCAGGAAACGAAGCTCCGGGACGCACTGTCGGAACACTTCAAGGAACCCGTGCGGCTGATGATCGAGCTCACCGAGGCGCACCTGGACACGCCGGCGGGCCGCAGGCGGCGCCGCGAGGACGACCTGCAGCGCGCCGCGAAACAGTCCGTTGAATCAGACCCGACCATCCGGGCGCTGAAGGAGCAGATGGGCGCGGAAGTCCTGCCGGACTCCATCGAGCCCGGCGACGAATCCAATTGACACGCCAATCGAGCGAGGAAACCGAATCATGAAGGGAGCCATGGGCAATCTGATGCGCCAGGCGCAGAAGATGCAGGAAGAGATGCAGAAGGCCCAGGAGGAACTGGCCCGGATGGAAGTCACCGGCCAGGCAGGCGGCGGCATGGTCAGCGTCACCATCACGGGCCGCCACGAGGTCCGGCGCGTGAACATCGATCCCGAGCTTCTCAAGGAAGAGGCGGAGATGATCGAGGACATGATCGCCGCGGCCTTCAACGACGCCGTGAACAAGGTGGCGGAGCAGACCCAGGAGCGTTTCTCCGGGATGGCCGGCGGCCTCAACCTGCCGCCCGGCATGAAGCTGCCCTTCTGAGCGGACGCCGATGCCTGAAACGGGCCTGCTGGAAGCACTGATCGAGGCGTTCCGTTGCCTGCCGGGCGTGGGCCCGAAGTCGGCCCAGCGCATGGCATTCCACGTGCTGGAGCGCGACCGCGAGGGCGCCGGCCGACTGGCGGAGACGCTGCTGGAAGGCCTGGATCGGATCGGGCGCTGCGAGCGCTGCCGCACCCTGACGGAAGAAAAGATCTGCCGGCTTTGCGCGAGTCCGAACCGGGATGCCTCGCTGCTGTGCATCGTCGAGACGCCCGCCGACATCATGGCGGTGGAGGGTGCCAGCGTTTACAGCGGCCTGTACTACGTGCTCATGGGACGGCTTTCGCCGCTGGACGGCGTGGGTCCCGCCGAGCTGGGACTGGAACGCCTGGAGGAGCGCCTGGCCAGGGGCGGGGTGAACGAGATCATTATTGCCACCAGTTCCACGGTGGAGGGCGAGGCCACGGCCCACTACCTGGGCGAAATGGCCCACGAGAACGGCGTCAGGGTGACGCGTATCGCACACGGCGTGCCGCTGGGCGGCGAGCTGGAATACATTGACCGCACCACCCTGGCGCACGCCTTCTCCGGCCGTCGGGACCTGTAGGCGGCGGATCGCCCGCGTCCGCGGGCTCCTGCGGCTGGCACAGGGTGGGTTGAGCGCAGCGAAACCCACGCGGATACCGCGACGAACAAATCGGAGGCCCCATGACCGACTGCCTGTTCTGCAAGATCGTCGAGGGCGAAATGGACGCCGACGTGGTGCACCGCGACGACGACGTGGTGGGCTTCAGGGACATCAACCCCCAGGCCCCGCACCACGTGCTGTTCGTGCCGACAAAACACATCGCCACGCTCAATGAGCTGGAAGCCGACAGCGCCGCGCTGATCGGCAAGCTCACCATGGCCGCCAAGCAGTATGCCGAGCGCAACGGCATCGCCGAGGACGGCTGGCGGGTGGTGATGAACTGCAACGAGGGCGCCGGCCAGTCGGTGTTTCACATCCACCTGCACCTGCTTGGCGGGCGGCGGATGAACTGGCCGCCGGGCTGAGCCGATCAAATCCGCGGCGGGGACGCCGCTCCCACAATGCCGTTGAGGTGCCGTGGGAGTCCTGTGGGAGCGGCATCTTGCCGCGAAGCCTGCCTAGGTGCCCATCTCCTCCAGGATCTGGCGGAATGCCGTCAGGCGCCGCTCGCTGATTTCCCCGCGCCTGAGGGCGTTTTCCACCGCGCAGCCGGGCTCTCCGGCATGGCGGCAGTTGCGGAACCGGCAATGGCCCAGGTGGGGCCTGAACTCCACGAATCCCTGCTCGATGGTGGCCTGGGGCATTGCCCAGAGTCCGTATTCCCAGACGCCGGGCGTATCCACCAGCTCGCCGCCCCCCGGCAGCCGGTAAAGGCGGGCCGCGGTGGTGGTGTGGCGGCCCTTGCCGGTGGCGCTGGACAGCTCGCGGCTGGCGATGTCTTGCTCGGGCAGCAGGCACGCGGCGAGACGCGATTTCCCCACCCCCGACTGGCCGGCCAGGATCGCCGTCCGCTCCTTCAGCTCCTTGCGCAGCGCCTCCAGGCCCTTGCCGCTCTTCGAGGATACCGGCAGCAATGTGTAGCCGATCCCGGCGTATGGCGCGAGACGCTCCATGAGTTCGCGGTGGGAGTCCAGGTCGGCCTTGTTGGCCACCAGCATCGGCGGCACGCCCACCGCGTGGGCGGCGACCAGGTAACGGTCCACGATGAATCGCGTGGGCGCGGGTTCCGGGGCGAGCACCACCAGCACCCGGTCCAGGTTGGCGGCGATCACCCGGGGACGGCCCTGCCGGTCCACCCGGGGGAAGGCATTGCGCCGCTCGCGGATTTCCACCAGACGGTGTCCGCCGCCCCGGACCGCCTCGTACCAGACCAGGTCGCCGCACACCGGCTTCAGGCGTCGCGACAGGGTGCACTCGACCGGCTCGCCCGGTGCGGCCTCGGTTTCCACCAGGCAGCGGGTGCCGAAATGCGCGAGCACGCGGCCGGGCAGTCCGGGAACCGTGTCTGTGGAGCCCCCGGCCGTCAATTCCCCGTCCACGGGATGGTTGGCACGGATGGCGCGCCCGGCCTGGATTCTGGGCGCGATGTCCTTGCAAGCGGGTCCGGAAGCATCATGCTTTCGCGGTCTCCTTCTCCCCGGAAGGCGTGGCCGGCGAGTGAACGTGCCCGCCACGGGCCGGGTCAAAGGGTAGCCTTTGCTAAGATAGCTGACAACAGCGCGGGACAAGCGCGGAGCGAGCATGTCGGAGAACAGGGACAATCTGGTCTGGATCGACCTGGAGATGACCGGGCTCGACCCGGACAACGACCGGATCATCGAAATCGCCACCGTGGTGACGGACAAGCAACTCGAGGTGCTCGCGGAGGGGCCGGTCCTGGCCATACACCAGCCGGACCACATCCTGGACGGCATGGACGACTGGAACCAGAGCACCCACGGAGCCTCGGGCCTGCTCGACCGCGTGCGAAAGACCGGCGTCACCGTGGAGCACGCCGAGCGCCAGACGCTTACTTTCCTGAGGGGGTACGTGCCCGAAGGCGTCTCGCCCATGTGCGGCAACAGCATCTGCCAGGATCGCCGCTTCCTGCACCGGCTCATGCCGGAACTCGAGCGATTCTTCCATTACCGCAACCTGGACGTGAGCACGCTCAAGGAACTCGCGGTACGCTGGTCGCCCAAGGTCGCCGCCGGCGTGAGCAAGGAATCCAGGCACCTGGCGCTTGACGATATTCGCGATTCCATCGAGGAGCTGCGCCATTATCGCAAGCATATGGGTGAACTTGGCGGTGCAGGTCCTTGATTTGTGTAACATTGCCAGCGTATAAGGAATCGGCCGAATGGCCTCCAGGGGAAAAGTGATGGGCAATGCCGTACCGAAGCGTGATCAGGGCAGTGCGCTCAGCGCGCTGAAGCTGGTCACCAATACGGACGAACTCTCGGAGGCTCTGGGTTCGCAACCCACTTTCCGTCCCCACAGCATGGGCGAAATTCTGGTCAGCGAGGGCCTGATCAGCCCGGCGCAACTCAAGGACGCCCTGGACATCCAGGCCATCGAGCCCCACCGGCGCATCGGCGAGATCCTGCAGGAGCAGGGCGCGGTCACCCACGAGACCATCCTGAGCACGCTCGCGGTGAAGCTGGGCCTGCCCTTCGTGCGCCTCAGCGGGTTCGACGTGGACCCGTTGGCGGTGGCGCGGTTGCCTGTGGAGATCGCCCGCCGCAATCGCGTCATGCCGGTGATGTTCAACAAGAACCGGCTGGTGGTGGTCATGTCGGACCCGACGGACCACGAGACCATCCACTTGTTGCGCTTTTTGCACAACTCCAACATCGAGGTGGCGGTCGCCACCGACACCGAGATCCAGAAGGCCATCGACCGCTACTTCGGCACCTCCGAGGAAGAGTCTGCGATGGGCCAGCTCGGCATCGTGGAGCACGATACCGAAGATGACGAGCGGGCCGCCATTGAGCAACTCGGCTCCGAGAAGCCGGTGGTGCGGCTGGTCAACAACATCATTCGCGAAGCCATCCATCGCCGCGCCTCGGACGTCCACGTGCGACCCCAGGACGGCCGGGTGGACCTGCTCTACCGGATCGACGGCAGCCTGCTCAAGATCCGCCAGTTCAGCAAGGCGCTGCTGCCCGCCGTGGTGAGCCGAATCAAGATCCTGGGACGCATGAACATCGCCGAGCGCCGTCTCCCCCAGGACGGACGCAGCCGGGTGGTGGAGGGTGACGCCGTGTGCGATCTGCGCATCTCGGTGATCCCCACTTCCCAGGGCGAGAGCGTGGTGATCCGCATCCTGAACAAGCAGCAGGGCCTGAAGTCGATGGACGAGATCGGCTTCAGCAATCGCGACCTGGAAATTTTCGACCACCTGATCCACAAACCCAACGGCCTGTTACTGGTCACCGGGCCCACGGGCTCGGGCAAGTCCACCACGCTGTACGCGGCGCTGGACGAGGTGCGAAAGCAGAACGTGAAAATCATCACCACGGAAAACCCCGTGGAATACGAGATGGACGGCGTGGAGCAGATCTCGGTGAACAACGTGCCCGGCTACACGTTCGCCCGGGCATTGAGACACATCCTGCGCCACGATCCGGACGTGATCATGGTGGGCGAGATCCGTGACCAGGAGACCGCCAAGATCGCGGTGGAAAGTTCGCTCACCGGCCACCTGGTGCTGTCCACGCTGCACACCAACTCGGCCGCCGCCACCATCACGCGCCTGGTGGAAATGGGCGTGGAACCCTACCTGCTCAGCTCCACCATGATCGGCGTGCTGGCTCAGCGCCTGCTGCGGCGCAACTGCCCGCACTGCCTGGTGGAGGAGAAGATCGAGCCCGCGGTAAGGAAAAGCGTCGGAGCCGGCCCGAAGGAGAAATTCCTGATGGGCGAAGGTTGCGACCATTGCTCGGGGACTGGTTACTTCGGGCGCATCGTGGCCTACGAGCTGATGCAGATCACACCGGAAATGCGCCGCTTGATCAGCGCCAACGCAACCTCCGGGCAGTTCTTCGACCAGGCGGTGGGCGACGGCATGATGCCGCTCACCGAGCATGCCTTGACGCTGGCCCGCTCCAAGAACACTTCGCTTGCCGAAGTTTATCGCGTGCGCTTGAACTAGGCCGCCCGGTTCGCGGCACGGAGGCCGCTCCCACAAAGCCTGAAACGTTCATGTGAGCTTGGTGGGAGCGGCGTCCCCGCCGCGAATGGCTTGCGCTCAATGCTTCGCCAGCCTCAACCAGGTGTCCACCACCGTGTCCGGGTTGAGCGACATGCTCTCGATGCCCTGGTCCATGAGCCACTCCGCCAGGTCCGGCTGGTCCGACGGACCCTGCCCGCAGATACCGATATAGCGGCCCTTGTTTCGGCACGCGTGAATGGCCATCGCCAGCAGGGCCTTCACCGCCGCGTCGCGCTCGTCGAACAGGTGGGCGATCAGCCCCGAGTCCCGGTCCAGGCCCAGGGTGAGCTGGGTGAGATCGTTGGAACCGATGGAAAATCCGTCGAAGTGCTCCAGGAACTCATCGGCCAGCAGGGCGTTTGACGGCAGCTCGCACATCATGATCAGCCTGAGATCGTTGTCGCCGCGCTTCAGGCCGTTTCTCTCCAGCTCGGCGATCACGCCCCGGGCCTCCTTCACGGTGCGCACGAAGGGCACCATCACCCAGACGTTGGCGAGCTTCATGTCATTGCGTACCTTCCTGAGCGCCCGGCATTCCAGCTCGAAGCAATCCCTGAAGCTGTCGGCGACGTAACGCGAGGCGCCGCGGAAACCCAGCATGGGGTTCTCCTCGTGGGGCTCGTACTGCTCGCCGCCCACGAGATTGGCGTACTCGTTGGACTTGAAATCCGAGAGCCTGACGATCACGGGTTTCGGGTAGAAGGCGGCGGCGATGGTGGAGATGCCCTCGGCGAGCCGTTCCACGTAGAAGCTTACCGGGTCCGCGTAGCCGGCCCAGTGCTCGTCGATGCGTTTCTTCAGCTCGGCGTCCTGCTTGTCGTATTCCAGCAGCGCCTTGGGGTGGACGCCGATCATGCGGTTGATGATGAACTCCAGCCGTGCCAGGCCGACGCCTTCGCTGGGGATGTTGGCGAAATCGAAGGCCCGGTCCGGGTTGCCCACGTTCATCATGATCTTCACCGGTATCTCGGGCATTTCGCCGAGCCTGGAGGTGGTCACGTCGAACTCGAGCTCGCCCTGGTAGACGTAGCCGGTATCGCCCTCGGCGCAGGAGACCGTCACGGGGTCACCGTCCGGCACCCTGTCGGTGGCGTCCGCGGTGCCCACGACCGCCGGGATGCCCAGCTCGCGGGCGATGATGGCCGCGTGGCAGGTGCGCCCGCCGCGGTTGGTGACAATCGCCGAGGCGCGTTTCATCACCGGCTCCCAGTCCGGGTCGGTCATGTCGGTGATCAGCACGTCGCCTGCCTCGACCCGGTTCATTTCCTTCGCGCTGGCAATCACCTTGGCGGGGCCGGCGCCGATGCGCTGGCCGATGGAGCGGCCCTGCGCGAGCACCTCGCCCTTCTGCTTGAGGCTGTAGCGCTCGATGCCGGCGTCGTCGCGGCTTTTCACCGTCTCCGGGCGTGCCTGCAGAATGTAGAGCTCGCCGGAGTCGCCGTCCTTGCCCCACTCGATGTCCATGGGCCGGCCGTAATGATCCTCGATCACCAGCGCCTGTTTCGCCAGCGCCTCGGCCTCGGCGTCGGTGAGGGAGAACCTGCCGCGCAGCTCCACGGGTGTTTCCTCGGTGTGCACTCCGGAACCGTCCGGGTCGTAGATCATGCGCTGCAGCTTGCTGCCCAGCGTTCGGCGCAGGATCGCCGCGTGTCCGTCGCGCAGCGTGGGCTTGAAGACGTAGAACTCGTCCGGGTTCACCGCACCCTGGACCACCATCTCGCCCAGACCGTAGGAGCTGGTGATGAACACCACGTCGCGGAAACCCGACTCGGTGTCCAGGGTGAACATGACCCCGGAAGCGCCGGTGTCCGAGCGCACCATCTGCTGGATGCCCGCGGACAGCGCCACCTGGGCGTGCTCGAAACCGTGGTGTACCCGGTAGGAAATCGCCCGGTCGTTGTAGAGCGAGGCGAACACCTCGTGGATGCGCTGGATGACCTGGTCCTCGCCGCGCACGTTGAGAAAGGTTTCCTGCTGGCCGGCGAACGAGGCGTCCGGCAGGTCCTCGGCGGTGGCCGACGAGCGCACCGCCACCGACAGCTCGCCGGAAGTCTTCTTCTCGAGTTCCCGGTACGCCTCGAGCACTTCCTCGCGCAGCCGTTCGGGGAAGGCCGTGTCCACCACCCACTGGCGGATCTCGGCGCCGGTCTTCGCCAGCGTGTCCACGTCCTCCACGTCCAGCTTTTCCAGGGACGCGTTAATGCGTTTGTCGAGCCCGGTGTCGGAGAGGAATTCCCGGTAGGCCTGGGCCGTGGTGGCGAAGCCGCCCGGCACCTTGACGCCGGCGGCGGTGAGATTCGAGATCATTTCCCCCAGGGAAGCGTTCTTGCCGCCCACCTGGTCCAGGTCCTTCATCCCCAGCGAGTCCAGCCAAACGACGTAATCGCTCAACGTCCCATCTCCCACGTTGTCGGGCGCCGGCTTGATCGGAGCCGGCGAATCAGTGGATAGTTGCGCCCATGCAGAGAACCGTTTTCTTCATCTCCGACGGCACGGGCATCACCGCCGAGACCCTTGGCCACAGCCTGCTGACCCAGTTCGAGGGTGTCGAGTTCAAGCAGGTCCGGATTCCGTTCGTGGACAACGAGGAAAAGGCCCGTGCCGCTGTCAGGCAGATAGAGCAGGCTGCCGAGCGGGACGGCGAACGCGCCATCGTCTTCAATACCGTGGTGAACCCGGAGTTGTGCAGTCTTCTGGCAACCAGCCGGGGGCTGGTGCTGGACCTGTTCGCCGCCTTCCTGGCGCCGCTGGAGGCGGAGCTTAACACAAAGCGTACACCCAAGGTCGGCCGCGCCCACGGCATGAGCGGCGAGAAGAACTACGACGCGCGCATCCATGCCATGAACTACGCCCTGGCCCACGACGACGGCGTGGCACCGGAGTACGACGAGGCCGACGTGGTGCTGGTGGGCGTGTCGCGCTCGGGCAAGACCCCCACCTGCCTGTACCTGGCACTGCACTACGGGGTCAGCGCCGGCAACTACCCGCTCACCGAGGAGGACCTGGAAAAAATGCGCCTGCCGGATTCGCTCCGGCCCTGGCGCGGCAAGCTGTTCGGGCTCTCCATCGACCCGGAGCGCCTCCACCAGATCCGCCAGGCGCGTCGGCCCAACAGCCGCTACGCCGACATCCGCCAGTGCCGGCGCGAGGTGGCCGAGGCGGAAGCGCTGTTCGAAAAGGAGGGCGTGCGCTGGCTCAGCACCACTCACACTTCCATCGAGGAGATCGCCAGCAAGATGCTCCAGCTCCTGGGCATCGAGCGGCATTTCTATTGACAGGGCTTGATTGGAACGACTGTGGGAGCGGCTTCCAGCCGCGAATCGTTCGCGAATCCCTTTACCCCCATAGCGTTATAACGCAACGATGTCAAGGGTCTAAGCTACTGATTATACAGAGGAATCCTCACCCTGGAGTGTGCATTCCCTGTGCTAAGATGCAGCCATGGTTGCGTTACTGAGACCTGCATCGAAACGCCCGTTGCGCGGCCCGGACTTCGCCGGGCTGATGGCCATGTTCGATGCCAACTACAAGCGCCTGGGCTGGCTGTGCCCGAGGCGGGGCGCGGCGTTCCGCTCGCGGGCGGACGGATCGCCGGACCTGTTCATGGAGATCACCGGGCGCCACGCCTACACAACCGAGCTGCGGCTGACCTATTACTTCGCGGCCGGGCAGGGCGCCCAGGCGGATCCCGACGCGCGCCTGCGCATCTACTACGACGCCCGCCAGGCCGAGATCATGTCCTGCCGGCCGGGCATGAGCTTCCGGCGCCTGCACGGGCCATGGGTGCCCTCGGCGCAGGAACTGCAACGGCGCTGGACCATCAACCGCTTCCTGTCGAAGTGGCTGGACTACCTGCTGTACCAGGGTCACGCGATGGATACCTTCCGGCCCGTCAACGCCCTGCCCGAGCACGAGGAGTGGCGGAAGCAAGCAGGCGATCAGGTTGACAGTCGCAGCCCGTCGCCTTAAAGTTCCGCGGCTTCGGGAGCGGACGGGTGCCGCCCGGATTCGATGTCTGTAGGAGCGCGCTTGCGCGCGAACATCGGGGCCATAGCTCAGTTGGGAGAGCGCAACACTGGCAGTGTTGAGGTCGGCGGTTCGAGCCCGCCTGGCTCCACCAGATTAAGAAAGGCCGGCAGGACCGGCCTTTCACGTTTAGGACCCCATCGTCTAGAGGCCTAGGACACCACCCTTTCAAGGTGGCGACACGGGTTCGACTCCCGTTGGGGTCGCCAACTTAGCCCCAGTGACCGTCTCGGGATTCGCCGAGACGGTCACTGAGTCGGTTTTCAGCACCACGCGCTTCACCAAGTCGGCTACCACCGCTTTTTTCCGCTGGGGCCGGCGGCGCTTGCCTGGAACAGGCGCCTCTCTCGCTGTGGGACGCGTTCGCACTTTCCTTGGCAAACACAAACCTACGGAAACCAGTTGTCGCCCCAGCGCCTTCCCCCCCTACAGAATGACCCTCAACTGCCGATTTGGTCCAGGCGCAAGCAGACCTCAAAGCTACAAGGACGTATAGGGGCAACATGTCTGGTCACCCACCCCGTCGGCATTCCGGATTTCCCGGAGCTGCCGTCGAAGTACCTCCCGCGAGTCCACTTCGTTCGAATTCAACCTAGTCAACAGCGGATTGCGGGCGGCGTTGACGGGCTAAATGAACAAGCGTAGGCTTGGTTTAAAATGACTCCTGGGAGGGAGGAAATGAAAACGTGGCCATTTGCCGTACCGTTTTGTGTCTTCCTCGGGGTATCCATTGCGCTGCCTGCCAAGGCCGGTGGCGTCAATCCCAATTCCCCGGGCGTGCTGGAGCCGGTACTCAGCGCAGTTACCGGCGCGCCGGTGCGCATCCCGCATACCGATCAGGCCGACGGCGAGCAATTGCTCAACATTGAAGGGCCGGTAGTTCATCAAAAGGCGGAGGATACGACCAGCCTGCTGGGCTATCCCATTAACCGGGTGTCGAGTCCGAATGATGATTTCGCGGACGACCTCAAGTCCCTGTCGGACGCCGCGGAAGACGGTAAAACATCCGACATGAGAGACGCGGCCGAAGACCTGATGCACATCCTGAAGGGCACGACCCACGGACGCATCTACGATGGTTTCGCGTTGCTCAACTACAATCGCGGCGCTTATGCCCCGGGGCAGGTTCCGGGCGAGTACAAGATGAAGGTGCTGCGCGACAGCGGGCTCACCGAAACCGGCATTGACGGCAGGCAGCACCGGATCTGGGACCTGGACGTCAGCCTGTTCTACTACGACGGCCAGATCGACTCGGACACCTTCCTGTTTCGCGTGCCGGCCGAGGCACAGGAGTTCGATCCGATCAGAATTCACTACCGGATTTATTCCACCGTGCGCGAGGATTTCTCGCCGACGGTGGTGATGCTGGACCGGCGCATGCCGGGTAGCGTGCAGTTCCCGTACAAGGGCCTGGACGCGGTTTGGGTGCCGCTGGACTCCGGCGAGGTGACGGAGCTGACGGTGAAGCTGCCGCCCGTGCGGCTGGTGCGCGGCGTCTACACCTGGGGCTGGCGCGTCCATCCGCCGCGCATCCAGTTCCTGCAGCCGGTGTTCGAGCATGTCAACGCGCATACCGGCAACGTGGAACTGGAGCCGCAGGGTGAATCCTTCGCCTATCGCAATCGCAACGATCTGGCCCTGGACGCCATTTCCGACGCGGCGCCGGAGAAAAAGGCCTACCGGGTGGCGAAGGCGGTGCTCGACGGAGCCGATCCGGGCGTCATCGCGGACTGGCTCAATCGGCCCGACCGGGGACCGCGCGGCACGTGGGACGACTGGGCGGACCTGGCCAAGAACCAGCGCCAACTTCCGCCGGAGGCTTGGGACCACCTGGCCGCCGAGGGCATCGACCCCCGGCACTTCGGTCCCTACCGCTTCGTGTCCGTGTACATGAACAACGAGATGTATGGCGAAGGCCCGGACGGCGCGCGCATCGAGGGCTGGCAACAGGGCGACCGCTTCCGGGTGAAGCTCATCAACCTGGACAATCACACCCATTACTTCCGCAACGTGGATTTCGGCCCGCGGTTGAACGATGACATTTCAAACTGTTGCGGCGCCGGCAGCCACAGCTTCGAGATCATGAATTTCAAGCCGAGCTACGGGGCCCCCAAGGTCGCTGAAGTGCAATTCCGTGCCGGCTGGGGGTTCCGGCCCCACTTCAACGTCATCCAGCAGCCCGATGTGTTCCCGAGGGCATCGGACCGGGACCTGCTGATGCCATTCTTCGGCGGTGACAGTGCCGAGCATATTGGATACCAGTACTCGGCAGCGGCGCGCGGCGGCGACTTTCGCTTCGACCCGCCCCCGTTCGTGATCGGGACCCCGGACAATCCGGCACCCGACCATCTGCGCGAGGCCGATGGTTCGGAAGGCCTGCTGATCGGCCGGCGCACCGAGGGCTACGGCGTGGCGCAGTTCTGTCCGGGTGATCCTTACCCGGGCTTTTGCAGCGAGGACATCGCGCGGTTCAACCCGAACGGCGCCCTGAACTGGCCTCCGCCGCCGTTGCAGGGCAAGAACGGCCTGCCGGATCACCCCACCGAGCTGCGATTCCCGCCGTTCCTGCGCAACCCGGCGCAGGGCGATGCGCACGCCGGTGACATCATTCCGCCCACCCCGGCCTGGAAGCCGTTCCTGTGGCTCAATCCGGCCAACGGCTCGTTATTCATTGATCCGGACGACCCGTCGAAGGGTTACTGGGCGGACCTGACGTATGCCCACGGCACGCCGATTCACGCCGGCGGGTCGCTCAACGCCACCGTCGAGGCGCCGCGCGGGTCGGCACAGGTCTTCTACCAGTTCGACGACCTGTTCCACGACAACGCGATCTTCTCGCCCCATCCCACGTTCATGACGGAGTGAGGCGCCGCCGGGCCCGCCCGTCAGTATTGGTCCGGCCCGATTACGCAACTCGCGGGGTCGAGGTTGGTGCCGTGGCGGATGCGGCGGCCGTAGGACAAGTCCGCCGGACTACCGGCCGGCCACCAGTGGCGGAACAGGGACCACCACTCGTGGCGTCCGAATTGCAGCGCCACAAGTTCCACGAGCAGGTCGCCGCACCGTGCCCGGCACACGGCACTGGGGGACGGCGCGCCCCGTGAAATGCGCGTAACCAGGCCCCGATGGTCCCCAAGCAGGTTACCCATGCCCGCCGACCCGTTGTTGGCGACAAGGCCTTCGCCCCGACCGGGCGCAACGCGCCACAAGGCCGGCAGGCAGGTATGGGAACAGGCGATGAGCGAGACACCGGTCTCGCGCAGCCAACCCGCAACCCGTTGCTGGTGCCCGGGCATTGCCAGGCTCTCACGGGCAAGGCCCCAGCCTGCCAGGGACTCGGGATCACCGTGCAGGATCAGGATGCGTTGTCCGCCCAGGTCCAGGCACTTATGACGGGGCAGGGCACGAAGTGCGCCGCACGCGCCGGGCAAGTTGCGTGCCGTGGCGCGCAAACGTTCGATAATCCGATTGGAACGCGCCACGACGGATTCCGGGATCCAGGCCGGGTAGGCGCAGCCGCAGCCGGCATCCTCGTCCGGTTCGACGAGTTCCAATTCCACGTTGCCGACAATGGCGCCGTGGCGGAGCACCCGGCGGTTGATCTCCTCGAAAGTGGCCGGGTCAACGTCGAACCAGTGGAAGTCGCCATTGAATTCCAGGCGTACGCCCAGGCCCTGTTTGCGGTCCCTGGCCGCCAGACCCTCTAGCGCGTCCAGCGCGAGGCGGTTGCCGTATAGGCCGCCGGCGACATAGACCACGTCGGCCTGCGCGGGCTCCGTACGTTTGCACAGTTCCCGCGGCCGGTAGCGATAGTGACTCGGACAGTGGCGGCCGGGTCCGCTCATGCGGCCTGCTCCACCCGGGCCCTCCAGGCGGACAGGGCACCGCCCGCAAGCGGAAGCAGGAACCCGGCCGTGCACAGGCACAACCCCCAGGCGTTGACGCCCAGCAGCATGGCGTAATCCCCATTGCCGATCGCCAAGGCGCGGGGCAGCGCATCCAGGGCCATCAGCACGCCGAGCACCACGCCCGGCCAGAAGCTCAGGTGGAAACTCCACGGCGAATGGCGCGTGAACCCGGACAGAAGGAACACCGGCGCCAGGCCCATGACCATGGTGCCGCTCACGGTGGTGGCCTTGAGAATCGCCGCGCCTGTGAACAGGGGAAGGCTGCCCAGTACCGCGAATACGATCATCGCCCATGCGCCGGTCCGCGGCTTGGGCCGCGATGCCGGCTTGCGTCGGGCCAGCGAGGGCAGGTCCACGGCCAGGGCCTTGGAGAGCGAGGTGAATGTGGAATCCAGGGTCGAACCGGCGGAAGTGATCATGACGATGCTCATGAGGAAATACGCGCCGACGCCCACAGCCCGTCCAACCGCCGCCGGCGCATTGTCTGCGATGGCGATGGCATTGAGCCGGGCGTGGACGCCCACCAGGCTGAACGCCAGGATGGCGAGGAAGCCCACCAGCCCCGCCACGGTAAAAGCCAGCCGCATACGTTTTTCGTCGTTGACGAATCCCCGGTCCGTGAGTACGGGGTCGTGAAACGGATAGCTGAAGATCTGGAGCCCTGCTACCAGCAGCAGGTCCATGCCGCCACGCAGGCTGTATTTACCCGAGGCCACTAGGCTGTCGGCACCATCCCGCGGCAGGAACAAAAGCAACACGGCGGTGATGAAGGTGACGAACACCACCGCCTGGATGAGGTCGGTGACGATTGAGCCGCGCAGGCCGCCCTTGAGGCTGTAGGCCAGGGTGAAGACCGTGAACAGAAGTGCCGCGGCATAGTAAGCAAACTCTCCGGGAGCGCCAAAATAGCTTCCCACCACCGCGGAATTGCTCCACACCTCGTTGTAGAGGCGAATCAATATGGCGACGAAGAAACCCAGCGACGCGGTGCGCCCGTAGCGCGAAGCGAGGAACCCGGCCAGGCTCCGCGCACCGGTAGTGGTACGAATCCGGTATATCACGACCCCGGCAAAAGGGATGGACAACCAGTAGGTCGCGTACGCCAGTCCACCAACCAGCCCGTACTCGGCACCCAGGTTGGCGGCGTTGGTGACCGACTTGGCGAAAATCCAGCTGATGAAGATGCTGGCGGCGAGCGTCCCGCCACCCACCGGCCGTCCATGGCTGTCGGCGCCTCGAAAGAAAGCCCGCGCGCCGCGGCTTCTGGGGGAGACCAGGTACATGGTGATCCCGTAAATCAGGAGGAAGGCCCAGAAGGCCGCGGCGCTGATGGTGGACATGGTCGGGTATCGAAGACCGCGCGGGCGACGCGATCGTTATCCGCTCGTCAGTGACTTGCCTGAACGTGCACCACCCCCACCATGCCGTTGGCCTCGTGGGGCTGGCAAAAATACCGGTAGTCCCCGGATATCGTGAAAGTGTGGCTGAAGGTTGCGTCCGGATCGAGGTTGCCGGAATCAAAGGTCTTCGCGCCGTCAGGGAGCGCCACGTCCTTTGCACGAGCCGCCTTGCCCGGGTCGGCCGTCACCGTGTGCACGAGCACCGAATCGTTCTTCCAGGTGATCGTGGTCCCGGCCGGTACCGTGATTTCCGCGGGCTGGAACTTCAGTTGGTTGGTCATCGTCACCGTAACCGGCTGTGATGGCAAGTTTCCGGCGCACGCGGATAGCGGCAGGGCCAGCGTGACGACGAGCAATGCCGCGGCCCGGCCAATGGCGCCGGGCCGCGGCTTATGTACTGCGTTCGTGTCTTCGCGTTCCATGGCGTGCTACCTGCCTGCCTGGATGTCCAGGTTGGAGAACATCACGTGCCAGAAGGGAAGCTCCATTCCGTTGGGCAGCTTGAATCCCGTCTGGACCGGCTTCTTTTCGTAGTGACCTTCTCCCATCACCGGCATCACCGGCGGCACCATGAGGTGGAAGTGACGGCGCGAGGGCGTGATGTCCTTATCGAAACCCAGCTTGTAGTCGGTCGTGCGCACGTATTCGGTGAGCATGCCGTGCACCAGGCGCGGCTTGTCCACCACCTTGCCGTTCTTCAGTATCTCGCCCATGCCCCAGAACGCTGCATAGGTGTACTCAGTGGGCATCAGGGCGGTGCCGATGCGGCTCGACCCGTGCAGGATGTGGTTGGTCACCACGCCCCCGAAGGTCGGGTAGTCCACCCCGTGGGCGGCCATCTTGGCGCAGCAGCGCACCTCGTAGGTATTGCCATCCTTGTCCTGCCAACTGGCGTCGAACTTGGCCTCGTCCTCCGTGGCGGCGGCGTCGGTGGCGGTACGGTCCACTAGGTGCAGCTTGAGCTTGCCATTGCCCATGACCACGTTCGCGTCACCGAACGGGGTTTTCTCCTTCATGGTGGTGTAATGGCCGTCTTCCACGCCGCGGGCGGGGAGCGGCACGCCGTTCACGCCGGGGGCACCGCCGAATGCCCTGGGCGTCTCCGGGGTTCCGAACACCGCGGGATCCAATTCGCGGTTGTCGGGCAAGGCCACGTGGACGCCGCCACTGTCCTGGGAAACGTCAACGGCCAGCGGACCACCAAGCAGCTCCTGCGGCTGTGCGCTACTGTGGGCCTCTAGGTAGCCCTTGTAGGGCGCCAGGGATTCCAGCTTCGCCATCATCGCGGCCTTGCCCTGGTCGTTCGGCGTGCCTTGACCGGCGATCGCGACACCGGATACCGAGAGCGCCAGCAGCGCCGAGACGCCGGAGAACGTGGCAATTAGTGGGGTTTTTACACTCATGATCTCTACCTTTCTTGCATCAACTCACAACACACGACCGGCAATGAGGAACCTGTCTTTCGGGAGCAGGGATTAACCAAGCGATTCGCTGCCGAAGTCGAACAACGGGGCTTGCTTCTCAATGGTCCCGGTTTCCGGACTTCCATGCCTCGACACGATCGGCCGCCAGGTTGGTGACGTAAACGGTGCCATCCTCATGCACCGCCACGGCCGTTGCTCCGTGTCCCGGCCCCAGGGGGGGGCGGCCGAACGCTGTCAGAAACCGTCCGTCCGCGCTGAACTTCTGGATCCGGTCGTTGTAGAAGTCGGCGGCGAACACCGCGCCGTCGGGTGCCACCGCGAGGGAGGTGACCGTGGTAAACCAGCCATTGAAGGGTCCGTAGATGTTCATCGCGAGCGGCCCGCCCCACTTGCGCACGAAGGCACCGTCGGCGTTGAATTGCTGGATGCGGTCGTTGTAGCCGTCTGCCACGTAAAAGCCCCCATCCCTATGCATCGCCACGTCGGTGGGATAGCTGAATTCGCCGGCGCCGATGCCGGCGCCGCTCCAGACATGCAGCACTTTCCCGTCCGTGTCCAGTTGCACGATACGCTGGCCATAGGTGTCGGCCACCATCAGCGTGCCGTCGGCGCGCGCGGCCACCCCTCCGGGGCTGTTCAAGTTTGCACCACCGCCCAGGGCGCCCCGGTGTTCACCCGCCAGGGAGAACACCTGGATGAGGTCGGTGAAATAGTCCGAAACGTAGAGCCGATCACCGCGGATATCCAGGTTCATTGGCCGCTGCAATTGGTCAGCTCCGAAGCTGCGCCTGAAGTGGCCCCGCCGGTCAAAAACCTGGATACGGTGGTTGCGCGCGTCCGCCACGAACACCTCGTCGCGGTCTACTGCGATGCCGGTGGGATCGTCGAACTCGCCCGGCGCACTCCCCTTCGAGCCCCACTCGAGAGTCAACTGGTACGGTGGCTCCCGGAGCGGCGGTACCCAGGCCAGGTAGCCGGCGGCGACCAGTGCCACCAATACTGCGCAGGTAATCGCGATGACCTTCACTGCTTTTCGCATCGGCCTTTGACCTCCGTCAGGGCTTGCTGCAGCTGTGCGTCAAACCCCGCAGCACAACAGTTACCGACAGCATGATGACCCTCATCATCAGCTTAAAGTAGGGAAGTTCAATTCAGTCAACTTGTAACACCTGGGGTCGACTCCGGGTCAAGGAATCTGTCAGCCCTTGACTTGGAGCTGGCTCCGGGTCGTATGCTGATTTCAGCACGCGTTTCCCGACAATGGAGATATATCATGCTCCGCAAGACTTTGATGGTGGGTGCACTGGTTACCGCCTTGGCGGGAGCCGCGGTGGCGGGTGCGCAGCGCTACGCACTGCAGGTGAAGGGACTGGCCTGTCCGTTCTGCGCCTACGGGATCGAGAAGCAACTCAAGAAGCTGGATGCCGTTGACGCGGTCCGTATCGACATCGGGCAGGGACATGTGGTCGTGACAGCCAGGGAGGGCGATTCGCTTTCCGAGGCGCAGCTCAAGCAGGCAGTCGAGGACGCCGGGTTCACGCTGAGCGGCATCGAAGAGCTGGGCGACCAGGATTGACCGTGCCCCGGGTGATCATTGTCCTGTCGTTGTTGCTCGCCGCAGCCCGGGCCTGGGCGGCGCCGGTCACCTTCAACACGGCGCTGCCCGTGGCCAAGGGCAATTGGGTGTGGCGGGAGCAACTCGTGGCGCGCGGGCGTGACGACGACACAGCGTTTCCCGACCGCGAGGCACGCGTGTTGGCGCTTTCCAGCGTGCTGGGCTACGGGTTGAGCGAACGTTTCACGCTGTTTGGCGTGCTGCCGTATTTCGGAGAGAAGGAGCTCAGGCTGAGCACGGGGGATGGCCGCATAACCCGCGGGACCGCGGGCCCGGGGGACGCCACGCTGCTTGTACGCTACACCGCCTTCCAATGGAACGGGCAGGGCAGGACGCTGCGGGTGGCGCCGCTGGCGGGCGTAATTGCGCCCACGGGCGACGATGGAGACAGGGACCGGCTCGGCCGGCTGCCCCGGCCACTGCAGCCGGGTGCCGGGTCCTGGGGCGGGCTGGCCGGGGTGGTGGCCACCTACCAGACCCTGGGCTGGCAGGTGGACGGCCAGCTCGCCTACCGGCGCCAGGGCACGAATGAGGGGTTCAGGCCCAGCACGGAGAGCCATCTGGATCTTTCCTTCCAGTACCGCCTGCTGCCGCGCGAGTTGGGGGGTGGCGTGCCGGGCTTCCTTTACGGCGTCATCGAGTCCAATCTGGTGCACACCGACAGCGACCGGCTCAATGGCGCCGACCTGGCCGATACCGGGGGTACCCAGTGGTTCCTGACCCCGGGCCTGCAGTACGTGACCAGGCGCTGGGTGCTGGAAGCCGCGGTGCAGTTACCGGTTCAGCAAAACATGCATGCCGGCGCGCTGCGCGACAATTACATTGCCCACGTAGGCTTTCGCGTCAATTTCTGAGTCGGCCGCCGGGCCGCCACGATTGCCCGCCGGCCTCAGACCATGTCGTGCCTGGATTCGGACGCCGGCAGCTTGTCCTTGGTCCGGTTCTCGAAGTCGCTGGCGTCGTGGCGCTCGGGCAGCTGTTCCTCGGGCTCACCCCAGAAGCGGTTGACCATGCGACCGCGTTTGACCGCCGGACGTTGATCGATCTTCCTGGCCCAGCGCTGCACGTGCTCGTACTCCTGCACCTGCAGGAACTCGCCGGCGTCATAGACGCGGCCCAGCGCCAGAGCGCCGTACCAGGGCCAGTTTGCAATGTCGGCCAGGGTGTACTCGTCGCCGGCGAGGTAGCGAGTCTCGGCCAGGCGCCGGTCGAGCACGTCGAGCTGGCGCTTGACCTCCATGGCATAGCGGTCGATGGGGTATTTCAGCTTTTCCGGGGCGTAGGCGTAGAAGTGGCCGAAGCCGCCGCCCAGGAAGGGCGCTGCCCCCATCTGCCAGAATAGCCAGTTCAACACCTCGGTGCGGGTGGCGGTCTCCGCTGGCAGGAACTCGCCGAATTTCTCGGCCAGGTACAGCAGGATGGAGCCGGACTCGAACACCCGGACGGGCGGATCGAAGCTGCGGTCCAGCAGCGCCGGGATCTTGGAGTTGGGATTCACGGCGACAAAGCCGGAGGAAAACTGTTCGCCCTCCCGGATGGAAATTGGCCAGGCATCGTACTCGGCATCCTTGTGGCCCAGGGCCAGCAACTCCTCGAACAGCACCGAGACCTTGACGCCGTTGGGCGTGGCCAGGGAGTAGAGCTGGAACGGGTGGTCACCCACCGGCAGGTCCTCGTGGTGGGTTGGGCCGGCGACCGGGCGGTTGATATTTGCGAAACGGCCACCGCTGTAGTGCTCCCATTTCCACACGCGTGCCGGGGTATAGCCGCTGTCGTCGCTCATATGTGATGCTCCTGAAGCTGAAAACTCATACTATGGGGACCAATTAGAGCCCGGTTCGCTTGCGCGGCACGCCCTGCAAAGGGGATCGCCATGGCCAAGAGCACAGTGCCGGGCGGCCCTTCTTCGGTTTCGCGTTCTACAAGTCCACGCATTACAGCTACTACTATCCCGAGGACAACGCGCTCTACCAGCGGGCCCGCGCCAGGGGATGGCACTGATGCGCGCGCTGATGGTCGATCTCCCGGCGCTGCTGCTGGACGAGCCGCTGGGCGCCCTGGATCCATCGGTGCCTTATGACTTGCAGGAGAACTCGGGCGCATTTTTTCGCCGCACCGGGCAAGACCGTGGTTCTGGTCACCCACGACTTCGCCGAGGCCGCTTTCCTGGCTTCACGACTGGTTTTGCAGCGTGAAAGCCGGGTGCCGCAGGTCGGTGGCTATACGGATTTCCGCGAGCGGCTGGCGCACCCGTTCGTGAACCGATTCATGCGCAGTGGCCGCGCCCCCGGCGCCAGATCCGTGGGGGTTGCCCTAGGTTTCCGTTATCAGCCGCTGTGCCTTTCCCGGCCCATGACGCGAAGGCGGATCCAGTGATCCACGGACAGGGCGCCCGGTCCGCGTGTCAGGATAAACGTGAGCGCCGACGCCCACAGCAGGTGGGTGGGCCAGGCGTCCGGATAAACGAAAATCTCGATGATCAGGGTCATGGTCAGCAGCGCCGCGGCGCTGAATCGCGACGCCAGGCCGATGATCAACAGGATGGAGAAAACGTGCTCGGCGAATGTGGCCATGTAGGCGGCGACCTCGTAGGGAATTATCGGCAGCGCGTATTCATGCTCGAACAGGTAAAACGTGCTGGCCTTCAAATGCCAGCCTTCCACCTTGGTCTGGCCGGACAGCCAGAAAGTCACGCCGATAAAGATCCTGGCCGGAGTCGACAGCAGGGTATCGTAGGAAATGCGCTCCAATTGCCGAATGGTGCGGATTCCCGCCCTGACAAGGGCATTGAATCCCGTCCTGCGAGTACTGTTTTCCACCGCTGTGTCAATCATGTTTCGTTTCCTGAGTGGGGGGCATCCGAAGATCAACGAAGGCACCGGCGTCGAAAAAGTCGTGCAGTTGCACGCCCAGGTCGAAATGCGGATCCGCCGCACGGGCGGCCTCGAATGCTTTGCCCAGTGTGTGTTTCTCCGCCAGCGACGACAGCAGCGCGTAAGCGCCCAGGCTCAGCCGTTGCGTTTCCACATCGTAATGTTGCCGAATCACCAGCAGCCGCTCGCTTTCCCGGCCCAGCGTCACCGGCTTCGGCGGGCTCCCGCCGGCGTGCAGCTCACAGATACGGGAGACCGGGTAATCCGAGGCCAGCAGGCGGATCGATGGGTGCAGGCCAAGCCACAGCTCGCCCAATCGCGCCTGCGGAACCCCGCCCAGCGCCCGCACCGGTAGCGATTCCGCGTCAGCGGCGTGATAGGCCTGATGGCGGGCCAGTTCCAGGCGCGCCACGTCCGCCAGATAGGGCACCGCACGGGCGGCCTCCAATTGTTGAAGGAAATCGGGGAAATGTTCACCGTAGCAGAGCAGAATCGGGTCTGAAGGCGGATGTGTCCGGACGTACTCCCTGGCGACACTGCGGAAAAACCGTTCTCCCACCAGTTGCGCGACCACCGGGTATAGCTCGGCCAGGGCGTCGATCAGGCTGGAGAAGACGTTGTTGCGATGCACCAGCAACCGGCTCCGGGCCGCGATGTGATCCGATCTCACGCCGGCCGCGAGTGCCGGGGCCTGTTCACCGTGCAGCAAATAGTCGGCAAAGGCCGCCTGCAGCTCAGGCCACGCTGACATGCTTCCTCCCCCGGCTTGGCGCGCTGGCGAGCACCCCGTCGGCCAGCTCCGCTTCCTGCAACAAGGTGGACAGCGGCGGGATGCGCGTGTCCCACTCGATCAGGGTGGGCCGCGGCCCGATGCGCTTTACCACGCGCTCGTACTGCGCCCACACTGCCGTGGCCACCCGTGCGCCGTGGTCGTCAATGCGCAGTTCGTGGCCGTCCTCGGCGATCACCGTGTGGCCGGCAAGGTGAATTTCGCCAACGTGGCGGGCCGGGACAGCATCCAGATAGGCCGCGGCGTCGAAGCCCAGGTTGCAGGCGCTGACGTAGGCGTTGTTCACGTCCAGCAGCAGGCCGCAACCGGTGCGCTCCGCCACCTGCGCCAGGAATTCGGGCTCGGGAATTTCGGAGTGGCGGAAGCTCAAATAACCGGAGGGGTTTTCTATCAGGATCCGCCGCTTGAGAAAATCCTGGGTCTGTGAAACATGTTCACAGACGCAGTCCAGGGTTTCGCGCGTCAAGGGTACGGGCAGCAGATCATTGAAGTGGGTACTGCCGAGACTGCTCCAGGCCAGGTGTTCCGAGACCAGCCCGGGCTCGTAACGCCGCACCAGGGCACGCAGCTTTGCCAGGTGATCCCGTTTCAGGGCTTCGGACGAGCCCAGCGACAGGCCGACGCCGTGCAGCGAGAGTGGGTAACGCTGGCGGATCGCCTCCAGGTAGCGATTCGGTGCGCCGCCAGGTCCCATGTAATTCTCCGGATGCACCTCGAACCAGCCCAGGTCCGGTGAACTCTCCAGGATTTCCCGGTAATGACTGGCCTTAAGGCCGATCCCGGCGCGCGCCGGGATCGGTTCGAATGGTGTTGCCGTGCGCTGCACGTCCGTTCAGCTCTTTTCCGGCACCACGTCGTCCGTCGGCTTGAGCAGGCCGTGCCCGGGGTGGCCCGACGGAGCGTCGGTGATGACGATGTCGGTGCAGGTACCGGCCGGGACCATCTTCCAGGAGTTGGTCTGATAGTCCAACTTGGACGTACCCGCGCAGGTGGTGCCGGGGCCGGCCTTGCAGTCGTTCTGCCCGGCCTTGGCCACGCCGTAGCACTTCTGCATGTTCTCGTGCTCTGCGGCGGCGGCGTTGGGGCTGACCGCGAATGACAACGCGGTGGCCACGGCGCTGGCCAGTGCCAGCGTGGTTGCACTTCCTTTCAGGCTCATAATACGTCTCCATTTGCAGGTGAGGGACAAAGCCGCGCACCCTCCAGCGCGCCCGAATCGCTGCCACGGCAGCGATTCGGGCGCCGGATATGGTGGCCGCCTGCCCAGATGACCCAGGAAGCGTGAAAGCTCTTTCAAGGGGAAGGTCCACCCGAAAATGCAAGACAAGCCATGAAAAAAACGCAAGCGGGTAGTGTCTGTATTGTAAGGAGGTGCTTCTGAAGCGGATTCTCAAGGACAGGCGCGACGACGATGCCGGGCGGACCGCCCCGCGGCCGGCCTTCGAGGAGGTATTGTCGCAGCATCTGGACCTGTTGTACCGGGTGGCCCTGCGTTGTTGTCATCAACATCGCGCCGATGCCGAGGACCTGATCCAGTACGCCGTGGTGCGGGCCTTTCAGGCCTTTCCGCGGCTGCGCCACGTGCGCGCCGCCCGGGTCCGGCGCAACTTGCCCTGAGCGACGAGGACCGCCGGCGGGTAACGGCGGCGATCGGCGGTTTGCCAGCTCCGTGGGCGGTGGTGATCCAGCTCGTGGATATCGAGGGATTCAAGTTGCGTGAAGCCGCGGACATCATTGGCGTGCCAACGGGTACCGTCGCTTCGCGGCGTTTTCACGGGTTGCGCCGGTTGCGGGTGGCGTTGGAGGGCAATGAGAACGAGGAACGCAATGTCAGCTGAAACGCACCCGCACCTGCCGGACCGTTGCCTGCGTACCCGGCAGTTGCTGCTCAGCTCGGACAGTCCGGGCGGTGGCACGGCGGAGCGCCTGAGCGCGGAGCGGCATCGCGCCGATTGCCGGGACTGCCGGGATTTTCTGCGTGACGTGGAGGTGACGGCGCGGGCGATAGCCGGCGCGGCAACGCGGCCGGCCATGCCATCCAGGATGCGCTCACGGGTGTTCGCCACGCTCGCCGAGCACCGGCGGCGGCGCGTGCTCGCCATGCGTGCGCTCACGGCCACCCTGGTGCTCGCGGCCGCCAGCCTGGTCGCGGTAGCCCTTTACCGCGGTGACTCCCAGACCCTGGTGGCTGCGCTCGCCGAAGACCATTTTCGTCTGGAGCACTCCGATGCCATCGAGACGTCCGATCCGGTGCGTCTGGCCAGCTGGGCCCGCCAGCACACCTCGGTCGCGCCCGAGATTCCGGTCATCGAGGGGCACCTGCCGCAGGGGGCGCGGTTGTGTCTGGTCAAGGGCCGCAGGGGCCTGGTGCTGCGCTATCGCATCGGCGATCACATAGTGTCCTATTACCTGATGCCGTCACCGTCCGGTGACGAGGTCGATCCGAACCGCGCCATCCACGAGCTGGGACACGCCGGCTACCACGCCGCGTCCTGGCGGCGGGCGGGCGTGCTGCATGCGCTGGTCAGTGATCTGCCGCGCGAGCGGCTGATGGGCCTGGCCAACGCCTGTGCCGTCGCGGCCAGCGGTGATGGCGAAACGAGCCGGTGTCGGTTCGGGCACCGCCATTCCAGGACTTGAGGGAGGACCATGGGCCTGTTACAGGCATTTGCGCTTGCGCTGTTGGCCGGAGTGCTGCTCAATCTGACCCCCTGCGTGCTGCCGGCCATCCCGGTCAAGATACGGAGCATCAGCGGCAGTCTCGGCGATACGCCCCTGCGACGCCTTTTCGCGGCTGTCGCCCTGCTCGCGGGCACATTGACGTTTTTCGGCGCGCTGGCGGCAGCCGCGGTGTGGTTGAACTGGACCTGGGGTACGCTGTTCCAGTCACAGAGCTTTCGACTGGCGCTGTCCGCCGTGCTCGCGGCGCTCGGCGTCTCCAGCCTGGCCGGCCGCGGCTGGCAGCCGCCGCAATGGGTCTACCACCGGGGCCGGCGCTCCTATGCCGAGCCTTACCTTGCCGGGTTGCTGGCCGCCGTGCTGTCGACGCCCTGCACCGGCCCCTTCCTGGGTGGCGTGCTGGCCTTCGCGCTCACGCAATCACCGGCCATGATCGTGCTGCTGTTTCTGGCCGTCGGTCTGGGCCTGGCGCTGCCTTACCTGCTGTTGCTGGCTCGGCCCGGCTGGCTCGCCCGGCTGCCGCGCGGCGGTCTCTGGATGGTGCGGATCCGGCAGTTACTGGGCTGGGTACTGTTGGCCGGCGCCGTGTTCTTCGCGGCCAGCGCGCTTCCGGGATGGAGCGGGCGCCTGCTTTGGTGGGCCCTGTTGATCGGGGTCGGCTCCTGGGTGCTGTATTCCATGTGGGTCGGGCCGGGTGTTGCCGCGCGCTTGCTGCCGGCGGCGCTCATCGCCGCCGGCACGGGCCTGGTCCTGTCCAGCCTGCTGGCCAGCCCGGCCGGAAACGGCCATCTGGACTGGCGCCCGGCGGACGAACGGGCGCTGGCCCGGGCCCGCCGGGACGATCACCCGGTGCTGGTGGAGTTCACCGCGGACTGGTGCATCAACTGCAAGGTGCTGGAGCGCACGGTGTACAACGATCCAGCGGTAATCGAGGCGGCGGCTGAGGCCGGCATGCTGGCCTTCAGGGTGGACCTCACTCGGTCGGTACCGCATTTGCAGCGGCTCTTGCGCGGCTACGGCGGCGCCGGGCTGCCCTTTGCCATCGTGCTGGACGGCAACGGCGACAGCGTGCAACGGCTGCCCGATCTGTTCACGACGAAGACGCTGGTCGCAGCAATCCGGGAGGCCCGAAACCAGGAGAGGTGACATGTTGAACAAACGCGTATTGAGTGGACTCCTGGCCGGTCTGAGCTTGGCCGCCGCGGCCGGGGTGGTGGTGCTCCGCCAGTTACCGCTGCCGGCGGCGGCGCAGGTGCAGGAGCAGGAGCAGTCGGAACACAGGGGGTATAAGCCTTCCATAGCCAGGAAGATTCCCGAGGGGAAGAACCTGCTGGCACTGGAGTCCAGTCCCTATCTGCTGATGCACGCGGACAACCCGGTGGACTGGTACCCCTGGGGTGAGGCGGCCTTCGAGAAGGCCCGCAGGGAGAACAAGCCCATTTTCCTGTCCATCGGCTATTCCACCTGCTACTGGTGCCACGTCATGGAGCGCGAGTCATTCAGCGACCCGGCCACCGCCAGGCTGATGAACAAGTATTTCGTGTCCATCAAGGTAGACCGCGAGGAGCGTCCCGACGTGGACGATACCTACATGACCGCCGTGCAACTGATGACCGGCCGCGGCGGGTGGCCCATGACCACGCTGCTCACGCCCGAGCTGAAGCCGTTTTTCGGCGGCACCTACCTGCCCAACGACGCATTGCGCCAGCTCCTCACCCAGGCTGGCGAGCGGTGGAACAGCCACCGCCCCGATCTGGTGGCTTTCGCGGACAAGGTCGCGGAGCGGATGCAACAGGTGCATACGGTGAGTTCGGACCTGGACGGGCCGTTGCCCTCGGGCGAGCTCATGCAGCGCGCGGCCAGCGCGCTGGCACGCGGCTATGACGCGGAGAATGGCGGTTTTACCACTGGTGCCCCCAAGTTCCCGGAGGCCGCGCGGCTTGAGATGCTGTTCGACTACCTGGAACGGACCGACGACGAGCAAATCCGCGACAGGCTCCTGCACACGTTGCGGGCCATGGCCCGTGGCGGCATCCATGACCAGGTGGGCGGTGGTTTCCATCGCTATTCCACCGACAGGACCTGGACCGTGCCGCACTTCGAGAAAATGCTTTACAACCAGGCCCAGTTGCTGCACGTCTACGCCCGGGCCTACGCCCTCACCGGGGAGCCCCTGTACCGCCGCATTGCCATGGACATCGCCGACTACGTTCAGCGCGAGATGACCGCCGAATCGGGCCTGTTTTATTCCGCCCGGGACTCCCAGATCGACGGCGCCGAGGGCGTGACGTACGTCTGGACCCGAGAGCAGCTCAAGAATGCCCTGAACGACGACGACTACGCCTTGGCGACCAAGGTTTATGACGTGGACGGCGCGCCCAACTTCAAGAACGGCACCTACGTGCTGCGCTGGGCCCACGGTTACCGGGAGACCGCCACGCAGCTCGACATGGCGCTGCCGGCGCTGCTGGACAGCATGGATGCCATCGATGCCAAGCTGTTGGCCGCGCGTGACCGGCGCGAGCAGCCGATGCTGGATAACAAGTCGGTTAGCGCCTGGAACGCTTTGATGATCGAAGCCCTGACTTACGCCGGCGAGGTCCTGGAACGACCCGAGTATATTGATCGCGCGCGGCGCGCCGCCGACGCCCTGCTGGGCACGATGCGCGACGGGCAGGGCGGTTTCCTGCACGTGGCGCGCGGCGGGAAGGCCAAGCTCGCCGCCTACCTGACGGATTATGCCGCCACCATCCATGCCCTGGTGACCTTGAGCCGGGTCAGCGAGGAACCACGCTGGCGCGCCGAGGCCGCCAATCTGGCGGACGCCATGATCGCGCGGCTCTGGGACAGGGTGCACGGCGGCTTTTTCGAGGAATCGCCGGAAACGGACAACCTGCTGGTGCAGACCAAGAGCCGTTTCGACGGCGCTATTCCCAGCGGCAACAGCCTGGCGGTATCCGCGCTCACCGCCCTGGCCGACAGCGGCCTGCAACGCTACGCCGGCTACGCCGCAGACACCCTGCGAGCCTACCGCGATGACCTGGAAAACCGGCCACAGGCGCTGGCCCAGATGGTGCGCGGCCTGGCTGCCTACCGGCAGGACAAGCTGTCACTTACCGCCCACGCCGACGCGCAACCAGGCAAGCTGCCCACCACCGCCGACCTGGTGCAGGCGACGGCCCGGCTCGACGGCGCCAGCCTGATCACGACACTGACCATGGACCAGCACTGGCACGTCAACGCCAATCCCGCGTCACTGGATTTCCTGGTCCCCACGGAGGTCAGCGTGACCGACGCCAACGGGCGCGTGCCGGGCCACGCCGATTACCCGGAGGGACAGACCATGGACAGCGGCCTGGGCCAGCCGATCGCGGTTTACGCGGGGCGCGTGCGCATACCGGTACAACTCGAAAAGCAACCGGGCGACCGGGCGCGGGTCCGGGTCCACGCCCAGGCCTGTAACGACAGTGGGCGCTGCCTGGCGCCGGCGGACATCGAGGCCCCGATCGCGGTGGAAGAATAGGGTACCGGCCGGCTGCCAGCCTGGAGCGGCGCAAGGCGCTGCGGGGACGCGCGGCGTGTAATGGAACCTTTCCCGGTGCGGTCGAATCTCACCAGGAACCAATACATATACCAGCGCGCGGTTGGCCGGCAGTGACGGCCGGGCGCGCCCCGATGAAAGGAGATTGACCATGCGATACGGACGACCAATTCGCCTGTTTGCGGCAGTTGCACTTTGCGGAGGCCTGATCTCCGTCGCGCAGGCCCAGGACACGGGCTTTTATGTCGGCGGCAGCGTCGGCCAGGGCTTCGTTGACGAGGGCGTTTACGACGATGACGACACCGCCTTCACGGGCTTTGTGGGTTACGACGTGAACCAGTACTTCGGCCTGGAGGCCGGCTACGTGGACCTGGGCTCCTACCGGCCGGAAGGACCGGCCGCGGACATCCTGCCGGACCTCGACGCCACCAGCGCGTATGGCGCCCTGGTGGGCAAGATACCCTTCAGCCGCGGCTTCACCGGCTTCGGCAAGGTTGGCGCCCAGCGCTGGGATACCGACGAGGTGGTGCCCGGTCTTACCGCTGGTGATGACAGCGGCACCGACGTCATGTTCGGCCTGGGTGTTGACTGGGCAATGGCGCCGCAGTGGTCACTGCGCGGCGAATGGCAACGCTTTGCAGTGGAGGATGCGGACGTGGACGTGTTCACGCTGGGCGTCGCGTATCACTTCTGAGCAGCTAAAGCCCGGTGACAAAGGGCGCGCGCCGGCGTGCCCTTTTGCCACTGCGCATCGGTCCGGGCTTCTGGAAGCAAAACCGGAGACTCAGAATTTCTCCGTCCAGGGACGAAGATCGAGTTCGAACGTCCAGGCGCTGCGGTGCTGATGGTGCAGCCAGAGGAAGGCGTCGGCGATCACGGCGGGCTCGAGCAGCGAGTCGGGGCCACGCTCTTCAACCAAGTGCTCGTAACGTGCCGAGCGGATCTGGCCGTCGATGATGACGTGCGCCACGTGAACGTTTTTCGGACCCAGTTCGCGCGCCAGTGACTGGGCCAGGGCGCGCAGACCGAACTTGGGTACGGCCAGGTTCGCAAATCCCGCCGAGCCGCGCAGCGAAGCGGTCGCACCGGTGAACAGGATCGAGCCGCTGCCGCGCGGCCCCATTCGCCTCGCCGCGGCGCGGCCGACGATGAAGCCGCCGAGGCATCCCACCTTCCAGCAGCGCTCGAATTCTTCCGGCTCGATGCCGGTGACTTCGCCGGGCTCGAAGGTCCCGGCGTTGAAAACGACCAGGTCCGGGACAGAGAGCTCGCCTTCGGCGTAATCGAACAACGCACCCACATCCTCAACCGAAGTGGCATCGGCGTCGCGCAGGTGCAGCCGATCTCTCGGGCCGACCTCGCGCAGAGATTCGAGGCCGGTCGCGCTGCGTGCCGCGGCGACCACGTTCATCCCTTGATCCAGGCATCTGCGCACCAGCGCTGTACCCAGCCCGGGGCCAACTCCGATGATCAATGCGGCCTGTCTATCCATAGCGCCTCTCCCGTGCTCCTGAACTTATTCTGGGCGATTGGCCAGTGCGACCACCCTCACAGTGTGCTTCCCAATACACCTTCGTGCAATGACGCTATAAGGGGACAGGCGACGGTTCCGCTTTGCTTGTGACAAGCCTGGACCAGTTGTGTAAGGACGGATTGGATCCGCCGCAGGCGTTCAATTTTATCGGAAACATCCCTCAGCTTCTGTTCCGCCATGGCGCGGGCCTCTTCACAATGAGTCCCATCGTCCAGTCGTAACAGATCGGCGATCTCGTCGAGACTGAATCCCAGTTTTTGGGCCGTTTTTATGAAGGTGAGGCGCGCCAGATCATCGTCTCCATACTGTCGGATCCGACCGGCTGGTCGCGCAGGCTGCGGCAGAAGGCCGCGACGCTGGTAGTAGCGGATGGTTTCCACGTTGACGCCCGCGGCTCGCGCAAGCCCGCCGATGGTCGGGCGTCTTCGGAAATGTTTCATGGCATTGACCCCGTACCTAAGTACGGTAATAACCTAGCATCCCAGGCTGGTGTTCGAAAAGGCTTAGCCGAGGAGTTGGAAGCACATGCTGGCTGTATTTACCTGGATCTCCCGCATCGGCGACAAGATTGGTTCCGTGGGCGCCGTGCTTTCCGCCATGGGGTGTGCGATGTGCTTCCCGGCCATCGCAGGATTGGGCGCTGCTATAGGGCTGGGTTTCTTAAGTCAATGGGAACCGTTCCTGGTCATGACGCTCATGCCCCTGCTCGCGTGGCTGCTGCTGCTCCTTCATGCCCTGGCGTGGTTCAGTCATCGGCAGTGGCACCGGAGCCTGCTGGGCATGCTGGGTCCGGCATTGCTGCTCCTGTCGCTGTATCCCTGGTTCCAGTACGCCTGGAGCGCTTACGTAACCTATTCGGCCCTGGCGCTCATGCTGGCCGTGTCAGTCTGGGACCTGGCATGGCCGGCCAACCGCCGCTGCGAGCCGGCCGGGTCATAACGCCGATCAAGGAGATGGATGCCATGGTTCACTTGAGCATTGGGGATTCCCGCCAGACTGTGCGGAAAAATGGAAACGGGGGCGCCCCAACCATTGCCGTCATCGGGAGCGGCGGCGGGGCCTTCGCCGCGGCAATCCGGGGAGCGGAAGAGGGCGCCCGCGTCATCATGATCGAAGCCGGAGCAGCCATTGGCGGCACGTGCGTCAACGTGGGGTGCGTGCCATCAAAGATACTGGTTCGGGCCGCCCAGCTCGCCAATCACAAGCGCACGACACCGTTCGAGGGCCTGTCGGACCATGAGCCCGCCATCGACCGGGCGCGCATCCGGGCCCAGCAGGTAAAACGTGTCGGCGAACTGCGCCAGAGCAAGTACCAGGAAATCCTGGACGATAATCCGAACATCACCATGCTGCGCGGGCGCGCCCGTTTCGAGGATTCGCGCACGCTGGTCGTGGAAGACGGGCAGGGCGGTCAACAAACGCTTGCCCCGGACCGGGTATTGATCGCCACGGGCGCGTCACCGGCGGTGCCGCCGATCCCGGATCTCGCCGAAACGCCATACTGGACCTCGGACGAGGCCGTGTTCAGCAACGGGACGCCGGAGCATCTGCTGATCATCGGATCGTCATTTGTGGCGGTGGAGCACGCCCAGGCCTTTCGACGGCTGGGATCGCGGGTCACTTTGCTTGCCAGGAGCACATTGCTCTCGAGCCAGGACCCGGACCTGGGCGGGGCGCTTGCTGAATCCTTCCGAGCCGAGGGCATCGACGTTCGCGAGCATACCGAGGCCAACAGGGTTGGCTACGAGGATGGGGGGTTCGTTCTGCACACCGGGGAGGGTCCCATCCGGGGGGATCGCCTGCTGGTCGCCACCGGCCGCACACCGAATACTCACGACCTGAACCTTGAGAGCATTGGCGTGGAAACCGATGAGCGCGGCGGCATTCGGGTGGACGACCGTCTGCGAACATCCGTGGAAGGCATTTACGCCACCGGCGACTGCACGGATTTGCCTCAGCTCGTTTATGTGGCCGCGGCCGGCGGCACGCGTGCGGCTGTCAACATGACCGGCGGCGACGCCCGGCTGGACCTATCCGGGATGCCGGCGGTGATTTTCACGGACCCGCAAGTCGCCACGGCGGGCCTCGACCAACGGCAGGCGCGGTCCAGGGGCATCGTGACGGAGACCCGAACCCTGGACCTGGGAAATGTGCCCCGCGCGCTCGTAAATTTCGAGACACATGGCTTTGTCAGGCTCGTCGCCGAGACTGGCAGCCACCGCCTGCTGGGTGCGCAAATTGTCGCGCCCGAGGCCGGCGAGATGATCCAGTTCGCGGCCCTGGCCATTTACCAGAAGATGGCCGCCGAGGAGCTGGGCGACCTGCTGTTCCCGTACCTTGTCCACGTGGAGGCCCTCAAGCTCTGCGCCCAAACCTTTGCCAGGGACGTGCGCATGCTTTCCTGCTGTGCCGGCTGAGCAAATTCAGCGGCGAGAGGCAGCGATCCCGGGACGGAGCTGTTACGTCAGTAGCCCCCTACGGGTGTCAGAGTTCAAGCCCCCGGTTGTTCGAGGCGCCCTCGTTTTACTTCCCCCGGGCCGACGCCAAAAAAGCGCTTGAAGGCCCGGCGGAAGCTGGTCTCGTCTCCATAGCCCACCTGATTGGCCACTGTCGTCACCGAAGTGCCACTTTGGAGCATGCCGCCGGCAAGCCTCAGACGGAGCTGAGTCAGGTACTGCATGGGCGGCATTCCGACGCGCCCGGAGAAGGCCACGCTAAATGCAGTGCGGGACATGGAGGCCTCGCGGGCAAGTGAATGCACCGTCCACCTCGCACCGGGCTCCCGGTGCATTGCGTCCAGGGCATTGGCCAGGCGGTGGTCCGATAACGCGGCCAGGAAGCCTCGCTGATTCTCGGTGGTTTGCAGGACGTGGCGCAACAGAAGAACGAACAGCGCCTCGGAAAGGCGGTCGAGGAGGATCTGGCGTCCAGGCCCGACTTTGCGAGCCTCGGCGAAAATCAGTCGCGTGGTATTGGTGATCGCCCCGGAATCTACAGCATCCTCGGCTGGGATGTGGACCACGTCGGGCAGGGCGTCGAGAACGGGGTTGTGCGGGGTTTTGCCGAAGTCCAGAAAACCGCACAGGACCGTGGTGGTCGAGTCGGACCCACCGTGGTCGGGTCGCGCCCGGATCTCGTGCTTGGCATCCCGTGGGAACAGAACCAGGTCACCGGCATTCAAGGGCAGGGGGCCGTCGTGGCTAGGCAGATGCAACCAGCAGGCGCCGCGGCCGATGAGGTGAAACGCAGCCTTGCCGGACCCGGATGTGTCCAGGCGCCAGACCCCGCAATAGTCAGCGTGGGCAAAGACTTCGGCGCGCAGGTGCATGCCGTTAAGAATTCTGGACAACAAGTCATTATCTGAACGATAAGACATAAAATATGAACTAAATGTGGCAGAAAGTTCGGAATAGTTGTCGGATCATACATCCGACGTGGAGCGATGGCCAGTGGCCATCGCCGGACCCGAATCATCGAGGAGGTAACTCATGGCTGACTTTTCACTTCACACCAAGGACACGGCGCCGGACGAGGCAAAAGGGACGCTGGAAGGAATCGAGGAGAAATACGGCTTCGTTCCGAACCTGTTCGCCAAGATGGCCGAATCACCGCAGGCGCTCGATGCTTACCTGGCGGTGAATGACCTACTGGAAAAGAGCTCACTGCCCGAAACCGAGCGCCAGGTGGCGCTCATCGCCATCAGCGTCGAGAACGAGTGCGAATTCTGCGTCAGCGTCCATTCATTCATCGCCAAGAACCAGGCAAAGGTGGATGGCGCAATCGTCGAGGCGTTGCGTGAAGGTCGTGATCTGCCGGATGAAAAGCTGAATGCGTTCGCGCGTTTCGTGCGGCACGTCGTCAAGAACCGCGGCTGGGTGGACGAGAAGGAGGTGGAGTACTTCCTGGACGCGGGCTACACCAGGCGACAGGTGCTCGACGTGGTCCTCGCCACCGCGCTAAAGACCCTGTCCAACTACACGAATCACATCGCGGGCACCCCGCTCAACGACCAGTTCAAATCCGAGCGGTGGGAAGCGCCCTCGACGCGGGCTGCCTGACGGCGCGTGATTACCGACAGGACGGGCCCACACTGTCGGTCCGTGTCCATGTTGCCGGCCTGAACCCGGCCCCGGCACGTTCCGGGGCCGGGGCGGGAGATCGAATGCTTCTGGAGAGGGCGGATGGGATAGACTTGCCTGCCATGGCTCCTGGTGAGGCCGCGATTGATCCAAGACTCGTAAGGTCCCGGTGTATTGCAAGCCATGGCATTCAATCGAGGAAAAGAATAATGCAACGTGCAAGCACTCGTTTACCACAGGCGCTTTTGGCGCTTCGCATCACTGTTTTCCTGGTCATGTTCGTGTGGACGATTAACAAATTCGTCGATCCGGGGCACGCAAGCGCGGTCTTCGCGAACTTTTACTTTCTCGGGGGCATTGGATCGCCAGTCTTCATGGTTCTCGGGGCAGTTGAGTTGGTGATCATCTTGCTGTTTCTGGCCGGGATCGCGAAACTCTGGAGCTATGGTCTTGTCCTGGTCCTGCATGCTGTATCGACGCTTTCATCCTGGCAACAGTATCTGAACCCGTACGACGGGGCCAACATCCTATTTTTCGCGGCTTGGCCGATGCTCGGCGCCTGCTTCGCACTTTTCTGGTTGCGTGATCATGACACCTTGCTCACCTTGGGGGGCACTTCGTCGAGTGACTCTTGACCTCGCAGTTATGCGGCGCGTCGCCAAATGTTTTTAGCACGGGCAGGCATTCACGTCGCAGGTGAGCTGCTTCATGGTGAAGGCGCCGGAATGAAAGTCAGTGGGGCGCGCGGGGCGAATTGCAAGCAGTTCCAGAGCGATCAGGTCCAAATCACTGAAGATTTTCCGGAAACAGGAGTTTGCAATCGCCGCACCCTGCAACAGGAGGACTTGCCATGGCCCTAAGCGAAAAGCAGCTCGAAACGTGTGAATCGTCCACCACGGATTTTTCCGATCTAAAGGCAATATTCCTTAACTGCACCTTGAAGCGAACACCCGAGAAATCCCATACCCAGGGCCTGATCGACGTATCACGCGCCATCATGGAGAAGAACGGTGTCTCATCGGACGTACTGAGGCCCGTGGACTTCGACATCGCTTTCGGGGTCTATCCGGACATGACCGAACAGGGGTGGGAGAAGGATGCATGGCCCAAGATTCAGCAGCAGGTTATGGCATCTGACATTCTGGTCCTGTGCACCCCCATCTGGCTGGGAGAGCGCTCGTCTGTTTGCAGCCAGGTAATCGAACGCCTGTATTCCTATTCAGGGAACCGCAATGATCGGGGGCAGTATGCCTACTATGGACGCACTGGGGGCTGCCTGATTACAGGCAACGAGGACGGCGCCAAGCACTGCGCCATGGGGACGCTGTACAGCCTCCAGCACCTTGGCTACGTGATTCCGCCACAAGCCGATGCAGGTTGGGTTGGTGAGGCGGGACCCGGACCATCGTACCTGGACGAAGGATCCGGGGGTCCGGAAAACGATTTCACCCAACGCAATACCACGTTCATGACCTGGAACCTGCTGCACACGGCGCGCTGGCTGAAGGATGCGGGTGGTTTCCCGGCGCACGGCAACCAGGCCACACAATGGGATGCGGGTTGCCGCTTTGACCACCCGAACCCGCTTTATCGATGAATTCACTGGAGTGACTCGTTACGGTTCGGGCATTCGTGATCGGAATCTCGAATGCGAACCACGAATCACGATCCCACGAGGTGACGGACGATGCGGACAATTTCAACTGTACTTCTGGGGCTCGCCATGGCCAATGCGGGTGCGGCAGAGGAGGCGACGCGGGCGGGCTGGAGACCGATTCTTAGTGAAACCTTTGGGTACGGCCCCGATGCGACTTCCAGCATTGACCTGAATCGACTCGAACAGGGCTGTCCTCGCCGGGACTGCATACCGGCGATTGACGACCCGGAATTCATACCGGCCGCGCAAGCCGATTTTCTCGGTCCGAAAGACCTCGTGCTGGCGCTCGAGATCGACTGTGATGCACGTGCGTACCCCGCGAATATTCTGAATGCTCACGAGATCGTCAATGACACCATCGCGGGCCACGCCATCGTTGTGACGTACTGCCCACTTTGCGGTTCCGGGCTCGCATTCGAGCGCCTGCTTGACGGGGAACCTGTCGAATTCGGCGTCTCCGGACTTCTGCACGAAAACGACCTGGTCATGTACGACAGGCATACGAAAAGCCTCTGGCAGCAGATTACCGGCGAGGCGATCGTGGGGCCGCGAACAGGGTCGAAGCTGCAACAGGTTCCGGTGGCGATGACGGAATGGCGGGCCTGGCATCAAGAGCACCCTGACAGCCGGGTACTGGTCGGTCCGCGCGGTTCAGATGCGGCTTATGCCGCCGACCACTACGCGGAATACGCCCGAAGCGACCGGTTGCTGTTTCCGGTGACCCGTGAGTCCAAGAGACTGGGGCGCAAGGACGTGGTATACGGATTTGAAATCGGCGCCCGGCCGCTGGCCGTACCGAAATCGGCCCTGAGTGGGGGCAAGCAGATAACCGTGGACCACGACGGCGTGGCGCTTGACATCCGCCAGTCGGAGGACGGGGCAGTTACCGCCACCGACCCGTCCAACGGCGAGCAATACCACCCGGTGCGCCTGTATTGGTTTGCCTGGTACACCTTCCATCCGAATACCGAGCTCGCGCCGCCATCGGGAGACTGATGCGAAAAGGCGCCGTAGCGCAGGCCTTTCCGGTAGTATTCGGGTACCCGAAAGAGCGCCGACCAGGGACACCGGTCGGCGCATTCGGGGGAGTGTGCCTATTGAATGCCGGTTCTCAGGTGGCTGATCCTGCCTGTTGCTTCTCAGCGGTAACCCAGAGGGGGATAAGCCAGCCGTTAATCGCCCCGTAAGCCAGGTGAAGGACGAGTGTCAGCACGAGGTATTTGACAGGATTCCCAAGATACAGCGGTGAATCCGGAGGTAGCGCGTGTCCTGAGCCTCCGAAACCAAAAATTCCCCATCCGGTAATCGGGGAATAGATAACCATCATCAAGAACCACTGGATCAGAGCAATGCCCATGCCATTGAGGACTGTTACCCGCCCACGAAACACTGCGTAGAGGATCATCGCCCATGCGAAGCCGTAGCCGAAATGCAGAAGAATGGCCAGCGGTTTCGGGGGGATGCCGATTGCCGCCAGAAAGGCCGCCGAAGGCGGCAGGTTGAAAGGGGCCATGCCCGTTACTTTGGTGCCCAACAGCATTACGACAAAGATCAGCACACTGCCTACCAGTCCCGCGGAACCCGCTTTAATCCAATTCATTTCTGACCTCCCGTGATTTCTCCAGCTCTGCCAAGGTGACCGTGGAGGCAGCAGGGCTATTGCAGGGACTGCAGATAAGCTTGCAGTCCGGTGAAGTCCGGCACGATGCGCTCGGGCTTGGGGCCCAATGGGAAGGAGCGCTTGCCGGGTCGCTGGATCAGAACGCTCCGCATGCCGGCCCATAGAGCCCCGGCCACATCCCAGCCATGCGCTGCAACGAGCATGGCCGTGTCAACATCAACGCCGAAGGTCTCTGCGGCCCAGGCGTAGACCCGGGGGTCGGGCTTGTAGGTACCGACGGACTCAACTGAAAGCACTGCCTCCAACTGCTCGCGTAGCCCGGCGTTGGCGAGCTGAGTTTCGGCTGCATCCTGTCCCGAGTTGGTCAGCGCGACCGGTCTCAGGCCAGACTCACGCATTGCAGCCAGGGCAGGGGGGACATCCTCATGCGCCGGCAGTTCCAGCATGGAGCCGACCGCCCGCACCGCCGCAGAATGATCCAGACCGATACCGTTTGCGGCCGCCAGCTGCTCCAGGGCAAGAACGCCAAGTTTGCCGAAATCCTCGTAGCGCCTCGCCAGGGCCATGACCGTCGAATGGTGCAGCAGGGTGCTGAACCACAGCACGGAGAGGTCTCGCCGGCCGTCCAGTGCCTCGGATACAGCCATCCTCGCGGGTTCCAGATCCAGCAAAGTCTCGTTGACGTCGAGAAAGATAATCGTGGGCTTGTGCATGCGGCTATCCAAAGTGATTGCGTGACCCCGCTTGCCGCTGCTCGACGGCCCCATGTTACAGCCACAGGTGAAACTTGGCAGCCAACTCAGAGAATGGCGAGGATGGCAGGCTTGGCAAGCCGGCCGAAATCGGGGCGCCACATCCCGGGTCTTTATTGGTCGGGGACACATGGGCCGGCTCCATTGAGAGCCGGTCGGTTGGCCGGAGGGAAGAGGAAATTCCATGAACATCGTAAACAGTTTGACTGGCTGGCTCGGGCAAATACACGCCAGCTTCCCTTTCTCCTTCCACGTCATCCCCGCTGAACTCCGCTGGAAGACGGCAACCGGACTCGAGCTGCGAACCAATACCGCATGAGGGCGTCTCGGGTGGCATGGATCGAAACAATTCCGCCTGGCGAGGCGGATGCAGGCCTCGCCAAGCTCTTCCGGGCCGCGACCGGAAAAGGCGGAGCAGTCGATCATGTGCTGCAGGTACACGGCCTGGTTCCCGAGACGCTGCGGGCCCATCTGGCCCTGTATCGGGCGGCCATGCATCCTGCCTCGGGTCAGCTCTCTTCCGGAGACCGCGAGTTAGTGGGCCTATGCGTATCCATGGAGAATCGGTGCGATTATTGTATCGCACACCATTTCCGTAATCTGGCTGAAATTGCCGGTCGTGGAGCGGCCGAGGACCTGAGGGATTCCCTCGAAGGGAGGGGCGAGGCTGACGTCCTGACGTCCAGGGATACGGCAATGGTGGCATATGCGCGCAAATTGACCCGGAGCCCCGGAAACATGACCGAAAGCGACCTCGCTCCCCTGCGCGGGGCGGGTTTGGACGACCGCGCAATTGTCGAGCTAAACCAAGTGGTGTCGTACTTTGCCTATGTCAACCGAACCGTGCTCGGTCTGGGCGTGACGCTGGAGCCCACAATGTAAGGCGACCGCGCTGTCCCGGCCGGGAGAACAGGCGACGAGTGTTGGATATGGTTCCTGTTGTAACAACTACGTGCCTTGGCGCCAGGCTCGAGCTGGCGGAGGCGCCGCATCGTATTTCGAATGACCTGCGCCGTCATTTAACCCGGTGCCCGGCCTGCGAGCGACTCTACCGGCAGGAATGCGCTCTGTATGGTCGAGTAAATGCCGCCATGAGAATTTCCGCTCCCCGGTGCCTACCCGACCGGATATTGCTCCGGCAGACCACTCGCAACCGGCTGGGCTTTCGAAGGAAAATGTTGGCGTTGGCCGCAAGCCTGGCGGCGGTGATCACGGGTGGTATTGGTTGGTGCCTCGATAACTGGCGAATGGAAGAGGCAGTTGCCTTGAGAAGTTACGTGGCAGCCCACATGAGCCGGGAGCCGGGGGCTTTGAGCAGTACCGACTTGGTCGATTCCGACAAAGTCAGGCGGCTATTGCATATTTTCGGATTTCATCTGTCCGGACACCTGGAAGACATCGTGTACGCAAAGCGCTGCCCGACGCCTGGAGGCTCGGGAATTCACCTCGTGCTTCGGACGGTAGACGGACCTGTGACGTTCTTGTACATGCCAGAGCAACATATTTACGGACGCCTGGGCATTCACGAAACCGGATACAACGGCTTCGTGAAACCCTTCGGCCCCGGTTCGGCGGCATTCATCAGCACTTCAACAGGGGCTTTGGATCTGGCTGGTCGCCGCATTGCGCAGGCCGTCCGGGCGGATCAGCCGGGCAAGTTCTAGGTTAGAGGTTCAAAAAGGAGGCGAATGCGCGATGTATGCATCGCGCGCCAGGTCACTGTTCACCGGCTACTCCACGCCTCTCCCGCGCCACGGCGTCACGCGACAAGCGCCGGCGGTACAGTTATCGGGGCTGCGTCGGTGCGGCCTACTTCGGGAACGCCGACAGCCCGACTGGGAGCGTCCATGGAACCGGGTACAGTCCACCCTTGGGAGCAGCTTTAGTGAACAGAATCGCCAAAAAATTCATCATCGTTGTGCTTGTAGCGGCAGCCGGAGTTGCTTATTTCTATTTCGATCTCTCCAGGTTTCTGAGCCTGGAATATCTCCAGCAACAACTGGGCGCGATTCACGAATTCTATGCGGGCCATACACTGGTCACAATTTCCCTGTTCTTTCTCATATATATCCTGGTCACTGCGTTGTCCATACCCGGGGCAGCGGTGATGACCATCGCCGCGGGGGCGATCTTCGGTCTGGGGGCCGGCATTGTCATCGTGTCTTTTGCCTCGGCTATCGGTGCCACGCTGGCGTTTACCGTGGCACGCTATCTCTTTCGCGACGCAGTGCAAAAACGCTTCGCTCAGCAACTGAATACCATCAACCGCGGCGTTGAGAAGGATGGGGCGTTTTACCTCTTTACCCTGCGCCTGGTTCCCGTATTTCCGTTCTTTCTGATTAACCTTGTCATGGCGCTGACGCCCTTGAAAACCCGGACCTTCTACTGGGTAAGCCAAGTGGGCATGCTGGCTGGCACGGCCGTCTACGTAAACGCAGGTACCCAGGTGGCGCAGTTGCGAAGCACGGGAGACATTCTGTCGCCTGACCTGATCGGCGCCTTTGTATTGCTGGGCCTGCTGCCATGGATTGGCCGGGCGATTCTCGCACCCATTCAGCGTGCAAAGGTATACCGTGGCTGGAAAAAACCCGGGCGATTTGACCGAAACCTCATCGTCATCGGGGCCGGCTCCGGCGGCCTGGTCAGTGCCTATATTGCGGCCGCGGTAAAAGCGAGCGTAACTCTGGTCGAAAGAGATCGGATGGGCGGTGACTGCCTCAACACCGGGTGCGTTCCCTCCAAGGCGCTGATCAAAAGTGCCCAGGTCGCCCACCTGGCAAGCCAAGGTCTGCGCTTTGGGCTTGCTGCCATGACGCCTGAAGCGGACTTCGCCGCCGTTATGGAACGCATCCGGTCGGTGGTTCGCGATATCGAACCCCATGATTCCGTTGAGCGCTATACAGGGCTTGGGGTGGATTGCCGCCGGGGGAGTGCCCGCCTCCTCTCCCCGTGGGAAGTGGAAATCGAGGGCCCGCAGGGTACCGAAACGCTTTCCAGCCGCAACATCGTGATAGCCAGCGGCGCCGTGCCTTTGGTACCGCCGTTTCCCGGTCTGGATGAGATCAACTATCTGACCACCGAATCACTTTGGAAGATCGGGGAAAATCCCGGGCGTCTCCTGATCCTCGGCGGCGGCCCCGTAGGCTGCGAACTGGCCCAATCCTTTGCCCGGCTCGGGGCAGTGGTTACCCAGGTGGAAATGCTGTCGCGAATTCTGCCTCGCGAAGACAGCGATGCCGCGGAACTCGTTTCTGAGTCGCTGCGACGGGACGGTGTGAACCTGCTGCTGGGGCACAGGGCCGATCACTTCGCTGTGGAAGACGGGAAGAAAGTGCTTTACGCCCTGAACGGAGATGGCTCGGTGCGCCTGGAATTCGACAAGCTGCTGATCGCCATTGGGCGTCGGCCCAGTACCGAGGGTTTGGGCCTGAATGACCTTGGTATCGATACCGAGCAGAATGGAGAAATCCGCACCAACGAATTTCTCCAGACGCGGTTCCCCAATATTTACGCGGTCGGGGATGTGGCCGGGCCCTTCCAGTTCACCCATACAGCTGCTCACCAGGCCTGGTATGCAACGGTGAACGCCCTGTTTGGTCGCTTCAAGAAATTCACGGTGGACTATTCCGTCATTCCCTGGGCCACCTTTACCAGCCCTGAGGTGGCCCGGGTGGGGCTTAACGAACAGGACGCCGGGGAGCAGGAAGTCGAATACGAAGTCACTCGCTACGGTATCGACGACCTTGACCGTGCCATTGCTGACGGCAGCGCCGAAGGATTTGTCAAGGTGCTCACCCGGCCCGGCTCGGACCATATCCTCGGCGTAACGATCGCTGGCGACCACGCCGGCGACCTGATCGCCGAGTATATTCTGGCCATGAAGCACGGGATTGGCCTCAACAAGATTTTGGCCACCATCCACATCTATCCGACCCTGGCGGAGGCTAACAAGTTCGCAGCAGGAGAGTGGCGGAAACGTCATACCCCAAAAAGGCTTCTTGGACTGGTCAAGCGGTATCACAAGTGGCAACTTTAGAGGGAGTGCCCATGAGGCTGAAGAAGTTATCCGGGAACCTGGCCGCTTCAACGAACCGCGCATCCATTTTGCGCTCAAGTGCGCCGCTGTCGGTTGCCCGGCACTGCGCCCGGAGGCTTATGTGGGCGAGCGACTGGGCAGTCAATTGTAGGACCAGACCCGCCGCTTTCTGTCCGACCGCACCCGCAATCGGTATCGGAAAGGACGGCTCGAGCTTTCTCCCAACTTCAAGTGGTACCGGCAGGACTTCCAGCGTGGCAGGAGGGGGATTGATGCACTGGCAGAATTTATCGCGCTTTACGCCGATGCCCTGGGAGCACCGCCTGGAATCGCGGACAAAATTACCGATGGCACCGTAAAGATTGCCTTTCTGGACTATGATTGGGCGCTGAACGGGACACAGTAAAGCGTCGTCCAGCATGAGAAGCCTGGAGGGCTCAACAGCCGTCTATCGGGACTTGGGAGCCGCTGCGACTAAACCCTGAATTTTCGGCTCGCCGACACCGACATAGGCGCAATGGGCGTGGCCCGTATCGGCGAGGTGGATTGCCCATTAGCGAGTAAAGCGGTATTGCGCAATAGCGGCTACCAGCGTCTCGATCCCCCATAGCACGGCGATGAAGGCTCCCATGCATATCAGGAGGTTGAGTGCGCTTTGCAGGAGGCGCTGCCAACGCTTGCTGCGATCCGGTACCAGTGGTATCTCCGGGCGTAACAATAACCGGGACGCCAGATAGCCGAACAGGAAAGCCGCCAGTACCCAGTAGATCAGCCGGAATGACGGCACCCGGTACTGCAGCGAGAGGAAGCGCGCAAAGCCGACGATCACCGTCCACCTGGCAACATTGAATACTTCGTCCGTCAATGATTCAAAGCGGCGGCCGAGGGCATGGCGTACGGATTGATCGGTTAATTTGTCCAATTGCGCCAACATGGATTGTTCCCTCGTTCACAAGAGACGCTGCCGACGGTGTGTCTTGGGTCTGGAACGACGCCTGCTTCAGCACCGGGCGCGGTCTTCGTCACAGGGCTGACCCCAGTCGGTCCGGTCGGCGTGGACCTCAGTCAGTGACTTCCGTTGTACTTATCCTGACCTCACCGGTCAGCGTTCGGTGCACCGGGCACCTGTCTGCGATCTCCAGAAGCCGCTGTCGTTGCTGTGAACTCAAATCACCATCCAGCTTGATGTGGCGCTCGATCTCATCAATCCGCCCCCCGGAGTGTTCGCAGTCTTCACAATCGCTTGCATGGATGCGTTGGTGTCTCAATGCTACCTGGACACTGCCCAGTTCGAGTCCCTTGTGGTTTGCATACATGCGAAGTGTCATGGCCGTGCAAGAGCCCAGCCCGGCGAGCAACAAACCGTATGGGTCCGGACCTCCGTCAGCCCCGCCCTGAACGGACTCGGGTTCGTCGGCAATCCAGCGATGTGTGCCGCTCCTCACCTCGCATGCCAAATGCCCTGGGGCATTGGCGACCGTCACCCAGTCTGGATCAACCTTGTCTATTTCCTCTTCCGGCAAGTAGCGGGAGGCCCACGCCGCCAACACCGCGCTCACATAATCCGCATCCGCGGTCCTCGACAGCAAGTGATCGGCTCCATCGAGACTCACGAAGCTCTTAGGATGGTGTGCGATTTCGTAAATGTGACGGGCGTTGTCGATCCCGACAACGGCATCGTCGGGGGAGTGAAAGATCAACAGTGCCCGATCGAGGGACCGAATCAACTCTTCCTGATTGCGATCTTCCAGGTCCCCGAGGAAATCCCGGGTTATCCGGAACCGCTGCCCTGCCAGTTCGACCGTTGCTGCCCCCTTCGCCTCGATCTCGTCCAGGCGCGCCTTGAAGTTCTGCCTCACATGAGCGGGGTCGCATGGAGCGCCGATGGTTGCCACGGCGCGGACCTCCGGAAGGCGATGGGCGGCAGCGAGGACGGCGGCGCCGCCAAGGCTGTGGCCAACCAGGATGGCTGGTGCCTGGAATCGCTCGCTCATCATATTCGACGCCATGACAATATCGGCGACATTCGAGGAAAATCCGGAGTCCGCGAATTCCCCGTCGCTTTCTCCCAGACCGGTGAAATCAAACCGCAGCGTGGCAATTCCCCGCTCGGCCAGGCCGCGACAGATGACCAGGGCGGCTTTGATGTCCTTGGAACAAGTAAAGCAGTGTGCGAACAGGGCGTAGGCGCGCGGCCGGCCCGCTGGCATGTGGAGCTGGCCCAAAAGGTTGCCGGTTACAGATCCGGGAAAAACTACCTTGAGTGATTGCATTGATCTCAATTGACCGGGTTGGGGATTCACCTACTAGGACCGGCGTGGCGCGAAAATCTGACGACCTGTACCAACTACGGTTGGGGGCTACCGGCAGGCGCGTATTGAGGGCTCTTATATGGCCCGTTTCCTTGGATATTCGGCAGGATGAAGTTGAGCTTCGAGGTGTGCCGGCAGCCGGCACCGTTGGTGAAATTCACCGACGCGCTCTAGGAGCGCACCGCGAAGGTAGCGAATTCCGCTGCCCGATAGCTGCTAGTATAGGGTCTTCATTTCGCACCCGTTAATTGAAAAGTGATTGAGGGGGAGGGTAATGGGTTTCGGCGGCATCAGTCTCTGGCAATTGCTGATCCTGCTGGCCATCGTGGTGCTGCTGTTCGGCACCAAGCGATTGCGCAGCCTGGGGTCGGACCTGAGCGGGGCCATCCACGACTTCCGCAAGGGCCTGTCCG